>Ga0209269_1001410_pt1 | contig 12903 bp, 13 predicted proteins | sample MTBAKMMethaMetaG_FD_187455 | JGI IMG/M metagenome (GOLD analysis project Ga0209269, IMG submission 187455) | Enrichment culture microbial communities from Arthur Kill intertidal strait, New Jersey, USA, that are MTBE-degrading - MTBE-AKM (Arthur... | ecosystem: Environmental > Aquatic > Marine >... | reverse complement strand
CTTCTTCAAGATCTCGCTAAAACCGGTGCATGACGTAAAACATGCAGCACCACTTCTCAGGCAGTGCCGGAGGACGAGAAAGACCAACTGCTATGTGATGGATAAAGGATACGATTCAGAGGACCTTCATCGCCAGATCAGGGAAGATATCGGGGCTGATTCGATCATACCGGTCAGAACATGGAAGGGTAAGATATATTCGGGGAAATACAGACAGGAGATGTTTGCCAACTTCGATGCAGAACGATATTCTGAGAGAAACAAAGTCGAAACGACGTTTTCAGTCATCAAAAGAAGATTCGGAGAGGATTTGAAAGCACGGAAATTCTGGTACCAGATCAAAGAGATCAAGATCAAACTGATACTCCATAACCTCACGAAGGTGGGTCAAGCGATCGTGGTTTTTGTCATAATTGAAGCATTTCAACAAAGCCGATTTTTGACAAAAAAGGTTTTTACCATTCTGGTAATAAGAGCGTTTTTGTTGTTTGTTCGAATCTGCCGATGATTTACTCGCTCTTTAAGTCAATCATTTTCTTTTCATATTCCGAAACAAAGTTGTGGAACAGATCAAAGTCGGCAATCTCTTTATTATCGTCCAACATTTGAATGAGTTCTGTGATCAATTCCTCGTTCTTTCTGGCGATATTTGCAAGAGATGATATTGCATAATCTTTTGGTTTATCCATGGCGTTCGCTAGGTTATAAATTCCTACAAACAACAATGCTGAAGCTGCCTGTTTAATCATTATTTTCTGGTTATGTTTTTCAGCAGATTCTTCAATTATTTTGAGAGCAGATATTATCAATAATGTAGCAGTTTCTATCTTCTGATTCGCTGCTATCAACCCAATATGAATAAGTCCCTGAATTATTTTATCTACAAGGGAGAAATATTCTCGATCGATCGAAACTTCTCCAATCTCTGCTAGTCCGATTATTGAATGATATAATGGAGGGTTCTGTTGAAGTTCTCCGGATCTTATACCAATTTCAATAAGTCTATCAATAACAAAAAAAGGGGTATCTTTCTCAATAAGTTTCAATTCGGACGTTGAGAGATATTCATTTAATTTTGTTGTTGGAGGTGAAACCAGAGATAATGGGCTTACAAATTTTTCACGTATTGCAATTAAACCCAAAGAACTCAGGGCTTTTACATATTTGGATGTCAATTCGCTGAATTTTCTTTCATTCAATAGTTTGGTTATCTCAAATAACGAATCAACGACTGAGTATGTCGAATCATAAGATCTTTGTTTTATATTGACTCTTCCAATATGTTCGAGCGATACCCCAATCGCATCCAATACGAATTTTGAAGATTCTAAATCCTCAGTATTTGCAACCGATTTCCCAATCAAATCAAGTAGGGGGAGAATGTGATTTTCTGTTTTGAAAAGGCTGTCGTTTTTTGTGTTTTCGATGATCAATTGACTAATCTCTGCAATTGCTCCAAGAGTTTTCGGTGAAATAGGGTTCAAAGATTTATTCCCTATTTCTATTGTCTTCTCAATTATTGCGTATATTAAATGACGACGCTTTTTCAATCCTAATTCTGTGGATGACATCCCAAGTAAAAAAACGGCATTTGCCGCGCAAATATCGTTTTTTCGCTCAGCAGAATGAACGCCCATTTGCCCTAAAAATCCGATTAACTCTTTCAAGGCACCATCAAGGTCCCACTTTATTGCTTCATCAAGGCATTCATTTAGCGAGACGAAAATATTCTCAACTTGAGTCCTTTGTTCTTTATCGATCGCCACTATTCCAATATTCGTTAGTTCATCGCCGACCTGAGTTGTTGTCCATTCCATCTGACTATTTGCTGCAAAATATCCTATTTCTCCTAATTTATCGATAGCATAGTCTGCAGTCTCAAAAAGACCATTTTCCTCAGCTAATTTACCTAATAATCCTATTACATGAACTCCATTTAGGCTTGATTGGTACTGTTTATGATCTATTGCACACTTCGTGATTAAAAAGAGAGATCTGATACTAAATCCGGCAAATTGAGTCTCTTTTTGTTCAATGGAATACTCACCTATTGCACACATTATTTGGACTATTTCTGAAACAGACTCATCGTTTCCTGCACTCGATGAGACTTGACCTAAGTAAATCAAATGGTTAAAGATCAGTTCTAACCCTTTTTTCGACTGCTCTGGATTTTTGGTATTAATTAATTGAATCATCCGTGAGGCAATTTGACTGAGCCCGGAACTGACCCCACTAAAGTTAAAATGCACTGCAGAAACTTGAAGCAACTCGAAAAAGAGTAAAAAAGAATCTGTTCTCTTTAATATCATTTCTTCGCTAATTTCTTGAGAGATCTCATTTAGGAGGTAATCAATTCGCAATAAATTTGTGATTCTCCAGAAGTATGGGATCAGCATAATTAATGTGAAAAGTCCTGATCCATATACGAAGAGAATGTAATTTTCATATTCTGGAGCGACAGTTGGAAAAACTGAGATCACAGGATCTCTGAGAGTTAAATTATGCAATACCCATAAACCGTAGAGTATTGCTGCAATATAGGAGACAAGGAGTATCCATACGTCTGGATTTTTTCTGATGACGTAGTGGACTAACTTTGCTGAACTCGCCGTTGCTGAGGTCTGAACTGCCACGAGCGTCAAGGTTATGACGATCGCAATTATCGCACTCTGGCTTTGAATTAACACACTAAGTGAATATCTAGCATTGTCTACCAGTATTTGTCCGGTATTGATTACTGGATCAAGCAACCAGACGATTAATATAGCCATTATAAAGAGGGTGAAGTAGATCGAAAAACGCTTTATGAATAAAATGAAAACTGAATGCTCTTTAAACCAGTTTATAGTGGGTTTTAAAATATTTTGAACGCTTGATGCTCCTTCAATGGCATCAGATTCCATAGAACTAGGCTAAATTTAAAATATAAATTTATTTTTAATTTGTCGTGGTGAATTGTCGGTGACAGATCTCTAGTTCAGTATCTCTACCGCTTTCGTCACCCGTGAAACGTAAAATATCACTGCTCGAAGGTGCACCTCCTCTGGTCTCCACACCTCTCCTGCGCGGGCGGTGTTCAGGGGCCTCGCGGAAGGGGCAAATATTACTGTCAGATATATATCCTCCCATTGCCATTTCACGGCAGAAATACGCATTTTTCTTTAACGGCCTGTCCGGGCCGCTTTGGGAGCAGCAACCGCAGGCAGACGTAATTATAGAAACCGTTAAATGAGACTCAATCCTTGTAATTAATTATTCTTTGACATGAGGGATGAGATGATCAGAAATATCAGGGTAGAGCGGATCGAGCAGACACCTATCGAACAACAGCAGATCGAACTGGTCGAGCGCAAGTGCATCGGCCACCCGGACAGCATCGCCGACGGTATCGCCGAAGCGGTATCCCGGGCGCTCTGCCAGGCATATATCGAGGAGTGCGGGGTGTACCTGCACCACAACACCGACCAGGGCGAGATCGTAGCCGGAGAATCGCTCCCCCGCTTCGGCGGCGGAAAGATTGTGCGGCCGATTTACGCCCTCCTCACCGGCCGCGCCACCAAAACCTTCGACGGCATCAATATCCCGGCCGACTCCATCGCCGTCGAGGCGGCCCGCTCCTATGTCAAGAGCATCATCCCCATCTTAAATCTTGAGCGCGACATCATTGTCGACTGCCGCATGGGGACCGGTTCGACCGACCTGCGGGATGTCTTCAAGAGTTGCGGCGGTTCGACCGTGATGCGGGCGAACGACACCTCTTTCGGCGTCGGGCACGCCCCCTTCAGCGATACCGAGAGCCTTGTAAAGGGTGTCTCCGACTATATCGACGAGGTCTACCGCCCCAGGAACCCGGCCATCGGCACCGACATCAAGGTCATGGGCCTCCGTGACCGTGACACAATCAACCTCACCCTGGCGGTGGCGATGGTCGACCGATACCTCGCCGACATCGGAGAATATGTCGAAGCGATCGCCAGGCTCAAGGAGACCATCGAGGGGATCGCCCCGAAGTTCACCTCACGAAAGGTCCACATCGACGTGAACACCGCCGACGACATCTCGAACGGCAGCGTATTCCTGACCGTGAACGGCACCTCGGCCGAAATGGGCGACGACGGTTCGGTGGGCCGCGGCAACCGCTGCAACGGGCTGATCACCCCCTGCAGGCCGATGAGCATGGAAGCGACGAGCGGGAAGAACCCGATCAACCACATCGGCAAGATCTACAACATCCTCTCCACCCAGCTCGCAAACACCTGCATCGCCGAGATCGACGGCATCGACGAGATCTACATCCGTCTCCTCTCCCAGATCGGCCACCCGATCGACCAGCCCCTCGTCGCCGGCGTTCAGGTGATCCCGAAGTCAGGGGTGGAGTTTGCAACGATCAAGCCCGCAATCGATGCGATCATCGACAACGGGCTCGAAAACATCGGCAGCATCACCGAGAAGGTTATCAGGGGCGACCTGAAGACCTTCTGAAGATGCAAAACAATATTTTTTGAATGGATCAGTCCATTCCGGCAGGAAGAGAGGACATGACTGACACTACCCGAATCCGCCTTGCGATACCGAACAAAGGACGGATCGCACAGCCCATCCGCGACCTTGTGGAGAAGAGCGGCATCCACCTCAGGGAGACCGGAGAGCGCAAGCTCGTTGCAAAGACTGTCGACCCCGAGATCGAGGTGCTCTTCGCCCGTCCGATCGATATTCCCGAGTACGTGGCCAACGGCGCCGCGGATATCGGGATCACCGGCCTGGACATGGTGCAGGAGCGCGGCTCCTGCGTGGAGGCGCTCCTCGACCTGAAGATGGGGCGTGCGACCCTCGTGGTGGCCGTGCCCGAGGATGCGGGAGTGACCGGCGTGGAGGAGCTCGAAGGCGCCAGGATCGCCACCGAGTTCCCGAACATCACCAGGGCGTACTTCGAGAAATTCGGCGTCTCGGTGACGATCGTCCCGGTCGGAGGGGCCTGCGAGGCGACGCCCTATCTCGGTATCGCCGACGCCATCGTCGACCTGACGAGCACCGGCACCACCCTCCAGACGAACCGGATGCGCATTCTCGGCGAGGTGCTGAACACGAACACCGAGGTGATCGCAAACCCGGTCTCGCTTGCTGAGAAGGGGGAGAAGATCCATGAGGTCGTCCTCGCCCTCGAGAGCGTGGTCAGGGCAAAGGGCCAGTGCTACATCATGATGAACGTCAACAGGGACGCCCTGCCCGAGGTCGAACGCATCCTCCCGGGCCTCGGCGGACCTACGGTGATGGACGTCGCCTCCCACGAGGGGCTTGTGGCCGTGCATGCGGTCGTGCGCGAGGAGTGCGTCTACCAGCTGATCACGCAGCTGAAACGCTCGGGCGCCCGCGACATTCTGGTGATGTCGATCGAGCGGATGATCCCCTGACGCCTATGATCATTTTTCCTGCGGTGGATATCCTCGGCGGCCAGTGCGTCCAGCTCGTGCAGGGGCGGCGTGAGACGGCGACGGCCTACGGCACCCCCCTTGAGAACGCCCGCAAGTGGCTCGACGCCGGCGCCGACGCCCTCCACGTGATCAACCTCGACGGGGCGTTCGGCAGCGCGGGGGCGAACGCCGATATGATCAGGGAGCTGATCCGGGAAACCGGCGTGTTCGTGGAGCTCGGCGGCGGGATCAGGAGCCGGGAAGACGCCCGCGCATGGCTGGACATCGGCGTGGGCCGGGTGATCCTGGGGACGATCGCAATCCGCGAGCCCGAGGTGGTCCGCGATCTCTCGCTGGAGTACGGCCCCGCGCATGTGATGGCCGGCGTCGATGCGAAGGACGGGCGCGTGGTGATCGAGGGCTGGCAGGAGGAGGCGGGCGATTACCTCACCTGGGCCGAACGTTTCGATCTCCTCGGCGCCGGATCGCTCCTATTCACCAACGTGGCGGTGGAGGGGCTCTGCCGCGGGATCGAGACCGGGCCGGTAGCCAGGCTCCTCGGACGGACGCGCCTGCCGGTCGTCGTGGCAGGCGGGGTATCGAGTGCGGCCGACGTTCGGGCCCTGCGGGACCTCGGGGTTTCCGGGGCGGTGCTCGGTTCGGCCCTGTACAGCGGGAAGATCACACTTGAAGAAGCATTGGAGGCGGCGCGATGAGGACGGCAGAGGTGGACCGGAAGACGGGGGAGACGGCAATCAGGCTCAGGATCGGACTGGACGGAGAAGAGGAGATCGCGGTGTCGACCGGTCTTCCCTTCATGGACCACATGCTCAACGCCTGTGCAAAGCACGGCGGCTTTTCCCTCCGGGTGGAGGCGCAGGGTGACCTTGAGGTCGACGCCCACCACCTGGTCGAGGATGTCGGCATCGTGCTCGGCACGACGATCAGGGAGGCGGTCGGAGAGGGGCGCGGCATCGTGCGGTTCGCCCACGCCGCCGTACCGATGGACGAGGCGCTCGCGGAGGTGGCGATCGACGTCGGCGGACGGGGCTATCTGGTCTTTACCGGGTCGTTCAACACGCCGTCGACCGGCGGGATCGACACCAGCCTCTTCGAGCATTTCTTCGGGAGCCTCTGCACCCGGGCCGGGATCACGGCCCACATACGCTTTTACGGCAGAAACGATCACCACATGGCCGAGGCGATCTTCAAGTCCTTCGGGGTCGCCCTGGGCAAGGCGGTTGCCGTCGACCCGCGGAAGACCGGGGTGCCGAGCACGAAAGGGACCCTCTGAACAAAGCCCTTCTTTTCTCTCTTTTTCGTCTGGCATACTCTTCCCGATCCGGTCCGATCCTGTTTTTTTTTGTGCGTCCCGGTCCAATCGCCCTCACCAGATCGTCGCCGCCGGTCCCCGGGCAGAGGCACACCCGATATCCCACCCCTCACGCAAAGAGGCAAAGACGCGAAGCCTGCAACATGCCCCGCTCCTTCGCCTCGCTCGCCTGAGATGCTCCAGGAAAACTCTAACGGACGAAAAACTCATCCTTTGTCGCAATAATCCACGTAGAACAGTGCGTTAAAAGAGCCTGCACGCTCCGGCACAAAAACGTCAAAACAGCATGATCATCAACGATGCGAAACGTCGTCTGAGAAAAGAGGATGAGCTCAGGCGGACTTTGCCGCGAGTTCTACGTCCTCTTCCTTGATCGTCTTGCGGCCAGCGTGCTGAGCGAGACGGTTTGCCTCCTTGGTCAGGTTGGCGATGTACACTTCGGCCTTTGCGACAAGTGCCGCTGCTGCATCGCTGCCGACTCTCTCTGCACCATTCTTCTTGGCGATTCTGACAACCGCTGCAATTGGTAAGTCTGCCATGTCCAATTACCTCTAAATTAACACTTTGTAGAAGACTATTTAAATCTTTCCCATTTACCTCGTCATAATGGCTTCGGATACCACATCCAGAAGGGATGCATCGTGCACATGCTGTTTCCACCAAGGATCTTTGACAAAAAAATAGATTAATTTTAAAGGGCGCATTTTAAAAAATAAACCGAAATTTGGGGGATTTATTTTTTTGCCATCGATGCGGCGAGGAGAGCGGCACTGGTGTAATCTGGTGAGGCGCGCGACGTATCCACAAAGATCCTATCGATATTGACCACCGGCGCCCCATGCCCCGCCCCCCTCCCGAGGAAGGTCAGTGTCCTGAAAATGAGGTTGCCCGAGATGCCGTCAGGGGCGATCACCACCCCGCACTCTTTCACGGCGTCCTCGATGAGGATCTCCCGGTGCTCCGCGTTTCCAAGGCGGGCCACCAGTTCGGCATCGGCAAGGGACCGGTCCACCGCCGCGTGCCGCCCGACATCCCCGAAACGTCCCCCCGAAAGCACGGCCACCCGCTCGGAGAGGCCGAAAGAGGTGGCGATCGCCCTCGCCTTTGTGATCAGGGCAAGCTTTTCCGGGACGGTCCATCCCTCGTCGACACCCACCGGCGCGAACAGGAAGCGGACGCCGTCGGCTGTTTCCAGCAGGGCGATCCGCTCCAGATGATCGACACCGCAGGCCTTCTTCAGGCATCTGAGGGTCTCGTTCGCCGGGAGAGTGCCCCGCACCGCCGCATCGATCCGCCCTTCCATGAGGTCGTCGATGAGGGCCTCCCAAGGGCGTTCGCTCTCGCGGCACTCGACCGGGTATGCTGCCATCGCACCCGGGCGACAGTAACAGACGATCCGCACCTGCGATCCAGCCCGCTCCACAGTCCGGGCGACCTTTTCAGGCTCGCCCCCCGCACCGATGCCGACGATCATAGGATTTTTGCACTGTTGATGATCCGCATGATCCCTTCCTGCCGCAGGTCGAAGACCGAGGTGGTGACGCCGTCGTACGAGACCGAGAGGGAGCAGGAATCGTTCACCTCGCCGATCGGCCGCGCCGTCATGCCGGCCTCCTCAAAGAGGCGGCAGACCTCGTCGGTGTGCTCGTCGCGGCAGGTGAGGATGAAGCCCATACCCGGGTACATCCGCACCCAGTGCTCGAAGGTGATATTGTGGGCCCGGAGATCGGGCCGCGGGATCAGGTCCAGGTCGATCACGGCCCCCTTCTTCGAGACTTCGAGGAGCATGCCCAGAGTGCCGATGACGCCGGGATTGGAGATGTCCTTGCCCGCCGTGACCAGGTGGCGCCGGGCGAGTTCCTGCATGACACCGATCTGTTTCCTGACGGCCTCGGCCGATTTCATGGTCACCGAGTCCCAGTTCAAGATGCAGGAGGGGTGCACGCGGCCGTCGAGGTCGATGGCGGCGATGACGCGGTCCCCGGCCTGTGCGGTGCTCGAATAGATCACGTCGGCCATCTTCACCGTCCCCAGGATGGAGACGTCGATGACCGAGTAGGGGGTATCAGGGTGGAGGTGCCCGCCTACGATCGGGACGCAGAACTGCTTCGACGCCGCCTGCATGCCGCGTGTGACCTCGTTCCTGAGGTTGTTATTGGTGAAGGAGAGCACGTCGACCATGGCGAGGGGCGTGCCGCCCATCGCCGCGATGTCGTGGACATTCACGAGCACGGCACAGTAACCGGCCCAGAAGGGGTCGGCCTCCATCAGTTTGCTCCAGATGCCGTCTGCAGCAAGGAGGAGGGCGTTGTCGTCCTGCCGGATCACCGCGGCATCCTCACCGAAGGAGGCGACGACGTTGGGCTGGTCGCTGATCCTGAGGCACTCGATCAGTTCGCCAATCCCGCGTTTTCTCGTCACCCCCTCGTACTCTCTGACCGATTTTGCGACCGAGTCAGAGGAACAGTTGTCTACCACGGTAACACCAACATCCTATCAGCTTGTATGGTGTTTTTTCTCATCAAAGATAATGTATTTGATTGATTGGTAAAAGCACCGGCGGCAGGTGTACGGCAGCGGGTGGGCAGCACATGCGGCGACGCAGAACGGATGCGGGCCGGCCGGCCTGAAGGCAGCTCTTTCCCCCATACCGCGGGGCAACCGGACGACCTGTCTGAAAACATCCTCAGGCCGGCGTTCGTCCTCGGGCCCGAACATTCGGCTCCTTCCAGGTCCGGGAAATCACAGTTCGCTCAATATAAATGATTTTAAAGCCAGGTCCGGGAATAGGTTCCCAACCATCAAATAGCATCCTGATCCATTAATCACCAGGAGGGAGAGAGGAGCGTGGCGTCGGAACATTCATCACCGGAGATGCTGGACTGGGCCGAGAAGTACCGCCCGCAGAGCCTGCGGGACCTCGTCGGCAACGGCCCGGTCATCCGGCAGATCTACGAATGGGCGCGTACCTGGAAGCGGGGGAGCCCGCCCCTGATCTTCTACGGCAAGCCCGGCGTCGGGAAGACCTCAGCCGCCCACGCCCTCGCCCGGGACATGAGCTGGGAGATCGTCGAGCTGAACGCCAGCGACCAGCGCACAAAGGCGATCATCGAGCGGATCGCCGGCACCTCCAGCACCACCTCCAGCCTCAGCGGGGCCGAACGGAAACTGATCGTCCTCGACGAGGCCGACAACCTCCACGGCACCGCCGACCGCGGGGGCGCCCGGGCGATCATGGATATCATCAAAAACGCCCGTCAGCCCATCGTGCTCATCGCAAACGACATCTACGGCCTCGCAAAGGAGCTCAAGGCCCTCGGGGAGCCGGTCCTCTTCAGGGCCCTCCAGGCCCGCTCCATTGCCCCGCGCCTGCGGGATATCTGCAGGGAGGAGGGACTGTCCTGCAGCCCCGACGCCCTCGCCAGGATCGCCGAGAGCGCTGGCGGGGACATGCGCTCGGCGATCAACATGCTCTACGCCTCCGCGATCGGCAGGGAGGACGTCGAAGAGGCGGACGTCCACACCGCCCAGAAAGACGAGCGGGCGACCATGTTCGACCTGATCGCGGCGATCTTCTCGGGAAAACCCGACGCCGACCTCATTCGCCTCAACAGGGCGGTGGAGGACACCCCGGACACCGCCGTCCAGTGGATCGAGGGGAACCTCCACGTGCTCAAGGATCCGGACCGGGCTGCCCGCGCCTACGCCGCCGTTTCACGGGCCGACGAGTGGATCGGACTCACCTACCGGCGGCAGTATTACGCCCTCTGGAAATATGCCAGCGCCATGATGATCATCGGGGTCAAGGAGGCCGCCGGCGGGGCCGGCATCCACGAGCGGATCATGCCGCCGGCCCGCTGGAAGCGGATGGGGGGCGCCCGGAAACAGAAGGCGGTGCGGACGTCGGTGATGCAGAAACTCTCCAGAAAACTGGACCTTCCCCAGCACACGATCCGGGAGGAGTACCTCACCCTCCTCACCCTCCTCGTTGAGGAGCGCCCCCTCGAATGCGTCCGGGAGATCGGGCTCGACGCCGACGAGCTGAACTTCTTCCTCCACGACAAAGAGCGGGTCAAAACCGTGATGAAGGCCTTAAAAGACCTTCAGAAGGCGTCGAAAAAGAAGGAGGAAAAACCCGAAGAAAAGGCGGAGGCGTCGCCCGCCGTAGAGGAGGGCCAGCCCGTGCGCGAGGAGCGACAGACCCCCCAGAGCCAGGCAACTCTTTTCGACTCGTTCTAGGGACGGAAGTAGCGGTGGAGGACCGGCCCGCAGTCGATGAGCTCCCCGCCGTCCTCGTAGATCTCGTTGCCGAGATGATAGACGATGAGATCGCAGCCGACCGCCCGTGCAAGATCGATCAGCGGCGGCACCATCTCCACGCCCGGCCTGATCGCATAGACCAGATCGGCGCCCGCGTACCAGGGAAGGTCAGGGGCGTAGATATCGTCGAGGCGTGACTCGACGCCGGGAACGGCCGGCGGTTCGCGGATATCGGCCGCCCGCACCCGCAGACCCGCCCGGGCGCAGATGGCTGCAGCATCGATGTTTCTCCCGATCCCGATCTCGATGACGTTATGGTAATTTCCAGCGATATAATCCCCGATTCGGGCCTCAATACGTTTATACGCGAACACCACGCAGATCTAGATATAATGGGCGTTACGATTATTTGGGATCATCAGGTTCCGATCGGTCTCCATCTCCCGGTGGGGCGGCGGATCGAGACGGTCCTCCGCCTCCCGGTGGCACTCGCCGATGTCGATATCCTCATCAACGGCTTCCACCATGAGCGCAACCAGTACGACGCCGCAGCCGTCCTTGAACGTGTCCTGTTCATGAAAGGCCGGATGAAGTGCGAGGGCCCGGTCCTCCTCATCGTCACCCACGACCTCTATGCCGGCGGCTGCGACTTCGTCTTCGGTCTCGCCCGTCCCCAGACAGGCTGTGCCGTCATTTCTATCGCCCGCCTCGATAACGCCTTCTACCGCAGGACCGACGACTTCGACGACCTCGCCGACCGCGCCGGCAAGGAGGGAGCGCACGAGATCGGCCACCTGCTCGGCCTCGAGCACTGCACCGACCCCGAATGCGTCATGTTCAAGCCCGCCACCCTCGCCGAACTCGACCGGAAGAAACTGCGGCTCTGCCCCTCGTGCAGGGCGACCCTCGATGCCGTCCACCGCTGATCGATCCCGCGAAAAGAGTTAATAAATTCGGACCGATACTTCTCTGGATTACGATGGGGTATTTCACTTCATTGATACAGAGAAAGTTCAAGGACGTCGCCGGCACCCGGTATGACACCGTCATGAGGGAGTACCGCGAGTTCCTTCTCACCGAGGAGGAGCGTAAGATCCCTGAGGTACGGTCCATTCTCATGCCGCTCGACTATTTCGTGAAAGAAATCCCGCCCGCGCTGTACGAGACCCTTTCGAGTTATGAGGGGGCCACCGTGTCGCTCGTTTATATCATCGACCTTGAGGTGATCAGGATCGTCGAGGACAGCCTCAACGCCGACACCATGGCGGAGTTCAAACGCAAACGGGAGGCGTTCGGGGATGAAATCCTGCAGAAGGCGACCGCAGACCTTGAAAAAGCCGGCCTCTCGGTGAAGAGCAGGATGTTTTCGGGCAGGAAATTCGACAATATTCAAGAGATCGCAGAGAGCCATGACATGATCGCCGTATCGAAGAAATACGCCGCTTCAATGACGGACGTCGCACCTGTCAGCCCGGTCACCATGAGGCTGGCGCAGACGGTGACAAAACCCATCATCATCTACTGAGGACTGGAATGCTATACACCGAACTCCTGGCAATCGCCGTATTTCTCATCACCTACGCCCTGATCATCGACGAGCGGATCCACCGCGCCGTTGCAGCGATGGCCGGTGCGGCAGTCATCATCTTTACCCAGATCGTTCCCTGGGACAAGATCCCCGAATACCTCGACCTCGGCACCATCTTCCTCTTAATGGGGATGATGATCATCGTCAACACGGCGCGCAAGAGCGGTTTGTTCGAATATATTGCGATCAGAACGGCGAAACTTGCCAACGGGAGCCCGATCAAGGTGTTGATCCTCTTCTCGATCGTCACCGCCGTCGTCTCGGCGTTTCTCGACAACGTGACGACCGTCCTGCTCCTCACCCCGATG
>Ga0209269_1001405_pt1 | contig 12924 bp, 13 predicted proteins | sample MTBAKMMethaMetaG_FD_187455 | JGI IMG/M metagenome (GOLD analysis project Ga0209269, IMG submission 187455) | Enrichment culture microbial communities from Arthur Kill intertidal strait, New Jersey, USA, that are MTBE-degrading - MTBE-AKM (Arthur... | ecosystem: Environmental > Aquatic > Marine >... | reverse complement strand
GCCTGGCGCAACTTTCCCACGGACGCCACACGCTGGGTATTTGAACAAGATTAGCATCATCCAGGGGCTGCAATGAATCCATCTGCGGCCCCTTTCGTTTAAACGGTATTACATTTGCAACCAAAGGATACAGATCAAATTCATATCGGGGGGAAGCAAACCAACAAATAAGGAGATAATCATGCAAAGCTCAAGCGGAAAACCGCGCTCGCGCGCCTGGATCTGGATCGTGGCCATATTGGTAGTGATTGTCCTATGCTGTTGCGCAATCACCGGCGGCGGTTTGATCTACCTGCGCTCGCAAGGTCAGACCCTGCAAGGGCTGCTCACGGATTCAACACAACCCCCTCTGCCGCAAGAGGTGACGGTCCAGGTGATGCCTGAGGCCACCCTGCCAGTAGAGCCCCCGGCACCCACGCCAATAATTCCAACCCAGCCCAGCCCAGAGAGCGCCGCAAGCCAGCTCATTGTGGCTGCCAGCTCGGGGATGTGGCTGTTCAATGAAACCAGCGGAAATCTGGTGCAGGTGAGCTATGACACGCTGGAAACCTATTGGGAGCCGCAAGCCGGTCTGTCGCCGGACAGGCAATTCTTCGCCTACATCTCCGGCTTTGGCGGCGCGTCGATCAACCCGGCGTTGATGATCGTCAACCTGCAAGATCAATCCATCAAATTGCGCCAGGAACTGACCGGCCCATTCAGTCAGCCAGCAATGGACGCCGAAATTTGCGAGCCAGCCTTTGAAGCCACCCGCGCCATGCAGTTCAGCGGTAGCCTGGCCTGGTCCCCGGATGGCCAGACCCTGGCATTCGTGGGCGCGATGGAAGGTGACACGGCGGACGTGTATCTCTATCACCGCGCGGACGATTCCATCACCCGCCTGAGCGACGAACCCGGTCACGCGTCTGATCTGAACTGGTCGCCGGATGGGCGCTGGATTGAATACGTGAGCGTGGACTGTTTTGGCACTGGCGCCGGGTTTGCCATGTCTGGCGTGTGGGCGGCGGAACCGCAAACTCAACAATCCGTATTGTTGGAAGTATTGGACAGTTCGGGCGAAGAGTTCATATCCTGGGCAGATGAAGACACCTTCTTAATCCGCAGCTGGGGGCCTGCCTGTGAAGCCTACAACTTGCGCGCGGTGAACGTGCCTTCCACCAACCAGCAACTCCTGGTGGATGGTTGTTTCAGCGGAGCGGCATACAACCCGGCTCATGGGGATGGCCTGCTGGTGGTCAACCAGTTCAACGAGGAATTTTGCAGCTGCGGGGATACGCTGAAAACCGGACTGTACACTTACGGGGTGGATAGTCCCCTGACGAAAGTTGACGAATTTGATGCCTATCGAGTCGATTACCTTCCAATCGCCGACCTCTACGCGCTTTACGGCCCGCAAGGCATGCAGGCTATTCTGACACCGGATGGCAGCACGCTGCCTGTACGCCCGGAAGTGCTCGGCTTCAAACCTTATCCTTCTCCCAACGGGCAATATTGGGCCTGGGGATCCGATTCCAGTATGAAATCGGGGCTATGGGTCACACAAGAAACCGCCTCACCGATCAGTCTTTCCCCGCAAATCAACGGCGAACCGGTGTGGAGCCAGGATGGGCAAAGCCTGTACTATATCGAAGCGGATCGCGTGTACCAGGCCAGCGGACCCCAATTCCGCGCTGAGCTAATCCTGGAAGGGTTGGGTGAAATCCAGGCGCTGATCAAGTAATTCTTCTACCTCGCGGCTTAATTCAACATTCCCGACAAGGCTTCCCATAGATTTATGGGAAGCCTTTCCAATTATCCCATCACAAACTGTTGGGGATAGGCAGCCAGTAATTGAACCATCTCATCCAGAAATTGGATTCCTAGCGCTTGGGTCATGAGCTCATTTTGAAAAAACGAACGCACCAATTTCAAATTCATTTCCTCATTGTAATCAGTGAAGAAACTGTCTACAGGTCCGCCGGGGAATTCACTCGTCAAATCCATTACCTTTGGCATGCTTTCTGGCGTGAAATCAAAGGAATCCAAATTTACTGAGTGGGTATGATTACTCCATTTCAACCGGAAGCTGATTTTTCTTTCCGTAATATCGTAAACCAATTTCCACATGGTGTTTGGTTGCTGCACCTGATCAAGCATCTCAAACGCGAGGGCAACTGGATTTTCGCTACCCAGGTAAGCCGACTGCCAGCATCTGGCAGCAGTGACAAACCGTGTGAGCGCATTTTTTTTGTAGTCATCTTGCAGGTCGCTGAAGCTTTCATGCGAGTTCGACAGCGCCGCTATCGAATCCTTGTAGGAGCAGTTACTGCAAACCGGCACAGGTAATTCATTTTTTTCATATACGACCATTTCTCCATGCAAGAATTCCACAATCACCAGCCTGGCGGAATGGTCAGCGATCATCAGATGAATGCGTTCTGCTGATTCTGCTACCCGGTTTTGTGCCAGGCACTCCATACCCTCTGAAAGCGTGGCGCATGTATCCAGCAGCATTTGGATCATTTGCAGACCGCTTGCCGCAGGTCGCTGGTCAACCGGAGCATATTGAGTCTCAGGCAGCGTCATTTGTTCCACCACCAGCCCGGCTTCATTCATTCCCGCGGATGGAAATTCTTTGCCTGCCTGAGAAAAGGTCAGGTTGCCAAAGCGCGAAATCCATCGGGCCGGGGTTTCTGATGGCTGAAGCAATGCAAATTTGCTCAGCCCACGCTGATTGCTAAAGATCATTCCGCTCTCCAGAGGAACATCTTCATTATTTGCCAATAAGATTTGATTGTTTATCTTCAACCAGATTGAAGTACACATCGTTCACCTCTCAAAAAAAATCTGGAGAGGATCTTACTTCAGGCAGTTTGATTAGTCTTGACAGTTTTTGCGGTAATTTTCAGCGAATGGGCACACAGATATTAATCACCCCCTGCTTGGTATATTCCTCATCATAGAGTTCGAACAAATCCACACCAGTCTGGTTAAGTTGAGTGCCTGTTACAATCAGCCAATGGCAAATATCATCAAAAACGGTGGTAAAAATATCCTTGAAATCCATTCCCCGATAGCGAAATACAGCTACTGCGGTGGCAGGAATTACAGTCGACTGTAACTCATTTGCTGAGGAAAAATATCCGGAATCAGCCCCATAGAAGTAGTCAATCAAATCATCATCAGGACGGCTACGGGTAAGGTTGATCAAGCGCGGCAAATTGGATGGGTGTGCATATTCAGCAACAAATTGACGGACTGATGCGGATAAACCATCCAATTCGATTTCGTTATCCGGATCAAATTCAACTGCTCGGCCAGTAATGGTAGTCTCTGGCCACAAGCGGGTGGAACAGCGGGCGACAATATCCGAATGAAGATTAGTGAACTCGCGTTCGACCAGAGTAATGGTCGGATTGAAGTGTGAAACCGATTGAGGAGACCGCCGGAATTGGCTGGGAGGCACACCAAATTGCTGAGTAAATCTCCGGGTAAAAACCTCATGGGATTGAAATCCCAAGTTCATGGCAATATCAATAATGTTTTGATCGGACATTGCCAATTGTTCTGCCGCCCGCACAAGCCTCCGTCTATCAATGTAAGCCTTGAGCGGTTGGTGAGTGACCGCACGAAAAATCCGATAGAAATGAAATCGCGAAAAAGAGTATCGTAATGCCAAATCTTGCAAAGCAGGTGGGTTATGCAAGTTTTCTTCAATATAAACCAATACGTCGCGAACAATATTTAGATAATCCATTGAGTTACACCTTGCGGCAGACCAGTTCCCCCTTGCCGATGGGCACCACCAGCGCGTCGACCCGTGGATCGGCCAGCGCCCGATCCACCACCGGTTGCAGCGTGCTTTGGTGACTGGTGGCATTATCCGCCACCAATAAACCGCCAGGGACCAGGCGGGGCACCACCTGCTCGTAACAGGCCGCGTAGACTTCTTTCTCGGCGTCTAAAAAACAGAAGGCAATCGAGTCATACTGTTGGATCGATGCCAGCGCGTCGCCCTCAATCAGAGTAACCGCTTGCGCAATCCCCGCCAGGCGAAACGTCTCGCGGGCACGGTTGGCTTTCTCCGCCAGGATCTCAAAGGTAGTCAGATGCCTGCCGCTTAATGACAACCATAAAGCCGAGTAGCCGGCGCTGGTGCCGATTTCGATCATCTCACCGGCTGGGGCGCAGGCGGCCAGAACAGCCAGAAATTTACCGGTGTCCGGTGTGATCTGGCGCAGACGCTGCATGCGTTCTGTACCATCCAGGCGATCTTCTGCGTCTCGCGCTTCCAGGCGCGCCATTTGAGCTTGAATTAACGCGGGAATGGGATGAAACATGAGTTTGGCTCCCTTGCAATGGAATAGATAGATTATAGCCAAACATCTGCTTGTGTAAATCCCACCCACCCCCAGCCAGGACAGTGACTGCGAAAGACTGCCGTAAATTGACCTGATCTTCACGTAGCAATAATCTGCTTGCTGTATAATTAGGATGAATCAACTACAAAAGAAAAAAATCAATGAGCTTCTTACTTGACCCGAATGTAGCTTACTTTCTGCTGGTGCTCGGCCTGGTGGCCACCCTGCTGGCTATCATCACCCCCGGCACCGGGTATATGGAGATCACGGCTCTGGCCATGCTGGTGGCAGCGGGGTATAGCATATACAACCTGCCCTCCAGTCCTTGGGCGCTGGCTTTACTGCTCGGCGGAATGGTGTTCTTGTTCTTCTCCTTGCGCCGACCGAAACCCTGGATATTTTTAGGCATCTCATTTGCCAGCGTGGTGGTTGGCTCCATATTTTTGTTTCTCACCCCGGAAGGCCGCGCGGCAGTGAACCCATTTCTGGCGGTGGTCCTCTCCGCGGTTGCCATTGGATTTACCTGGACGATCGGCCGGCGCACGCTGGAGGCCATTACCAGCCAACCCGCGCACGATTTAAAGCGCCTGATCGGCCAGCGTGGTGACGCCCTTACTGATATTCAGCAAGAGGGCACCATCTATGTGGCTGGTGAAGAGTGGAGCGCGCGCAGCGACCAGTTTATTCCAGCCGGCAGCCGGGTGACGGTGGTCGCCCGGGAAGGATTGGTCTTACGCGTGGAAGCGGTCTCCGCGCCGCGCGAAGTGTAAAGAAATAGTGGTCACCTGCCTAAAACTGGCAGGGATTAATTCTTTAAGGAGGTAATTACATGGATGGTTTGACCACAACGGTATATTGTCTGGTTGGGGTCGTGGTCCTGTTACTGGCCGGTTTCTTCTTGATGGCCGTGAAAATCGTCCCCGAATATCAGCGCCTGGTGGTCTTTCGGCTGGGGCGCTGTGTGGGCGAACGCGGACCCGGCCTGGTTTTACTGATCCCGTTTATTGATCGCGGCGTCAGCGTGGACTTGCGTGAATTGGTGCGCGAGATTCCCACCCAGACCTCCATCACCCTGGATAATGCGCCCATCTCGATCGACTTTTTGTGGTACTTTAAAGTCTTCGATCCGGTGCAAAGCGTTTTGGCCGTGGGCAATTTTGAAATGGCCGCTCAGGGTATCGCTACCACCACCTTGCGCGCCGTAATCGGCGGCATCAGCCTGGACGACGCCCTGTCGCAGCGTGAAAAGATCAACGCCGCTCTGCGCGCTCGCCTGGATGAAGTCACCGAGCGCTGGGGGGTGAAAGTGACCAACGTGGAAATTCGCGAGATCTCCCCGCCGCGAGAAGTGCAGGAATCGATGAACCGCCAGCTGGCCGCCGAGCGCACCCGCCGCGCGGTAGTGACCGAGTCGACCGGTACCCGTGAAGCCGCCATTAATGTGGCTGAAGGCCAGAAACAAGCCGCCATTTTGCGCTCTGAGGGCGAAAAACAATCTGCCATTCTGGTGGCGGAAGGCGAGCGCCAGGCCCAGTTATTGCGGGCGGATGGATACGCGGACGCGTTACGCTCCATTTTTGATGCGGCCAAAGACCTGGATCAAAACACAGTCACTTTGCAGTACTTCGAAACGCTGAAGAAGATGTCCGAGAATCCCTCGACCAAGTATATCTTCCCGATGGAATTCACCAGCTTGCTGAAAAACTTTGTCCAGCAGCGCAAAGGGGAAGAATAAGCCCGGTCAACGCTGCGCCACACGCAGAACAGATAAAAATAAATTGGCAGGTGAGCACCCTCACCTGCCAAACTCATTCTAAAGAACTATGTTATTGAGCGATTATGTAATTGAACCCGCCAACTGGTTGGACCTGGCCGCCCTGCAGCGTCTGGAAAAGGTCTGCTTTGATGTGGACGCCTGGTCCATTTTAGATTTAATTGGCGTGCTCAGTCTGCCCGAATTTATCCGCCTGAAAGCCAGCGTGGAAGGCCAAATGGCGGGCTTTGTGGCCGCCGAACAACGCCGCAATGAGACCAAAGCCTGGATTGTGACCATCGGGGTATTCCCGCAGTACCGCCGGGCAGGTATTGCCCGCGCTCTGCTGCAGGCCTGCGAGGAGCAGATTGAATTACCGGTGGTGCGCCTGTGCGTCCGGCGATCCAATCTCTCCGCGCAAAATCTTTATGAAAACACCGGGTATACGCGCGTCGATACCTGGCGGCACTACTACCACAGCGGGGAAGACGCGCTGGTTTACGAAAAAATTCTACACCCCTGATTCATTCGGATTGATTCAATGCTGCCCGCGCTTCGGGGATGATCAACTCAACCCAGGCGCGGTATTGCTCGCCGGATGGATGCAGCCCATCGGGAGCGCTGTAATCCGCCTGTTCACGCATCAGCAGCGAGATGGGGGTCACATCCACATAGCGCGTGCCGGCCAGTTGGGCTTCTTCCAGACAGGCCTGGTTGAAGCGCGCGATTTCCGCTGCGACCCGCGCGGAAGCAAACTGGCTGCCTGCCGGGCTGGCCGACCAATCTGGAATGGAAATAACCAACACCCTTTTGGGATCGTCCCCCGCCAGGCGCACCGCCCGCGCAATCAGCTCGCGTAGATTTTCACGATAACTGTCCACAGGCAGATCGTTAAACTGATCATTGACCCCCACCATCACCGTCACCAGATCGAATGACCCTTGCGGATTGGCGTCTTGCAGCGCGGCCAGCAAGGCTTGCGAGGTCCAACCCGTGCGCGCGATAACATTCACTTCAGCCACCGCGAGTCCCTCGGCTTCAAGGCTGCTGGTTAATTGGTAGGGCCAGCTCTGCGACTGGGGCACCCCCTCACCGATGGTGTACGAATCTCCCAAAGCCAGCACTCGAATCCCGGGATTGGCCGGTGCATACTGCCCGGTGCAGGCAGACAGCAAAGCGGCAATCAAAACCAGCCCACTGATTCGCAAGAAATAAGTCCGCATTTCATTCAAAACAATCTGATCACCCAATAGCTGAGCAAAGCCGTACTACCAGTCAGCAGCGTGCCCCAGGTGATATCCACCACCGTCAGCAGCACCGGCCAATTTTTCAGAGTGGCCAGATTGGTGAGATCGTAGGTCATGTATGCCAGAAAACCGAAAAAGAAGCCATTGAGCAAAGCTGACTGCCAGCTGCCTTTGGCCAGAGCGGGGTAAAGCACGAAGTAAGATAACCCCAGCAGGTAAAACAGATAAAACAAACCTGCCGCCAGCCAGTTGGTGCGCTCAGCCAGCAGAAAGCCGATCTGGTCGCGGTAAAAACCGCGCGCCACCAGTCCGAGCCACAGAATATCAATGGCAAAAAAAGATAACAGAGTGATTATGAAATTTCGCAACAAAACCAGCATTGGTCGCCCTCCTCGAGGATGAATCCTTATTTCATTTTAGCAAATTGCCAGGTGGGCTTTAATCTGGCTGTGCAGGGTTTGGATATTTGTGGTGATACCCCAGCCATGAATTGAACGCTGTTAACCTTGGGGGAAATTGATATACATGGTGGAATGACTGGCAGGGAAAGCCGCTGCATCAGTGCCGCATCCTGGCGAATGTATTGGCAGCCCGGTTCATCCATAATTACCTGGAAAACGAGTTAATTGTATTGCTTCTTTAATCATTCAAATTGTACGGGCACTTTGCGTACCTGGTTTCCATGACCACTGGCTTCTGAAATCTGCTCGATTGAACGAAGGGCTTCTGATTGCCATATGTAGAATTGGCAACAAACACCGCGTACTCCCGGTACAAATCTTCTTCAGACGCACCGCTGCCGGCTTTGGTGTGAACATCATCCCGTCCGAGGTTGGCACAGGCGGTCTGCTGAAATTTCTCAATGCAGGAATTTGGAAACAACACATCCTGCTATGTCGGAATAATAAATACATTTTCAAATGAGATTCAATTGACTCATTCCATTCCCGATTTCAATTCTTGTAATCTTATATTTCATAACCTAAGTCAGCGTATATAAACCATTGTTGGAGAAGAATACGCCTTTTCGGGTCTCCAATTCTCCTTTCGGACACTGTAAATACGTCCCATAAATAGTTATTCTACGTTAAGAAATGGTTGCATTAATAACGAGCTTTGAGGACATGATCAGTACAGCAGGTTATATCTTCCACTGGCTTTAAATCTTATTAGAGGAAAAAATGATAACGAAAATAAATCCATCCTTATCGGAAAAAATGGTATGGGCTATTCGCAAAATAGATCAAGCCGTCGTTTGGCTCACGTCAAATACTCGAAAAATGGCTTTCGAACGCTCTCAAAGTAACAATCGTTGGCCAATCTCATCAGGGGCTTATCAGCTTGGCGATCCACAAGGTTCTATCGCAGTCTGCACGCTGACCAGTCAAGGATTTCTCTCCCAGGCAGCCGCAATTCCTGGCGTCGCGATTGCGGGGCGTCTTTATACGGCCAATCTAGGGATTGAGAAAATGGTCCGCAACATTCTCGCCAACCCGCGCATCCGGTTTTTGATCATTTGCGGAAAAGAATCACCATTTTTCGCAGCCGGGCAGGCCTTGCTGTGTCTGCATAAGAATGGTGCCCATCCAGATGGCATTATCCCTGGCGCTGAAGGTCACTATCCCTTGGTGAATGGGCTAACCCCTGCGCAAATTGAGAGGTTTCAAATGCAAATTGAATTAATAGACATGGTCGGCGTAACCACACCAACAGAATTAGAGGAGATGGCCGCTGAACTTTCCAAACGAGATCCGGGAGTTTTCTTGAACGCCACCCAAACAATTTCGGAAAACGTACATGTGCGCAGCAATGACGTTAAAAATTTCGACAACGGATTTACCCCCATAAAACCTTGGGGAAAACGCGAACCTCTATCCATGGATCCGAAAGGATTTTTCATTATCTCTGTGGAAAGAAAGTATGGCGAGATTGTAGTTCACCACTATCACGCGAATCACCAACCAGCTCATATCATCCAAGGGCGAAACGCCGAAGCAATTCTTTTGGGATTATTACGAGAAGGCTTGGTCAGCCAGATGAGTCATGCTGGTTATTTATCTGCTGAATTGACAAAAGCTGAAACTGCCCTGCGGCTTAACCTCAGCTATGAACAAGACCAACCACTTCGCATAAATTAAACTTTCGATTCCTCAGGAGCCTGTGGAAGTCTGATCTTTAGCATAGATATTTCATAATAAAGTTTTTGCAAATCTTACCTTATCAAAAGAAGCGCACTTTGAGTGCGCTTCTTTTGGAAGTTCCACGTAGTCTGTTACTTATTTCTCGGCGTAAATAAAGCGGGCAATGTTATAGCCCAGAGTCACCTGGCTGCCCTGAAGGGTCAGCGTAACAGTTTGATTGAACGGCAGCACTTCATTAATTTCCACTTCAACTCCGGGTTCCAGCCCGTGCGTCTTTAAGAACTGAAGGATTTGCTCATCATCCTCGATGGTCTCGTGAATGCGACGCAAGGTCGTGTGGGTGCCAACCGGTAATTTCACCAGCGGCAGCCAATCCGCGGTGAGGTGCTCATTTCCCGGGAAGGGATTGCCATGCGGGCAAAGCTGGGGGTCACCTAAAATCTCGCACATGCGCTCTTCCAGGGTGGGCGAGATGGCATGCTCGAGGGCGTGCGCCTCGCGATGCGTTTCCAGCACCGGCAGTTTAAAAATATTCACCAGCAGCCACTCAACCAGCATGTGCCGGCGTACTACCGAATGCGCTGCGGCGCGGCCGCTTTCAGTGAGGTGAATCATTTTTCGGCCTTTGCCGCTGATCCACTGGTCACGTTCCATGCGTTTGAGAGTCATCGTCACCGTGGCAGGCGATACTGCCATCATCTCGGCCAGACGGGCAGCCACAATTTCTCCGTGATCACGTTCCAGAACGTGCATGGCCATTAAGTAATCTTCGATGGTGTGGGTGGGGCGAACAGCGCCTTCATGGGTTGATAGATATGACATAAATCACCTGGAATCAAGGAAGTTAATTAACCTAGTCTAATCTAATATTTTAGTATATACTAACTTTTGAGTTTGGTTAAATCAGCACAAGATGATTATACCTGCTAATTTATGCCAATTCACTCAGATTTGTAAACGAATTCATAACTTTCATGGAGAATGGTCAATGATCGCTAGTTTTCTTTTATCGTTACGTGAGGGCCTCGAAGCCGCTCTGATTATCGGGATTATCCTGGGCGTATTGCTCAAATTAAACCGGCCGGAGATGAAGAAATCGGTTTGGCGTGGGGTTTGGTTGGCGGTCGCGCTCAGTCTGGCGGCAGCGATTGCGCTTAACCTGCTGGGTCTCAAATTTGAAGGCCGCGCGGAAGAGCTTTTCGAAGGAGTGGTGATGCTGCTGGCCGCCGGCGTATTGACCTGGATGATCTTGTGGATGCACAACACCGCCGGGAACCTGAAGCAAGAGATTGAATACAAAACCCGTGACGCGGCGCGTGGCAGCGGTGGAAAAGCGCTGTTTGCCCTGGCATTTTTGGCTGTTTTCCGGGAGGGCATCGAACTGGCCTTGTTTTTACTGGCGGTTCAACAGACCAGCACGCCTGTGGCAGTGTTGAGCGGCGCGTTGTTGGGACTGGCCGCAGCCATTGTACTGGGTTGGTTGTTGTTCACCTCCACCAAAAAGCTCAGCCTGCGCGGATTCTTCCGGGTCACCAATGTGCTGCTGATCATATTCGCCGCCGGATTGGTGGCTTATGGGGTGCATGAATTCAATGAAGCTGGCATTATCCCCGCGCTAATCGATCCGCTGTGGGATATCAACCCCATCTTGAGCGATAAAAGCGAAGTGGGTCTGCTGCTCAAAGCGCTATTCGGGTATAACGGCAACCCCACCCTATCTGAAGTGCTGGCCTATTTCACCTACCTGATCGGGATCTCTATTTACAGTCTATCTCACCGCCCAGCGGTGCACAGCACCCAACCGGTAAGCCAACCAGCCCAATAAACCTGGATAATCGACCCACAAACGGCTATGCTGAGACCACGCATAGCCGTTTTTTTATCTTGATCAGTGCCGGCCAAAGGATTGAATTACCCAAAGAAGGGTGAAAAAAGTACTTGAATTGCGCCATGAAGCGGACTATGATGCAAGCACAGCCATACCATTTCCCGCGGAGGAAACCCATGACCCTGCCCCTAATCGACCCATCCCAGCTGATCAATTTATTACAACATCTGGTGCGGGCGGCAAGCCTGACCGGTGAAGAAAAACCAGCCGCCGATGTTGCTTTGGCGGCCATGCGCTCACTCGATTTTGACCGCGTCTGGCGCGACGAGTACGGCAACGTGATCGGCGAGCGGCGCGGGGCGCAGCCCGGACCGGCGCTGGTGTTTGACGCTCATCTGGATGTGGTGCCCGCCGGAAAGCGCGAAGATTGGTTCGCCGACCCCTTCAGCGGAGAGCTGCGCGACGGCAAGATCTACGGGCGCGGTGCGGCCGACACCAAAGGCTCGCTGGCCAGCCTGATCACTGCCTTGAGCAGCATTCCGCGCGAGCAGATTCGCGGCAGCTATTACGCGGTGGGCAGTGTGGGAGAAGAGGCCCTGGAAGGCGCCGGCCTGCGCCAGGTGTTGCGGGCGCTGCAACCGCAAGCGGTGGTGATCGGAGAGCCCACCGGCTGCCGCATGGCGATCGGCCAGAAAGGCCGCGCGCGGATTGAATTCACCGCCCACGGAAAAGCCGCCCATTCTTCCACCCCGCACATGGGCGAGAACGCCGTGCTGAAAGCGGCTGAGATCGTGCGCCGCGTGGAAGCCACACCCTTGCCCGAAGACCGCTGGCTGGGACGCGGGGTGATGGTTCCGCTGCGAATCGACTCTTTACCCCTGCCGCCCTTAAGTTCCACTCTGCCACACGAGTGCCGCATCACCTACGACCGCCGCCTGGTGATGGGCGAAACCCCGCAAAGCGTGCTGGACGAATACCGCCAGGCGCTGGCCGGCTTGCCCGGCTGGGAGATCGCACTCGAACAATCCGGCTACCAGACCTACACCGACCTCAATCTGAACGCGCCCACCTTCCATTACGGCTGGCATATGTCCCCCGACGCGGATTGGGTGCAGCGCGCGGCAGACGCCTTAAGCCACAATGGCATCGAACCGGGCATTCACGCGGTGCCTTACTGCACCAACGGCAGCGTCCCCGCGGGCGAGATGAACCTGCCCACCCTCATCTTCGGGCCGGGAGACATCGCCCAGGCGCATGTGCCCAACGAGCACATCGCCGTCAGCGAACTGCTGCGCGGCGCGCAGGGTTACGCCGCCCTGGCGCTGGGGCTGCAAGACTCGTTTCGTTAATTCAATTTGATTTGTGGCAGAGACGGAGTGAATGAATCGACCCACAGATATACTCTGCATCCAAGTTTCACCCTCGCCCGGTTTAAAGATCACCCGAAGGAATATCATGACCTCATCCGATCAACCCCCAACTCCCTCACGCCTGGCGCGCAAACCACGCGGCCTGCTGCGCTTTGGGCTGCGCCTGCCCATCCTGTTTTACCGCCTGCACCTGGGCTGGCTGCTGGGCAAGCGTTTTCTGCTGCTGACCCACACCGGGCGCAAGA
>Ga0209269_1001394_pt1 | contig 12993 bp, 12 predicted proteins | sample MTBAKMMethaMetaG_FD_187455 | JGI IMG/M metagenome (GOLD analysis project Ga0209269, IMG submission 187455) | Enrichment culture microbial communities from Arthur Kill intertidal strait, New Jersey, USA, that are MTBE-degrading - MTBE-AKM (Arthur... | ecosystem: Environmental > Aquatic > Marine >... | reverse complement strand
GGCGGATATCCTTAAAGCGCCTGAAGAGTGAGGGTGGACGGCACAGCTCCATCTATGATCAGAGGGCGAAGGTGCTCAAGTGGGTGCTGGTGACCTGCTTCGGTTACACCGGTTATCGTAACGCCCGATTCGGACGCATCGAATGTCATGAGTCCATAACCGCCCATGGTCGGGAGATACTACTGAAAGCGGCCGAGGTCGCCGAGCACCGGGGCTTTCGCATACTGCACGGCATAGTGGACTCGCTGTGGCTTTCGGGAGAGGGGGACATCGAGATGTACTGCCAGGAGATCGAACGGCGGATGGGCATACCTTTGGTCTGGGAAGGCGAGTACAAGTGGATCGTGTTCCTTCCCAACCTTACCAATGGCGCCGGCGCCCTGAACCGCTATTATGGGGCGTTCCAGGACGGGGAGCTGAAGGTACGCGGTATCGCACTCCGCCGCAGGGACACCTGTACCTTTGCACGGGAACTACAGCAGGGCATGCTGGACAGATTGGTCCTGGGAGAGGACGCCGAAGGTTTCCGGCATCGTATCCCGGAGGCTCTAGATGTCGTCGACTCGTTCATCCAGCAACTCAGGGACGGCGGCGTACCGCTGAAGAAGCTGGTGCTTTCCAGGCGCATCACCAGGGAGCTGAACGAGTACCGGCAGCGGAACGACCAGTTCCGCGCGTTGAGCCAGTTGGATGACCAGGGCTTCCGCACGCCTCCCGGCGAGGCAGTGGAGTTCATCATGACCCCGGGCAAGGAGGTCAAGGTGGCACAGTTCCTGGAAGGTGATGAGGAGTACGACGTCGAGCGGTACGAGGAGCTGCTCTTCCGCGCCGCCGGGGAGCTGCTCTCCCCCTTCGAGCTGGGCCAGGAGCGGATGAGGGACTTCTACCGCAGGAACGGGGCGAAGTAGTACAACAGTATGGGCAGGAGCAGGCATCCGGTCAGATGGACCCTGCTTATCCCGATCCTCCCGGGCACCATACCAAGAAGGGTGGACAGGAACAGCATCAGAAGGCCGCCTGGACCTGCCAGAAGGAAGGACAGGAGCACCATTCCCACCAGCGCCGCCTGATTGAGACTGCTGAGGTCACGTCCCTGCGCTTGAAGGAGGAACCTCTTCCCCACCTTCATGGTCAGGACGTAGGAGAGCATGGCGGAGATGAACACGCAGAGCAGCAGAGAGGGCAGATCGTTCACGGAGAGCGAGGGCATGGCCTCTTGCATGGCCAGCAGGGTTCCGCTGCGTCCTTTTCCTAACATCAGCAGTGTTCCCAGACCGAGCACGGCCGCTCCGGTGCCCACCGCGGAAACGGTGGATATGAACTCTTCCGGGCTTTCGCGCGCCCGCGGCAATACGGTCGTCAGCACCGCTCCGGCGGTGGCTGTGACCCCCGGAAGCCATCCAACCAGTCCGCCCATCAACGAGCCGCGCAGGGCGCCGGAGACGCTGGGGGGCTCGTCCGTCTCATCCTTCTGTTCGGGCATCCTTCCGCGGGAGGAGCTGATCAGCAGAGGCAGGCCGAAAAGGCCGGTGAAGAGGGGTATTAGCATGTTCCCTTCCATTCCCTTCCAGATGTCATCTCCTGGCACCAGGCCGTCCATGGCCATGACGCCGAGGACGCCGGAGAGCATAAAGAGAAGGACCGCTCGGCCAATGATCGGCGGGCGGTCCTTCCGAACGATCCATTTCCCCAGAAGAAGATGATCACCTTCCCCTAGCCCACGTCCGCGAATTGGGAAGGATTGCACGGGAGTGTGCACCATCCATCTTCCGCGCCCCCTGGTGACCTTTCCGATGACCCGGGCGGAATCGCCGTGCACCGGGACGTGCCTCTTCAGCGATATGACGTCCGTTGGCGAGCAGCGTCCGCCGCGCATGTCCAGTTCCGCCTTCGGATCGGCCTTCTCGCTCTCGACCCATATCAGTACAGGGGGGATCCCGAGCAGTATCCATGGAACGAGAGGGGATACGAAGGACAATACGCTGGTCGCCTGAGAGTGTAGGAACGGTAACGGAAGAAGAGATGTTAGGCCGACCATTGCCCCGACCAGACTGCCCTGGGCTGCGGCCCGCAGAGCGTTCATTCCTTTACCTTCCAGCAGCAACCTGTGCGATGGCAGCACGGAAAGGCATTCCGTCTCGTCCGGTACGCCCATTATCAACGATGGTATGTAATCCATGAAGGAATGGCAGATGGCCGCGGAGAGGATGGCGCAGGACAGTAAAAGAGCGGGGGGAAGCGAGCACCCGGTCGTTCGGCATATCCCGTCCAGCGGCGGGAACGAAGATGGTATGGCCATTATCAGCAGCATCGCCAAGGTGTTGACGTGTATCCCCGGCGCCAGCCCGGACAGCGCCCCCAGCCCCATGCCGAAGAGAGTGAAGTAGAGGACTAGAAGCAGGTCTGCGCCAAACACTCTGGAGCATCGTTTCAGGGGACGAATAGGTGTGGTGCTGCAATGACGCTACTCGACGTTTTGACTTAATATGTGAAAATGAATAGCGTGGCGTTAATGCCAGCGGCAAGGGCGGAAGGTTTGACCAAGGTATTCGACGAACTTAGGGCAGTGGACGCCATAGACTTCCAGATCGAGGAGGGGGAGTGCTTCGGTTTCCTAGGCCCCAACGGTGCGGGCAAGAGCACCACCATGCGCATGATACATTGTGCCAGCCCCGTCACCTCCGGGAAGCTGGAGGTCCTGGGGATGGATGTCAACGACCGTTCTAGGGACATCAAGGCGGCCATAGGCGTCGCTCCGCAGGAGAACAACCTGGACCCTGACTTCACCGTGCGCAAGAACCTCACCGTCTACGGCCGCTACTTCGGACTTCCGAAGGACTATCTGGAGGAGAGGGCCGACCGCCTGCTGGAGTTCATGCAGCTGAGCGAAAAGAAGGACGAGAGGATCCAGGACATCTCAGGCGGCATGAAGCGCCGGTTGATAATCGCAAGAGCGATGATGAACGATCCACGGTTATTGATACTGGACGAACCGACCACCGGCCTCGACCCTCAGGCACGCCATCTCATCTGGGAGAAGGTGCGCGAGCTGAAACGCAATAAGGTCACGGTCATCCTCACCACGCACTACATGGACGAGGCCGAGCGGTTGTGCGACCGATTGGTCATAATGGACCATGGGAAGATCATCCTGGAAGGAAGGCCTAGGGACCTCATCGACCAGGTCATCGGCACGGACGTCATGGAGATCGATTGCCCCTGCGACGAGATGGAGTCGTACGTTAAAGGCAAGGGCTGGAAGTACGAGAGGACCATAGACCGCCTGCTGGTCTACACCAATGAGGGGCAGAGGGCGGCCGCGGAGCTCAAGGAGCGTTTCTCCATGAGCTACTATCTGATCAGGAACGCCACGCTGGAGGACGTGTTCCTCCGCTCCACCGGGAGGGCGCTGATAGAATGAGCCTGCTGTCCAACATATCCTGGCGCTCCATCGCTCTTTGGAAGCGCAACCGGGACGTCTTCCTCACCACCTGGAAGACCAACTTCCTGCCTCCCTTCCTGGAGCCGATACTCTATCTGGTGGCCATGGGACTGGGCTTCGGGGCGCTCATCCAGGCGGACATCGTGTACGGAGGGAGAGAGCTTGAGTACATCAAGTTCCTGGCGCCAGGGCTGGTGGCCATCAGCATCATGTACGGCGCGTTCTTCGAATGCTCGTACGGCTCCTTCGTCCGTATGTACTACCAGAAGACCTTCGACGCCATATTGGCGACTCCGCTGTCCCTGGAGGACATCATCGCGGGAGAGATACTTTGGGGAGCGACCAAGAGCTTCATCAACGCCACCATCGTGCTGGGCGTGGTGGCCGTGGTGGGTTACGCGGAGCTGCCGGGCCTGCTGCTCATACCTATCGTGGCTTTCGTGGGAGGATTGATGTTCGCCTCCCTGGCCATGCTGTTCACCGCCCTGGTGCCGAACCTGGATTCCTTCAACTATCCATTCTTCCTGTTCATCACACCGATGTTCCTGTTCAGTGGGACCTTCTTCCCCCTGAGCGTGCTGCCGGAATGGGGACAGCAGTTGGCGATGGCACTGCCGCTTACGCACGTGTCAATACTGACCAGGGACCTTTCGTACAACATGCTCACCATGGACGTGGCGATCGGTTTCGCCTACATCATCGTGCTGTCGGTGCTATGCTTCCTGGCCTCGGTATACCTGATGAAGAAGAGATTGGTCAAGTGAGCACACGGACCTTGCCGTCCTTGACCTCGACCTGCACAAGCGTCCTGATGCTCTGACCGATATCGTTCTCCAGCTCCTTCAACCGGTCGGTCTTCTGCACCACCACGATGATGTCCATCACCTCCACGCCCATGGCCTTCAGCGCCTTGACGATCGCCTTCAGCGTCCCTCCGGTGCTCACCACGTCGTCCAGCACCAGGACGCGATCGCCCTTCTTCAGGCCGTTGATGTACAGGTCCTTCTCCGAGTAGCCGGTGGTCTGGCGCACGCTGACCTCTTCAGGAAGCCCGTACTTACGCTTCCGCACCACGTTGTAAGGTATCCCGGTCATCAGGGACAACGGAACGATCAAGGGGATGGCCATGGCCTCCGCCCCCACCAGGTAGTCCACGTCCAGGTCCATCAGGTCGTATAAGCGGTCCAGCACCTCGTCCAGGACCTGGGGGTCCATGTAAGGTATGCCGTCGGTGATGGGGTGGACGAAGTAATTGTAATCACCGAAGCGCACCACCTCGCTGCGCTCCAGGCTGGCCTTCAGTCTCTCCAGCATGCTCTCCTTCATGGTATGGTGATGGCGCACATTAATTGTGCGGCCCTGCGACGCATTCATTATATCCGTCGGGCTCGCATTCCAAGGACATGAAGGTCCTGGTGGGCAAGGACGAGGAGATCAAGGAAGGACGGTTGAAAGGGCTCAAGGTCGATGGCCGTTCCTTCGTGGTCGGACGACATAACGGAAATCTGTTCTGCATGGACGGTAAATGCTCGCACGCCGGCTTCGATCTGGCCTACGGAACGATAAGAGACGGTGCGGTGGTCTGTCCGGCGCACGGGGCGTCCTTCGGTGTCAGAGACGGGAAGAAGCTCACGCATACCGGCGCCAAGGACCTTCGGGTCTACGTCGTCTCGGTGGAAGGGGACGACGTGTACATCGAGATATGATCACTTGGTGACCGGGGCGGGACTCTCATCCGCCCTGTGCCACTTGGCACCTTTCTTGCGTATCTTCCCGGTCGATGCCAGATGTCGGATGGTGCGCCGCACCATATCCTCAGGTACCTCGATCTGGAACTGGTCATGGAAGCCCTTCTGTATGCCCAGCACGGTCTTCGGCTCGTACAGTATCTTCGGCAACAGCGTGCGCAGGTCCTCGTGCAGGTTCCAGGGGAATATGAACCATGTCCAGTCCTCTGGCGGGACCTCCACCTCGTAATAATCGGGCTCTTTCTTGGAGTGGGTTATGTGCAGAAGCGTGGCCGTCCGCACCTCCTTCGGCCCCATGGCCTGAAGGTGCTTCTCGGCCAGTATGAGGCTCTCCCCCGTGTCCGTGATATCGTCCACGATGAGGACCGATTCCCCAGCGATGCTGGCGTTCAGCTCCTGTGTAAGCAGCGCCTTTCCATCGTGATTAGCGGTGACCCCCCAATGCTCGGTCTTGACCGCATAGAGCCTCTTGACCTGCAGATGGTCGCAGATGACCCTGGCCGGTACCCATCCTCCGCGAGTGAGCCCGATGACCACGGTCGGACGGAACCCGTTATCGGCGATGTCGTATGACACCGCCTCGGTCCATCTTGCGATCTCGTCCCAGGTCAATATCCGGCATTTGAAGCTCTCCACCTTTTCCATCATGCTCTCTCCGTTGGGCTTGCCAACGTCCCACAACCGACATGATGGGCAATAAGCTTTTACTCGTTCAGATGAGAGGATGAACGAACTCCATGCGTACGGTGTCGAAGAGCCCGCGATTACCGATCTTTAGCTCCGGGACGACCAGCAGGGACTGGAAGGACAGCGTCATGAAGGGCGCGGTGAGCTCGCAGCCCATGCCCTTCAGCATGTCCACCAGATCCGCCTCCCTTTGGGCCACCTCCTTCATGGGCGAGGTGCTCATCAGCCCCGCCACGTTCAACGGCAATGTCTTGACCGTTTCCCCGTCCACCACGGCATATCCGCCGCTTCGGGACACGTGATTGATTGCCGAGGCCATGTCCTCGGGGGAAGCTCCCACCGCCAAGATGTGATGCGAATCGTGCGCCACGGTCGTGGCCATGGCCCCCCGTTTCAGCCCGAACCCCTTGACGAAACCGATGACCGGCACGGCTTCGCGGTAGCGGTTGCAGAGGGCGAGCAGAAGCACGTCCTGCTGAGGGTCTGGGAGTACGACGCCCTCTCGAACCGGAAGTTCGGTGATGAAGGCCATGCTCTCGATCTGGTCCGGAAGCACGTGGATCACGCGCACCGAGGTTCTGTCGCCCTTCGCCGGGATGAGCATCTCCGCGGCAGTGCGCTCCTGGGGCACGATGGCCAGTGGTGCCCCCTTCGGTTCCACGGGAAACATCGCCTGACCGTCCCTGGCCACCAGATCTCCCGCGATATAGACCTCCCTTACATGGAAGTCGTTCAGGTCGTCGACCACCACCAGGTCGGCGGTGCGGCCGACGGCGATGCTCCCCCCCGGTAATCCGTAATGCCACGCTGGCCAGGCCGTGACGGCGCGGATGGCGTGCATGACCGGCATGCCCGATGCCACGGCCTTCCGCAACAACGCGTCCAAGTGCCCAGATGCGATGTCCTTGGCCCTCAGGTCGTCGGAGACCAACATGCACTCGTGTCTCTTAGCGAAGGGCATCAACGCCTCGAGGTCCTTAGACGCGCTGCCCTCCCGCACCTGTATCCACATTCCCAGGAAGTACTTCTCCTCCGCCTCGTCGGGCGTCAGGCACTCATGGTCGGTGCGCATCCCGGCGTTGATGTACTTCACCAGATCGTTCCCTACCAGGCCAGGACAGTGCCCGTCGATCAATTTCCACAGCTTCTTGACCGCTCGGACCTTGTCCATGATGCGGGGGTCGTCCTCCAGCACCCCACGGTAGTCCATCACCTCTCCCAGGGCCACGAAGCGACGGTCCTTGAAGAGCTCCTCTATCTCGGCCACGCCCAGCGTCGCTCCGGAATCCTCATACTTTGTCGCTGGCACGCAGGAGGGAACGGTCAGATATGTTCTCAAGGGAACGCCCTCGGAATCGGAAAGCATGTAGCGGACACCTTCCACGCCCAACACGTTCGCTATCTCGTGAGGGTCCGAGACCACGGCCGTGGTTCCATGAGGAACGACGGCCTCGGCGAAGCGCGAGGGGCAGAGCTGAGATGATTCGATGTGAATATGGGAATCTATGAGCCCTGGAATTAGAAATCGCCCTGGCGCATCGTCCAGCGGCGATATCTCCGCGAACTTGCCGTCCTCCATTATAACTTTGCTAGGGACCACCTTACCGTTGACGACATCCACCAGTTGACCTGTGACCTCGGTCCTGCTCATGGACATCATTCAGTGCTGAGTGCGGAAAAACCTTTTGTCCGTTCCTTCCGATATTGCACCATGACCTACCCCAGAGAGGTGCTGAACCGTCTGCGATGGATGCATGGTTCGCTCTCCGGCGTGCTGGTCACCTACGTGCATCGCGGAGCGCCAGGTGACGTCCTAATCATCAGAGGAGAGGACATCGTGGAACTGGGAAGGTCGTTCTTCTCCACGCGTAACGGACAGATACCCTATCACCGGATCACGGAGATAGAAGAAGAGGGGGAAGTGGTTTACCGATCGTAGCTCAATGTCTTGGCTCGTTGCAGTTAGGGCAGTTGTGCATGAATGAAGGGTAGTTCACTCCGCACTTCCGGCATTTGGCCATCTCCACCTTCTTCTCCTTGTTATCGACCGCGGGCGCTTGGGCGGGCTGCGGCGCCGGTTGCGGAGGAGCGGGTTGGGCGGGTGCCGATGGTGGTTCGGCCTGGTACTGCTGCGCCTGATACTGCTGGTACTGGGGCTGGAATATCTCCTGCATCTTGAGGAAACCGAGCAGGAGTATGAGCCCGGGAATGAAGTACACCACGAACCCCACGATGGACCATATGAGCAGGGCATCGCTGGCCTGCTTGAACCTACCCTGGTCCAGATTGTTGAAGACGTTGTCCTTCAACATGAAGATGGTCAGTAGACCGATGCCGGCGGCCACCAGGGAGAATATCCCTTCCCCCAGGTTTCCCGTTATGATTGTTATGACCCCCACAAGCACGGCTACGAGGGAGAATATCAGCGTCAGCAGTTGGCCGATATAGACAAGCTTACGGGCCTCGGCCACGACTGTCGGAAGCCATGGCGGGCCGTTCTCAGGGGCCAAGAAATCATTGAGGTCCATTTTTTCATCCCATGAAAGATATATTCACTGGAGATTCTACATGAGGTCCCCGATATTCAATCTATCGCAGGCCTTTGTCCCCCGATACATAGGCCATTCACCAACGTTTCGCACAACGATTATATAGTATCCCCCATCTACGAAAGGCGTCAAGGTTGAAATGGATGAAGAATGAGGATTTCAAATACCTGTACGACCGATTGAAGGAACCCTCTGATATCGATGTACTTTCCAAGGAACTGAGCCTGGACCACGAGCTTCTGACTGTTATCTATACGCAGAGGACGGTACGTGAGACCACCAAGAAGTTCTACAAGGTGCAGAGGAACGGCCAGAGGATGGTCAAGTCATGGCAGAGCGGGGAGACCCTGCTGGAGATAGCCCAACGTTACGAGTTCCCACCCATACTGACCGGTCTCATGATCTTCCAGGAGTCCGGTCGCTCCAAGAAGCAGTACTGGGCGATCGTGAGGAACCCGGAGACCATTCAGGACAAGGAACTGAGAAGACAGATCGAGGAGATCGCCAAGGTCGATCTCATCTACTCGCCCGAGGGTACGGAGAAGCAGTATCAGAGAGGAGCTTGGGGAGAGAAGAACCTTCAGGACTGGTTGGACTCCCAGGGCATCGGCTACCGCACGGAGAAGGACCTGCGTGGTGAGTTCCCGAAGACCCCGGACGCCTTGTTGGACAAGCCCATAATGGTCAACGGATGGAAGGTCCACTGGATCGAATCGAAGGCGACGTTCGGGGACCGGGTGGAAGTGAACAAGAACACCCGAAAGCAGTTGTCCCCATATGTGGACCTGTTCGGTCAGGGACTGGTGGTGTACTGGTTTGGCTTCGTCGACGAGATAACCATGGAGGACGGTATCTTCATCACCGACTCCTCGCTCACCGGCCTGAACTGCAAGTTGGCCGATTGAGCATTTGCACCTATCAGGATTAAATATATTCAATCGTTATTTTAGTGCATGGACCGGGCCGATGTGATCTCAGCCAGCGATTTGGAGCGGTATGGTTACTGTCCGCTCAGCTGGTGGTTGGGTCGGCAGACCCGGTCAAGCACCCCGGAAACGGAGGAAGGGGAACGGGTCCATCGCGACAAGGCCGAGGAGTACCGGCGCATCCGATACCTTGAACAGACGGCCTGGGACTGGGAGCGCATGGTCTTTCTGTTCTCCCTGGTCGCCACTGTGCTGGCCGTCGCTGGCATATCCCTCATGAGGGCGGTTGGAGGAGAGGTCGGGGGCTGGGTGCTCTCCCTGCTGAGCACAATCTGGTTCTTCGCCGTGATCGCCATGCTCTACCTTTCGGCGCAAAGGGGGCGGGCCATCATAAAGGTGAGACGGCTGCAGATTCTAGCCGTCATAGGACTTTTCATCATGGCCTTGGCCATGAACATCGGGAACCTGTTCAGCGCCGACCCGATGGTCTCCATGATATTGGAGGCGCTCGCACTGATCTGGCTCATCGCCGCGTCCGTATCCCTGTACATTTCCCTGGCCGCCTCCCAGCAGGCCAACGACTGGAAGGGGGATGAGGGATTGGAAGGAAAGATGCACTACGTGGGCACGGACAGCTCCCCCCTGTACTTCTCCGAGAAGTACAGGCTAAGCGGAAGACCGGACTTCGTCCTGGAGATCGACGGCGAGCTAATCCCGGGGGAGCTGAAGACGGGTCGGACCCCCAGGGGCCCGCTTTTCTCACACATCCTTCAGGTCGCGGCCTACTGCCTGCTGATCACTGAATCGTCAGGAAGAAGGGTTCCGTACGGCCTGCTCAGATATGGGAGCGAAGAGCACGAGATAGAGTTCGACGAGCAGCTGGAGAAGATACTCCTTGATAAGTTGGAGGAGATGAGAGAGACAATTCGCAGCGGAGAGGCCCATCGTAATCACAACCGCCCGGGCAAGTGCGCCACCTGCTCCCGTCGTGCCTCCTGCCCGGAGAGGCTGCGCTGACCTATTCCACCGTCACGCTCTTCGCCAGGTTCTTCGGTTTATCGATGGAGCAACCGCGACGGTTCGCCACATAATAGGACAGGACCTGAAGCGCCACGGTCACAGGTATGGGGGAGAACATGGGCTTGACCCGCGGGAGGTATATCATTTTCTCGCATAGTCTGGCCAGGTCGTTGTCCCCTTCCACCCCGACGCCCAGCACCGGGCTGTCCCGGGCGGCCACCTCGGATATATTGGCAAGCATCTTCTCGTAAGTGTGGTCCCCTTTTATGGCCACGGCGATGACCGGTGTGGTGGAGTCGAGCAATGCCAGCGGTCCGTGCTTCAGCTCCCCGGCGGCGAAACCTTCGGCATGGATGTATGAAATCTCCTTCAGCTTGAGCGCACCCTCCAACATAGTTGGATAGTTGATGTTGCGGCCGATGAAGAAGCAGTGGACGGCATTGTCCAACATGCGACTGACCTCCTCGATGCTGTGCACATCATTTAGAACGGATTGCACAAAGTTGGATGACTGACGCAGGGAAGACAGCGCGCTACGCATGGAATCGTGGCTCAGAGTACCGTTGCCGTAGCCTATGCGTATGGCCAGCATGTACATTGCCAGGAGCTGGGTCAGGAAGGTCTTCGTAGCCGCCACCCCGATCTCCGGTCCAGCTCTGGTATATAGGACCTCGTCAACCTCACGGGTGATGGTGGAGCCCACGACATTGGTCACGGCCAGCGTCCGGCATCCCCTACGGCGGGCCTCGCGGGCTGCAGCGAGCGTATCAGCGGTCTCTCCGCTCTGTGTGATCAGGATGACCAGGGGATCTTCCCGCGCCCCGGGCGAGTAGCGGTACTCAGAGGCCAGCTCCAGGGTGGTGGGCACCCCGGCGAACTCCTCCATGGCATACTTGCCCACCATTGCCGCGTGGTAGGAAGAGCCGCACGCCACCAGCTTGACCGACTGGAACTCGATGCGGGGCAGCACCTCCCCGTTCTCGATCATGTCCAACGCTCCAAGTAGAGTGTTGTGGATGGAATTGGGGCCTTCGAATATCTCCTTGAGCATGAAATGTTCGAAACCGCCCTTCTGGGCATCTTCGGCGGACCAGGTTACCACCGTCGGCTCGCGCTGTATTTCGGCGCCATCCTGATCGTGCAGGGTGACCCCGTTCGGCGTTAGCAGGACGGTCTCCCCGTCCAATATGTAAAGCACCTTGTTGGTGTAACTGAGAAGAGCGGTGACGTCGGATGCAAGGAAGTTCTCCTTGACCCCCAGCCCGATCACCAGGGGGTTCTCCTTTCGGGCCGCGGCGATCTCCTCGCTGCCTTCCTTGACGGCGGCGATGGCGTACGTTCCTTGCACATCGCTCACGGTGTCGGTCAGAGCCTGCCTCAGATCCCCCTTGTAATGATGTTCTAGCAGGTGCACGATTACCTCGGTATCGGTCTCCGATGTGAAGTTGTGGCCTTCTGCCTCCAGCTTTTCCCGGAGGGCCGAGTAGTTCTCGATTATACCGTTGTGCACGATGGCCAACCTACCGTCGCAGGAGATGAAGGGATGGGCGTTGCGATCGGACGGCCTCCCGCAGGTGGCCCAGCGGGTATGCCCGATACCAGTGTGCCCTTCGAACTTCGGGAGGGTCTTCTGCAGTACGTTCAGCTCACCCTGCTTCTTGGCCAAAGCCAGGTGTCCGTCCTCTACCATGGCTATGCCCGCCGAGTCATAGCCCCGGTATTCCAGCCGCTTGAGTCCGTCCATGAGCACTTCGGAGGCCCGACGATGCCCTGAGTAACCAACTATCCCGCACATCAGACCACTATGCTCCTGTCTTCGAGGGTACCGCTCAACTTTGCCCCGTCACCCAGCCGAGAGTTCGCTCCTACGATGGTACCGGCGGAGAGAACGACCTTGGGGCCTACTTGAGTGAACTCGCCCACCATGCTTCCGGCTTTATCAACCTTGAAGAAATCCTCCTCCACCCTCACCTGTGCCAAACCGGAGGGGGCGGAGAAACCGGTGCCGATGCGGCATCCGTCATCGATGACCGCTCGGGAGATGTGTGAGTGCGAACCTATGGAAACGTTGTTCATTATCATGGAGTTGTATATGGCGGTGAAAGACGCGATATGCACTCCGTTGCCGATGCTGGTGGTGGGGAATATGGTCACATATGGACCTATCTCGCACCCTTCGCCGATGGACACCGGGCCTTCGATGTACGAGCCCGCTCGAATCCTGGTCCCCGCACCTACGTATACCGGTCCGCGCATGGTGACCCCAGCCTCGATGGTCCCAGAGGTGGATTGGCCAGATAGGTTCGATGCGTACTCGTTGAGGCGGATGAGGTCCCAAGGGTACACAGCGTCCATCCAGCGGCCGGTGGAACGAACGGCGTCGATGCTCAGTTTAGAGACGCAGCTGTGCAGGACGTGCGTGATGCCGGACTTTCCAGCCATCACCCCCATTTCCAGATGATCGAAGAAGTCCGGGGGCAGGCGGTATATGCCGGTGGCGATGATGTTCCCCACCTTCTTGTCCGGCTTCTCTATGATGTCCACCACCTTTCCGGCCTCGATCTGTACCACACCGTACTTGGAGGGCATCTCGGAGTCGGTGACCAGCATGGATATCTTGC
>Ga0209269_1001388_pt1 | contig 13020 bp, 8 predicted proteins | sample MTBAKMMethaMetaG_FD_187455 | JGI IMG/M metagenome (GOLD analysis project Ga0209269, IMG submission 187455) | Enrichment culture microbial communities from Arthur Kill intertidal strait, New Jersey, USA, that are MTBE-degrading - MTBE-AKM (Arthur... | ecosystem: Environmental > Aquatic > Marine >... | reverse complement strand
GTTTGATCGTGTCCGGGTCCATACGCAGGCCGCGCGAACCGCCGAAGACGACCACGCGAGGCGTCTCCGGCATCTCCTCGGCGACGTCGAGCTTGAAGCTGCGGTCCCAGCCACGGCTGTAGTACTTCTTCAGCTGCCAGGTCGGGGCGGCGTCGTCCCCATTGGCGATCATGGGCAGGCCGATGCTCACCAAGCAGGCGGCACCGAGCGCCACGAGCACGAGCTTGGCATGCCAGCTGCCGAGAGAGAACCGCGATTCGCACACCCCTTCCTGCGCCGAAGGGTAGCAGGTGATATCGGCGTCCTCAAGCGCACGCATTTCCTCTTTGTAAAGATGTGGTCAAGCGGTTCGACTCCGGTCGTGCGCGCCGCGCACGGAGATTCCGAAGCGGCAGAACTGCCGACATCTTGCCGACGGGACGAGACCCGGCGCTTCCTCGACTCGCTCGATGGTGGCGGGGGCGCGTGAGGGGCGCGCCAGAGCCAAGAGGGCGCGGGCGCGGGGGGTGTTGTCAGCCTCAGTAGCCGCCGAGCGCCGGCTCGGTGCCGAGGAAGGTGAACTCCCCGGTCTTCGGATCCTCGTAGAAGATGAGCGCCCTGCGGTCTGTGCTCCACACGTCCATGCCGACGGTGTCGCCCGCGACCTCCATACCCTCGGTCGCGGCCCAGAGGTCGCTCGCCCGGTACTTCCTCTTGCCGACCTGGACCGTGTTGCCCGGCGCCGAGCCCGGCATCATCAACTCGGTGCGGTCGTTGTAGCGGCGCACGTTGCTGAGCGGCGCCGCGGTCTCGCTGCCGTAGGCTGCAAGGAGACGGGCGAACTGCTCCTCACTCATCCTGCTCTGCAAGGTGCCCTGTGTCGGCAGCATGCCCATCGATGCCGGGTCGGTGCCGAGGGGGCCGCCGACGAGATCGGCGACGAGCACGCCCGAGTCCTTCAGCCGGTACTGCACGTAGATGAACTGCTCTTCGGGCGTTTCGGCCGGCATCGAGGGGTCGACGAACTCCATGGTCACGAGGCGCGCCTCCAGGCTGGCCAGCCTGTCGCCGAGGGCGGCTTCGACTTCCTTGCGCGTCGAGGCCACCTGATCGGCTGTGGGGCCGAAAGGCACCCCGTAGGTCGACTGCTGCTGGTCGTGGATCGCGCGCGGGATGAGCACGGCCGCTGCGATCGCCGCTGCCAAAAGGAGCGCGACCAGCACGGTGAGCACGACGAGCCAGCGTTTCAGGCGCCGCAAGTCGCCGGCAAGCTGCACTGGCACCTGTCCTGCGAGCGCGTCTCCTGCGCTTCTGACGGAGCCGGGAGACATCTGCTCCTCAGACATGAACCCCTCCTTGCGACGCGCCGAGCCCCAGCCTCGGCGCTTCTTCGCCAGACCATAGCGCATGAACCGGCTCGGCCTCCACACCAAGGGCCTGAGGAAGGCGAGGGCCGCGTCGGCAGCGCGGCGGCCGCGAACGTGGTTTGCAGCACCTTCGTGAGTTGTGGAGGCGGGGAACCTGTCCCGTCGCGATCGAGGACCAGACCGCTGGAGCACAGTATGCCGCCCTCCATCTCCTGTCTGTAGGCTCGGTTCAGCCCGTTCACCATCCGAACAGGTTCGCGTGACCGATGCGGGCGGATCTGCAGGATGCCGGCGAATGGGTCGACCTGCGCTGCGGCTCCTCGCTGCGCCACCACGAGCAGTGCGAGGCTCATGAAGTAGGGACTTGAGCGGGGTTCCTGTATTCTGCTTGCTTAGGCTATGCCTTAGGGGTCGAGACCAACCCACTACCATCACCACCGGTGCGGAAGCGGTCACGGCTGGGCAGGTTCAGTGTTTGGGGTCACTTTGAAAGCTCCGGGCGCGTGGAGTAGTCGTCAAGTGTTGAGAGGCTCCCTGGCCTTAGTGTGGCTCGGTGCAGTGATCGCACTGAGCAGTCTTCTCGGGTGCTCAGCGCATATGGAACGGATCGACGTCGCGTACGCGCCTTTCGAGACCAGTGCCCTTGTCTGGATCGCAGAGGACCAGGGCTTCTTTCGTGAGAACCACCTCGATGTCGCTTTCCGTGAATACGACACGGGGTCTGACGCACTTGCGGGCGTGCTCAACGGAGAAGCGGGTATCGGCGTTGGTACCTCCGAGTTCCCGATGGCCAACCAGGTGCTCCAGGGCCGCAGCCCTCGCGCGATCGCCAGCATCGCCAGAAGCGAGCTCATAGGCATCGTCGCGCGGCAGGACCGGGGGATCAAAGAGGTCACCGATCTGAGGGGCAAGCGCGTCGGAACGACTCGAGGGACGATCGCCGATTTCTTCCTCGGGCGATTCCTCGAGATCCATGGCCTGAGCATGAGCGACGTCACGCTGGTCGACCTCAGGACGCCCGGCTCCTGGGTGGAGGCGGTCGCGGAGGGAGACGTGGACGCGGTAGCGACGGCGGAGCCGTTCGCGGGCTCTGCGAGGGATCGTCTGGGCGAGAATGCGGTGGCCTGGTCGGCGCAGAGCAGCCAGCCCTTGTATGCACTCGCGATCAGCACCGATGAATGGCTGGAGGGCCACCGCGAAGCGACCGGGAGGTTCCTCGAGGCTCTGGCTCAGGCCGAGGAGTATGCCGTACGCAACCCGGCGCAAGCCCGGGCGATCGTGCAGAAGAGCCTTGGCCTCGCCCCCGAATCGATGCCGGCGGTGTGGGCGCGGAACGACTTTGCGCTCACGCTCGACCAGTCGCTGATCGCGGCGATGGAGGACGAATCGCGATGGCTCATCAGCAATGAGCTGACGAGCGCAGCGTCGGTGCCCGACTACGCCGACTACGTCAGGGAAGGCCCGCTCAGGGCAGTCCGGCCCAACGCCGTGAACATCGTGGACTCATCCTCACAATGAAGCTCAGGACTCAGTTCCTGCTCGGCTCGGGCATCCTCATCGTCGTGCTCGTTGCCATGACGGTGCTCGTCGTCTCCACGCGGACGCAGCTGGCGGCGCTGCGGGGCCAGCACGAGATCGCCGATTCGGTCCAGCAGCAGGCGAACGATCTTGCCTACTCGTCGAGCGACTATCTGCTCTACGGCGACCAGGTCCTCAAGGACCGCTGGGACTCCCTGTTCGCTTCGTTCCTGCGCAACGTGGACCGTCTGGAGCCGGCATCGGTGGATGATGCGGCGCTGGTGAACGGCATGAAGCTGAATGCACGGCGGCTTCACCAGGTCTTCACCGAAGTGGCTGTCACCGCCACCGACACGTCCGGCGGGAGCCTTGCTGAGTCCCCTTCCTTTCTCAAGGTCGCCTTGAGCCGCATGGATGTGCAGAACCGGCAGATCGTCTTCGACGCCTCCCGGCTGGAGCGTTCGCTCGAGGACCAGGCCGATCACGCGATGCTGGTCAGCAACATCGCGATCTTCGCCATGATCGCGCTCTTCGGCCTGCTCCTGCTCGCCGGGTACTTCACCATGTACCGGCGGACGGTCGCCGGCATAGATGCCATCCACACAGGTACCGCTGCAGTGGGCCGAGGTGATCTTGACTATCTCATCCCAGCGGACAGACGGGACGAGCTGGGTGATCTCTCACGTTCGTTCAACGCGATGACCACCGATCTGAAGCAGGTCACCGCGTCGAAGACCGAGCTGGAGAACGAGATCGCGGAGCGAAGGCAAGCGGAAGCTGAGCGCATGCGACTAATGGAGGCGCTCTCCAGCCAGAACGCAGAGCTCGCCATACGGGAGGAGGAACTGGAGGCTCAGAACGAGGCGCTGCGCCAGGCCGAGGAGGCGCTTCAGGAAAACGCCAGACGACTGCGCATCGCCAAGGGAGCCATGGGCTTCGGAATCCAGGACTATGAAGTCGCGACGGGAACCCTCCGGTGGGACGAGCGGGTGCGCGAGCTCTGGGGCGTCAGGGGCGACGAGCCGGTCACGTACGAGACGTTCCTGGCGGGAGTGCATCCCGACGACCGCGAGGCGGTGTCGGCGGCAGTCGACGCCGCGATGGGTTCGGAGGGACCGCACGAGGCCACCTACCGGGTCATCAATCGAGCCGACGGACGAGAGCGATGGGTGCACGCGAACTGGCAGGTCTCCCTCGAGGACGGGCGCGCCGTGCGCATGATCGGCGCGGTCGTGGACGTCAGCGACGGCAAGCTCGCCGAGCAGGCCTTGCGGGAGAGCGAGGTGGAGCGCGCGGCGCAGCAGGAGAGGGCGCGTCTTGCGCGTGACCTGCACGACTCGGTGACGCAGGCGCTCTTCGCCGCGTCCCTGAAGGCCGAGGCCCTGACGCTCGCCGAGGGCTCGCTCTCCAACGGAACCGCTCAGGCCGCCGAGGAGGTGCGACGCCTGAGCCGCGGCGCCCTGGCGCAGATGCGCACCCTGCTACTCGAATTGCACGGCGAGCCTCTGGAGGAGGTGCCCATCGGCCAGCTTCTCCGGCATCTCGTCGAAGCAGCGGAGGGCCGCGTCGGTGTCGACGTGCGGCTCACCGTTCGTGGTGACGCGCAGTCGGCGCCCGAGCTGCACGTGCCGATCTACCGCATCACCCAGGCGGCCTTGGGCAACATCGAGCGCCACGCTCGGGCGTCGCAGGCCTGGGTGGACCTGCACATTGAATCGCACGTGGTCCACTTGGTCGTCGGCGACGACGGCTGCGGCTTCGAGCCCTCGCGCCTGGACCCCACCCACATGGGCCTGAGGTCCATGCGCGAGCGCGCGGAAGAGGCCGGCGCACAGTTGGACATCGTCACCGAGCTCGGCTGCGGCACGGTGGTGACCGTAGTCTGGCAGCGGGACCAGGTTCCTCGGCAGGATCGCACCTGATCTCCAGCAATGGGACCTGCGGTCGCGGAGGGCGCGGCGCGGCTGAGCCTGCGGCGTCTCAGTAGCGCCAGAGCTGCTCGTCGACGAGTTGCCCGAGCGACTTGCCGGCATCCTGGGCTGCCTCCGCGCGACGCACGGCGACGAGGGTCCGGTGCAGCTCATCGCCCATCGCCGTCTTGAGGACGGTGGAGGCCCCGAGAGCGTCCGCGGCCTCCTCGAGCCGCTGCGGCAGCCGTTCGATGCCGAGTCTGGCCAGCCCCGCGTCGCCGAGTGCGACGGGGTCGTCCTGGAGCGGCGTCGGGAGCTGGAGGCCGCGGGCGACGCCGTCGAGCCCCGCAGCCAACACGGCGCCGAGCACGAGGTAAGGGTTGCCGCCCGCGTCGCCGACGCGCACCTCGAGGTTTGCGATTCTGTCGCGCAGGCCGGTCATGCCCTGGACCAGCCGGAGCGCGGTCTCCCGGTTCTCGTGACCCCAGGCGCGGTAGCAGCCGACCCAGCGTCCTGGACGGAGGCGCTGGTAGCTCAAGGGCGTGGGACAGGCGACTGCCGTGATGGCCGGCAGTTCCGCCAGCACACCCGCGGTGAAGGCGGCTCCGGCCGCGGACGTGCCGGCTGGCCCCTCGCCGCCGTGGAAGATGTTGCGGCCATCCCCATCGAACAGACTCAGGTGGACATGACAGCCGTTTCCGAGACCCTCGTGCCAAGCGATCGGGGAGAACGAGGCGCGCAGGCCGAGTCGGGCGGCGACGCTGCGCACGGTGTGACGGAAGAGGACGTTCCAGTCGGCCGCCTGCAGGGGGCTGGCGGGACTGAGCGAGATCTCGAACTGCCCGGGCGAGCACTCCGGATGGAAGCGCTCGACGGGCATCCCCTGGCGTTCGAGCTCGCTCAGGAGCTCCTCGACCATCGGGAGGCTGCGCGCCAGGGCGTTGGCGCTGAAGGAGGGCCCGTCGTGGTAAGGAGCGATGGGGTCGGAGCCCGACGCGGTGAACCATTCGAACTCGAACGCCATGGCCGCGGTGAGGCCGGCGCTATCGGCTCGCTCGACCATGCGCTTCAGGAAGGTGCGCTGGCAGGCGGGGTGCGGTTCGCCCTCCTGGGTGTACTGGTCCACTGGGACCCAGGCCCAGCCGGGGCTCGCGGCCGACTCACTGAGCGCCTCGAGGTCGGGCATGAGCCGGAGGTCGCCGACGGAGCCGCCGATCGACTCCGGGAGGGCGAACTCGCCGTTGCCCTGGGCAGCGATCCAGCTGGCGGGCGCGCCCGTGCCTTCGCCGGCGGCGAAGGCAAGCTTGCCCGCCGTCATGCACTTGACCCGGGTCACGCCGCCCATGTCGACCATGGACGAGCAGACCCAGCGCACGCCGTCAGCCTCGAGGCGCTCGACGAGGGCCGCAGGGTCGTGGGCTCCGGCGCCGGGCGGCAGGCTCACGGGCTGTGCTCCTCGCCGGCGGGCGCTCCGGCTCCGGCTACAGGGTCGTCGCCGTCCGGCTCGTGGCCGCCGATCAGCGCCATGAACATCGTGTCATGCAGCACCTCGATGTGCCGGCGGGTGACCGCGACGGCCGCCACCGGGTCGCGGTCGCGGAGGGCGGCCAGCAGCTCGCGGTGCTCCTCGTTGGACTCGCGCAGGTACTCCATCGGGTAGGGCAGGTAGTAGCGGTAGAGCCGCTGGGTGACGTTCTCCATCTCGGCGGCCGCGCTGGGGTAGCCGCTGGCCGCGAGCAGCAGGCGGTGAAAGCGAACGTCGGCGCCGTGGTAGTCGGCCCACGTGCGCACGGCGCTCATCTCGTCGATGAGCGCGCTAAGCCCGGCGATGTCGTCGGCCGTCGCGTTCACGGCGGCGAGGTGGGCGATGCCGCACTCGATGACCAGCCGCTGGTCGATGAGCTGATGCACGTCTGCCGACGCGGCGCCGTACACCTCGATCTCGCGCACCACGCCGTGGCGCGGCTCGGCGGCCACCATGGTGCCGCCGTCGCGGCCGCGTCTGCGCTCAAGGACGCCGTCCTCGCAGAGCGAGACCAGTGCGCGCCGCACGGTCATCTCGCCGACCTCGAGAGCGGCGGCGATCTCGGGCGCGTTGGGCAGGCGTTCGCCGGGCTGCAGGAGCCCGAGGTCGACCGCCATGCCGATGCGGGCGCGGACCGAGTCGACGGCCGTGAGCCGGCGCATGCCGGCGAACGGGCCGGCAGTGAGGTCGAGCGCCAGGCCGGCGGCTCGCGCCGGGGTGATCTCGGGCTCGGCGGGCGGTCCGGAGGGCTTCATGCGGCCATGCTAGCAGGCGCAAGAAAACTGTTCAACGTGAACACTCTTGACAAAACTGTTCTGTGTGAACAATTATTTCTCCATCGTGCAGGGGCCCGTCCAGACGGGTCCACGCCCCTCTGAGAGAGCAGGTGACGGAAGGATGACCAGACCGCTTCCACTGTTGTTGTTGCAGGCGCCGCCAAGGTCACCGGCGACGGCGACAGACGAGCTGCGCGAGGAACTCACAGGCTTGCTGGCCGACTTCCCTGCGACTCGTCTGGTGGTGTACCCCGAGTACAACACGTGTGGCGTGAGCGGCGACCCCGAGCAGCGACGCGAGGCCTACGAGGCGCTCGCCGAGCCGCTCGACGGCCCGCGCGTGACCGCGCTGCGCGCAATCGCCCGGCACGCCGGCGTGTGGCTGCTCCCGGGCACCGTACCGGAGCGCGGGGAGGACGGCGGCCTCTACAACACCGCCGTCGTCATCGATCCGCAGGGAGAGGTGGCCGCCAGCTACCGCAAGATCTTCCCCTGGCGGCCGTTCGAGCCCTTCAAGCCCGGTGACCGCTTCGTGGTCTTCGACCTGCCGGGCGCCGGGCGCATCGGCCTCGGCATCTGCTACGACATCTGGTACCCGGAGGCCGCCCGCCAGCTGGCCTGGCTGGGCGCGGAGGTCATCCTCTTGCCGGCGCAGACGTCCACCTGCGACCGCGGGCAGGAGCTCGTCCTGGCGCGCGCTGCGGCCATCGCCAACCAGATCTTCGTCGTGAGCGTCAACGCCGCCGGGCCGGTTGGCACGGGCCAGAGCATCGTCGTCGACCCGGAGGGCCTCGTGCGTGCGCAGGCGCCGAGCGAGGCCCCATCCGTGCTCACTGACGTCATCGATATCGACGAGGTCACGCGCGTACGCACCTACGGGACGTGTGGCCTCAACCGCCTCTGGTCGCAGTTCCGTCCCGACGACGCAGTCCTCGACCTGCCCGCCTACGGTGGGTCCATCGACCCCCAGACCTGGGAACCCGGTTCCGCCCTCTCCAAGGAGAAGCTCGATGTCTGACAACCCCCAGCAGCTCGACAGGAGCCTCACGCTGTGGCCGATCGTGTTCTTCGGCCTCGCGTACATCACGCCGTTCATCGTGCTCACGACCTTCGGCGTGTTCTCCGAGGCCAGCAGCGGCACGCTGCCGACCGCGTACGCAATCGCCGGCATCGCGATGATCTTCACGGCGCTCAGCTACGGAAAGATGGCGCGCGAGTTCCCGCTTGCGGGCTCGGCCTACACGTACTCCCGCAAGGCCATCGACTCGCGCGTCGGCTTCATGGTCGGCTGGGCCGTGCTGCTCGACTACTTCTTCTTGCCCATGGTCGTCTGGCTCATCGGCACGGCCTACCTGACGGCGGAGTTCCCGAACGTGCCTGGATGGATGTTCCTGCTCGGCTTCATCGTCCTCACGACGGCCCTGAACGTGATCGGCATCAAGGTGGCGACGCGCGTCAACATCGCGCTGATCGCCTTCCAGATACTGATCCTCGGCTTCTTCCTCTTCTTCTCGCTGCGCGATGTGCTCGGGGCCGGCGGCGGAGGCTTCACCTTCGAGCCGTTCTGGAACACGACTTCGACACTCGCCGCCGTCTCCGCCGGCGCCGCGCTCTGCGCCTACAGCTTCATCGGCTTCGACGCCGTGAGCACCTTCGCCGAGGAGGCGGTCAACCCCAAGAAGACGATCCCGCGGGCGATCCTCCTCACAGCAGTACTCGCCGCCGTGATCTTCGTGATCGTCGCCTTCGTCACCCAGCTCGTGCACCCCGGCGGCGTGTTCACCGACTCGGCCAGCGCGCCGCTGGAAATCGCCAAGGCTATCGGCGGCAACCTGTTCGGCTCCGTCTTCCTGGCCACGGTGATCATCGCCCAATTCACAGCAGGCATCCCCATCCAGGCCGCCGGCGCCCGGCTGATGTTCGCCATGGGGCGCGACAACGTGCTGCCCAGGAAGTGGTTCGCCTATGTGTCGCCGCGGTTCCACACGCCGGTCATCAACCTCGTCCTGACGGGTGCCGTTGGCCTCATCGCCCTCGGCCTCAGCGTCAGCACGTCGACCAGCTTCATCAACTTCGGCGCCTTCACCGCCTTCGCGTTCGTCAACGTCTCGGTGATCGCGTTCTACTTCCGTACCCGCAAGGCTCGCCAGCTCAGCTGGGCGTCGTGGATCGTCCAGCCGCTCATCGGCCTGGGCGTCATCATCTGGCTCCTCACCCACCTCGACTGGAAAGCGCTCACGCTCGGCGCCATCTGGGTGACGATCGGGTTCATCTGGCTGCTCGTGCTCACCAAGGCCTTCCGCGTGCAGCCGCCCGAGATGGACTTCAGCGAAGAGGAAGACCTCGAGTCCGCCGGCGAGCCCACGCAGCCGGCCGCGGTCCAGGCGACGACCTGACACGACGCGGCTCGGGCGCCCGGCCAGGCGCCCACGACGAGCAGCGGCGGATGCGCGCGAGCCGGACCCCCTTCTGGGCTCGCACGTACCTGGCGGCCGCGCGGGCGCTCACCAGCGTCCGCGCGGCCGTCGTCGTCTTGAGGGGTCCAGCTACGCTGGTCAAGTCCGGGCCGCCCCGAAGCGGTCGCGTCAAGCCGCAAGCGGCTTTCGACATGCTGACATCATCACATCCGTAACGGCTCGCGCAGTCGACGCACCCGTCCTCCCGTAAGATACGCGCGGAGTTGCGCCATTCAAGAGACTGTCCCGCCGCCGCTGCCACCGCTGCTGCTGCCTTGCGGCGGCGAGAGACTGGGAGAACGATGTCCGACACATCAGCGGGTGCACGGCCCGCGGACTTCGACCAGATCCTGCAGAGCCCGCTCGACCCTGAGAGCCGGCCCGACGTCATTGAGCTGGATGACCTGATCGAGCCCATGGGCCTGCAGCGGCTGATGGACGATTTCTATCAGCTCGCCAACGTCCCGATGAGCATCATCGACCGTCACGGCCGTCTGCTGGTCGGCGTCGGTTGGCAAGAGATATGCACCACCTTCCACCGTCAGCATCCGCAGACGGCCGCCAACTGCCTTGAGAGCGACACGCAGCTCTCGGCCGGTCTTGAGCTGGGCGAGTACCGTCTCTACCGCTGCAAGAACAACATGTGGGACATCGCCACCCCCATCGTGGTCGGCGGCAAGACGCTCGGCAACATCTTCTCGGGCCAGTTCTTCTTTGAGGATGAAGTTATCGACCGCGAGCTGTTCCGCGCACAGGCTCAGAGATGCGGCTTCGACGAGCAGGAGTATCTCGCTGCCCTCGACCGTGTACCGCGCCTGAGTCGTGAGACGGTCGACCGGGGCATGGCCTTCTTCCTTCAGCTGGCAGACACGCTCTCGCAGCTTGGCTACAGCAATGTCAAGCTCGCTCGCCTGCTCGGTGAACGAGACCAGCTGACGGCATCCCTGCGAGAGAGTCAGAGGGGGCTTAGCCGAGCACAGGCGATGGCCCACCTCGGCAGCTGGCAACTGGACCTCGAAACGAATCATCTGAGCTGGTCTGATGAGGTCTATCGCATCTTCGGGCTGCAACCGCAGGCGTTTGCAGCCACTTACGAGGCGTTTCTCGAGCGCGTTCACCCCGACGATCGAGCGGCCGTGGACGCAGCCTACAATGACTCACTGGCCGAAGATCGCGACACCTATGAGATCGAGCACCGAGTCGTGCGCAAGGACAGCGGCGAGATACGCATCGCCCTGGAGCGGTGCGAGCACATCCGAGACGATGCCGGACGGATCGTAAGTTCCATCGGCATGGTCCACGACATCACGGCGCGAAAGCAGGCCGAGGCCAACCAGTCGCTCCTAACGGAGGTCCTGCAGATCCTCAACCGGCGTGGCACCCTCGAGTCAGTCATCTGCGAGTCGCTGCGCGCGATCCAGCGCACCACGGGGTTCGACGCAGTGGGGCTGCGCCTGCGCGACGGCGAGGACTATCCGTACTTTGAGCAGAGCGGCCTCACGGGCGAGTTCCTCCGGCAGGAGAGCTTCCTGTGCGCCCTGGACGCCACGGGAGCGGTCGTCCGGGACGCCGCCGGCCGGGCGCTGCTGGAGTGCACGTGCGGCCTGGTGGTATCAGGGAACACCGATCAGAGCATGTCCTGCTTCACCCCGGCCGGCAGCTTCTGGACGAACCGGTCGACTGACTTGCTCGCCCTGCCCCCTGAAGACGATCCGCGGGCTAATCCCCGCAACCACTGCATCCACTCGGGCTACCAGTCAGTCGGACTGTTCCCGGTGCCTTCTGGGCCGGAGATCATCGGTCTGCTGCAGTTGAACGACCGCCGCGAAGGGCGGTTCACTCCCGAACTGGCCGAGTTCTATCAGAGTCTGGCGCAGAATATCGGGCTCGCCCTCCAGCGCGCCGCCAGCGAGGATGCGCTACACGAAAGCGAGGTCAGATACCGCTCCCTGTTCGAGAGTAGCCCCGATGCAGTCTTTCTGACGATGCCTGATGGCGCCATCCTGGCCGCCAATCCTGCGGCATGCAGGATGTTCGGCTGGTCAGAGGAGGAGTTGCGTCAGAAGGGTCGTTCCGATGTGCTGGAAGAGCACGATCCTCGGTGCGCTGGTGCGCTGGCGGAGCGGCGGCAGGAGGGGCAGATCAAAGGGGTTGAGCTTCTCGCGATCCCCAAGAGTGGGGAGCGCTTCCCGGTCGAGGTCGACTCCGTGATTCTCACAGGCGAGCCCGAGCGCTCCTTCGTCATCCTCCGCGACATCACCGCGCGAAAGCGGGCCGAAGAGGCGGAGACCGCCGCGCAGATGAAGCAGACCGCGCAGGAAGAGAGGAGCCGGCTCGCCCGTGACCTGCACGACTCCGTCACGCAGGCACTCTTTGCCGCGACTCTGAGGGCCGAGGCGCTCACGCTTCTCGATGACTCGTTGTCCAATGAGACCGCTCAGGTCGCCGAAGAGGTGCGACGCCTGAACCGTGGCGCTCTGGCGCAGATGCGCACGCTGCTGCTAGAACTGCGCGGCGATCCTCTGGAGGAGGTGCCCATCGCCCAGCTGCTTCGACATCTCGTCGAAGCGGCGGAAGGCCGCTCCAGCATCGACGTCCGGCTCACAATCCGTGGTGAGGCGCAGTTGCCGCCAGAGGTGCAGGTGGCGACGTACCGCATCACCCAGGAGGCTCTGAACAACGTCACGCGGCACGCCCGCGCGTCTCGGGCCTGGGTGGACCTGGACAACAGGGAACCTCATGCGGTCCACCTGGTCATAGGCGACGATGGCTGCGGCTTCGAGCAGTCGGACTTCGACCCCACCCATATGGGCGTGAGGTCCATGCGCGAACGCGCCGAGCAGACCGGCGCGCAGTTCGAGATCGCCACTGAGCTCGGCCGTGGCACGGCGATAAACGTGGACTGGCGGCGGGACTAGCTGATTGCCACTGTGTGGCCGCATCCATTCGCATGAGCAGACCACGTGGGGAAGGCTGAAGGACAGGCTGGTGACCTCGGCAGGTACCGGCAACGTCAAGACGCTCACCGTGAAGAGGTAGACCGGAGCGACGTCGCTCATCCGGCTCAAGGACGTGCGCACGACCGCCGATAGGTTGGCAACTGGCCATGGGCCAGAAGCTTGGACCGTGCAGCGCCTTCCCACCCGAGTGTGCACGTCCCGTCGCCGAGCGAGTGGCCCGTATGCACCTGGGGGATCCCGAGGAGTTGCGAAAGCTGCAGGCCGACGCACCCGGCATCGCAGAGTGGCTGTGGATCAGGTTCGGCAGACGGCGCTGCCCTCGCGACAATTGCAGGCAGCTGCCCACCATCTGATCGACGTACGACCAGAGTCGTTCCTCGTGCAGGTATCGACCGTGACGCCGCCCACGGTGAGTCGAACGTCCAGTGGCGGGTCTCAGCGATTGATGGGGCTGGGTCGCCGGTTGTGGACGGCACGCCGGTGACAGAGGTTGCACTGGTAGCCGTTGTCGTGCCGAAGCCTCACGTGG
>Ga0209269_1001384_pt1 | contig 13066 bp, 11 predicted proteins | sample MTBAKMMethaMetaG_FD_187455 | JGI IMG/M metagenome (GOLD analysis project Ga0209269, IMG submission 187455) | Enrichment culture microbial communities from Arthur Kill intertidal strait, New Jersey, USA, that are MTBE-degrading - MTBE-AKM (Arthur... | ecosystem: Environmental > Aquatic > Marine >... | reverse complement strand
TGAACCCGGTGAGGACCACCTTCCCGGACGAGAAGATCAGGGCGGTGCCCCGCTCCCCCCGGTAGATCACGCCCGGGAACTGCTCGGGTTCGTACTCGATGCGCTCCATCTGGAGGGCGACGACGAGTTTTGTTAGCGGGATCTCGACCTGAAAATCCTCCATGCCGACGATGTTCTGGACTCGCGGCGGCGAGACGAGGGAGGGGTCGATGATCGGGGAGAGGAGGGCGAGGAGCTCTTTGAATGATGTATCTACCTCTTCCAGGGCCTTTTGGCCGTAGATGATATATTTCCCGCTCCGGTAGACGGTGGCCTTGCCGGCGGTGAGGAGGAGGTAGGCGCCGTGGTAGCGCTCGGGGTCGTAGGCGTACCTCCCGGCCGTGAGTTCGGGCAACCTCTGGAAGGGGACGGGCTGGCGGAGGTCGCCTGAACAGACGATGTTGACGATCTTCATGCGAGAAAAGAGAATGAACCCTATTCCCTCAGATACTTTCCGCCGACCGGAACGAAGCGGTCGGGTTTCTGGACGGTTTTGTACCGGTGGATTCCCTCGAGTTCGAGGGCCATCCAGGCCTTCTTCTTTCCCTCCCTCTTCCTGACCCGGACGCCCTGCCAGCGCTCCTGGTTCCGGACATAGGCCTCTGCTTCCTCCCGCGTGAGGAAAACCGCGTCGCCGAAGGTCTCGAAGAAGGTGAGGGGGTCGTCGGTGATGATGACCCGCTTGATCCTGGCCTCGCCGACATAGCCAGTCTCCTCGTGGGACTGGTAGAAGACGAGTCGCATGCCGGGCTTGAGTTCCTTGAAGACGGTGGCCGGTTTGATGAAGACGGTTTTGCCGCCGTCGAAGAAGCGGGTCATGTAGGGTTTTGGGATGGGGAAGGTGACGCCGGTGATCGTGGTCATATGGTTCCCTCTTTCTCGGGCCGGCTAGATTAACCGGTTTTCCGCAGTAAAAGTTCGGGAGGGTCAGGAATTACCTCACAACCCCCGAGAAATCAGTCACCGATGTAAGTGGGGTACACTCTTATAGCGTAAAAGATACACAAAATTACACCGCCAGTGACATTATATTGGCCTCGTTAATAATTTCAAGAATTGATCGTCTTACTGTGGAAACTGAGACACCAAAGTAAATGCAATTAGAAACCTATACTATATTATGGGTTTTAGTTAAATTTAATGACTCGAATACTCTTTGTTCTGCTCTTCATCATCTCCACATGTGCCTTAGTATTAGTTGGGGGATGCTTGGAACACTGCCCCCCCGCAGAAAATATTGATGTTGGTATACTTTCCGTTGAAAAGACTACAGGACTAACCGGATTTAAATATGATGTTTACCTCGTCGTAAAAAATCATGGTAATAATGTCGCAGAAAACATCATTGTTCTAGTTACTATGGATTCTAGATCCTCCTATGAGGATATTATAAATGCAACTGTTGAGATTGAACTAATTAATCCACAAGAATCAGAAGAAAGAGTTGTTACATTTCATAGTATCCTAAACAACCTTAACAAAAATAACTTCTTCGTGACTGCTTATCAACAAGAGTTATTATGTTGCATAGATACCTGATTTTATTCTAATCAAACAATTTATTCAAAAAGTCTGGGTTTAAAGGGTATTAGGGCTATTTCTATAACTCCGCTCTGTAACCCTCCCCAGACATACCAATGCCTGAAGCGAAAGTCTCCAGCGTTGAGGCGTCTATATAAACTTACAAGATCTGATCCTTGAATCATTAAGTATAAATTAAAAGTGGCTTTCCGCAGTAAAAGTTCAGGGGTCCGGAATTCCCTCACAAACCCCGTGAAATCAGTCACCAATGTAAGTGGGGTACACTCTTATACTGTAAAGATACACAAAATTACACCGCCAGTGACATTATATTGGCCTCGTTAATAATTTCAAGAATTGATCGTCTTACTGCGGAAACTGGCATTAAGGTTATGTATCTGTGAGGGGAGCGGGGGCTCAGTTCTCCTCATAACTCCGTACGATCAGGGGGCGGGCCCGCTCCAGGTCGGCGTCTGAGCGGATGACGATCTCCAGGTCGCCGGTCCCCCAGTGACCGATGTTCCTCACGTCCCGCGTGAACCCCTCCTCGAGGGTGACGGTGTCGGGGTCGAGGCGGAGGTAGAGGAGGAGCAGACCGGACTGCGGGCGTATCTCGACACTGGTGAAGTTTTTGATCCGCCTGAAGGCCGCATAGAATTTGGTGATCTTCACCTGGACGTCGTCGCCGAGGGCGAGGCAGAACGCCTTGACGGCTTCGTAGCGGTCCTGCAGATCGGTTTCAGAGAGGGCGAGGGCGTCGCTGAAGGTCTTTCCCCCTGATTTTCTGCCCGGGGAGGAGGGTGGAGGGGCGGCGGTGTCGCCGTTCTGCGAGGTGACGTTCACCAGGTCGAGGAGAAGGAGGGAACGGTCGAACTGGCGGTAGCGGATCAGCTCCACGTTCCGGTTGATCTGCTGGACGGCGTGGACGTCGTATTTCGTGAAGTCGCCGGCGATGCAGAGGAGCCTCGGCCCGGACCAGTCGATGACCTCGTCGGCCCTCGTGCCGAGTTTTTTCAGGTAGAGGAGTTCGAACTCGGCCTTGTGGTCGAGGAGCCAGTCGAGGTAGTAGAGCCCCTGGTTGATGACGTTCTCGTTGAGTGCCCGTTTGTATTCGATGATGACCGGGAAGCCGTTCTCGTCGATGCCCAGGGTGTCGATCCGGCCGCCGTGGGTCTTGCCGGTGGCGTATTCGCTGGCCAGGAAGGAGATGCCCAGGAGGGTGTCGAGGTTCTGCTCCATGTAGGTCTGGAGGGATTTTTCCAGGGCGACGGAGGTGCCTTTGAGTTCTTCTGCCTGTGGGCCGTCGATGCGGAAGATGCGGATGTCGCCCATCTGATCAGTCCCGCGGGGTCTCTGCCGCCTTCATGATATACACGTAATCCTCCTCTGGGATCGTCCGCATCGCCTGGCCCCTGATGTGGCCGGACCATTGCTTTTTGTTGGTGATGAATTGCAGCTTCGGGATCAGGGGCTTGAACTCGACCGGGGGGTCGAAGACCTGAACCGTCTTCAGTTTGATCCGCAGCGGGAAGACCTCGGCCCCGAGTTTGGGCGGGGCGGTGAAGACCGGTTTTTCGTCCTCATAGACCTCTGAGGTGATCTCGAAGCATCCGGTGATGGCGGGCGGGAGGGTGGTGTCCTTATCAATCACCTGCTGCCCGACATAGACGAGGAGGGTGTCGCCTGGGTGGGTTTTGCTGATCTGGTTGATGGCGCGCTTCGGGACGCCCCAGAGGTGTTTTTTGATCGTGATGTCGGCGTTTGTGCGGTTGGATATGGCGAGCCAGCGGGTCATTGCATGGCGTTTCACTTCTTATTCGGAAAAAGGTATCGGGAGAATGATAATACCAGACCGAAATCGAAAATGGATCGGAGAACGGAGGGGCAAATATGTTCTCTCCTGACTGAAGGAGAGTAGAACTCTTTCCCCTCCATCTTCGAGGCTATCGGGTTGTTTTCATACCATTGTACGACAGTACAATACTTTGAATTTGGTTTTCCTGGAACTTCTAAGCCACCAAATTCAATGTATGATGGAGAAACGGGCAGCGGGCATGGGATTGTTCACGAATTTTTCGATGAATATATCCATGCCCAGAATCCATAAAGAATTGCTATTGAAAACCCACCCCCAGGGAGAATTGAACACCATGGCAGAGAACAATACCGCAGATATAGGATTTGAAAAGAAAATATGGGATGCAGCATGTGTTCTTCGTGGCAACATGGATGCATCGGAGTACAAGCATGTTGTTTTGGGTTTGATTTTCCTCAAATACATCTCTGATAGGTTTGAGCAGAAATATAACGCTCTCAAAGCTGAAGATGCCGGATTTGAAGAAGACCGTGACGAGTACCTTGCCGAGGGCGTGTTTTATGTTCCACCGAATGCCCGGTGGGAGGTTATTGCAGAGAACGCCCACACCGCCGAAATCGGGACGGTTATTGATGAGGCGATGCGGGCGATTGAGAAGGAGAACAAGCGTCTGAAAGATATTCTGCCCAAGACGTTTGCCCGTCCCGAGCTTGATAAACGCAGGCTTGGTAACGTTGTAGACCTGTTTACAAATATTAAGATGGCTGATCACGGGGACAGCAAGGATATTCTCGGGAGAACCTACGAGTACTGCCTTTCGATGTTTGCCGAGCAGGAGGGGAAGTTAGCCGGTGAGTTCTACACTCCTGCCTGTGTGGTGAAGACGCTTGTTGAAGTCCTTCAGCCGTATGAGGGGAGAGTGTATGATCCGTGCTGCGGCAGCGGCGGCATGTTTGTTCAGTCGGCAAAGTTTGTGGAGAATCACGCAGGGAATATCAATAATATCTCGGTCTACGGTCAGGATTCAAACCCGACGACCTGGAAGATGGCGCAGATGAACCTGGCCATCCAGGGTATCGAGGCCGACCTTGGAAAGTTCAGTGCCGATACGTTCTACAATGATCTGCACCCGACATTGAAGGCCGATTTTATCATGGCAAATCCGCCGTTCAATCTCTCAAACTGGGGGGCAGATAAACTGGCCGATGATGTGCGCTGGAAGTTCGGGATTCCACCATCAGGGAATGCGAACTTCGCCTGGATGCAGCACATGATCCACCATCTGGCACCAACGGGGAAACTCGGTCTGGTTCTGGCGAATGGTTCGCTTTCGTCGCAGTCCGGAGGAGAGGGGGATATCCGGAAAAATATCGTGGATGCGGATCTGGTCGAGTGCATTGTTGCGATGCCGCCGCAGCTGTTCTATACAACCCAGATTCCAGTCTCTCTCTGGTTTATTAGCAAAGATAAGAAGCAGAAAAGAAAGACGCTGTTTATTGACGCCCGGAATATGGGGACGATGAAGACCCGCAAACTTCGTGAACTGACAGATGAGGATATCGGAAAGATTGCCGGGACGTATCATGCATTTGAGGCGGGAACGCTTTCGGATGTAGCGGGCTTTTGTGCCGTTGTTGATACCAGTCTGATTGCAAAGCAGGATTATATTCTGACACCCGGGCGGTATGTTGGTCTTGCAGAAGTGGAAGACGACGGGGAGCCGTTTGAGGAGAAGATGGAACGGCTGACGGGGGAACTTTCCGCGTTGTTTGTACAGAGCAGGAAGGCGGAGGAAGAGATTCGGGCACAATTGGAGAGCGTGGGGTTTGAGGTATAGAGTATGGAGGATTTTTCATTTGGTTTGATGATTGGATCAATTTGTAGAGAGAGCAGTCAAGATGCTGAGAGAGAGGGGTGTCGGGTACAGTGGAGGAGGTAATTATGCAAGTTGATACACCCGGATCTGTTGAGTTCTATAAATTGGGGGAGATATGTCAAACAAATTCTGAATCCTACTCTGAAAAAGAAAATTGGAGCGAGGCCTATTATCTTGATACAGGAAATATTACCGAAAATAAGATTGAATCTATACAATATTTTGATTTGAGAAATGAAAAATTACCTAGTAGGGCAAAACGCAAAGTTTCGGATGGAGAGATAATATATTCGACTGTTAGACCAAATCAGAAACATTATGGTATAATAAAAAATCCTCCTAAACATTTCCTTGTATCAACAGGATTTACCACTATAAAAGTAAATGAGGAGATCTGCGATTCGAAATATGTTTATTACTACTTAACTCAGGATACTATTATTGCTCATTTACAGGCATTGGCAGAGCAAACGGTTTCCACTTATCCTTCCATCAAAGCATCTGATATTGAGAATTTAGAAATTCCTCTTCCTCCTCTGCCAATCCAAAAGAAAATTGCCTCCATACTTTCCTCTCTCGACGACAAAATCGAACTCAACACCCGCATGAACAAAGTGCTTGAGGAAATTGCCCGGGCATTGTTCCAAAGGTGGTTTGTGGAGTTTGAGTTTCCAGATGCCGAAGGCAGGCCCTATAAGTCGGCGGGCGGGAAGATGGGGGAGGACAAGATGGCGAGTGTGCCGGAAGGGTGGAAAGTAACCTCGCTTGATCAAATTGCTGAGTATATGAACGGAATAGCCTGCCAAAAATACCCTCCATCAGAAGATGAAGATAGCATGGCTGTTATCAAGATCCGAGAATTACGTTCGGGAAATCTAAGTGAAGCGGACAGAGTATCCCCGTCTGTACCTGAAAAATATCACATTCAAAATGGGGATGTACTATTTTCGTGGTCTGGGAGTTTGATGGTAGATATCTGGTGTTCTGGGGAAGGTATCCTCAATCAGCATTTATTCAAAGTGAGTTCGGATACCTATCCAAAGTGGTTTTACTATCTCTGGACAAAACACCACCTTCAGGAATTCCAGATGATTGCAGTTGATAAAACCACTACAATGGGTCACATAAAACGTCATCATTTGACAGATGCTAAGGTGGTTGTTCCATCTAAAGATGTTTTGGAAATAATGAATGGGGTAATGTCCCCCCTAATCTCGCAAATAATCCGATATAATCTTGAAATAAATGTTCTGACAGAATTGCGTGATTCCCTGTTGCCAAAGTTGATAAGCGGAGAACTTCCCGTGCCAATCCCATCCCCCAATAACGCGGAAACCGGAGGTGCGGATTGACAGACCAAATGCAAGATGGAAATACGATTGAGATCAGAGACTTAACCACCTATCTCAAAAAAATTTCAGCATTACGTCAGGAAATCACAGAGGGCGGGGAAAATAAACGCCTTTTTTCTCGGGGTCAGGAAAATATCAATTGGGATATCCTTCCGACAGTGTTCCGTGAAAGTCTTCTCAAAGATGAAGCAAAAATGATAAGAGGGGCGTATGCACGGAATCCATCTGATTTTAGAAACTATATCCTGCCTTTTGAACGTTTAACAAAACTTCAGCATTATGGATTATGTACGCGACTTCTTGATGTTACCTTAAATCCAATGGTTGCTCTCTATTTTGCCTGCCAGAAATGTGATGAGATAGAGACAATAATAGATGCTGATGGAAAGCAAGACCAGCAAAAAGTTAGTGGGGCAGTCTACTGCCAACTTGATTACGGCAATAGTTTTGACAGCCCGGAAGTGAGGATTTTATCAGCAATCTCCGAGATGGACATGGAAAATATGACACTCGAATCCTGTCTTTCAAAGTTGGAGGAGAATGGTACACTCTTAAGGAACCATGCTATTGCATACCAGAAAAATGACTACAGAGAATTCATCAAAATATTGCAGGAAGATTATTTCGTCGTTCCAAATTTCAGCAACGAGCGGCTCATCCGTCAGAGCGGAGCATTCCTTCTTCCCGGTTGCATCAATGTAATCAAAAATGAGGAAAATATTGGCGAGAGCATCATTCAAAAAGCAAAAGACAGCTTGCGAAGTAAATTTACTTCAAGAATATTTGAGATACCCGCCGATGCAAAAGCCGATATTTTAGATGAACTGGATATGTACAATATCAACGAAGCATCTCTTTTCCCGGAACTGGAACATCAGATGAGATACATCAAATCAATTCATATGAATACCGCATCCGGAATGATCGATACTTTCTCAAAAATTACATGGAAGGCACCGGTTGAAGAACATCCAGCAGATATAGAACAAACAATCATTACTTCCCCTTCCTTCCAGGACGATCCTGAGAAAATGAAAGAGATAATCAGGAACACAGTAGATAGATGGACCCCTGAAGGGATTTCAAAAGAAGATATTTTCAAAATTTTTGAAGATAACATGGTGGTCGACTGGTATAAGAAAGATCAGGTTCTCAGTAAAATTCGAACCGAAATTAACCGGAGTATTGAGGATTCCAAGGGATATGCACCCGATGGCTCGAAGAAATGGGCAAACGTCATAGTCAATATGGTAATTTCTGAGATCCAAGAAACTATGGGGATAGAAGATAAAACTGCTTAATTTCCGCAATCCTTATCCTTCCTCCAGCCAACACTACCTTATTCCAGATATCTTCTCCATCACCCACACCGACCAGGGAGCTCCTATGACATTCGCCGAAGCCAACTTTGAAAACGCAATCATCGAAATCTTCGAGAAAAATCTTGGCTACATCTACGAATACGGACCCGATATCTCCCGTGATTATCACACCCCTCTCTACGAAGAACAAATCCTCCCTGCCCTTGAAATAATAAACCCTACGCTTCCCATAACTGCCCTCGAAGAAGCGATCTACAAACTCAAAAACATCGGAACCGGCACCCTCATACAGAAAAACTCCGTCTTCACCGACTACCTCCAGAACGGCATCTCCGTAAAATACTACGATGGAAAAGAAGAACGTTCGACCCTCGTCTACCTCATAGACTATCAAAATATCAAAAACAATACCTTCCACGTCATCAACCAGTGGACGGTCTTTGACGACGTTGAAAAACGCCCTGACATCGTCATCTTCGTAAACGGACTCCCCCTTGTAGTTGTCGAACTCAAATCCCCCTCCCGGGAGGAGACGGATGTATCAGAAGCATACAGACAACTTCGAAATTACCTGCATGACATCCCCTCCCTCTTTGTCTACAACGCATTCTGCGTAATGAGCGACCAGGCCACCTCAAAAGCAGGCACCATCACCGCAGACGAAGACCGGTACATGGAATGGAAGACCACCGACGGCAGCTACGAAAACACAAAATATGCCACATTCGATGTTCTCTTCGAAGGGATGTTCGAGAAAAAGCGGTTCCTGGACATCCTCAAAAACTTCATCTGCTACTCCAGAGAAACCCCAAACGATAAAAAGATCCTCGGAGCCTATCACCAGTATTTCGCCGTGAAAAAAGCCCTTGAGTCAACAAAAGAAGCAACCTTCACCAACGGAAAAGGAGGGGTCTTCTGGCACACCCAGGGCAGCGGAAAATCACTCTCCATGGTCTTCTATGCAAAACAACTTCAGACTACATTAAACAGCCCGACAATCGTTGTTATCACCGACAGGAACGATCTTGACGGTCAGCTCTTCGGCCAGTTCTCAAGCTGTGCAGACTACCTGCGTCAGACCCCCCTCCAGGCAGAAAGCAGGGCAGACCTCAAAACACTCCTTCAAAACCGCGAAGCAAACGGCATCATCTTCACCACGATGCAGAAGTTTGAAGAGTACGGGGCTCCCCTCTCCGAACGGAGAAACATTGTTGTCATAGCCGACGAAGCACACCGGAGTCAGTACGGCCTCGAAGAAAAAATTGACGCAAAAACCGGAAAAATCTTCATCGGAACCGCACGAAAAATCCGGGACAGTCTGCCGAATGCAACCTACATCGGATTCACCGGGACTCCCATCTCAAACGCTGACCGAAACACCCGTGAAATCTTTGGAGACTATATCGACATCTACGACATGACCCAGTCGGTCGAAGACAAGGCAACCCTCCCTATTTACTATGAAAGCAGGGTAATCGCTCTCCGTTTAGACGCAAACCTCCTCAAAATTATCGACGAAGAATACGACAGGGTCGCTGGGGTCGCTGAAGAATATATCGTAGAAAAAAGTAAGCATGAACTCGGACAGCTTGAAAGCATCCTCGGAGCGCCTGAGACCATCACCTCGCTCTGTGAAGATATCATAACCCACTACGAAACGTACAGGCAGTTTGAACTCACCGGAAAAGCCATGATCGTGGCATATTCCCGATCCATTGCCATGAAGATCTACCGGCGTATTCTGGAGTTACGCCCTGAATGGAACGAAAAAATCGGCGTTGTCATGACCTCGGACAATAACGACCCCGAAGAGTGGCGGGACGTTATCAGCAACAAAAAACACAAAGACCTTATGGGCGCAAAATTCAAAGACGACAACGACCCCTTAAAAATCGCCATCGTTGTTGATATGTGGCTCACAGGTTTTGACGTCCCCTCTCTTTCCACCATGTATGTCTACAAGCCAATGAGTGGCCATAACCTCATGCAGGCAATAGCACGTGTAAACCGTGTTTACAAAGACAAACAGGGCGGCCTCATTGTTGATTACGTAGGTATTGCAGGTGCTCTCCGTCAGGCAATGAACGACTATACCAGGAGGGATAGGAAAAATTATGGGGATCCCGATATCGGAAAAACCGCCTACCCAACGTTTCTGGAAAAAATGGAGGTCTGCCGTGATTTTTTCCATGGGTATGACTACTCCAGATTCGCAACCGGTTCAGATCTCGACCGGGCAAAACTCATCAGCGGAGGAGTTAACTTCATTTCAAATCCCCAAAAAGAAGAGAACAAAAAAGCATTCATCAAAGAAGCCCTCCTGCTCCGTCATGCCCTCTCTCTCTGCCGGAGTCTGTTAAACCAGGAACAAAGATTTGAAGCAGCATACTTTGAAGCCGTCAGAACCCTGCTGACCAGAATCGAAGGAAAAGGCAAACTCTCATTCAAAGAAATCAACGACCGCATAAATGAACTCTTAAAACAAAGTATCCAGAGCGACGGGGTCATAAATCTCTTCTCCGACATCAAAGAGAAATACTCATTGTTTAACGCAGCATTCCTCACAGAAATCGCCAAAATGAAGGAACGAAACCTTGCAGTTGAGTTATTGAATAAGTTACTCTCTGAACAGGTTGTGGTCTATGCCCGGACAAACGTAGTAAAGTCTTCGACGTTCTCACAACTTCTCTCAGCTGCAATGAGTAACTACCTCAAAGGCATGCTCACAAACGAGCAGGTCATTGAAGAACTGCTCAAAATGGCAAAAGAGATGGCAGAGGCGCAAAAAGAGGGGGAGGAACTCGGCCTTACAATAGAGGAAATGGCATTCTATGATGCTCTAACAAAGCCACAGGCAGTCAAAGACTTCTACGAAAATGAAGAACTCGTCACCATCACAAAAGAGTTAACTGAAATTTTGCGGAAGAATAAAACAATCGACTGGCAGAAAAAGGAAACAGCACGGGCAGGTATGCGGAGACTTGTCAAGCGTCTTTTGAAGAAGCATAAGTATCCACCAGAGGGTATGGAAGACGCAGTGAATACGGTTATTGCTCAGTGTGAGATGTGGACAGATAACTCTGCTGATTTCGATGACTGAAGAAGAGTCGGTCCCTTCGCCTAATAACCATGCCATCCAATGACCCCACCTATAGATTAAAATCGTAAAACCAAACGCAGATAGCCAAAGGAATCCAGCGATTTTATGAGTTTCGAATTGAGGTTGTGCCGATTTTCCGGATAAACGGTTAAATCCGTGCTCCTGTTTCACATATGGAAGATAGCGGAAAAATCCAGCAGAACCTTTCGGTGGCCCAAATCCCTCTCTTTGTTGATCGTATGTTCAGTTTCTGGTATGTTGAGGATGGGCATACCTCCCTCAACCCAGAAAATAAACTGGGGATGTTCCCCCTCAGTCAAGGCGATTGTGATCGACTTCCCGGTCTTCGACCGTACCGGCGCTCTCCCGCCGCTCCCGGACGCTCAGAACGGTTAGCCCTCCCCCTCCCTGAACATCTCCTGGATTGTCAGAACGAGAACTTCCCGGCTCAGGTAGCGCTCACATTCGGATGGGGAATTTTTCCCCTCTACCGCCCGGGCGAGGAAGAGGGAGAAGAGGCGGCTCTTGAACGCTTCGTCGGCCAGATACGCGCCCACCTTTTTCTCGATCTCTTCGATCGCTCTTCTGGAGGGCTCCCGCATCTTCTTGTGATCCGTCATCCACGCCTTTGCATTGGGAAGTTTTGCCTGGCACATCCCGCAGTAGTTTGAATCGTCGCTGCAGCGGGCATGGCAATCTGGGCAGACCTGCATACGCCCCCCTCCCGCCCGGCGGGTGAAAGAGTTTTCGCCAGATGCACCCGGGGAGAACCATAAGGATGAACTGGTCCAATCACCGACACGGGCGGAGTGATTGGGGAAGATTGGGGACATGATCTCGGATTTTTTTCATCCAATTTCAAAATAAGCGTGATATGGCAGATATCATCGGTCCGAGATTGGGGAACGATTGGGGATCGGATTGGCGAAGATTGTCGAAATGAATACAATAATTCTGCTCGGAATCCCTCATTGGCCGGCGATGATGCGATATTTGAACGCCTGTATTGTCGAACGATTGGAGAACGATTGTAGACGGGGATGCCGTCGAAACCGAGGGATCTCCTCGACTGCTTCTCCACCCTCAGAACCCAGGGATGAATATTCATGCCACCATAACACCCATAAGCACCATCAACGGAGGTGCAGAGAGGATGACACACGCACACAACAACGAAGGACCGTACCGTTCCCGCCCATCAGAGGGCCCTGCACCGACCCCGATCAACCCCGCTGCCCCTCACAGCCACCTCACCAACGCTGAAACCTCGCCAGGCCGCCCTGACGCTCCCCGCAGACCGGCAAAAGAAGAAAAAGGCCTCACCCCAACCGAACGGGCCGCCCTGAACCTCTCGATGCAGAGGCACAAAAAGGCGTTTGACCTCCTGGCCCGGCACTGATCCTGCATTTTTTGGCAGTTCCCCCGCACCCTCCGCACGGTGCAAGGCCGGCCGCGGGGTTCCGCCCCCGGCGTCCCGGAGATCTCGCCGGTCATATCGGGACCTCGGTTCTGGCATCAAACGGGCCCTCGACGTTCACCGACGATCTGCGAGGGCCGCCTCTTCACCGCCACGGTGCACCGGCGAGAGGTTCGGAGAAAGGTTCGGAGAAAGGTTCGGAGAAAGGTTCGGAGAAAAGTTCCCCAAAAAGTTCACCAAAAGGTTCCCCAGAAAGTTCCCCAAAAATCATCGAACTCATGCGCCAGAACCCGGCGATCACCATCCCGGAAATTGCACAGCATGGAGGCGTGACCGACCGGGCGATCAAGAACCAGATAGAAAAACTGAAGATCCAGGGCAGGATCCGGCGCATCGGTCCGGCCAGGGGCGGGCACCCGGCGGTGATCGAGTGAGGGCGCCCCCGCCCCGTAAAAAAAGGCCCCTCACTTCTTCCGGTACACATTCACCCCGATCTTCACCTCCTCCCTCCCCGGCACCGACACATTCCCATCCGTCGAAGCGATCGTGATCGACTTCCCTGACTTCGACGCTCCAAACTCCTTTGAGAGATCGACCGTGATCACCAGCCTATCCCCCTCCAC
>Ga0209269_1001383_pt1 | contig 13068 bp, 11 predicted proteins | sample MTBAKMMethaMetaG_FD_187455 | JGI IMG/M metagenome (GOLD analysis project Ga0209269, IMG submission 187455) | Enrichment culture microbial communities from Arthur Kill intertidal strait, New Jersey, USA, that are MTBE-degrading - MTBE-AKM (Arthur... | ecosystem: Environmental > Aquatic > Marine >... | reverse complement strand
CCTGATCGACCGCTTCCTCTTCTGGCTCCTCAAACGGAACCGCCACTTCAACGACCTGGCCGGGATCGCCGAGACTATCTGAGGATATACGCCCCGGCGCGGAGAAGGGCCCAGCGGTCCTCCTCACCCTCCGCCGTATAACCCCCGGCCGTGATCTCCTCGGGGTCGAGATATGCTGCGGCCGCCGTCAGGTCCTCGGGGGTCGGGTGCAGGAGGGAGAGTTCCCGCACCTCGTACCGCTCTGCAAGCGCCTCCAGACGGGAGAGCGCCTCCGGGTCGAGAGGGAGGAGGCCCTGGTGTTCGAGGAGGGCTTCAAGACAGGGAACATCCCGCACCGTCGGGAAAAACACGACTTTTTTCCCGGCCAGACCTTCCAGTTCGGTGTCGACGACCCTTTCAGCAATGAGCACATGGCCCCCGGCGCCCGCGTCCCGCATCTCCCGGATCAGCAGGCGGAAGGCCCGTATGACATCCCCCTCCATCTCGTCGGGATCGCCGTAGCAGGCGTCCTCGAGTTTGAGAAGGGACGGGGCGGGCAGGGCGAACCTGACGCCCTTCTGGCGCCGCACCAGAAACCTCACGTCCTCCAGCACGGCCGAGGGCTCGACGCCGACCTCCCCGGTCACCCTCCGCCCCTCGACGCCGGCCAGGCATTCGAGCAGGCGTTCGCCATAGAAGAGACCGCCCGCACAGGGCAGATCGATCCCCTCCTGAAGGGCGAGCGAGCGTTCCAGTTGAAACGAGAGAATGTCGCCGCCGATGCCGCGGCGGGCCGGGAGCATGCGGGCGAGGTCGCATGCCTCCGGCGCCCCGGCTTCTGCACCGAAGGCGCGGGTCCTGACCGGGATCTTTTTCATGACAAGAGAATAGCCCCCGGCCCATATAGACCTGATGAAGAGAAAGGCAGATGAAAGAGGCCGACCCAGGGGTGATCATGGAAGATGACATCTCGATCAGGAGAATGGAACGCGAAGACGTCGATTTCGCCATCGGGCTTGCACGGGATGAGGGTTGGAACCCGGGCATCCACGACGCCGACGCCTTCTATGCCCAGGACCCGGACGGCTTTCTCATCGGCGAGGTCGACGGCGAACCGGTCGCCTGCGCCTCCATGGTGCGCTACAACAACGTCTTCGCTTTCTGGGGCCTCCTGATCGTGAGGGAGGAACACCGCGGGCGCGGCTACGGGCTTGCCATCTCGAACGCCGCCCTCGACCACGCCGGGGACCGGATCATCGGCGGCGACGGCGTCGTCGCCATGCAACAGAAGTACCGCGACCGCCTCGGCTTTGAGATCCTCTACCGGAACATACGCTACCGGGGCATCGGCGGGGGTGAAGCACCAGAAGAACTCATCCAGGCATCTGAGATCCCCTTCAACGACCTCTGCGCCTACGACGCCGCGATCTTCTCGGCGCCCCGGCCCCGTTTCCTCAGGCCATGGCTCTCCCAGGAAGACGCCACCGCCCTCGCCTCCACCGGCCCTGACGGCGAGGTCAGGGGCTACGGCGTCATCAGACGATGCTTCGACGGGCACAAGATCGGCCCGATCTTCGCCGAAACCCCGGCAATCGCCGCCGCCCTCCTGGACGGCCTCGTCGCCGCCGTTCCGGGCGAAGCGTTCTTCTTCGACGTCCCCGAACCCAACGCCGCCGCCGTCGCCCTCGCACAGGAGCGAAAGATGGAGACCGTATTCGAGACCGCCAGGATCTACCGGGGAGGAGCACCCGCCGTCCCCCTGGAACAGGTGTTCGGCGTCACCACCTTCGAACTCGGGTGAACCGTTTAAATAATCTATGTATATCTTCACCGCCAAGAGGATACGAATGAGTGGCAAACCGTTGCTGGTGACATGCGGCCTCCCCTATACAAACGGCCCCTGTCACCTCGGGCATCTGCGGACCTATGTCCCGGCCGATTTTTACGTCAGGTACCTCCGCCGCTGCGGCGAGGACGTGGTCTTCATCTGCGGGTCAGACAACCATGGGACGCCGATCGTGATCAGCGCCGAGCAGGAGGGAGTGAGCCCGCGGGACCTTGCCCTGCGCTACCACGACCACTTCGACCAGACCTTCAAACGGATGGAGATCGCCTTCGATCATTTCGGGATGACCGACGATCAGGCCAACCACCACCGCACGCAGTCGATGGTCAGGGCCCTCATCGACAACGGCTATGTCTACGCCGAGACGATCCAGCAGAGTTACTGCCAGAAATGCAAGCGCTTCCTCCCCGACCGCTACGTCGAAGGGATCTGCCCGTACTGCGGGGCCAGTGCGCGGGGCGACGAGTGCGACCGCGGCTGCGGCCGCCACCTCGAACCCGGCGAGATCAAAAACCCGGTCTGCAAGGTCTGCGGTTCTCCGGCCGAGATGCGCGAGCAGGAGCATTTCTTCTTCAAACTCGGTGAGTTCAGGCAGTACCTGCTGGACTACCTCGAAGGGCTCTCGGGCACCTCAAACGCCCGAAACTACGCCATCGGCTGGGTAAGAGACGAACTCCACGACTGGTGCATCACCCGCACCCTCGACTGGGGCGTAAAGTTCCCGGGCAGGACCGACCTGGTGGTCTACGTCTGGGTGGACGCACCCATCGGCTACATCTCCTTCACCGAGGAGTGGGCGGAAAAGACCGGAAACGACTGGAAGCGCTACTGGTGCGGTGACGGCGAGATCACGCACTTCATCGGGAGCGACATCATCTACCACCACTGCATCTTCTGGCCTGCCCTGCTCAAGGGGGCAGGATATGGCACGCCCCATGCGGTCGTCGCCTCTGGCATGGTGAAGATTGACGACCAGAAGTTCTCGAAGTCGAGGGGCTATGTCGTCTGGACAAATGACGACTACCTCGACCAGGGCCTCCCGGCAGACTACCTCCGCTACTACCTCCTCTCGTACACCAGCCACACCAAGGAGCTGAATTTCTCCTGGCAGGTCTTCCAGGAGCGGGCGAACGCCGAGATCGTCAACACCCTGGGCAACTTCCTGTACCGCACCCTGCACTTCGCCCACAAGTTCTTCGACGGCGTGCCTGATGTACAGCCGGGCGAGGAAGCGATGGCGGCGATCGGCCGGTGCCTCGACGAGGTCGACGCAGCCGTCCGCGGCTACGAGTTCAAGAGCGCCGTCGAAGCGATCATGGCGCTTGCGGCCTACGGCAACACCTACATCCAGAACACCGCACCCTGGAAACTCGTCAAGACCGATCAGGCCGCTGCTGCGCAGGTGATCGCCGACGGCCTCCAGATCGCAAAGGCCCTCACCCTCCTCATCGAGCCGGTGATGCCCGACGCCGCCGGGCGGGCATGGGCGATGCTCGGCCAGAGCGACGCCGTTTCCGCCCACTGCATCGGCGAGGCGACCGCACCCCTCGCGGCAGGCCCCCTCCCAAAACCCGACCCCCTGTTTGCCAAACTCGAAGACGACCGCGTGGCGGTGCTCGAAGAACTCCTCCAGAAACGTGTGCGTGAAGCAAGAATGAAAGAAACACAACCCCAGGAAGAGACCGGCGAGGTCTCGATCGACGACTTTGCAACAATGGACCTCCGGGTCGCCCGCGTGATCAGCGCCGAGGCGGTAAAGGGCTCGAAGAAACTGCTGAGGATCATGGTCGACCTCGGCGGCGAAGAGCGCCAGGTCGTCTCCGGGATCGCCCAATTCTACACCCCGGAAGACCTCGTTGGAACCCTGGTCGTCATGATCGCAAACCTCAAGCCGGCAAAGATCTTCGGGATCGAGAGCCGGGGCATGATCCTGGCCGCCGGCGACGAGGCCTCCCTGCTGATCCCCCGCCGTGACGTGGCGCCCGGGACAAAGATCAGATAACACTTTTTTGGCTCTTCGCCCTTTCGCGTGGGTAGCCTGCCGGGGTCAGTTCCCTCCCCCCAATCGCAATGGGCCGGGTTTCGGGGGGCGGCCAGACTCCCCCCGTACAGGCCCAACGATCCTCCATCCCGGGTAAGCAGACTAACCTGCCTTCTCCCCGCACGAGGAATGGACCGGGAAGACAGCACAATAACCAGAAGGGACCACACACATCCCCCCAATCGTACCTGGCGGGGGCTCCGTGGGCAGCAGGCCACCCGCCACAGGCACGCCAGAACAGAATATCTATGGCATCCTCTTCATGAAGTGATCGCTCCTCCGAGAAGGTAATCCCACCGGATTCAAGTCGGCCCTTCCTACAGCGCCACGCTGAGTTCAGAGGCGACCGCATCGTCACGCAGGGGCACGATCTCGATCATCCATATGCCCCGCGGTTCAAAGGGCTCGACGCTCTCGATATATGTCCGGGTGAAGACCATCTCAGTATCGTCGGTGATCCAGTATTCCGGCACTCCGGCCTCGGGGCGGCGATAATGAAAGATATACCATACCTCGCTCTCCGACGACCCGACAACCCCTCTCCCGACGGCGTGATACATGCCGTCGGGATCGACCAGATAGATCCGGGCGTTGCAGAGATCGCCCCCATCCGGGCAGGGGGCGGTGATCTGGATCACAGATCCGCCCTGGATCCCGGTCGTGACGGCTACTGCCCCGACCCCCGATGCAACGGCGTCACAGGGCCTGGAGAGATCGACAAGGAGGGGATAGCCGAACAGAATCACTGCCGAGATGAGACAGAGAAGAAGGGTGATGCCCCGCGGAGATTTCACCATGATGCTCTGTCTATCAAAAATATATGCCTTACAGAATCGAACGGGCCTGGAGGGATTCGAACCCTCGGCGTCCGGGTTAGAAGCCCGGCGCTATGTCCTGGCTAAGCCACAGGCCCAGCTGCCCAATACTTTTCGCACTCCAGGATAATAAAACTGTTGAAAAAACAATTCAGACGGCGCGATAATGCGCCGCCATAACAACATCGACCTCGGTCGGGTGGCAGAGAGAACCGGCACTCACCGACTTCACCATCGAATTACCACAGTATTTGACCTGTATTCTGGCTGAAAGCCGCTCGCGCTCCTCGTAATACACCGGGTGGATGATATCGATCATCCGCTTCATCGTGATGTTGACCGAGAGCACCTTCACGATAATGCCCATATCGCCCGGCGAGATGTCCTCAAGATCGACGCTCGTGAGAAAGAGGTGGTTGTCAGGCCCGGGTTCAAGGGAGGCGACGGCGACGACGTTGTTTGCGCTCTGCAACTCGATGGTCCGGGGTTTTCCCATCTTCAGCTCCCCAATTACGGTACCGGAGATCCCTGTTAACGCAGTAATCTTCATCTCTGATCACCCGTACATCGGCAGGTTCTCTTTCTTCTGCATCGGCTCCGCGCTCTGGACGTCCTCTGCGAGTTTGTGCATCGTCGCCTCGATCTCCTCGGCCTGTTCGAGCAGGGGATCGATATCGATCTCAAGTCCGTAGATGACCTTGAGCACATTCAGGGCGGCCGCCGCCGATCTGGGGTCAGGGGTGGCGACCGTCTCGCCGAGGAAGCCGTAGCCCGGAATATTCCGGATCTTGCACTCGGTGAGGACGCTCCCGGCGATCCCGGAGATGCTCCCCATCGGGAGTATGACCGTATGATCCGTGATCCGCTCCAGCATCTCTTCCTGCGTAGCGACGCCGAAAACACGTTTTTCCGGCTCGTTGGTGACGATACCGGCGATGGTGGCTACCTCTCGCACCGGAAAGGTGGAAAGCCAGTCGATGATGCCGTTTGCGACCTCATAGCAGATCATCGGGTGGATGGGAATATCGGCAACGATTGCCACGGTCTCTTCATTCTCATAGATCCTGACCGGGACGTTGATCACACCCTTCGCCATCATGGCGACGGGCGGGAAATACTTGCTCGTGATATTCCCGATCTGGTTGAACTCCATCTGCTCCACGAGGTACTGAAGAGCAATGCTCCCGACGAGGCCACTCCCGGGAAATCCCATCAGAACTATAGGATTTTCCCCGCTGAGCGGCTTAGATGTTATTTTTATCTCTGGCTCGACCGTCATTACGTTACCATAGACAGCGTATAATAAAAACATTCTTCACCGCCCGGCCTCTCCAGGAAAGCGTCCACCCACCACCGGAGGGGGGCTCGGAAGAGGGCCTGCACAAAGCGCGGCCGATAAAAATGCGCTCATGAGTATATCAATGCGATCGGCGCGCCAGGGAGGGAGGGAGCATGACAAATTTATGCAGGCGGATACAAAGAAGAAAGCATGCAGGAGTACCAGATCAAGCGGGGATTTAAAGACGGACTGGAAGAGCGGATGATCGCCTCCCTCACCGAATGTTTCGGGATTGAACCCGAGGAGCGGGACGGGCACCACATCATCTCGTTCGGTGCCCTCAAGCGCCTCAACGTCTGCCTCGGCCCGAAGGGAAACACCGTTCTCGTCGACACCGAGTCCGACCTCTCTGCCGACGACGAGACGATCCTGGATACAAACCGGCGGTTCAGGCGGTACCTCGACGCCGTCACCGGCTACAACTCCAAAGAGCGGGCAAAAAAGATGCAGAAAGCCGACTGAAAACAGGATTCTTTTTTCCTGCCTTCGTTTTTCGAACGTCGCGATCGATTGTTCCAGGATTTATGTACGATAATTCAGGAAAACAAATCGGCAGCGCCTTCCCAAACCTTATCTCTTCTTCCAACAAGGTTTCATCATGGATCCGGTGATCGCATCCATCCGCAAAGAACTACAGGAACAGGCCGACCCAGAGATTCAAAAGACCGCTCGACGGTTTTTTAAGGAGGAAATCATCTGTTACGGCCTGAAGACCGCAACAGTCACCGCCATCGCAAAAAAATACTGGCGGGAGGTGAAAGGGCGGGACAAACAGGAGATCTTCACGCTCTGCGAGGAGCTGTACCGCTCGGGTTATATGGAAGAGGCATTCATTGTCTCGACCTGGGCGCACCTGCTCAAAGACCGCTACGAGCGCGAAGACATCGCCGTCTTCAGGCGGTGGATCGACACGTATATTTCCAACTGGGCAGAGTGCGACGGCTTTTGCAACCATACGATGGGCGAGTTCATCGAACAATATCCCGAATATATCGAGGAACTCAAACGCTGGACGCAGTCAGGGAACCGGTGGATGCGGAGAGCGGCGGCGGTTTCGTTGATCATCCCGGCAAAACACGGGCGGTTCCTCGACGAAGCCCTTGAGATCGCCGATCTTCTCCTTTTAGATCAGGACGATCTGGTGCAGAAGGGCTATGGCTGGCTCCTCAAGGAGGCGAGCCGGAAGCACACGGACGAAGTCTTCTCCTATGTCATGCAAAACAGGAGGGCGATGCCGAGGACGGCGTTGCGTTACGCCATCGAAGTGATGCCGAAGGACCTGAAGGCAGAGGCGATGAGGAAGGACTGGCAAAAATCTGATGAGAAATAGGTGGCTCTTCGCCGGTTCATGGGGGTAACCCTCTCGCACACCCCTATCGATCAACCGCCTCCCCACGCTGTCCGCCAGGGTTGCACCCCATTGGAGCGGACTGAACCGGAAAGGCACACGGATAAACCGCTTTTCCTTCCGAAACACTCCCCGCCTCTCATCGCGGCCGATCTTGTAAGGTCAGCCCATCATCCCGGGTCGCCCGAGCAGCGTCAGAAGATGGTGTCATGGCTACCTGCACACGATAGAGAAGAGCCAAAAAAGATTATATCATTTTTCAGACTTCGACGGCGGTGAAAGGGAGGCTTCGTCGAACGCAGCAGGATAGACGACCGTGCCCTCGATTCCTTCGAGCGCACCCTCCACCAGTTCGAGCGCCATGAAGGCCCGGTCGGGCACGGAAAACGGGGCGGTGATCCCGTAGCCTGACGCCGGCACACATCCGAACCTGGGATAATAATCAGGGTGGCCGAGGACGATCACGGCGCCGTAGCCGATGGACGCCGCCGCGGTGAGGGCCGCCCGTATAAGGGCCGAACCGATCCCCATCCGCTGGAAGGCAGGCAGAACGGCGACAGGAGCAAGGGCAAGGGCAGGGACGTCCCGGTCAGGGGCCTGGATCACGATGCGGGAGAGGACGATATGGCCGACAATCCTGCCCTCTCTTTCGGCAACCAGGGAGAGGCGGGGGTCGAACCCCTCAGAAGACCGGATCCGCCCGACCAGTCTGGCCTCTTCGTCACCGTCAAACGCCGCAACGTCCAGATCGAAAACGGCCCCATAATCTGCCTGGACCTCGGGCCTGATACGGACTGATGTGCTCATGCTCAAGGCACGGTTTGCTGCCCGAGCAGATACATCTTGCCCATCCTCAAAAAAAGGGTGGTTATTCGATCACAATCGCGGGCTTGAACGGGAGGGCGGCGTCGGCCTTCGCCTCCATGCTCCCCTCGGCGTCCAGGATGTTCACCTGGACACCGAACTCGCGCTCCAGGAACTCGCGGGCGGCGGTAAAGACCGCCTTCTCGTCGACGTTGCCCGAGACGAGATCGGCGACGAACTGCGGCGGGAGGCGGTGGATGAACTTCGTGATCTGGCGGGCGGCGTTCACGGCTGCCTTGCCGCGGGCCTTCAGCCCCTCGTCTGCCATCACCAGACGGACGGCGTCGGTCCGGTCCTCGGCGGCGGCGACCATCTCGAAGATCTGCCGTTTCCACGCCGGCGCCACATAGAGGTTGATCGCCTTCGGCTCCATCTGGATGAGTTTGATGATCGACTCGAGGTCCTCGACCGTCCGGGCAAGGACCTCTTCGGCGATTTCGGCCGCCATATCGATCTTCGCAGCGTCCTGAACCGGCCAGGGAGCAAAGGCCACGGAACCCTCGTTGCCCATCAGGTGCCAGAGTTCCTCACAGGTGTACGGAACGATCGGGGCGAGCAGACGCACCCATGCCGAGCAGAGTTCGCGGACCGCAGCCGAACCCGGCGCGATCGTCGGAAGGCGGCGACGGTACCACTTCAGATCGGCCTCGATCCCGAAGAAGCTCTCCTGCAGCGCCTGCCGTGTCTGGAAGTTCATCATCGCACTGGTGGCGTTCTCGATCCGGTGCTGCAGGCGCGAGATGAGCCAGCCGTCGATCTCGCGGCCGTCGTTCTCCTCGACGGCGATCCCCTCCGTGACTTCGTTCCAGAACCGCTCGATCTGTTTCTTCGCCCCGATCACCAGTTCGTTCCGCCAATCAAAGTCCTGCCAGGGCTCGGCCGAGCCGATCAGGAACATCCGCACCGTGTCAGACCCGAACTCGTTCAGGGCGTCTTCCAGCAGGACGACATTGCCCTTGGAAGAGGACATCTTCGCCCCGTTCAGGAGACCCATACCGAAGATCACCATGCCCTTCGGCTGCCTGTCCTCGGGCAGGACCGCAAGGTGGTGGAAGAGCTGGAAGGTGAGGTGGTTCGAGATGAGGTCCTTTGCCGAGAAGCGGTATTCATAGGGGTACCAGTAGAGGCACTCCTGCCTGATCGCATCGAGGGTCTCTCTCGGAACGCTCGTCGGATTCCCGGTCCCGAAGACGATGTACTCGAAGACGTCGGGCGTGAGTTTCTCCGGCTCGATCTTCTTGATATGGTGGGCGATCGTGTAGAAGAGCATGTAAAGGGTCGAGTCCGAGAGGGGCTCGATGATCCATGCCGGGTCCCAGGGGAGCTTCGTCCCCAGACCGACCCGCCGGGTGCACGCCCAGTCCTTCAGCCAGTCCACCGTCCGGTCGAACTCGGCACGGGTCTCGGCCGGCACGATGCTCATCCGGTCGATCTGGCCGTGGACCTGCTCCTTCCAGACAGGGTCAGAGTACTGGAGGAACCACTGGTCATGGAGGATCTTCACATAGACGCGACCGCCGCAGCGGCAGATCACGGCGCGGGTATCGAAGTCGAACATCTCCTTCGAACCGTATTCCTCGATCATCAGGGCGGCAATCGTATCACGCCCTTCTTTGACCGGCTTCCCTGAAACGACGCCACAGGTATCGAGCAGCCTTCCCCTGAGCAGTTCTGCCCCGTATACCTCACGCGTGACCTCGTCCATTCTCGGATCGTTCTGGTTCAGGATGCCGGCTTTTTCTACGGCATCCTTCGCCGGGAACTCCCCGTACCCCTCGGTCCTGATGATCGCCACCGGGGCGATCTCCCCATACCGCCCCTCCTTCTGGAGGTCGCGGAGGGCGATGTAGTCGAAGGGCGCATGGGCCGGGACGCTCATTACAAGACCCGAGCCCATATCGGGGTCGACGAAATCCGCGGGCAGCACCGGCACCTCGCCGCAGAGCGGGTGCGAAGCCTTCGACCCGACGAGTTCTGAGCCTTCAACCTCGCCGGTGACTTCGACGGTGTGGTCCTGCATCTCAAGCTTGTAGGCCGCCTCGCGGGAGAGCACCCACTCTTCCCCGTCCACCTTCGCCCGCACATACGTGAGGCCCGGGTTCGCCCAGAGGTTCGTGACGCCGTAGATCGTCTCGGGCCGCAGGGTGGCGCAGGGGATCTTCGCACCCTGCCAGTCGAATACCACCAGGGTGAACTTCATGATCTCGGCCTTATCGCCCTCGAGCAGGTCGTGGTCGCCGACCGGGTTGTCGCAGGAGGGACAGTACTTCACCGGGTGGACGCCCCTGACCACATGCTCCCCTTCGTGGAGGTGGTGATACTGCCACTCGATGTACTTCGAGTACTGGGGGTCGACCGTGATGAACCGGCGCCGCCAGTCGATCGAGAGCCCGGCCCGGCGCATCAGCCTCTCGTACTCGCCGGCGAAATAGCGGACGATCGTCATCGGGTCGTCAAACCGGTCAAGCACATCCTGCGGCACCCGATAGAGGTCGCGATAGAGCCGGATCGTCCCGGCATCCCCTTTTGCGATCCGGCGCGATATCCCGATCACCGGCGTGCCGGTCACGTGGAAGCCCATCGGGAAGAGTACGTTTTTCCCCTGCATCCTCCAGAAACGGGCGATCACATCGGGGACCATATAGGTGCGGCCGTGCCCCACATGCATCGCACCGCTCGGGTACGGAAAGGCAACGTTCAGGTAAAACTTCTCTCTTCCATCAGGATCTGCCTCGAATGCTGCAGGCCAGATATCCCGGTACTTCTCTTCCAGTTTCTGTATATCCCATTCAGCCACGCTTTGTCACTCCCAAGATCTTTCACGTCATACCGGTCTCAGTCTGATCGTCTCGTTGTCGTTGTATCTGCGTATCAATTCCTGTGCGATGCTGCTGCTTTTCGCAAGTTCAATCTCGCCTTTCTCATTCACCGTCGCCGTAAAGAGATACTCCTTGCCGGAGAACACATCGACGATCGCTTCCTTAAACTCAGGGGCGACCAGGGTGAGGTGTCTCTTCTCGATACGGATCTTCAACCCGCCGCTTGCAGGCACCTCTTCGACCTGATTGATCTCAGGGGGCGGGAGTTCAGATCTCGGCCTGATATCGATCCCGATCCCGAGTTTGTTCACGATCCCTGCAATATTCTTGCCGCCGCGCCCGATAGCGGCCGGGACGTCCTTGTCCTCGATATAGGCGACGGCCTTGGTGTCGCTCTTCATGAAGACGTCGACAGGGCCGTCGGTGAACCTGGAGAGTTCCCGCTGAATATCGCGCTCTGATGCATGCCACGGGGTATCTCCGGTTTCCTCCTCAGGCAGGGAGGCATACCGTTCTTCGGGTTCAGCCAGGACGGGTTCTTCGATCTGCGCCTCAAGAACAGGCGTTTTCTGAACAGGGGATGCCCGGGCAGGGGCCTCCTTCTGGAGACCGCGTGCCGGCATCACAATCGTCTCGCCCTCATATTTGAAGACCTCACAGGCGATTGCACCGGTTGAGGTTTCCCTGACCGTCGTCACCGGCCTCATATGCAGTTCAGGGTGCATTCCTTCAGGCACCTTGATCGAGAAATCAAGGTCGTATACGCCAGTGATCTCGCCGCTATCCACAAAAACGATGGTGCCGATGATCTGAGGCAGAACACCGGCTTCAATCCGCTCGATGACCCGCTGGACGGCGTCCTGCACCTGCATCGCGTGGACGACACCGATCATGCCCACACCGGCGAGGCGCATATCGGCAAAGACCCTGAAATCCTCGCTCTTCCGGAGTTCGTCAAAGATCACGGCATCGGGGCGGACCAGAAGCAGCACCTCGGCGGTGTTCGTCATGCTCCCCTCAAGGGCCGTGTACTGGGTGATGTTGTCGGGCACCTGAAGGTCCCGCGGCGCTTCCATGGTCTTGACGATAAAACCGCTCTCCGAAAGGAATGTGGCGATGCTCTGGGCGAGCGTGCTCTTGCCGGCACCGGGCGGCCCGGCGATCAGCACGCCGCAACGGTTGTCGGTGATCCGCTCCTTGATCAGATCCGCCATGGCGTACTGTTCAAGGGCGACATCAACGATCGGGCGGACGGCGGTGATCTCCATCCCGTCCGAGAACGGACGGCGAGCGATGGAGATTCTGATCGACCCGATCTGGACGACAGTGATCCCGCGGCGTTCGATCTCAATAAAGCCGTCGGGATCGCGTTTGGCTCGTTCGAGGATCTCCTGCGCCATGGTGCGCAGTTCGTACTCGGTCATGGGAGCGTCCCTGATCTGCACAAGGTGCATCTCATGCATGGTTCCTTTCTTTGCCACGGGAGGAACGCGCTCTTTGAGATGTACGGCGATCGTATTTTCGTCGAAGAAACCGTCAAGAATGAGCGGGGTCGATTCACCGATCTGGGGTTTGAGATAGATGACGTCGAGCCCTTTCGCCTTCGCCACCTCGGACTGCACAACATCGCTGGTGATGAAGGTGGCGTCATATTCAAGAGCGACGTTCCGGATCAGGGCGTCGATCTCCCCACCGCTCGCCAGCTTCACCTGATCAAGGCTTGGGCGCACGCCGACATATCTGAGTTCAACAGTTCCTTCGGCCGCCATCCGGGAAAGATTCTGAAGTTCTGTCAGTCCGGAAAAGCCGATCTCGCGCCCCTGGTTCGCCTGGGCTTCGAGCTCGGCAACCACTGCCTCCGGAACGATTATTGTGGATCCTGTATATTCCCCGGTTTTTATCATTGAGGTGATGCGTCCGTCGATGACGACACTCGTATCAGGCACTATTTTCATAAAAAATTCACCATATTTTACGTGTCTTTATTCCTTATTAGCATATACTTCTGATGGATCGA
>Ga0209269_1001382_pt1 | contig 13072 bp, 10 predicted proteins | sample MTBAKMMethaMetaG_FD_187455 | JGI IMG/M metagenome (GOLD analysis project Ga0209269, IMG submission 187455) | Enrichment culture microbial communities from Arthur Kill intertidal strait, New Jersey, USA, that are MTBE-degrading - MTBE-AKM (Arthur... | ecosystem: Environmental > Aquatic > Marine >... | reverse complement strand
CGCAGAAGGTCAGGATACAGGAATCGCCTGAAGGGCTGCGGGGCGGCGAACGGCCGCAGACCCTGGACGTGGAGATGACCGACGACCTCACCGGCATGATCGCACCCGGCGACCGGGTGGTGCTCAACGGCGTTCTCCGCTCGAAGCAGCGCGTCAACTATGGCACAAAGTCCACGCTCTTCGATATTTATCTCGACTGCTCCTCGGCCGAGGCGCCCGAGCGTGAGTATGAGGAGGTGAACATTTCGGAGGAGGACGAGGCGGCGATCCGGGCGCTGTCCCGGGAGGCGGATCTCTACCCGATGATCACCGGGTCGATCGCCCCATCCATCTACGGCAACCTCGAAGTGAAGGAGGCGATCGCCCTCCAGCTCTTCGGCGGCGTGGCAAAGGATCTCCCGGACGGGTCGCGCCTGCGCGGCGACATCCACATGCTGCTCGTCGGCGACCCGGGAATCGCGAAGTCCCAGATGCTCCGCTACGTGGTGCAACTCTCGCCGCGGGGCGTCTACACCTCGGGCAAGTCCTCGACCTCGGCCGGCCTGACCGCAACGGCCGTCAAGGACGATTTCGGCGACGGGAGCTGGACGCTCGAGGCCGGCGCCCTGGTGCTCGCCGATATGGGGGTCGCCGCCGTCGACGAGATGGACAAAATGGCGAAGGAGGACCGGTCGGCCCTGCACGAGGCGATGGAGCAGCAGACAATCTCGATCGCAAAGGCCGGGATGATGGCGACCCTGCGGTCGCGCTGCGCCCTTCTCGGGGCGGCGAACCCGAAACTCGGCCGGTTCGACGCCTTCGTCCCGATCGCCGAGCAGATCAACATGCCTCCATCCCTGCTCTCCCGTTTCGACCTGATCTTTATCATGACCGACACGCCTGATAAGGCGCGGGACACGGCGATCGCCGAGCATATCGTCAAGGCCCACCGGGTCGGGGAACTGATCCTGCAGGCATCGGCCGGCCCTCTCTCAGAGGGGCACGCCGAACTCCTTGCCGCGGAGAGCGTGGCCGTGGAACCGCCGATCGCCCCTGAGGTGCTGAGAAAGTACGTCGCCTATGCGAAGCGGAACATCAACCCCCTGATCACCGACGGGGCAAAGGAGATGCTCATCGCCTACTACCTCCGCCTCCGGGGCCTTGCCGACGACAACAAACCGGTGCCGGTGACGGCCCGCCAGCTGGAGGCATTGATCCGCCTGGGCGAGGCCTCGGCCCGTATCCGCCTCTCGCCGTTTGTGGAGGCGCGGGACGCCGAGCGGGTGATCAAGATCGTGGACACCTGTCTTCGGCAGGTGGCCTACGATGCCGAGACCGGGACCCTGGACATCGATAAATGGACCAGCGGGATCACGAAGAAGAAGCGCGATATCATCCGCACGATCAAGGAGACGATCAAGGACCTCGGCGGCGACGACGGCACGGCACGGATCGCCGAGGTCGTCGAACGACTCGCCGGCGAGGGCTACGAGCGCGATGAGGTGCAGGAGCAGATCGAGCGGATGATGCGTTTCGGCGAGGCGATGCAGCCGCGGCGGGGGATCGTGCGGCTGATCTGAAAGAGACGGCGCGGCAAACCATCTATTTATAGTGTTCCCGACCATCCCCCTCTTTAGATGTCGGTTCGAACCTTTTTCACCTTCTGCGTGCTGGCCTGTGCGGTCCTCTGTGCAGGGTGCACCGATGCCGGGGAGCGCTACGGCAGCACAGGGCCGTCATGCGCCGTGGCCATACCTTCGAACTGGTCTGCCGGCGTCACGGTCTTCATGGACGGCGAAGAAACCGCATTTCTGATCACAGCGGCGGACGACGGGCGGTATCTGGCCGAATTCTCGAACGGGACGATCGTCTCCGACGACGGACGCCGGCATTGGACCTACCATCTGGCCGGGGGGCGTGCTGAGGTGGTCCCGTCCATGTACGCCGGTGCGGTCTGGAACGGCGCCGGCAGACCGGTCAGGGCGATGCTGTACGCCCTCGATCTTTTGCAAGAGAGCCTTTCGGATGGCAACGTCACCTGCACCCGGACGGACGGGAGGATCGAGATCGCCGGTGACGGGATTCTCGGTTTCGCCCCGACCCGGATGCACGATGCGGTCGAGCGGATCGCGCTCTCCGTCGACCCCAAGAGAGGGGAGATAGAGGGCCTCACCCTCCTGGACCCGGCAGGGAGAGGGGTGATGGCGGTAACCTTCGAAGATTTCACGGAGGTCGTCCTTCCTGCCGATGCCTTCTCTTTTGCCCCTCCGGAAGGGACCGCGATCACCCTGATGCGCACCTATGCGGTCACCCCGATCCATGCCGCGACCCTGGAGGCGGCAGAGCGGTGTTTCGACGTCCCCCTCCCCCATCTGCCCGGGGAATATGCCTTCATCGGTGGTTCCTGCCTCCCCGCCTTCTCCACCATAATGGTCTACCAGAAGAACGGGACGACGTTCAGCATCACCGTGCGCCCCGCCGATCTCCCTGATTCGAACCCGCCTGAGGGGCAGGCCCAGCGCCTTCTGGTGAATGGATTGGAGGGCGCCTATTATGGTGGGACCGACACAAACGCCCTCATCTGGACGGAAAACACGACGGCGTTCAGGATCGAGGGGATGGCCGATAAAGAAGAGATGATGCTCGTGGCCGCTTCATTCGGCACCTCGGGGAGATGACTGCATATTCCTGAAGCGATGGAGAAAGCCAGGGCGCTTCATGAGGAAAGGTATTTCTAATAATTCTTTTTCAGACAATGGAGGCGTAGGGGGATAATGATCCCGTGCCGTCCTCACTGTCAAAAATTATAGGGATATCTAGGTGTCATTCAAAGGAGGAATCACACAACATCTGGAAAGTGCGGCAACCCCATGACCGGTCGCGTCGTTGCGCAACGGATCGTTCTGGAGAGTTGGAAACAGGTTTTGAGAGGTGAGTTTCTCAGCTATGCCATTGTTAAGGAATCGGTTTAGCGAAAGGACGATATGTAGTACTCCATCGTTGAGGTAAATGCCCGAATGGCAACTTTCTGGGCAATTGTCTCTGAATTTCGCGTTTGTTTCCGCCACGAATCCTGACGACGGCATGAGAGATGCCACATGTACTGTACCATCTGGGCCTTATTTAATCGTTTATATTCTTGCATATAAATCCCTCATATTTCTTGCCGGATCTTAATCCGGGATTGGGGGAATAATATCAGATTAAATGGGATATATTTTATATTCCGTCGGATACGTTGCATGAAATGTTTTTGATCCTGCCTCTGCTCCCGCCGCAGATGCGCGGATACTTTTCACCGGATGATGGGGCGTCTCCAGTGTCTGACCGGGAGATGACCGCATATTTCTGGAACAATTTGCAAAAACCCGATGCCTGTGCTGCAGTAAAGATATTTCTAATCATTATTTTGTAAACAATGGGGATGTGGGGTGGCGATAATCCCGTATCATCCCCACCGTGAAAAATTAGAGGGGTGTGTTGATTTCATTCAAAGGAGGAATCACACAACATCTGGAAAGTGCGGCAACCCCATGACCGGTCGCGTCGTTACGCAACGGATCGTTCTGGTGAATCGAAAGCACGTTTTGAGAGGTGTATTTCCATGCTATGCCATAGTTATGGGATCGATTTAGCGAGAGGGGGGCGTGCAGTACTCCATCGTTGGTAAGAATGCCTGAATGGCAACTTTTCAGGCAAATGTCGCTAAATTAAGCGCTTTTCCCCGCCACGGATCCTGACAACGGCATGAGAGATGCCACATGTACTATGCTATTTCTGGCGTATTTAATAGTTTATATTCTTACATATAAATATCTCGTATTTGTTTCTGGGCTCCAATTCATTATCTGGATATTAATGTCAGGTTAAATTGGATATATCCCGTATTTGGCAGGGTGTGTTGCGTGAAATATTTTTGATGATGCTTCTGCTCCGGCCGCGGGTGCGCGGATACTTTTCACCAGATGGATGAACGTCTCCCGCGCCTGAAAATTGGTCTCTCCTGATCTCATTCCTCGTGCTCTCCTGTTGTTGGTTCGCCCTCAGGACCTGGCCCGGTGAAGGCAAAAATGCACGATCTTTACGGGGCCCGCCGATCTCCGGCTCCCCCGGCATTCCATGAAAGAGATCCAATCAGGTGCAGATAACAAAAAAGTGGGGTCTAATCTTCCTGCCCCATCACCTTATCGACGAAATCCTTGAAAAAGCCCTTCTTCCCCGGGCCCTTCTTATTCTCGATCTCAAGGAGTTTCTGGTAGAGTTCCCGCTCCTCGTCGGAGAGGCTCTTTGGCACGACAATCCGCACGCGGACCAGGAGATCGCCCGGGCGCCCGCGCCGCCGCACGCCCTCGCCGGGTATGCGCAGGGCGGTGCCGTGCTGGATCCCGGCCGGAATCTTTAAGTCCACCGTCCGGTCGTCGATCGTCTTCACCTCGACGCTGGACCCGACCGCCGCCTGTGCCGGCGAGATCTGGGCCTCGGTCTCGATGTTGTCTCCCGTTCGGGCGAACCGCGGGTGCCCCTCTACAATCAGCTCGATGTAGAGGTCGCCTACCGGTGCGCCGTAGTCTCCGGCCTCGCCATACCCCTCCATCCGAAGGCGCATCCCGGTATCGGCACCCGGCGGGATATGGACGTTCACCTTCCGCTTCACGCGGGTGTGGCCGCTGCCGCCGCAGGTTTTGCAGGGTTCTTCTGGCTTTTTGCCCCGGCCGCCGCATGCCGGACAGGCGGACATCCTGACGAACTGGCCGAAGAGGGACTGGCTCACCTGCCTGACCTGTCCGCTCCCGCCGCAGGTCGGGCAGGTATGGACTTTTTTGGTCTTGCTCCCGGTGCCGTCGCAGTCAGGGCATGATTCCGTGTGGAAGACCTCGACTTCTCGATCGATTCCGAAGACGGCGTCCTTCAGGTTGATCGAGAGGCGAAGGAGGAGATCGGCACCCGGCCGCGGACCTCTCGCCCCTCCGCCGCCACCAAAGAAGGTGTCGAATATGTCTCCGAAGCCGCTGAAGTCGGACTGGAACCCGCCGCCGTAGCCGCCGCCACCGGTGTACGACCCCTTCGAGGCGTTCTTGAAGGCGTCGTGACCGATGTTGTCGTACTGCGCCCGTTTGGTCTCGTCTGAGAGGACCGAATAGGCCTCGTTGATCTCTTTGAACTTCTCCTCCGCGTCAGGCTCCTTGCAGACATCGGGATGGTATTTGCGTGCAAGGTTGCGGTATGCCTTCTTGATCTCCTGCTCGCCGGCGTCCCGGGAGACGCCGAGGACATCATAGTAGCTTCCCGCACTCATCGAAACTCACTCTTTCTTCTCGTCCTTGACATCGAAGTCGGCATCGACAACGTTGTCGTCTGTCTTCTCTGCACCGGCGGCCCCGGCTTCGGCCTGGGCCTTCTGCGCTTCCTGGTAGAGCTTCGCGGTCACGGCATAGACGGCTTCGGTGAGATCCTCCATCTTCTTCTTGATCTCCTCGACGTCGTCGCCTTCAAGGGACGTCTTCAGGGCGGCGACCGCGTCCTCGATCTTCTTCTGGTCGTCGGCCGTAATCTTGTCCTTCGACTCCTTGAGGGTCTTTTCGGCGGTGTAGACCGCGGTGTCGGCGGTGTTCCTGACCTCGATCTCCTCCCGCTTCTTACGGTCTTCCTCCTCGAATTTCTTTGAGTCGTCGACCATCCGGCTGACTTCGTCCTCGGAGAGGCCCTTGCCGCCCTTGATGGTGATCGTCTGCTCGTTGCCGGTCCCGAGGTCCTTGGCCGAGACATGGACGATGCCGTTTGCGTCGATGTTGAAGGTGACCTCGATCTGCGGGATGCCGCGGGGCGCCGGCGGGATGCCGGTGAGCTGGAATTTGCCCAGGGTGAAGTTGTCCTTTGCCAGGGCGCGCTCGCCCTGCATGACGTGGATCTCGACGCTCGTCTGGCCGTCTGCGGCAGTCGAGAAGATCTGGCTCTTTCTCGTCGGGATGGTGGTGTTCCGGTCGATCAGCTTCGTGGCGATACCGCCCAGCGTCTCGATCCCGAGGGAGAGCGGGGTGACGTCGAGGAGGAGGACGTCCTTTGCTTCGCCGGTGAGGACGCCGCCCTGGATCGCCGCGCCGACCGCCACACACTCATCGGGGTTGATGCCCTTGTCGGGTTCCTTGCCCAGGAGTTTCCTGACCGTTTCGACGACCATGGGGACGCGGGTCGATCCGCCGACCATAAGGATGTGGTCGATGTCCTTCGCGGTCATTTTGGCGTCGGAGAGGGCCTGCTTCACCGGCTCGACGGTCTTCTCGACGAGGTCGCCGACGAGCTGCTCGAACTTCGCACGGGTGAGGTCCATGTCCAGGAACTTGGGGCCGCTCGCATCGGTGGTGATGTACGGGAGGTTGATGTTTGTCTTCTGGACGCTGGAGAGTTCTTTCTTGGCGTTCTCTGCGGCGTCACGGATACGCTGCAGGGCCATCGGGTCCTTCGAGAGGTCGATCCCCTCTTTTGCCCTGAACTCGGCGACAATCCAGTCCATGACGCGCTGGTCGAAGTCGTCGCCGCCGAGACGGTTGTTCCCGGCCGTCGCCTTCACCTCGAAGACGCCGTCGCCGAGCTGCAGGATGGAGACATCGAAGGTGCCGCCGCCGAGATCGTAGACGAGGACGGTCGACTCCTCTTCTTTGTCGATGCCGTAGGCAAGGGCGCTCGCCGTCGGTTCGTTGATGATCCGCAACACTTCAAGCCCGGCGATCTTGCCGGCGTCCTTTGTCGCCTGCCGCTGGGCGTCGTTGAAGTAGGCCGGGACGGTGATGACCGCCTTCTCGATCTTCTCGCCGAGATAGGCCTCCGCGTCGACCTTCATCTTCTGCAGGATCATCGCCGAGATCTCCTGCGGGGTGTACTTCTTCTCGTCGATATCGACGGTCTCGTTCGTGCCCATCTTCCGCTTGATCGAGATGATCGTGCGTTTCGGGTTGGTTACCGCCTGCCTCTTTGCGACGTTACCGACCAGCCGCTCGCCGTCCTTGCTGAAGGCGACGACCGACGGGGTTGTTCTTCCACCTTCGGCATTGGCGATGACAACCGGCTGTCCGCCCTCCATGATCGCCATGCACGAGTTTGTCGTACCAAGGTCAATGCCAAGAACTTTTTCTGATGCCATTGTTATCCTCCGTTATTCTTTTCTCTGCGAGACCGCGACTTTTGCGTGCCTGATCACCCGATCGTGCATGCAGTAGCCGCGCATGAATTCTTCGACGATCGTGCCTTCCGGGTGGTCCGAGGGGATACAGACGACTGCTTCGTGTTTTTCTGGGTCGAATTCGCCGTTCTTACACTCGAAGTGTCTGATCCCGTAGCGCTCCATGATCCCGGTGAACTGTTTCTGGATGCTCTCAAGCCCCTCGCGCAGGGATGTATCGTCCGCCTTCAGAGCGCGCTCGAAATTGTCGGCGACGTCGAGCAGGTCGGCAGCGAACTTTTCCAGGGCGAATTCCCTGATCTCGTCGATCTGCCGGTTCGTACGCCTCCTGAAGTTATCGAAGTCTGCGGCGAGGCGGAGATGCCGTTCGTTCAACTCTTCGTACGCCTTTTTCAGGGCTTCGTTCTCTTGTGTGAGTGCCTCCACATTTATCTCAGGCTGCGGAGGGCCGGCCTGATCCGACACCGGTTGCTCATCCGGTTTTTTTGTCTCTCTATCCGCATCCATGAGTGTCCTCGTAATTGTGTTGCAATAACAATTGCAATGTAGTTCTATATATTATTTTCTACTGCTGTGATAGATATCTACTTAATTATGCTCCTGATTGGGATTTAGAGGACTATTTGTCGCCATTCAGGTTTTAAGCCTCGGTTTTGGGAGAGCGATCCCCTCCTGAGCGGCGAGTTCGCGCATCTTCGGCGGCAACTCTTTCCAGCGCCAGAGGCCGAGATCCACACAGCGCTGCGGGATCTTCTCCTTCTGTGCCCACGTGCGGAGGTACTCCTCCCACCGGGCGGCAAGGGCAGGGTGGATCTCCTTTGTGCGCGCCGCCTCGCTCTGGAGCATGGCCGGGCAGTGCCAGCAGCCGACCCGCTCAAAGCCCATCTCATAGAGGGGGTTGTACGGCACCTTTCTCCACCAGAGGTAGAGGAACACCTCAAGCGCCCGCCAGTTCCTGATCGGGGAGATGTTCAACTGCAGCGGGTTGAACGGGTTTTCAACAACCGGGGGAAGGGTCGAGCGCATGAACGACTCGTACCACCGGTTCCCCTGCACGGTGACGCAGGGGCCCTGCCGGCTGAGCCAGTCCTTTACCGGCTGGAGTTTGAGCCGCTCGCAGCACCAGCGGTCGTCCTTTCTTGGCAGATCGTATTTTTTTATGTCTCTCCAGAAATCCCCGCCGCGGATGACCTTCTCGATCCCGGTCTCCTTCACGAACGCCACCGTTTCCGGGAACTCCATGCCGGTGTCCACATAGTAGGCATCGGTGATCCCGGCCCTTCTGGCCAGTTCGAGGACCACGGTGCTGTCCTTGCCGCCGGAGAACGAGACGTTGGCGCGCGGCCGGTCGTCCATGTGCTGCCTGATGAAGCGGACCGCCGTCCGTTCGAGGTCCTTGAGGGCGCGGACATTCACCCGCACGGCCTCCCCCCAGGAGGGGTCGGGAAGGTCCTCGGTCTCGACCTTCCCGATCTGTTTCACCCTCACCTCGCCGTCCCTGAGGATCCCGGTGCCCCACCGCTCCCCGCTCCTGACGACGACCGGGCCGTTTGTGATGTCGGTCCTGACGGCGACTTTTTTGCCGCCGATGCGCCGGTTTTCCTGTCTCTGCTCGGCCGCCGCCCCGGTGACGTCCACGATGCCCTTCGTGATGAAGGGAAGGAGGGAGCGCAGGGCGTCCTGCGAGAGATCGAGGGTATAGGATCCGCTGACCGGATCGTAGGTTAGACGGCCGAAAACGACGCCGTTTGCGATGATCGCCTCCGTCCGGTCGACGCCGCCGATCTTGTTAAAAAGAACGATCTGCGGGATATGGTCGGTCCCGTAGCGCTCCTGGAGGAGGGACCTGAGCAGATCCATATCGTGGCCCAGGGCGGGCCTGAGGTCGTAGGGTTTCTGGAGAGGGATCTCCGCGCCTTCGGCCCCGCATCTGCAGGTCCTGCCGATAAGTGGGAGATTGCACTGCCTGCACCAGTACAGGGTCTTTTTGACCGAGGGTTCCCGCATAGGATCAGGTACGATCGAGGGGCGGATAATAGGTTGCATCCCCTCCCCTTGAAAGATATAAGATATTCCGGCTCCATACATTCATCATGAAATGGGCACTTCTCTCGGTCTGGGACAAGGCCGGCATTGTGGACCTTGCAGCGACCCTCAGTGAGAACGGCTACCGCATCATCAGCTCGGGAGGGACAGGACGGGCCCTGAAGGAAGCAGGGATCGATTTTGTCGAGGTTTCCGATTATACGGGTTCGCCTGAGATCATGGACGGCAGGGTGAAGACCCTCCACCCGCGCATCCACGGCGGCCTCCTGGGCCGGCCCGAGATCGACGCCGGGGTGATGAAGGACCTCGCCATCAACCCGATCGACCTTGTCGTCGTCAACCTCTATCCCTTCGAGAAGATGTCGGGCGAGCACCTCGACCTGGACAGACTCATCGAGTTCATCGACATCGGCGGGCCGGCGATGATCCGGGCCTCGGCGAAGAACTTCAAGTACGTCTCGGTCGTCGTCGACCCGGCCGACTATCCTCTGGTGAAGGAGGCCGTCGCAAAGGGCGGGTTTACCTACGACGAGCGGCTCGCCCTTGCAAAGAAGGTCTTTGCACGGACCGCTGCGTACGACGCCGCCATCTCGAACTATCTCTCCAGCCTCGACGGCGGGTTCCCGGAGACCTACTCCTTCCAGTTCAGGAACGGCCGCTCACTCCGCTACGGCGAGAACCCGCACCAGCAGGCGGCCGTCTACGGCGAGACCGGGATTGCCGGCCAGACCCCGATGCAGGGCAAGGAGATGTCGTACAACAACTATCTCGACGTGCACGCCGCTGTCTCCCTTCTCAGGGAGTTTGACGCGCCCGCATCGGTGATCGTCAAGCACAACAACCCCTGCGGCGTCGCTCTCGGCGCCGACGTCCTCGAGGCCTACATCGCCGCCCGCGAGGTGGATCCCGTCTCGGCCTACGGCTCGATCGTCGTCGTCAACCGCGAGGTCGGGAAGGCGTTTGCCGAGGAGATCTGCGGCACCTTCGTCGAGGTGATCGTCGCCCCGTCGTACAGCCCCGAGGCGATCGAGACGATGAAGACCAAACCGAACATGCGTGTTCTCCTGCTGCCCGCGAAGATCGAGGCCGACGAGGTTCGGAGCATCGACGGCGGCATCCTGGTCCAGCGGACCCCTGAGCCACAGGAGGAGTGGCAGGTCGTCTCCGAGCGCGAGCCGACCGAGGAGGAGATCAGGGCGATGCGCTTTGCGATGAAGGTCTGCAAGCACACGAAGAGCAACGCGATCATCTATGCGACCGACCGTGCGGTGGTCGGGATCGGCGCCGGGCAGATGAACCGGGTCGACTCGGCCCGGATCGCCGTCGAAAAGGCCCGCTCCCCGGTCACCGGCACGGTCGTCGCCTCCGACGCCTTCCTGCCCTTCCCCGACACCCTGGAGGTCGCCGCAGCGGCCGGGGCGACGGCCCTCGTCCAGCCCGGCGGATCGATCAGGGACGCAGAGGTCATCGAGGCGGCGAACAGGTTGAACGTGGCGATGGTCTTTACCGGCGTGCGCTATTTCAGGCACTAACCCCGGCCTTGCTTTCTCTTTCGGGTTAATCCAATCTCATAACTCTCTCTTTTTTCGGTAGATTTATATCTCGAATGGTTGCATCGAGATATGCACCGCGGAGGTGCTCTTGATGGATTACGGTTCAATGCTTGGAAATGCCTTTGAATATGCAAAGGAAGCGGTCATGGGTAAATGGGTGAAATGGATCCTCCTGATCATCAGCTCGATCATCTTCCCCCTGATCATGGGCTATATGATGGAGATCTACCGGGGCAAGGACCCCGCGCCCGAACTGGAAAACTGGGGCAAACTCTTCATCGACGGGATCAAGCTCTTCATCGTCGAGCTGATCTATGCGATCCCCCTGATCCTTGTGGCCATGATCTTCTTTGGTGGCTCGATTGCCCTGATGGCAGGTGGACAGGGTTCTGACGCACTGATGGGTGCCGGTATCGGCATGATGCTCATCGGGTTGATCATCTTCATCATCCTTGCCATTGCCATCGGGCTGATCGCCATCTTCGGCGGAATCAGGTTTGCACGGACCGACAGCTTCGGCGAGGCGTTCAACATCCGCGCAATTATGGCGCACATCGGATCGATCGGCTGGCTGGACTACATCATCGCCCTGATCATCATCTATGTCGTCGTCGGCGTCATCAATATCGTGCTGGGAATGATCCCGCTCATCGGCTGGCTTATCTCACTCGTGATCATGCCGGTCCTCTCGATCTTCGCTGCCCGGTATATGACCCAGATCTATGAGAGCGCTTCGGCGCCCGCCTGATCTTTTTTTTCTTTTCTGGCCCTTCCATTTCGGTTAGAGGATGAAGTATCCGCAGATACTCCGATATCCATTTATACGCCGGCACAATACCATCACCCATCCAGACAAAAGGTGATTGTAATGGAATTCGGCAAAATGCTCGGTGACTCATACGAGTACACCAGAAACGGCCTCGTCGGCAACTGGGGAACATGGCTCCTGCTCTTCATCAGCATGATCATCTTCCCCCTCTGGGGAGGTTTTCAGTGGAAGATCTACAAGGGCGAATCTCAACTGCCCGCCCTCGAGGGCTGGGGGGAGATGTTCGTCAACGGGATCAAGCTGATCATCGTCGGCATCGTGTACTTCATCATACCCTTCATCATCTCCCTCGTCCTGGGCGGCGGCGGCGAGGCGGCGATGACTGTTGGCGCGATCATCAGCATGATCGTGTACTTCCTCTTCTCGCTCATCGCCATTATGGCCCTGATCAGGTTTGCACGCACCGACAGCTTCGGCGAGGCGTTCAACGTCTCGGCGGTCCTGGCCCACATCGGCAGGATCGGGTGGCTCAACTACATCCTTGCCCTGATCATCGTGTGGATCGTCCTCGTCGTTGCGGTCATGATCTTCATCATTGTCATGGGCATCGTCTCGTTCATCCTTGCGCTGATCCCGCTCGTCGGCTGGCTCCTTGCCTTCATCCTGATCGCCGCCGTTGCGATCCTCATCGGCCCGTTCATCGGCGTCTTTGAGGCGCGCTACCTGACCCTCATCTACGACAGCGCCGAGGCGTAAACCCTGCTTCCTTCTTTTTTGGCTCTTCACGTGAGTGTACGGGAATCAGGTTCTGCCTCTCTGCCGGGGGGCCTGCTGCCCCCCGGACCCCCTGCCGGTTGCGATTGGGGCAGGGATGGACAACCACGCCGGCATGATCGTCCATTATTTTTCATCGAGAGATGCTCCGCCCTCCCGTCCCCGCATATCCAGGGCAATCGCATGCAGGGGTCCGGGGGTGCAACCCCCGGGCAGAGGCGGGCGTCGTGTGAGCGTACGGGAAATCAAGCAAAACCCTGCCGGGGGGCATGCCGCCCCATAAAACTGCGATTGGGGCGGGGACAGGCAAACCACGCCGGCACGTCCATCCATCATTTTTTATCGAGATATGCTCCGCCCTCCCGCTCCCTCAAGTCCAGGGCAATCGTATATGCGGGTCCGGGGGTGCAACCCCCGGCGCGGGGTGGGCGTTGTGTGCGTGTACGGGATATCAGGGTACGCCGGTACCGGGGGGCCTGCCGCCCCCCGGTCCCCCCGCCGATTGCGATTGGGGCAGGGATGGACAAGACACGCCGGCACGCCCACCCATCAGTTTTCATCGCCAGATGCGCCGCCCGGCCCCTCCTCGCATGTCCTGGGGCAATTGTATGCGGGGGGCCGGGGGTGGCGTTGTGTGAACGTACGGAAAATCAGGTTGGAGTATGTACGGAAATCCGGGGGAACCGCCCGCTCCTCTTCACGAACCTTTTTATACCGCGCCCGGCGACATAATAGCCGGTGATTCCACTATGAGTGATTGCTTTATTTGTCGAT
>Ga0209269_1001378_pt1 | contig 13104 bp, 13 predicted proteins | sample MTBAKMMethaMetaG_FD_187455 | JGI IMG/M metagenome (GOLD analysis project Ga0209269, IMG submission 187455) | Enrichment culture microbial communities from Arthur Kill intertidal strait, New Jersey, USA, that are MTBE-degrading - MTBE-AKM (Arthur... | ecosystem: Environmental > Aquatic > Marine >... | reverse complement strand
GCCTTCCAAGCCTATAGCCCGGGTTCAATTCCCGGTCGATGCACTCAGGGCTCGTGGTCTAGCTGGTTATGACGTCGCCTTCACACGGCGGAGGTCAGGAGTTCGAATCTCCTCGAGCCCATGGCTGGTTTTGAGGAGATTTTTCGCAATTTAGCTGGCTATCAGCCGTTCTCCAGGTTATGGTAACAATTCTGATACTTTGAAAATCCAATACAATACTGCACCGGTATATTTTTTCCGTAAAAATAATCTCCTTCCGTTAAATCCAGAAATATGGCGAATTACTAGGTTTTCGATCAGAAATGACGGAAAGCATTATACCCTGAAAAGGGGACTGCCTCAGTATGACAACCTCGTTCATTGACAAAGTGAAAGGCTTCCTCATGGCCCCTACAAAGGCCTTCCAGGACAGCCGTGCCGACACACTGAGTGAGGCATTCAGGTACTACTTCGTCCTGCTGGTCATCTTCAGTATTCTCTATGCAATCGTATCGGCAGCAATCGGCATGGCAGCGTTCACCGCCATGCTCGGACAGCTTGCGGCGAGCGGAGCGATGGGTGAGACCCTGGCCGGGGTCCTGCAGAACTTCAGCGGGTTCGTCGTTGCCGTGAGCCTCTTCTTCGTGTACCTGCTCTTCCTCCTGATGCTCTTTGGGGTATTCTTCTCGGGCTTCATCTACCACGTCTTTGTGCTGCTGCTCGGCGGTGAGAAGGGGTATGTCACCACCGTGAAGACGATCATGTACGCCTCGACCCCCTGGCTCCTCCTCGGATGGATCCCCTACGTATCTGCTATCGGCGCTTTATGGTCCCTGATCCTCCTGATCCTCGGGATAAAGGAGACCCAGGAGATGACGCTCGGCAGCGCCCTCCTCGTGATTCTTGTCCCGCTCATTCTGGTCCTGATCCTCGTCCTGCTCGGAGCCGCGGTTATCGCGGCGTTGGTTTCAGGATTCGTTGAGATGATGCCGTTCATGGCCTGAAAACCGCTTCAGGAACCATCTTTTTTTCCGGTAAACTCTGCAGACACCTCAGATCGGAGAAAAGGGCTGCGATGAGCCCTGCTAAAAAAAGATAAACTATTAGTAACCTCGCTCCCCCTTCCTGTTAACCGTGTACGTGATCCCTGATGCCGGACCTTGAGTTTCTGCTGGTGGCAACGGCGTCCATCATCGCCATCGTGAATCCCATCAGCACGGCCGCCGTCTATTCTGTCCTGACCGAAAAGGCAACGCCCGAACAACAGAGACAGGTCATGCGGACATCCATGCAGATCTCGCTCGTTGTCCTTATCTTCTTCGCCCTGACCGGTCAGTTCATCTTCACCATCCTCGGCCTCACCCTTCCCGCATTTAAAATCGCCGGAGGGATCCTCCTCATCTCCTTTGCCACGGGAATGCTCTCGGCCAAACGTGAATTGTTCTCGCCGGAGGAGCTGGAAAATATCTCCATCGTCCCACTCGCATTCCCTCTTACCTGCGGGGCCGGCACCATCACCACGGTAATCCTGATTGCTGCGGAGGCGGAGAGTCTTGTGCAGAACGTCATAGTCATCGCCGCCATTCTCATCACCATCGCGGCGTCCTACATTGCCATGGCCTATTCGAACTATCTCTTCCGGTTCATAGGAGAAAATGAACTCAGGATCATCGCCAAGTTCCTTGCCATCTTTGTGCTTGCCATTGCCATCCAGTTCATCATCAGCGGACTCTCCGGAGCCATGCCGGAGATCCTCGCGGGAGTTGGCAGCTGCATCTGTCCCTGAAGCACGAAGAGCCGCCCGGCTGATATGATAACGTATCCTCGCTACGGACAGGAGTTGCCGGCAAGTTTGAATCATGCGCCGGGAAATTGAATGCCGGAGTCCGGGAGGACTCCTCACACGGGGTTACCGGGTCACCGGGACAGGATTATGCCGGATCTTTCCTGGCACATGAATCCGGAACCGTGACTCCGGCCGGCAGGGGATTGATAGAGAAATACGGCATATTTTTGCTGAAATTTTATTTTCACGCGACTATTACCTATGTTTCTCCTTCGTTAGCCTAATAAACCCTCACACTGAAATCATAGATAACCATATGGGTAGAAAGAATCCCGCCTCATTTTCACTGGGGCGCCTCATGCTGACCATCCTGATCCTGTCATCGGTTATCCTGCTTCCTGCCGGATCGGCCGATACCCCTACTGATATAGCGGCAGCTCATCTCCGGAAGGGGGATGATCTCATGGCGCAGAAGATGTACCATGAGGCCCTGGATGCATACAATACGGCGGTTGCCGTGGATCCCTACAACAGCATCGCCTGGAACAAACTCGGCGTGGCGCACATGCGTACCGGGAGGTTTGAGGATGCGGTTCTCGCGTTTGAACGGGCGATCAAAGTCGATCCTTACTATTCACAGGCATGGACTAACCTTGGGGACTCCCAGGCAATGCTCGGGAACCACCAGGAAGCGATCAGGGCATATGACCGGGCGCTCGGGATCAACCAGCGGGATATCTATGCGCTGCTGCAGAAGGGGATAAGTCTCCAGGAGACAGGAGACTCCGCACAGGCTATGGAGATCTATCAGGAAGTCATCCAGCTGGCTGACGGGGAGATGAGAAAACATCCGAACTATGCGAGGTTCGATGCAGAACTCTGGACCAACAAGGGTGATGCCCTCTCCCGGCTCGGGAGGTATGAGGAGGCAGTGACCGCGTATGATACGGCGCTTGAGATCAATCCCAAGTTTGAACGGGCAGAGCAGGGGAGGACGAAGGCCATGGATACCATCCTCCTTGCACGGGGCAACCCTGTCGTGGCGTTACCCGTAACCGAAGAGAACAGCAGCCAGCCCCTCCCGACGATAGTTCCGGTATCAGGGATCTCGATCATCAGTGCCCTGGCTGTTGCTGGCGTACTGACGGTCATCAGGACGCTGCAGCGGAAATCATGACCCCCTGCTGAAGCAGAATCCGGTTTTCTCATGTTCTACCACCTCATTCTGACCGACGAGTGCAATCTCTGCTGCACCTACTGCCGGGGAAAGGCGTTTGAGGTACTGGCCGGAGGGGAAACCGATGTGGCAATCGATGAATCGCTTCCTCCCGACTTCTCCTGCGAACTCGGGGATCTCTACCGGTTCCTCGGGCGCGACCCCGATCCCTGTGTTACATTCTACGGCGGGGAACCCCTGATGAGAATGGATCTCATCCGGAAAATAATGGATACGGCCCCGGTTCAGCGCTTCATGATCCAGACAAACGGCATCCTGCTTGATCGGCTCGGGTCTGAGTATGTGAACAGGATGGAATCCATTCTTGTCTCACTGGACGGTCCCCGTGAGCTCACGGATGCACACAGGGGAAAGGGTACCTTTGACCGGGTGATCAGGAACACCAGGGAGATCATTGCCGGGGGATACCGGGGGGAGCTGATTGCCCGGATGACGGTTGCAGAAGGGACCGATATCAGGGAAGCGGTCCGATATCTTGCATCCAATGATCGCCATTCATATGACTCAGTCCACTGGCAGATCGATGCCGATTTTTCGGGAGACTCGTCCATACGGAAGTTCTCCCGGTGGCTCACCGAACACTACATGCCTGGTATCAGGGGCCTGATTGCGGACTGGGTCGGCATCATGGAAGTGGAGGGTCGGGTTGCCCGGTGGTATCCTTTTCTCCAGACGACCATCGATCTCCTGCAGGACCGCCCTTCCCGTCTCCGCTGTGGCTGCGGGTATGCGAACTATACCATCATGACTGACGGGCACATCGCACCCTGCCCGGTTATGATCGGGATGAGAGATTCCTATGTCGGTCACATCAGGACCGCGGATCCCCGAAATCTCCCGGTGGTGGAGGTGACCGGTTCGTGCCGGCGGTGTGATATCCTTGGCTTCTGCGGGGGGCGGTGCCTGTATGCGGATATCACCCGGCCATGGCCCCCGGAAGAGAAAGCGGCCATCTGCGAGTCGGTACGGGATCTCCGCGACGGGCTGACCTCCGTTCTTCCCGAAATCCGCAGACTCCTCAAATCAGGGCAGATCCGGATAGAGGATTTTTCACACACGCGGTATAATGGGTGCGAGATCATTCCCTGATCTACTTATGATAGGGAATGTTCCGGTTGATGCAGGTCGCCCGGTAGAGCTGCTCGATCAGGATGAGGCGGACCAGCTGATGGGGAAAGGTCATCCTTGAGAGGGAGAGCACCAGGTCGGCCTGTTCCCGGACTACAGCGGGGAGACCGAGCGAACCTCCGATGAGGAAGGCAACAGATCCTCTCCCCTCAAGCTCATACTGGTTCATTTTGGAGGCAAGTTCCTCGCTCGAGAGGAGTTCACCTCCCGGGTCAAGGGCGATGGTGACCGCCGCCCGGAGGCCGGATTCCAGGAAACGGTTCCATTCTGCCTCCATGATCGTTGTTTTTTGTTTTGGGGAGATTTTGGCCGGAACCCGCTCATCCGGAAGATCGATGAAAGTCAGGGTATGGCACGGTGCAAGCCGGGAACGGTACGTGTTCACGCCGTCCTTTACAAACGGCTCCCTCACTTTTCCAACAGCGACGATGGTTATCTGCATAGTATTTGACAGCACACCACTCTGGTCTCTTTCCGGAGTCCAATCATACTTTCACGGTGCACGGCGGGTATTTTTATTCAGTCTCTCCAGATGCTTGGAGTGGAGAGGCCTGCGGGTGGATCCTGATGCACGTTGAAGGGCCACCGCACCCCCCCTCTGCAGTCTGACAACCGCGAAGAGAAACCTCACAGACTCCCCCTTTCCTTCGGGGTTTCTCTCTTTTCATGACGCCCTATATCCACTGCTCCGGTCATTTCACGATCGCCCCGGCGATTGCACCTCCCACGAATCCGAGAAGACCATAGTAGAGGGTGGCGATCACGATGATGAATGATACACCAAGCGCCGTGAGAAACCCCGGAATCCCGAAAAGGAGACTCCCCCCGATGATAAGAATGAAGGATATCACGATTGCACCGAACAATCCGGCAACGAACCCGGCGGTTGCCCCTCCCCAGACACCCCCCTTGGCAATGATGCCGGCGATGAATCCCCCGATGACCGGGCCAAGGACCGGGAGTGAGCCGAGGAGCACCATGACGATGAAGCCGACGATGATCCCGAGCCAGAATGATCGCTTTGCAGCCATGCCCGATCTGTTATCGGCGGAAAGAATAAAGGTTCGGGCAGGAGCCGCTGATTGCCGGCTCTCTCTCCCGGTTCCTCCGCATTCAGGCCGAATCGGACAATAATCTATTTCAGCATCCGTCGCAAACGCTCAGTATGCCCCTCCGGTCGATCAACCTCCCGGGAATCGGAACCAAGTATGAACTTGAGACGGAAAAACAGGACACTATAGCCGTATTTTTTCTCAAATCAGGCAACATCCAGATGTACACGCTCCAGCACGGGTGCCAGACACCGAGCGTCGCCGAGCTGTCACCTCCTGAAGCCCGGCGGCTCGGTTCCATCCTCACCGGGGCGATCATGGAGGCCGACCGTGAGAGTGTCGAATTCGCATTCTCCGCCCTATCGGACCTCAGGATCACCATCCATACCTACCTGGTCGGCAAAACGATTGCCGGGAAGAGCCTGGAAGATCTCCGGATCCGGGCCAAGACCGGTGTGACCATTATTGCCGTATCCCGGGGGGACAAGAATATTATCAATCCTGCTGCAGATTTCGAACTCCACGAAGGAGACACGCTGGTGGCAATCGGCGAATCAGATCAGCTCAGGCGGTTCGAGCGTGACATCATGGTGACGTGATGCAGGGAATCGTCCTCGCACTTCTCGTTTGCCTGCTCCTGGCACTGATCACCAAGCGGTACGCTCTCCCCACCATTCCCTTCTACATCATAGCCGGCCTGGTCCTCGGGACGAGCGGCCTGAAGCTGGTCGGAGGGGATGAGATATCGGCATTCCTCACCCACCTCGGGCTGCTCTTCCTCCTGTTCTTCCTGGGCCTCGAGATAAAGCCGGACCGTATCTGGAAGAACCAGTCCGCCATCCTCTCCAGCGGGCTCATCGACCTGAATATCAATGTGGTCATCGGCTTTCTTGCCGCCTATGCGCTCGGTTTTCCGCTGGTTGATGCCCTGATCGTTGCGGCTGCGTTCTTCATCAGCTCCACTGCGATGGCCGTCAGTTCGCTGATCGAGAACCGGAAACTCCTGATGCGGGAATCGGAGACTATCGTCTGGCTGATGGTCTTTGAGGACATCGTGGTCATCCTCATCCTCGCCTTCCTCGGGCCTCAGATGGACCATCCGCTGGCTATCCTGGTCACGACCCTGACCGTGCTTGCCGTCCTCTATGCGGTCATCAGGTTTGGAAAGGACCAGATCATCTGGGTTCTCAAACGCGATGATGAACTCCCGGTACTCCTCACCTTCTCGGTGGTCCTGGGGATCTCGGCCCTGTCGGTGTATCTCGGGATACCGGAATCATTCATGGTCATTGCGTTTGGAACCTTCCTTGGTACCATCGACCCGGTCTCGTTCGAGGTCCAGTCCCGGCCGTTTAAAGATGTCTTCCTGGTGATATTCTTTGTCTTCTTCGGCATCACGGTGAACCTGTTTGCCGAAGGGATCTCCATCCCCGCCCTGATCGCAATCAGCGTCATCGCCGTGGTCTCCAAGTATGCGTCAGGCATTGCCATCGGAAAGATGATACACCGGAATTCGCATTCAGGCATTGAGATATGGGCGAATACGATAGGGAGGGGTGAATTCTCCATCGCCATCGCAGCGCTCTACGGATCGGCGATGGTCTCCAGCGCGATCGCCTTCATGGTGATCGTCACCTCCATCATCGGGGCGTTCGTGGCAAAATACAGCGGGAAAATCGGAAAAATCCTTATCCGGCCGGAACCCCACGTTCAGGAAAAAGCAGCGGAAAAATGAACCGGAACCCGGGTATCACCCGGAAATTTCCGAGCGGACGGTGAGGAACACCGGCCCGCGGACATCGACCTTTTTATTATTGTCGGTGATAAACCGCATGGCATACTCATCGATGCGGATATTGATGTCGCTCGGGAGCTTTGCCATCTTCACCTGGACGGTGACCGCCTCACCGCACTGCGTCCCGGATTCAACCCGGGCCGCGGCAAGCGCTGCAACGGCCGAGAGGTAGGTGATGCCGGTGGCAACACCCTTCTCCCGCACCTCCTTCCATTTCTCGGTATCGGGGATGCCGAGGACCGAGCCCTGGTAGACAACGATCTCATTTCCGCAGGCCGGGCCGAGAAGCTTTGATCCTGTTTCCGGCTCCTCGACAGAGACCGTCACCTCCCGCCCGGCAAGCTTTCCACCGTACGCAGAAAAAGAGCAGGGCCCCGGCTCGGTGCCATGGGCCAGAGCGGCAGCAATGATAGCCCGTGCAAGTTCCCTCCCCTCCCGTGTTTCCGGTTCCTCGCGGAGGTCAACCGCCCGGGCGAGTTCGAAATCGGACAGTGGTGACGGGAAGAACTGGGGAAATGTCATCTTCCGGATGTCATCGGCGCCATAGGCGATCATCGCCAGGCGTTCCACCCCGAGTCCCAGGTTCATAACCGGGATGCCGATCCCGTATTCACCGAGAGCTGAGGGGGAGTACAGCCCGAAGGTTGCCACCTCAACCCAGTCATGTACCGGATGGCGGGCGTAGACCTCGGTCTGGGTGCCGGGCATATAGTACTTGGAGCGTTTCTCATCCGGCATGAACCGGAAGTCGGTATACCCGAATGCCGAGAGCAGCGCCCTGCTGACCGCTTTTCCTTCATCGATGGTGACATCCTCCCCGGCAACCACGCATGAGGCAGAGTGGTAGCTCATCAGACGGGTCGGCCCCTCTTCCTGCTCCCTCCTGAAGCAGCGGTCTATTGAGAAGAGGCGGAGAGGGAGGGGACGTTTCTCCCAGATCTCACCGAGGGTTATGAACCAGCCGCTGGTCATGTGGCTCCGGAGCGTGCTCCGTGACGACCGGGGCGAGAGCTCCCTGAACGCGGAGAAGACCCGATCGTAGATCTCAACGGTCATCCCGTCGTCGATCCCGAGCACCTGTGAAGTGGCATGGATGAGATCATCACCGTCGACTGCCGATTTCTTGTATGCCTGGAGGAGCTCCCTGAGCCGCTCCTCCTCTTCTGCGGCGACCTGCTTTCCGGTTATCCCGGCGATCCCCTCCAGTTCGGCCTTCCCGATCCCCTGGTTCGGCCGCTCGAGGCCGCCAAGGTAGAATACCCGGTCAAGGACAGCGCGTGCCTCGGGGCCGAACTGCCGGTATACCTCCTGCTCCTCAACGATGATGGGGTTGCAGGCTTCATCGAATCCGAGGGAAAGGTAGGTCTCCCTGAGCCGCTGCACCATGGCAAAGACGGGGTGCGGCCTGGCCTGCCGGTACGTGAGCCGGGGATACTGGTTCCTGGACCGGGGCGGCGTGGTTACACGGGTGCCCGCATACCAGGCCTCTTCAAAATGCTCCCGGGCCTTCTTCCGGTACTCTTCCGGGTCAAACCTCATACGTCCCGCTCCAGAAGCACCACCCTGCTTGCAGGGTTCTCATCAGTGATCCGGTAATCGCAGTGCCCGGCAACCCTCCCGGCAAATGCCCGTACATCCTCGTGTCGCGGCATATTCTCCCTTCCCAATCGTTTTCTACTGTATCCAAGATACATATATCCCTTCACCTCAACGAAGGTTGCCCCCGAAGCCTGCAGGATCGCGGCGTACTTTTCAGGGGCGAAGGTATTATGACCCTGCACCAGGGTGATGCGGATTGCAGATCGCCTCGTTCCAAGGAGAGAGAGGCTTTCACCGATACGGTCCCAGTAGTCATCTTCCGGCCGGCAGATCCGGAGGTAGGAATCCCGGTCCGGTGCCGGGAGTGAGATATAGGTCTGGAAGGGGTTGCACCGCTCGATCACCCATGGACGGGTTCCATTGGAGACCAGGAAGGTGGAGTAGCCTTCTCGCGTGAGCAGATCGATCAGCTCCGGGAGGTGGGGGTAGAGGGTCGGTTCTCCGGAGAGTGAGATGGCCACATGCTTCGGGGAAAGCGCCTCGGAAAACCGCTCTGCAGTCACATAGGGGGAGACCTTGTACCCTGAGAGGGCCCTCTTCTGGAGATCCGGGATCTTCCTGACGATCTCTTCAGGAGTGCACTCGCGTTCGCCCGGATATTCATGTTCAAACGACCGCCAGCAGAAGAGACAGCGATGGTTGCACCGGAGGGTCGGGGTCATCTGCACGCAGCGGTGGCTCTCCACCCCGTAGAACTGGTTTTTGTAGCATTTTTCGCCCCCTTTCAGGGCTTTCTTGCACCAGAGGCAGGGTTTGACCGCTGCAGAGGAGTCAGGCGCCACGAACTGGTATCCCTGGCTCCTGAGTGCTTTACATGGTGGCGAGGGCTTCAATGCCAAGGGTCTCGAGTGCCTCCTTGAGAGTATTTTTCGTCGCCAGCACCAGGGTGAGCCGGCTGTTTTTCGTCTCCCCCTCGCTCTTGAGGACCGGCTCAAACTGGTAGAAGACATTGAAGAGATCTGCCAGCTCCCGGGCATAGGTGGCGATGAGATGGGGCCGCAGATCCCTGACGGAGTTTGCCAGCACCCAGGGGAACTTGGCGATGTGCTTGGCAAGCGCGATCTCGCTCTCCATGGAGAGTGTAAAGGCCGGCTCGAACTCACCGGCCTTCCCGAGGATACTGCAGGCCCGGGCATGTGCGTACTGAATATAGGGTCCGCTCTGCCGCTCGAAGTCGAGGGCCTCCTTCCAGTTAAAAACCGTGCTTTTCTCGGGGGATATCTTGACAATGTCGTACCGGATGGCAGCGATGGCAACCGACCGCGCAATAGCCCTCCGGGCCTGCTCGTCGAGGTCATTGCGCCGGGCCGAGACCTCGTCATAGGCTCTCAGGGTGACTTCCTCGATTAGTTCATCGGCGGAAATGAACGTGCCTGCCCGGGTACTCATCGACCCCTCAGGGAGCGAGACAAACTCAAAATGGACGATCTCCGGTATCCGTTCACCGAGCAGCTTCAGGGTGGCAATGAGCTGGGACCCGATCAGCTTGTGGTCTGCCCCCAGCACATCGATCACACGGTCAAAATTCCTGCCTTTCCAGATATGGTAGGCGAGATCCCGGGCGGCATAGACCGTCGTCCCGTCGCTTCTCCGGAGCACATATTCTTTTTCGATGCCGGCATCCGAGAGGTCAATCCAGAGTGTTCCGTCTTCATGGCATTCGTCCTGTCGTTTCAGACGGTCGATGACCCGGGAGGTATCGCCGTTCCGGATAAAATCGCTCTCCCAGACGAACCGGTCATGCCGGGCGTGAAGAAGGGACAAAGTCTCCCTGAAGCCATCGAGACACTCGCTGACCACCTTCCTGAAGAGAATAACCGTCTCCGCATCCCCCTTCTCGACCTTCTGCATGAAGCGGTCAACCTCGCTGACAATGGCCGGATCGGCTTCGATCTCCCGGTTTGCGGCGATGTATACGCGTGCAACATGGTGGTCCCCCTTCTCGCCCTCACGCGGGGCGCTGTCAAGGTGGGTGAATCCCCAGACAACGATGGCGATCTGGCGCCCCATGTCATTAACATAGTACTGCACCTCAACCGGGTGGCCTGCCTTCCGGAATGACCGGACAAGGGTGTCCCCGATGATGGTGTTCCTGATGTGGCCGACGTGGAGCGGTCCGTTGGGGTTTGCACTGGTATGCTCCAGCACGATTCGCTCAGGCTGGACCGGAAGGTTTCCATACCCGGGAAGGATTGCCTGTGAAAGCGTCTCCCTGACGAAATCTTCCCCGGTGTGGAAGTTGATGTACGGTCCCCTGGTCTCTATCCGGATGGTCTTCAATGACGAATCACTCGCAAGGGTCTCCGCGAGCTCCACGGCAATCTGTACGGGAGGTTTTTTCCGCTCTTTTGCCAGGTCGAAGGCAACTGTGGAGGCAAAATCCGCATGGGATCCGCCATCAGAGAGGGGAGGGTTCTCATGGCCGGTTGCGGAGGCAAGAGCCTTCCTGATGGTCTCAAACGTTTCCAGATACATCAGAATCCCGTCCTGTACCTGAGGATGGCCGCAATCCCGCCGAATGCGGTGTAGAGGATGACCCCCTCCTCAAAATCATCAGAGATGATCTCCACCCTCGTGCTTGTCTGGTCTGCCAGGGTCGTGAGCTCTTCCACGATATCCACTTCCGAATCCACAATCATCGGAGCACTGCACTGCCGGCAGGTGGTGGCAAGGATGTCACCCACCGTCTTTCCGGGTTCAATCGAGATGGTCCGTTCATCCGAATGGCCACAGTTCTGGCAGGTGATGGTGACCCGTGATTTCCGGAGCCGGCTGGAGAGGAGGAGGATGTCCACAGCACCAAGATCGAGGTTCTTCCGGATACTCTCCTCCCCGTATGCCGAAAGACCGTTATCCTTGACCAGCTCCTTCAGGAACCGGTTCATGATCTCCTTCTCTTTCACCACATCCAAGCCTTTGAGCGCGTCCTTGGCGGTGTCTACGAGCTCGGGAAGCCCGCTCTCGTTGGTGTAGGCGACATCGAAGAGACCGATGATCCGTTTCTGGATCTCGTGGTGCAGGTACTGACCGGCCTCGAATTCTTCCTTGGTCGGGCTCGGTCCCCCGATAAGGACTCCCCTGAACCGTTCGAAAAAGTCTTTCTCGGCAAGGAAGATGTCGCTTGCCCGCTCACCGATCTTGGTGTAGAACTCGTTGATGGCAATCTCGCGGAGACGCTGGAACCGGGCGCTGGACTGACCGCCTTTCCGCTGCTTGCCCGGGACCGTGGACGTGACACCACCGATCGGTTCGATCCGGTTTCCCCGTAAGAATCCCCAGTAGGCCTCCCTCCGGTCGAGGACCAGCAGGCCGTACACGTTCTTCTCTTCGAGCATTTCCTTGAGGGGCTCAAGCTCGAAATTCGAGCTGCACCGGTACATGTACAGGTTGAGCGGCTCGGGAGGCTCGATGATGGTGCACTCGAGGTCGGACCGGTCCCCTCCGAGCTGGATGGTGCCGCAGAAGATAGCCATGCCATTTTCAGGAGGGTTCTTATAATATTTCAGGCGGGAGAGGATCGATGATATCGCACTCTGGACGTTTGTCCGGGTCTGCTTGCTCTTGATGTTGGCGCACTGCCCAAACTCATCGCGGAGCTGACCGGTGACGTCATAGATCTGCTTGTCAGGAGGAACATAGAGGGAGATGAGCTCGGTTCCGCTCCCCTGCTTCGCCTGGAGCTTCTCCAGGGTCTTTTTAAACTCATATCGCCGCCGCGCATCGTCCATCCGGGCTGTTTCGGCCATACGTGTGCACCATCGCTCGTTTGAAAGCTTATTACTATTCGGCATGCGGCGCTATAAATTTGCGCCACATGCCCTCCGGTGAATGGATACGGGGGTCATCGCAACAGGCACCGGTATGCGAGGGCAATAGTCTTTGCATCCGATATCCTGCCATCGCAGATCATTGCCGGCAAGTCGGTGAGGTTTACCTTGAGGAGCTCGATATCCTCATCCTCATCTTTCTGGTACAGACATGACGGAGACAGCCCGTGCGCTTCAAAGAGGAAGATTCGTTCATCCGTGAAGCCCGGGGTGGTGAGAATGAACCCCCGGTCTATGAGCGTCTCTGCCTGAAGCCCGGTCTCCTCGATCAGCTCCCGGCGGGCGGTATCATCAGGCCTCTCACCGGCACGCATTGTTCCGGCCGGAGCCTCGAGAATGTACTCCCCCACCGCATACCGGAACTGGCGGAGGAGGTAGCAGCCGCCGTCCGCCCTCACGGGGAGCACCGCAGCCGCATCACCCGGATGGACAACGACACGTTCCACCTCACTTCCGTTCGGAAGCCGGATCTGTTTCTTCTCGATACTGAGTCGTTTTCCCCGGTATAGCTCCATTCAGTCATCCCCCTCATAGAGAATTGGATCTTTCATTCCCAGCGCCTCAAAGGCAGCCCGCCTGAAATGACAGGCCCCGCACACCCCGCAGGCCTTCTCCTCGTTCTGATAGCAGGACCAGGTGTGCTCGTATGGCACACCAAGAGTTATTCCCAGCGACAGAATATCCTGCTTGGTCATGTTCAG
>Ga0209269_1001377_pt1 | contig 13117 bp, 9 predicted proteins | sample MTBAKMMethaMetaG_FD_187455 | JGI IMG/M metagenome (GOLD analysis project Ga0209269, IMG submission 187455) | Enrichment culture microbial communities from Arthur Kill intertidal strait, New Jersey, USA, that are MTBE-degrading - MTBE-AKM (Arthur... | ecosystem: Environmental > Aquatic > Marine >... | reverse complement strand
TCCGAGTTGTGCCATCGCTGACATTCTCTCGCCGCCAAATCATGGAAGACATCGAAACCATCCTGGACCAGGCTGAAACCATCAGTCATTACCCTCTGTTTGTTAAACCAGTCAACTTAGGATCTTCAGTTGGCGTTAGCAAATGTCGGGATCGCAAACAACTGCAGGCCGGCTTGCTGGATGCTGCTCGCTATGATCGCCGCGTGCTGGTTGAAATGGGTGTCAATGGCCGTGAAATTGAAGTGTCCGTCTTGGGCAATGACCAGCCCCAAGCTTCCATTCCCGGAGAAATCTTACCTTTCGGGGAGTTTTACTCCTACGAATCAAAGTATATCGACGAACGGTCCGAACTGGTCATTCCCGCCCCCCTGGATGAGATCACCATCGAAGAAATTCGCCGAATCGCAGTGGAAGTCTACCGCGCGATGGACGGCGCCGGGATGGCGCGGATCGACTTTCTCCTCGACCGTGAGTCAGGGATTGCTTATGTCAACGAAGCCAATACCATTCCAGGCTTCACAAAAATCAGCATGTATCCAAAACTCTGGGATGCTTCAGGGTTGAACTACAAAGAGTTGGTCAATCAATTAGTAGAGTTAGCTATGGAACGCAAGCAAGATCGCGACAAAACAGTGAGAGAATACGGGAGTGCAGGGTAATCATGGCACAACGATCTTCGGCAACCACCCGGGCAGATGAAGTGCGCGCCCGCCGCTCCACACAGGGCAATCAGCGCGTTACTCAGGCCAAACAGCGCATTCGTTACGCATCCGATACCCCTCAGGTGATCGTGCGTGGCAATATTGGCACGCCAGTCGCGCGCCGCGCCAGCAGCCACCCCCGCCGTAAGATCGCTATTTCACTCGGACAACCCGGTGCCGAATTACACATGCCTGCGGTTCCAATGATCAATCCCGGATGGAAATTCGTTTCCGGTCTTATCACTATTGTAATGGTAGCGTTGATCACCCTTATGTATAATCTACCTAGCTTACAGGTAGGAATCCCTCAAGTGGAAGGCTTAAGCCGCATCAGCCCGCTGGATGTGGCAGCTGTGCTTAACTTACAAGGACTGCCCGTTTTCACCATTGATCCGGCCGATGTGCAGCAAAAAGTTCAGGCTGCCTTCATCGATTTGAAAGACATAAAGGTTACAGTCGGTTTTCCAAACGCAGTAACGATTAGCGCAGTGGAACGACAGCCAATCATTAAATGGCATGCTGAAGGTTTAGAGTATTGGTCGGATGCGGAAGGGTTCCTGTTACCGGTCCGTGGTGAAGTGCAAAACCTGCTCCTCATCGAAGTGGATGGCGCTTTACCGGTCGCCCTGAGTGAGACAAATGAAGAAAATGAACAGGTATCTCCTGTTGTTGATCCCGCAGCAGGTCTGCCCATCACACAAATTCAAGCCCGCCAGGTGCAGCCTGCCGTAACAGATGCGGCGATCAAATTACGCGCGCGTCTCTCTGCAGATATTGAGACGCTGGCCTATAGCGAATCGGAAGGACTGGGCTGGAATGATCCGCGCGGGTGGCATGTTTATATCGGCAGAGATCTGAACAATCTGGATGAAAAAATGGCGGTGTACGAAGCCATTGTAGCTCAATTACAGCAGCAAGGGATTACCCCTGCAATGATCAGCGTGGAACAAATTCACGCCCCATTCTATCGCCTGGAGCAATAGCAGTATGGACGAATCAATTGTTGTCGGTATTGATATAGGCACTACCAAGGTCTGCACCCTGGTTGCCAGAATTGAGGGGGAGCGCAATTTGCGCATCCTGGGCGTGGGCATTGCCCCGTCTCAGGGCATTCGCAAAGGCAATATCATTGACCTGGCCGCAGCATCTCAGGCGATCGCTCGCTCAGTAGAAAAAGCCCAGCGCACTTCCGGGTTGGAGATCACCTCAGCCCTGGTGAGCCTGGCGGGATCGCATGTATCCTCAGTAAACAGCCGCGGCGTGGTTGGAATTTCAGGCCGGATCATCGACCAATATGATGTGGACCGCGCCCTTGAGGCAGCCCAGGCGGTGGCCATCCCACATAACCGCGAAATTATCCATGTAATCCAGCGTGGGTTTACCGTCGACGGGCAAGATGGCATTCGTATGCCGGTTGGAATGCACGGTTACCGCCTTGAGGTGGAAGCCCACATCATCACCGCTGCGGCGGCCACCGTTGAAAACTTACGCCAATGCGTGCAAGCAGCCGGAGTTCAGGTGTCACAATTTGTGCTCAACCCGCTGGCTTCTGCCGAAGTGGTCCTCACTGAAACCGAACGCCAGATGGGATGCGCTGTGGTGGATATCGGCGGTGGCACAACGGATATGGCCATTTACATTGATGGCGACGTCTGGCATACCATGGTGATCGCCATCGGTGGAAACCTCGTGACCTCTGACATTGCTCAAGGCTTGCGCCTGCCCATTTCACAGGCCGAGGAAATCAAAAAAGAATACGCTTACGCCATCGAAAGCGCCATAGCTGCCGATGATGTGTTTACCACACGTCCCTTCGGTGAAGACCAGCCGATTCAATTCAGTCGAAAAGACCTGGCCATGATCACCGAAGCGCGTTTGGAAGAAATCTTTACGTTCGTGATGCAAGAAATTAAGCGGTCTGGTTACGATGGCCTCTTACCTGCCGGATTGGTACTGACCGGTGGATCCAGTCAAATTCCGGGCATCAAAGATCTGGCCAGCCGGGTGATGGGATTGCCCACCCGCGTTGCCCGTCCGGAGAACTTAATGGGTCTGGTCGACCAGCTAAATTCACCGGCATACTCTACCAGCGTGGGTTTGCTGTATTGGGCGATGTTCCTGAATGAAACTGCCCCCACTTCCAGCCGGCGGTCAGGACCACAGATTAATATTAATTGGGAATCTATCCGGAATTTTTTGAAGAATCTTTTGCCATAAAGCGGGACGAAGCAAGCCCGATAAAAACAATGAACTGTGTCAGTTTTAGTAGCGGAGGAACAGTATGGAACAGATCAATCAACCACTCGCAGAATCGTTTGCCCGCATCAAAGTCGTGGGCGTCGGAGGCGGCGGCTGTAATGCAGTCAATCGCATGATTGCAGAAGGGCTGCAGGGCATAGAATTTATCGCCGTCAACACCGATGCGCAGGCGCTGCTCATGTCGCAGGCCAAAACGCGCGTTCGCATCGGAGATAAGGTCACCCGCGGTCTGGGCGCGGGCGGCAACCCTGATAATGGCAAGAAAGCCGCTGAAGAATCAGCTGATGAACTGTATGAAGTGCTTAAAGGCTCTGATATGGTCTTCATCACTGCCGGCCTCGGTGGTGGTACCGGTACTGGCGCCGCGCCAATTATCGCGCAAATTTCCAAAGAAATCGGCGCGTTAACCATTGGTGTGGTGACCCGTCCGTTTACCTTTGAAGGGTCCAAGCGCCAGCAGTCTGCTGAATCTGGCATCGCCAACCTCAAAGAAAAAGCCGATACTCTGATCGTCATTCCCAACGACCGTCTGCTGCAGATTGTGGACAAGCGCGCCAGCCTCAACGAAGCCTTCCACATGGCCGACGACGTATTACGCCAGGGTATTCAGGGTATCTCCGAACTGATCACCGTGCCCGGCCTTATCAACCTCGACTTCGCCGATGTTCGCACCATCATGTCTGAAGGTGGTGCGGCACTGATGGCGGTCGGTAAGGCTTCCGGCGAGGACCGTGCCCGCGTGGCAGCTGAAATGGCCATTTCCAGCCAGCTGCTCGACATTACCATCGACGGCGCTCGCGGCATCCTCTTCAACGTTACCGGCGGTGAAAACCTGACCCTCTTCGAGGTCAACACCGCGGCAGCGATCATCAAGGAAACCGCCCATCCCGATGTCAACCTCATTTTCGGCGCGGTTGTAGATCCTACGATGGGAGATGAAATTCGCGTGACGGTAATTGCCACGGGTTTTGACCATACCGGCGGAGTGCGCCCCATCTCAGCACCTCGTCCCATTCGGAACGAGCAATCTGCACCTCGCCGGGCGTCCGTTCAAGACCATTCAGAACCCGTTGACCAACGTCACTCGGCGCCCGCGGAATTCACTCCTCGCGTTCTCAATACCGATAACCTCGATATTCCGGCTTTCCTCCGGAATCGTAACTCTCGGTGAGAACAGCAGGCTAACAATTTAGCTTTACTTCCAGGCGGCTTGGAATTCTTCTGGCCTGGATAATGTCCTGATGCATTGTAGCCACAACGCCTGGTCATTCTCCCTGCCTGGATCTACTCCTCCTCCCTCCGCGGAGTGGATTCATCTTGCTTGCCAGTAAACCTTCAAGCCGTTCTGACACAGAAAGAAACCAGGTTCCCTTGAGAGCCTGGTTTCATTTTTAATCACGTCCATGGATTTTCTTTTGCGCGACGCCTCATTCCTTTTCAAGACTGAGACGTTTTTGCACCTGCCGCCAGGCTACGGATGGATGTGTTGGCGGCACTTTGCGGTGCGATTCCTTGCTCATGCGGAAAGCAGTATCCTCTATCAATCCAGAAAGTTCCGGATTCGTGCCGCCATATAGCAGCGGCTTACCGATATTGATCGCCCGGATGAAATCTTGTGAGGCGTAAGGAATTTCCAGTTTGATTTTTACATTCAGCGCTTCTTCAATTTTTCTTGCGGTCAGCCCGGTTTGCTCCGCCAGGTGATTTAAAATCAGTTGAATCTTATCGATTTTATAACCCAGTTTGTCGTATGTATCTAAAGCCACGGCCGCCGCGCGAATTGACGCCATTTCTGGCGCAAGAACTAACAAAATCGTGTCCACCGCGTCCAACATGTGAATGCTGGTCTCACTGAAATCATGCGGCATATCGATGACCATATATTCATATTTTGTGCGCAGGATATTTATCGCCGAGCGAAGTGTATCCGTGGGAATAATTTCAGCTTCAGCCGGACGAGCCGGGCCGGTAATAAAATGCAAGCCATGTTTGTGTGCCCCCACGATGGATTTAAGTGCTTCGATATCCAAATCCGCCGGAGAAATATTCGCCAGATCTGCCCAGGTGCGTTTCATGGGTGCGTTTAACATCAGCGCTACTGAACCCGCTGTCAATACCGAATCGACAATCAATGTAGGCTTTTGCCAGATTTCCCATAAAGCGATCGCCAGGTTGACGGCAATGCTGCTGCACCCTACCCCACCGCGCAGGCTGTGAACCCCAATTAATTTTGCTTGCTCAATTTTTACCTGCTCTACATCCTTAACGTTCTTCATCAGTTCCGCCCGGCGCAACAAGACATGCATCCGCGCGACAAGCTCTTCGGGATCAAAGGGCTTGCTCATATAATCGTCTGAACCTGATTCAAACGCGCTCAATTTATCACCCAGCTCTGAACGGCTGGTAAGGACTAATATGGGAGTTAGCGAAAAACGCGGATTTTTTCTTAATTGCCGGGCCACCTCATATCCGCTCATTCCTGGCATCATCACATCCGTGATGACTACATCTGGTTCCAATGCGGAAGCGGCGTTTAAACCCTGCATTCCATCCAGCGCAAAATAGACTTCATAGCCTAGCGGGTGCAATGCATGATCAATCATTTGGTGGTAAATAGGCTCATCGTCAATAACCAAAATGCGGGCCATAGGTCTACTCCTCGGTGTCAGAATTTGTTTCCGAACTCAATTTATTCTTTTCTGCGACCAATAAACCATAATACTCATCGAGACGCTTGGTCTCGTCTTTAATTTTGTTAATAATTTTCCCGATATTGGAATAGCTTTCTTCTTTAGCGAACCCTTCCAAATTTATTGCCAGCTCTGCCAAATCTTCAGCATTAAAATTCCTGGCCACACCTTTGAGATTATGTGCCTGCATTCGCAGGGTGCTGTAATCTTCCACGCCCAAGGATTCGCGCATCTCTGAAATTTTGTCAGAAAGAGAACGAACAAAATCCCCTAAAAGACGGGTGTAAAATTGCCTGTCATTGCTAAATCTGGGTAAAGCCTTCTGTAAATTTACCGGCGCGTTGGGGTAAAGAGGTAAAGACGCAAGGTCCCACAATGGAATTTGGTCTGAAGATTCTTCTCCACCTTCCTTTGACATCTTATCTAAACCTACCCAGCGGTCAATTACATCCACAACATACACCGGATCCAAAGGCTTGGAGACATAATCATCCATGCCCACTTCCAAACACCGTTCCTGGTCGCCTTTCATCGCGTGTGCGGTCATCGCGATAATCGGGGTATGTCTATCGCCATCTTCCAAACGCCGGATCTCGCGGGTAGCATCAAAGCCGTTCATTTCAGGCATTTGAATATCCATCAAGATCAAATTGAAGGAATTATTTTTCCAGGCACTCACGGCTTCCCAACCATTTTCGACCGCTTCGATCGAATAACCGCGTTTCTTTAGCAAAGCTACAGTCATCTCGCGGTTGATATCATTATCTTCAGCCAGTAATAGTTTCACCTTTCGACGCGTCGCAGGCACAATCCCAGTCGATCGGGTTTCTTCAACCTGATGAGAGATCCCTTTAGGACGTTCGCCCATCACTTCAGCGATCGTATCGAATAAGACAGACTGCTTAACCGGTTTTACTAAGTGCACGTGACATAAGTTTTCTTCTTCCAATTGGATTGCGCGCTGTTGCCGGCCCAAAGAGGAAAACAGGATTACTTTTAACCCATCCAATAGTGGCTCTTCTGTTATGGTTTGCAACACCTTTTCCACATCCGAGTCCAACGTCCGTAATTCTAAAATTGCCACTTTGAACGGTTCGTGATCAATGCTGGCTTCTTTTAAGACACTTAACACTTCACCAGGTTGCGACGCGCAGGTGACATAACAACCAAAACTTTGCAGCATATTGCTATACACATCGCGGTTTCCGGCGCTGTGATCCATATAAAGAATATTTAACCCCCGCAGAAACATGGGCAGGGTATCCTGGCGGCTCTTCATGGAAGCGGAACGAGCCAGTTCGCAGGTAAACCAGAAAGTACTGCCACAGCCGGACTCGCTTTCCAGGCCCATTTTGCCACCCATCGCTTCTGCCAACTGTTTAGAAATCGCTAATCCCAAACCTGTTCCACCATATTTTCGAGAGGTGGAACCGTCTTCCTGGGTAAATCGTTCAAAGATTGCCGCCTGTCGTTCCGCCGGTATGCCAATCCCTGTGTCCTTCACTTCAAATCGTAAGCGTACCCGTCCCCGGTGCATCGACTCCATATCTGCCAGCACACTGACATCCCCCTCTTCAGTGAACTTAATCGCGTTTCCAACCAGATTCATGAGAATCTGCCTCAAGCGGCTAGGATCTCCGCGTAACATTACCGGCACTTCCGGGGTCACTCGAGCTGAAATTTCCAAACCTTTGCTTTCCGCTTTGAGCGCCAACACCTGAATTACGCCTTCGACCACACTCCGCAGATCAAAATCGATGGTTTCCAGATGGAGTTGTCCCGCTTCAATTTTTGAAAAGTCGAGAATGTCATTGAGCACATTCAATAATGCGTCTGAGCTCTCACACGCTCCGCGCAAGAAACTGGATTGTTCCTCTGTTAAGTCCGTCTCCAACATCAATTTAATCATGCCGATAATACCACTCAAGGGAGTGCGGATCTCGTGGCTCATGTTCGCCAGGAAATCACTTTTCGCGCGATCGGCTTCTTCTGCTTTTCTTCGCGCTTTAACCAGTTCAGTAATATCGTGGAACATGAACAATGCGCCAACAATTTCCTCTTGCAGAATTACCGGAACGCCAAATACTTCTACATCCGCTTCGCTGCCATCTTTCCGTTTTCTTCGGCTGATATTCTGGACAGAACTACCCTCCAGTACCTGTTTACTAAAGGTATGCGCGTTGACGAATTGCTCTGGCCCAACCAATAGTTGATCCAAATTATAGCCAATCACTTCCCCGCGCGAGTAGCCAAACAACCGCTCAAAGGCCGGGTTGTAGGAAATGATCTTTTGATCCATGTCCAAAGTTACAATGGCCACGGGACTGTTATTTACAATTGCCTCAAGGTATCTTTTTTGCTGGGTAATGATCGCTTCTGAATTTTTCCGAGACGAAATATCACGAAAAATGTAAATGGTCCCGTTCGGTTCATCTTGAAGCTGAACCGGGTACTGGTTTACATCATACCAACCCACCATACCCGGGATTTGGATCTCCCCTATTAATTTGTGTGGTTGGGCATCCGGTTTCCGCACTTTTTTTAAAATTACCTCTTCAATCCGGCGGTGGATGATTTGATCGTAGGTGGTTGCCAGCCAGATAATGGCCGTCTGATTGCAACGGATGACTTCTCCGGCTGAATCCGTCACAAATATGGCGTCCTGAACTGCGTCAAAGGTCGCTTCCCATTCTCGCTTTCCCCGGCTGATTACATTTTGCAGATCATTGCGAGTGCGATTCTCTTCTCTTAGTTCCTCATTTTCGCTTTTCAGGTTATCGAGAGTTTGATTCTGCTCAGAAATAATTCGATGTTGCGGACATGCTATCACCAAGAAGCCGATAGCCATTCCGATAGGGAGTAATCCAATGATCCAATAGAAAGCATTGAGATTGGATACTTGAAATTGGATTGAGAAAATCCTTCCTTGCCCCCCAGAGACAGAAAAATAGAGAATAGTGGAAACACCTATCCCAATAATTAATCCAATAAGGCCATATCGTATTCGATTGTCTGTAATCCATCTCCGAAGAGTTTCAGACATAATACCTCCCCCTGATCTGAATACCTTGCCTCTGTGTGTTGATCTCTCGCCTTGTTGTTACCCAGTCAGGGAAATTTTTGTGATTACCCCTTCAGATTTCGCCGTCGCTGGGCAATCACGCGAAAACCTTCACTAATTATACAGTGAATTTCTACAAGATATGCAACCTTTATGCCTATCTAAAAATTGTGTTTTGGCGGCGCAACCACCAAGTCAGGGATTGACTATTTGAAGACGCTCTTCAAGATTTCCGGCCAGGAGATCGCGTACTTCAACCAGATCTGTGGCAACCGCATATACCTGATCGCACAAAGGTTCTGACGCGGGGGTCAAATCTGGAACCCAGATCACCGGGACCCCAGCGGCATTTGCCGCCCGAATTCCGGCTTCAGAGTCCTCTAATGCCATGCATTCATCTGCACATAACCCAAGTTTTTGCACGGAAGCCAGGTACACATCCGGCGCTGGTTTCCCGCTGCGAACCTGGTCTGAACTGGAAATAAACATAAATCGGTCTGCTATTCCGGCTCGGTTTAGACGATAAGTTGCCACCTCTCCTGTTGATGAAGTAGCCACCACACACTGGATGCCATTCACCTGCAAATAATCTAATAACTCCACAATGCCTGTTTTTAAAGGAACTCCTGTCTCCTCATAATAACGGGATAAATAATCCTGGCGGAGACGAAACGCCTGATCGAAATCCACCTGCCCTTCAAACCGCTCGGCGATCAAGCGTCTCACATCATGGGCGGTCAATCCCAGAAATTGTTGGTAAAATTCGTCGGTAAGCTGAATTCCAAATTGCCTGAAGGCAAAACGCCAACCCTCTCGGGAGATACGTTCAGTGTCCAAAATCAACCCATCCATATCAAAAATTACTGCTCTCAATTTTTTTGTCATACAATAAGCCTCAAATCCAATAATTCGCCTCATTATACCGCGAACTGAAGTTAGCAATTTATCCTAAATTGGGGCTGTTTTTAAGCGTTCATTTGTCATACAATTAAACTGAAATGTTTCCAGTTGTCATTGAAAAGATTAAATAGTGGTTGCAAAAGTGAGTTTTCAGGGCAATGTTTGAAAAATTGGAACGTAATTGGTCAAATTAATTAACCATAGATTTATTAATTAATTATAATTTCATTTATTGATTGTTTTGTTTTTTTTAATTTGTAAAAATTAATTTACACTAAATATGATCTTTTTTTCTAAGATGAGTGACGTTCAGAGGATGTAAAGCCCCATAGCCAGGGCTATAATCGAATTAGCCTAGTTAGGTCGACTATCAATAAATAGAAGGGATAACGATGAAAAAACATAATTTTTATGCAGGTCCTTCCATTTTGCCCCAGTACACGGTAGATGAAACGATTGCAGCAATGAAAGATTTTGCGGGTACTGGCCTATCTTTATTGGAGGTTTCACACCGCAGCAAAGAGTTCGACGCCGTCATGGCCGAGACAGAGGCATTATTTAAAGATCTCCTCCATGTACCTGAAGAATACCGGGTAATTTTTGTGGGTGGCGGTGCAAGCACCCAGTTTTTCACACTTCCCTACAACCTTTTGCAAACCCGCGCCGCTTATCTTAACACCGGTGAATGGGCTACGAAAGCCATCGAAGAAGCGAAAATCTTCGGTGAGGTAGTTGAGGTTGCGTCTTCAAAGGATCAGAATTTCAACTACATCCCGCGTGACTTTTCCATCCCCTCTGATGTTGATTACTTCCACTTCACCAGCAATAACACGATTTACGGCACCGAGATTCGCGAAGATTTCGACTCTCCCGTAACGCTCGTCTCCGATATGTCCTCAGACATCCTTTCCCGCCCGGTCGATGTAGCCAAATATGGTCTCATCTATGGTGGCGCGCAGAAAAATCTCGGCCCCGCTGGCGTTACTTTCGTCATCCTCAAAGAGTCCATCCTCGGTAAAGTCGAACGCCAAATTCCCACTATGGTGAATTATCGCACCCACATGAAAAAGAATTCGCTTTTCAATACCCCGCCTGTGGCTGCGATTTATTCTTGCCTCATGACCCTGCGCTGGTTGAAACAACTGGGCGGTGTAGAGGCGATGGAAAAGATCAATATCGAGAAATCCACCTTACTTTATGAAACCATCGAAGCCAGCAAACTCTTCCGCCCCACCGTTCCGAATCCACTGGATCGCTCGCGCATGAATGTTTGCTTCGTGTTGAAGGATGAGTACAAAGACCTCGAAAAACCATTCCTTGAATTTGCGTCCGGGCGTGGCATGGTTGGCATTAAGGGTCACCGCTCAGTGGGTGGTTTCCGGGCATCCCTCTATAACGCTCTCCCACTGGAATCGGTGCAGGCGCTGGTGGATTGCATGAAGGAATTTGAAGCCGCGAATTAATCCGGCTACCGGTAAACCCTGAAAGGAATATTCCATGACGAAAGTCTTACTCGCGACAGAAAAACCATTTTCGCCCGCGGCGGTGAAACAAATTCAATCCGTGGTGGAGGAAGCCGGTTTTGAATTTGCCCTGCTAGAAAAATACACTTCTACCGATCAATTCTACCAGGCCGTATCTGACGTGGAAGCGTTGATTGTTCGCTCAGACCTGGTCACCCCTGAAGTTCTCGAAGCTGCCAAGAAATTAAAAATTGTCGTGCGCGCGGGCGCCGGTTTTGATAACATCGACCTGGCCGCCGCGACCGGTAAGGGCGTAGTGGTCATGAATACCCCCGGTCAAAACGCCAATGCGGTCGCCGAACTGGCTCTGGGGATGATGGTATACCTGGCCCGCAGCTGCTTCAATGGCAAATCGGGCAGCGAACTGCGGGAAAAAACCCTCGGTCTGCACGCCTTTGGGAATGTCGGCCGCCGGGTAGCGGAGATTGCGAAAGGCTTTGGGATGCATGTTTACGCATACGATCCCTTCCTCACTAAGGAAGACATCGAAAAAGAGGGGGTAACCGCCCTCGATAGCGTTGAGGAGCTTTACGATACCTGCCAGTATATTTCTCTGCACATCCCTGCCAATGCGCAGACCCGCAATAGCATCAACTACGCGCTGCTCTCCCGCATGCCGGAAGGTGCTACCCTGGTCAACACCGCCCGTAAAGAAGTGGTCAACGAAGCCGATTTGCTCAAAATCTTCGCGGATCGGCCGGACTTTAAGTACCTCTCCGATGTCACCCCCGACTGTGCTGCTGAGATTGGGGAAAAATTCGCCGGACGCTATTTCTTCACCCCCAAGAAGATGGGCGCGCAAACCGAAGAAGCCAACGTCAATGCCGGAATCGCCGCGGCTAACCAAATCCGCGATTTTTTTCAGAAGGGTGATACTCGCTTCCAGGTGAATAAATAACCTTTCATCAGGAAGGTTTGCGATTGTATGGATCATTCAAACCCCATTCAGACCCACACTATGGAATGTGACGCCATCTTGTTCGATCTGGATGGGGTTCTGATTGATTCGACTGCCAGTATCATCCAACACTGGCGCGAGTGGGCAGAAACCCACAACCTCGATTTGCAAACCATCCTTCAAAATGCGCATGGGGTTCGCACAATTGAAACCATGCGAGTGGTAGCCCCGCATCTCGATGTGGAGGAGGAAGCCCGCCGGTTCACCGACCACGAAATCGTGGATACCGCCGGTGTAATCGCCATCCCGGGCGCGAGCCTGGTCTTATCATCCCTGCCAGCGGATTGCTGGGCGATTGTCACCTCTTGTGGAACAGGCCTGGTCAATGCCCGCATGAATGCGGCTGGTTTGCCAGTCCCCCCCACCCTGATCACCGCCGACGATGTCGAGAACGGCAAACCCTCCCCAGAGCCTTACCTGGCAGGCGCGCAACGCATGGGACTTGCTGTGAACCGCTGTGTAGTCATCGAAGACGCCCCGGCCGGAATCATCGCCGGAAAGAATGCCGGTATGCGCGTCATCGCCATTGCTTCCACCCACCCGCGGGCAGAGCTATTGGAAAGCGGCGCGGATGTGGTCATCGAAAAATTGGAAAATCTCAAAATATTCCCGTCAACCAACCCATACCGCTTGAAGATTCATTTGGAGAATGACTAAATGGACCCGCGAATCAGCATAATCACTCTGGGTGTTTCCGACCTGGAACGCTCCGTCCGCTTTTACCGCGATGGACTCGGCCTGCCGATGCGCGAAGGCTCGGTCGGCATTGCCTTTTTTATGACCAAAGGTACCTGGCTGGCGCTCTACCCCCGTGAAGCCCTCGCCGAAGACGCGAACCAGCCCCCGGCTGGCAGCGGGTTCAACGGCTTCACTATGGCGCATAATTTGCGCTCCAAAGAAGAGGTCGACACATTGCTTTCTCAGGCTGCTTCCGCTGGCGCGGAAATTGTCAAACCCGCCAAAGACACCGACTGGGGCGGTTATTCCGGCTACTTTAAAGATCCCGATGGCTTTCTGTGGGAAAT
>Ga0209269_1001376_pt1 | contig 13118 bp, 7 predicted proteins | sample MTBAKMMethaMetaG_FD_187455 | JGI IMG/M metagenome (GOLD analysis project Ga0209269, IMG submission 187455) | Enrichment culture microbial communities from Arthur Kill intertidal strait, New Jersey, USA, that are MTBE-degrading - MTBE-AKM (Arthur... | ecosystem: Environmental > Aquatic > Marine >... | reverse complement strand
ATATGTGCAGCCCTCCTACCATCCATCCCTCTTCACCGTTGTTCGATCCCCTGTACTCGGGATGGTCGGTTTTTTTACATCCCAGGGATCAAATCTTGTCCATTCTGTTCCCTTCTCATTCATAGCAGGAATGGTCACCATTGTTCTTCTCGGGGCGCTTCTCATGATAAACAGGGGTGAGGGAATATTACAGCAGAATGCATCATGGGTCTCCTTCATTCTGTTTTCTTTCTTTCTCTCGTTCGAGATCACTGTCGCTCGTTCAGGATTTGGAATTCAATCTCTGATCGATATGAGATATTTCCTTATCACGTTTCCCGGTATGGTTGGGCTGTACTGCCTGTCGCTCAACCTTATTTCAGATAGAACGAAACACACATGGATATCCACCGATCGAAAAAGGAAGGCGAATAGTGCATTATTCTTTATCATACTCTTTCTGCTGGTGACCGGGACAGCAGTTCATACCATTCAGGGTGTCAGGTATGGCGAAGATTACCGTCAGAGCCGGCAGGAGTATGCATACCTGTTGAAGAATTATGCACTCCAGCCGGATGAGAGCCTGCTGCTGCTCTCTCCGAACGATCCGTCTGTACTTCGAAGGAAAGCTGCGTTTCTCAAACAGAACAATATGAGCGTATTTTCAGAAGAGCGAATCAACCCCCTCCAGCTGACACCTCTGGAAGGGAAGACCGAATTCCGGATTGATGCCATCAATGGAATGCCGGTCGGTGCTGATCCTGTGCGGATACAGAGCTCGACTGATACCGGGTTTATCATTGAAGGATGGGCAGTTGATCTGCCGGCAAAAGCTCCGGCCGGAGCAGTTTTTATTGCACTTGATGACCAGATATTTCCCACTGTTTATTCCAGGAGACGCCCGGACGTTGCAGTTTATTTTCTCAGGATAGGGTTGATCAATACCGGTTTTAAACTGTCCATCCGTTCTGACCTGATTGAAGAGGGGATTCATAACCTGTCGGTCATGATCATCTCGCACGACAGAACCGGGTTTTATGTGTCCGATACGCCGCTTACCATCATCCTCACCCCCTAGTGCAGGGAGCGGAATCATGCTGTCCGTTATATACGGTAGGTGCCGTGCCACGATCCGGCGAGGCATAATCCGGACAGCGGAACTCGTCAAACCTGAAAACTCTTTCAGAGAAATGATTTATTTTATTTTCTGTGAGAAATAGAGGTAGCTCTCCCATTCTTTTCCTGCCCGGTTATCCTCGACGATATCAAAGATGCACATATGGTGACCTGCCAGGAGTTCGACAATTTTTTCCCGGGCAATTCCAAACATTTCACGGAACGGTTCCTCGCTGTTTACATTGCTGCTCTCTACCGGAGAAGGGAGAAGGATGTCATCGCCCCGTATCCTGCTTGGAACTTGGAAGACCATGATTCCGCCGACTCTGACTGTCCGGATAAATTCCTCAATATACGTGATGATGTACCGTGGCTCCAGGTGCTGGAGGGTGATTATCGTATAAATCAGATCGAATGAGTCGTCGGGAAACAGCGAGAGATCATTTGGTTTGTTCACATGGTACTGCACGCGGTCGCCACACCGGTTGAATTCGCGGGCTTTTTCTATCATCGTTGAGGCGATATCGACGCCATGCACTTCCTCAAAATACCTGGCCAGCGCCTGGGATAACCGGCCGATGCCACACCCGAAGTCAAGTGCAGTATGATGCTGCATCCGGATTCCGGCGGAAGCGATGTGGGCAAGAACCCAGCCGATCTCCTCTTCACCTGACCGGAAAAATTCCTGAACATCCCATTTATTTCCCAGCCGGTCAGGCACGGTGAGAATTGCATACATGGGATCTTTTTTTCCCCACGTTTCCCATCCTTTTCCTACATCCTCGAGTTCCATACCAAGTACGCCCAATAGTGTTTGGATTCATTCTTTTTCAATATATCATGAACATTTCACTGAGTGAAGAGACTTTCGCAGGCAGCTTGTCTTTTCCCCCGGATGAAAAGCTTAATTGGGGGATGCTTCATTTGGACGTGCCATTGAAGGAGATACAAGCCCTGGTGGGAGATCAGGGAGCGAGAGGGATGACTCTCTTCATACTCTCCATTAATTTTTAATATATAATTACAGGATATCTCGCCTCCATTGAAAAAATGAGAATTCCAATCGTCCCGGTACACTTCCGGTTCTGCGATGACCCATCCCAGATCTAGTGATGAAGTCCGCCATCACATACCCTCCGAATCACGAGAAAGGACAAATGACCGGAGGCTCATCCGCCAGTGCCAGCGGGGTATCCCCCGGTATTCCGAAGATCCGGTACCAGTCATCGGTCGTTCCGGACCACGAGAAACTCCGGTCCATGTCCAGGTACCATTCACCGTTCCGGAATACCCCGATCTCCACCAGCCCGTCCTCGTTCCAGTCCCCGGGCGCAGGCTTGTCACCCGTCATCCCGAAAATCCGGTACCAGTCGTCGGTCGTCCCGGACCACGAGAAACTCCGGTCCATATCCAGGTACCATTCACCGTTCCGGAATACCCCGATCTCCACCAGCCCGTCCTCGTTCCAGTCTCCGACGACCGGTTTGTCGGTCGATAAACCGAAGGCACAAGCGGTGTCGACAGCCATTCCGTCCCAGGCGAAGTTCCCGTTCAGGTCGAAGTACCACACACCGTCACGGTAGACGCCAATCTCGTCAGTGCCGTCGTCGTTCCAGTCGCCGGCCACCGGGATATCTCCCGTCATCCCGAAAATCCGGTACCAGTCGTCGGTCGTCCCGGACCACGAGAAACTCCGGTCCATGTCCAGATACCATTCACCGTTCCGGTACACCGCGATCTCGTCCTGGCCATCGCCATCCCAGTCACCGGTAATACCCTTATCGCCCGCCATCCCGAATGCCCGGTAGAGATCGATATCCGTCCCGTCCCAAGCGCAGTTCTGGTTCGTGTCCACGTACCACTCGCCGTTCCGGAAGATGGTGAGGTGGTCATGAACGGCAGGCTCCTCTTGATACGGGACGGCTACCCTAACAAAATCCATTGTTGCATGCCAGCCGGTATACCGCGTTCCACCGAGGAATCGCAGGGACCCGTACGAGGCCCCCGTTCCGGCAAGATTAAATCCGTACACGGTCGGCGTGGGATATCCGGGATCGCTCGTCAGGCCATCGAGGATGATCCTCCGGTGCCCCCAGTTCGAGGCCGCGTCGTCCCAGACCAAGTCATGAACCATCATGTTGGCAACGGTATCTGCATCGAGATCCGGGTAGCCGAACGAGATACATTCTCCCCAGGAGAGCCAGGGTATCCCGGCAGCAGTAAGGCGGGTTCCCAGACCCGGTTCCCCGGGAACCGTGTGACTGCCATAATCGGAGCTGATCATCAGGAGGGTGTGTTCCTTGGCCACCGATGCAAGTGTCGTATTCCAGATGTAGGGGGAGAGGCCCTTGTTTGCCCGCTCGATGTTGATGTAGTATAAAAGTGCGGTTTCAATCATGGTCTCTTTTGAGACAGCTTCAAGTTCTCCTGCACCGGATAGTTCAGCGACTGGTATCGGAACTTCCGCCCCAGTGCTATCCGGTGAATACAACATTGCGGTTTCTGTTTCGACTATCATCTCCGGACTGGGCGCTGAATGTATCTGAGGTGCCAGTGGGATACCTTCGATTCGTTCATCTGGAGCTGATTCGTTCACGGAACCCGGAGTCGCATTACCTGCACGTTCTTCCTGTTCGATGATTGGGGGTATAGCATCATGAGGTGTCAGGTCATCTGCCCCGGCCAGCCCGATACAACCGGATACCAGGATGGCCAGAACAGCAGAGAGTAATCTCAAAGTAACGGTCATTCTATGTCACCAGAGTTATTACACGAGTTCCTGTTCTTGATATTTTTGAGCTTTCAGGTTAATCGCACCAATGAACAGCTGCCCGTTATTGCACCGTGTGGAACGGGTCTTCACGTGATTTCAGTTTCGAAAAAATGGGACTGTTTTGTATTCCTTCCACGTACCAACCAAAAGGACGTCACCGGCCTCTCCGATGAAGACCACACGGTCTGGTGCCGGGCCGTCCCACTGGAAATTCCCGTTGTAATCAAGGACCTGGAAGCCGTCCCGGAAGATTCCGATGATATCTGTTCTATATCCATTCTCCCGGCCTACCCCCTTTCCGGGACAGGTAATGAAGTCCTCCGTCACATATCCTCCGAATCACGAGAAAGGACAGATGACGGGAGGCTCATCCGCCAGTGCCAGCGGGGTATCACCCGGGAGGCCGAAGATCCGGTACCAGTCGTCCGTCGTTCCGGACCACGAGAAACTCCGGTCCATGTCCAGGTACCACTCGCCGTTCCGGAACACCCCAATCTCTACCAGCCCGTCCTCGTTCCAGTCCCCGACAGCAGGGGTATCCCCCGTCATCCCGAAGATGCGGTACCAGTCATCGGTCGTCCCGGACCACGAGAAACTCCGGTCCATGTCCAGGTACCACTCGCCGTTCCGGAATACGCCGATCTCCACCAGCCCGTCCTCATTCCTGTTATCAATTATTTCGCCAGGTATTCCGGATGAAAATGAAATGGTTGACTGATGCGGGATACGAGGTTGGACCTTACCAAACCTCCCCTTTCACCTGCTGACCAGGAACCCGGCCGCCGGCTTATCCCCGGTTATGCCGAAGATCCGGTAGTAGTCGGTGCCCGTTCCGTCCCAGGCATAGTTCCAGTTCATGTCCAGGTACCACTCCCCGTTCCGGTATACCCCGATATCTTCCAGGCCGTCGTAGTTCCAGTCACCGGCAACCGGCTTGTCCCCGGTCATCCCGAATATCCGGTACCAGTCCGTGCCTGTTCCGTCCCAGGCATAGTTCCGGTTCATGTCCAGGTACCACTCGCCGTTCCGGTATACCCCGATATCATCCCTGCTGTCGTCGCTCCAGTCGCCAACAACGGGGATGTCACCATTCATACCGAAGATCCGGTAATAATCGGTAGCCGTTCCATCCCAGGCAAAGTTCCGGTTCATGTCCAGGTACCACTCCCCGTTCCGGAAGACGCCGATCTCATCCATGCCATCGTTGTTCCAGTCGCCCATAACCGGAGTATCACCGGTCATGCCGAATATCCGGTACCGGTCAGTGCCTGTCCCATCCCAGGCATAGTTCCGGTTCATGTCGAGATACCATTCCCCGTTCCGGAATACCCCGATCTCGTCAAGCCCGTCATCATTCCAGTCGCCCATAACCGGCGTATCACCGGTCATGCCGAATATCCGGTAGGAATCGGTAGCCGTTCCATCCCAGGCATAGTTCCGGTTCATGTCCAGGTACCACTCCCCATTCCGGAACACGCCGATGCGTGGCTCTTTGAGGAGCGAACGATATGCATTGAGCCTCCCGCCGGTCAGGAGCATTCCGGAGAATCCCGGCTTCGGATCGACCCCGCTCAGGATTGCGTCTTTTATCTGGAGATTGGTATATCCCGGATGGTATGCCTTGGTCAGACCTGCAACACCTGCAACATGAGGGGCTGCCATGGAAGTTCCACCCATATAACCATATCCACCGGGAATGGTACTGTAAATGTTCTTACCAGGGGCAGCAAGATCGACGGTCACCGGCCCGTAATTTGAAGACTGAACACTATTAAAAACAGCGAGGTTGTCATATGAATCGGACGCTGCCACCGAGATAATTTTTTCTGAAGAATATCCCGAGGGATAATGGGGATTGCTGTCGGTATTCAGACCTTCATTTCCGGCAGAAAACACAAATAACATGTTCGACTGATCGATGGCACTCTTGACTAACGTATCAGATCCCCCGTACCACCCCCACGAGTTGCTGGCGATGCAAGCACCATTATTCTGAGCATAGAGGAGTGCCTTTGCCGCATCGGCACTATTCCCTCCGTAGTTTTCCGAAAATTTGACCGGCATTATCTTAATATTCCAGTTTATTCCGGCAACTCCTATCCCGTTGTTCCCCGCCGCTCCGATGATACCGGCACAGTGCGTACCATGACCATCGATATCCATCGGATCGCTGTCACCGTTGTAAAAATCGTAGCCATATCTATCATCGATATAACCATTCCTGTCATCATCGATGCCATTTCCCGGAATTTCATCAGTATTGATCCATATGTTCGGGGACAGGTCAGGATGCTTATAGTCCACCCCGCTGTCGACCACTGCAATGATCACATCGGTCGATCCGGTCACGACACTCCAGGCACGAAGGGCATCGATATCGGCATCGTAGACACCGCCCACCTGCCCATAGTTGTGGAGGGCCCACTGACTTAAAAGACTGGAATCATAGGGCACGCTCTCTCCTTGAACTGGAATACCACTTTCAAGATAAATAAGATAGTTCGGCTCTGCGTACTGGACGGAATCGTCCTCTGAGTATTTCAGGATAGCATCCTCAACAGAAAGCCCAGGAGGAAGTTTCACATGGTGTACGCCTTCCAAGCCCAGTGGTGAAAAATCCTCGATGACCTTTGCATTCGCCTTTTCATGGACCTTTTTCACCTTTTCCGTGTCCTTTGCGGCATCCGGTTTGAATCCGACGATCAGTTCTGATTCGACATACTTGCGGCTTTTCACACCTTCTGACTCATTGGTTACAGCACCCGGACTCTCATTTGCTATGTGATCTTCCTGGACATCCGGTACCGGATCCTCCGTGCTTTCATTCGGGAGCGTGTATGGCTCGCCTTCAGGAGACAGAGACTGGCTGGCGGTGATATTTGCTTCCTCATCTTCGGGAATACCGGTCTGGACAGGTATCGCAGCTCCATCGGTTGCTTCCGGTATCGGATCCACAATGCTTTCGTTCAATGCAATGTCCGGTGAATCTTCCGGCGACTGAGACTGGCTGGCGGTGATATTCGCTTCCCCTCCTTCAGGAATACCGGTCTGAACAGGTATCGCAGCTCCATCGGTTGCTTCCGGTATCGGATCCACAATGCTTTCGTTCAATGCAATGTCCGGTGAATCTTCCGGCGACTGAGACTGGCTGGCGGTGATGTTTGCTTCCTCACCTTCGGGAATACCGGTCTGGACAGGTATCGCAGCTCCATCAGCGGCCCCCGGGTCAGCAGTAACCGATACGATAGCAAATATCACAAGAATACCTATCACGCTCATGATTTTCTTTTCCTTCATACCCATGCATTACCCACCATAATTCCAGTATTTTTACAAATTAACTCGTGTAGTTATCAAACATATAGTATGAAACCGGATACCTCCTGCCGGTAACCATCCGAAGAGTAAAGTGAGATTACAACCGTATTAGATTAAACACGTGCGTGGTATCCGTGGACTCAGGCGATCAGGCTTCGTTTCCAAAATCTGAGGCGTTACTACAAACTTTAATCGATAATTTCACCAATCGTAATTTCATTTTCACCCTTTCCCATTCAGATTACAGGACGGTTCTCGGTGGAACGGAGAAAGTAATCCGGGCTGAGAAGGCACTCTTTGAAAAAATGAATATTTCATATCTCCATGTATTCCCAACGTTCATTCCCTTCATTCCCTTGGAAAATAACCTCATGGTCGGGGTCTCGATCGATGGAAATCTGATTGGCACCTATACCCTGTCCGAGCTTGGCCTCATCTTTGAACTCCTGGCAGGAGATGATTATTTCAGGCCCGTCGCCTGTCATCTGCATCATCTGAGAGGTATATCCCGGAGAGATGTGAATCACCTTATCCATATCCTCAATCCACCGGTAATCCGCTTCTTCATTCATGATTACTACGCAATCTGTCCACAATTCAACCTCCTCCGGGACGGAGGTGTATTCTGCGGGGGACCGCCTGTTGAATCCGATATGTGCGCCGGTTGCTCATGGGGCAGGGACCGGAGTTCACATGTTCAATCCTTTGGCGATCTGTTCAGACACCATGGTATGGAGTTCATCGCCCCATCCCAGGTGGCAGCAGATATCTGGAATGCATCCGCTTCCTATGAAGGTACAACCGTCAGGGTCGTACCCCATTTCAGGATGGCAGAGGTGCCGTCGGCACCCGTCCAGGGGTCCGGAAATCCGCATCGAATACGAATCGCTTATGTAGGATATCAGGCTGACATTAAGGGCTGGCAAACCTGGTCCAGAATTACTCAGGAGGTAAATAGTGATTTTTATGAGTTTTACCATATCGGAGCAGCAGAAGACCAGCTGCCGGGCGTTCTTCATTTCCCTTTGCCACTGGAAAACGGGGAGGAGAATCCGGTCGCGGACCTGATGAAGAAGCTGGATATTGATATTGCCCTCCTCTGGTCTATCTGGCCTGAAACCTATTCTTTCACCCTGTTTGAGAGTCTGGCGGGAAGGTGCTTTATCATCACCAATCCTCAGAGCGGCAATATTGCCAGCGTGGTACGGGACCGATCTGCCGGTGCGGTCTTTGCAGCAGAAACCGAAGTCCTGGACTTTCTCAAAGATTCTTCCCGGGTTCATGGGATTCTCACCGAATACAAAACCAGATGCCCGAACATCGAGCTCTCCTGGAATCCCTCCATCCCGGAAGAAACAGCTCGTTTTATACAAAATCCGGTTCGCATTGAGTGTCCCGGGCCCCCCGGGTTGATACATCATCCGGATCGATCAGACAGTTTATTGTATCTTGAATCGGAACTGCAGCTCGGAACGCTGGTTTTTGACCTTGGTGCCCGCGTGCTTGAACAGGATACTCAATTACGCCGGATGCAGGAACAGACAAAAATTCTGGAAACAGACCTCCAATATCTTAGAAATGAGCGCGAATCAAGCATCGTGTGGCGTCTCGTTACACTGTTCCATTCCGTTTTCATCGATCGGGGACTTCCCCCTGGTACGAGGAGAAGGCGGCTGTATGACAGAAGCCTTGTAGTTGGGAGGACCCTTCTCGTGAAACAGGGTCAGGAATAAAAAGTAAAAATAAAACAGGCTGCCACCGGACGCAAAGGGTGTGAATGTTGATCGCAGGGAAAAAACGCCTGATGTTCACCCTATTACTACATAGGGCCGTATATCAAGGCTGTCAAGGGGAAGATTGGGATTATAGTACGGGTCTCCTTTCTTTATTGTCTCTCCCCATCGTTGGCAGAACCTTGCAGTATCTCCAGGATGATTATCCCCGAACCATGATTTTCCGCGGGTGGCAGATTCATAATGATACAACTCGGCAAACGGCGTGAATACGTTAAGATATCCCTGACTCTGTGCTCTCATACAGAGATCGATGTCTCCAAAGCCGACCCGGAATTCTTCATCGAATCCCATAAGAGATTCAAATAACCTCTTTTTGATCATCAGGCAGGCACCGGTTACCGCACTGTAGTTCCTTATCGAGGTGAAATGACCCATATATCCGATATCATGAGCATCAGAAAATTTGTAGACATGTTCTGCCGGACCGCACAATCCGATAACCACACCGGCATGCTGTATTGTCCCATCCGGATAGAGCAATTTTGCTCCGACACATGCCACATCTTTGCGCTGGGAATGTTCTAGGAGTGATTCAATCCAGTCAGGAGATATAACCTCCGTATCGTTATTCAGGAACAGCAGATGCTCTCCGCTGGCGACTCGTGAAGCCGCATTATTCAGCCGGGAAAAATTAAAATCCTCATCAAATTCAATGACCCGGATGTTCTGGTGGTTTTTTTTCAGTTCTTCAAAAAATTCTGTTGTTTCTTTTTCAGTACTGCGATTATCCACGATGATGATCTCATAGTTGCCGTACGTTGACCGCCTGGTGATACTCGTGATACAGGTTCGTAAAAGTTCAACGTGGTCCCGTGTCGGGATGATAATGGAGACTTCGGGGGTTGTGGTGAGTGTCCTCTTCACCCTGAAAAAATTAAAATTACCGGTATCGAATACGTCACCGTCGATCTTTTCACGTTCGAGAAATTCCCGGATTGCCCTCGTGCTGATAGGAGATACTCTGTCGATATACCTGTGTCCGGCACTGGATGGGTGTGTCCGCCAGTAGTAAAGGATTTTTGGAATGTGCCCGATCCTGCGCGTTCGTGAGACGATCCTCAGGAACAGGTCATAATCCTGGGAAACGGGAAAGTCACTCCGGAATCCTCCTGCCTCGCGAAGGAGGGAGGCCCTGATGGAGACGAGGTGAACGATGTAAGGATGGGAGAGGAGATAATCCAGAGAGAAATCCGGTTTATAGCAGGCGAATACGGGTTTTCCCTCTTCATTCATGAGAACCTCGTCGCTGTAAATAAAATCCGTGGCGGGTGAGGTATTGAGATATCGGGCTACTTCGTACAGGGCATCCGGGCTGAGTGTATCATCGTGATCCAGAAAACAAATGAAATTTCCGGAGGCAAGAGTAATAGCCTCGTTTGAAGCCGCTGCAACACCCCTGTTCTCCTCGAGAAAAATTACCTTGATGCGTTCGTCGTTCTCCTGGTATTCGCGAAGGATGGTGCGTACGGCAGGATCAGAAGAAGCATCATCGACGATGCACAGCTCCCATCTGCGATAACATTGCTGGAGAACAGATTCAATTGCCTGAGAGAGCCAGCTGCTCTGTGTATTCCAGACCGGGAGAATGATGCTGATGAGTGGGCGGTACGGAAACGAATCCGATTCCCTTTCTCTTCTTTCCAGCTCCTCGGGGGTCAGCGTATGATCTGCTATCCATCGTTCCTGAAGATATCCGAAACCTGCCCGGTTTGTCAGATATACTTTATATGCCCGGAAGAGGCCGACCGGGCCGCGATGAGAGAGAACCCTCGCTGATGCCTGAGCCATTTCACAGAGGTTCCTCCTTCGCGAACCCACCGGGAAGAGGCCCGAAATGAATAGCCTGCCCCTCCCCGGCCCCTTCCGACACCTGATATTCTTCATAGGCCCGAATTCAACTCTCTGGTTGAATACAATCCAGTACTATATGATCTCATTCCGAAAAAATAGCTGCTATCGAAAGAGATACAAATCTGCGTTTCGCAATGGTCGTGAAAAGAAGAATGGGGGATATACCTTCAACTCATTTCCATGGTCCGACCACCGGTAAATCTCCGGTCATGCCAAAGATCCGGTACCAGTCGGTGCCTGTTTCGTCCCAGGCATAGTTGCGGTTCATGTCCAGGTACCACTCACCGTTCCTGAACAATCCAAACTCATCTTTGCCATCACTGTTCCAGTCCGCAACTACCGGCACATCTCCCGGCAGGCCAAAGAGATACGCTGCATCCCCGGCATCCCAGGCAAAATTCCGGTTTACGTCCAGATACCATACCCCGTTCCGGTATATGGCAATCTCATCCCTGCCGTCCAGGTTCCAGTCGCCCATTACCGGCTGATCTCCCGGAATGCCGAATACCCTGTACCAGTCGGTGGCCGTTCCGTCCCAGGCATAATTCCGGTTGACATCAAGGTACCATTCGCCGGTACTCGGTCGGAATATCCCAATCTTATCTTTACCGTTATTGTTCCAATCCCCGATGACAGGCCGGTCGCCGGTGATTCCAAAGGCATATGCCACATCTCCACTGTCCCAGGCATAGTTCCGGTTCATGTCAAAGTACCATATACCATTCCGGTAAACACCAATCTCGTCTGTACCATCATCATTCCAGTCGCCTGTCACGGGCCGATCTCCCGGAATGCCAAAGATCCGGTACCAGTCGGTCCCCGTTCCGTCCCAGGCATAGTTCCGGTTGACATCCAAGTACCACTCACCATTCCGGTACACTCCTATCTTATCAAAAACGGGTGAATACGTATGAAGAGGGAGATTATCATACTGTCCTGTCCCTGTGCCCGGAGGCGCCCCCGACATTATCTGATATCTACTGTCACAAAATCCATCCAGATTATTATCGGGGGTAACTTCAGAGAACCCGGTCCCTGATGGATTCGCCCAGTAATTGCCCCCTAGGGATGGTCCGTCGACGATATTCGGCCCGGTTGTCGCTACAACATTCCAGGTATTTCCAGTATTTGTTCTCTCAAATAGCACATTCCAAACCCGGTTCTTTATATAATTATTATAAATCTGATTGTATCTGCTATCGTGAAGCAGGATACCTCCGTTGTTATCTGAAATGGTGTTCCCTCTGATGATATTGTAATTGCTACTGGTATACATGATCATACCGATATTCTGGCTGCTTGAGCTTGAGCCAATCGTCCCGGTAATAATATTATTTTCAATGGTATTGTACTGGGTTGCCTTTCCACTGTAGTATGCTGTAATGAAACCCCCATCCCGGTTGTTTATCATAGTATTTCCCGAAACCAGGTTGTATGAGGCTCCATCAAGATAAATCCCACCTGCATTATCGGAACAATAATTATTGATTACTTTATTATTGTTGGTCCAGACATCGATACCATTATTGGTGTTTCGCTGTGCAGTATTCCCCTCGAGAGTATTATTGATACTATTTACATAGAGCAAAATCCCGGTATCGAGATTATCGTTCGCGGTGTTATCGTATAGCAGATTATAGCTGCTGGAGGTATGCACATTAATACCGATTAAAGTATTGCCGTTCGCAACATTGTGGGATATTTCATTATTTGAACTTGATGTGTATAGGAAAATTCCGCTATCGCTGTTGGAGTTACACCTGCTATTGGTTACCACAGCATTGGTGGCCTGGTGCAGATCGACTCCCATTTTGTTGTTATGGGCATAAACATTTTCGATACGTCCATAATTCGTATTACCGAAGCAGATGCCATCATACCATCCCTTGACCTCAATATTTTTGACGGTGACGTTATCCCCGTATACCAGGACTCCTGTGGGATAGGGGTCTGAATTCGGCAGTTTTCCGGTCAGGATATGGTTCTGGCCATCGAGTACTACATCTGACGCGAGAATAAAAACTCCCTGCGCATTACTTGAGGTGAAGGTTTTGTCACCTCCAAGGAGAAATACATGACCATGTTGTGCAACATAGTCATCAGTTATAACCAAGGGTAACTCGGAGGGAGAGATGACGTATCCCTGCAGAGCCTCAATAACAGTCTCACCAGGTGATACTCCGGTCCGATCACTGTCGGTCGCATTTACCGGATCCTCAATGGCAACTTCCTCAACACTCTCAACACCGGCAGTCGCATTTACCGGATCCTCAATGGCAACTTCC
>Ga0209269_1001373_pt1 | contig 13134 bp, 12 predicted proteins | sample MTBAKMMethaMetaG_FD_187455 | JGI IMG/M metagenome (GOLD analysis project Ga0209269, IMG submission 187455) | Enrichment culture microbial communities from Arthur Kill intertidal strait, New Jersey, USA, that are MTBE-degrading - MTBE-AKM (Arthur... | ecosystem: Environmental > Aquatic > Marine >... | reverse complement strand
TCCTCGGTGACCCCTTCATTTGCCGCCACGATCTTCATTTCTTCGGTGATGACGCCACGCCTGGCATCCTCTAAGAGACTCATACCTATCTCGTTGGAAAAATAACCAGATAAAGGCTCGTATTTCCTTTTTTCGGCACAAATGTGCTTGATCGCCCCACAAGTAAATTTGTTTACATTTAGGCAAGCGGAATTTATTAGATAATAGTCGCCATTCTAGGCGATTTCGGCCCAGGGATGGAGAAAAGTACCTTCAAAAATAATATTGCTCTTTGAAAGAGAGAGCCGACAGATACCTGCATTCTACGCCCCCTTTCAGAGGGAGTCAACCGTCCTGGGCAAGAAGAATCGCAGATGTCCCACGCCCGGCATCCGGGCGCGACGGTACATGGAGGGCGACCGCCGGGTCAAGCCTCTCGGCCTCCGCAAAGCAGCCGTCAGCCCCGTCATAGTCCCTGAGGTTCCAGAGCGCAATCCCTTTCGCGTACCAGGCCAGAGGATCGCCGGCATCGATGGCGAGCGCGGCGTCATAGCACTCGATTGCTGCGTCGTACTGGCCGTCGAAGTTGTTGAACCACATCCCCTTCACACACCATGCCGTGGCATTCTCCGGGTTCTGCTCGATCTCCAGGTCCAGCCGCGTGATCGCCTCACGATACTCTGCATAATATGCCTGCTTTGCCTGTTCTGGGTCTGCATCGGCTGCCTGATGGAGGCAACCCCCGGCCAGCAGGAGAGCGATCATTACCAGGAGAGAGGGGAGGGCGGCGTCCATGGCCGGAATGTCGGGCCGTACAACCATAAAGATGCCGGTTCTTCTCCGGCCCGTTCAGGAAAATGCATCATCGCCCTTCCCTCTCTTGCAGGACTACCCCCCGCGCGTCGTCATCAACGCCGGTCCGGCCCGGTACCCGCACAACCACTCCAGACTACAGCGCCTGTCATTGGGACGTTCGATAGATTCTATAAAACTCCTCACCCAAGATATAACGACGGTGGGTTTTTGAAGGCGAATTTCGGAGGATTTATACCACTCAGCACCGTGGACTGGCGAGGCAGGGCAGTCTGCACGGTTTTTCTGCGCGGCTGTCCTGTCAGGTGCCACTACTGCCAGAACGTCGCCCTGCAGGAGGGCCGGGACGAGCGCGATATAGACGAAATTCTCGCCATGATCAGGGACACAACCCTCCTCACCACCGGCGCGGTCTTCTCGGGCGGAGAGGCGACGATGCAGAAAGAGGCCCTCGTCGCCCTTGCCCGGGGCGTACAAGAGATGGGCCTTGGCGTCGGGCTCCAGACAAACGGCGTCTTTCCCGGGACTATCCGCGCCCTCCTGGAAGAGCGCCTCGTCGACAAGATCTCCCTCGACATCAAGACACGCTGGAGCCATTATCGCAACCTCTTCAAGGTGGACTATGCAGACCGGGTGAAAGAATCGCTTGCACTCTGCACCGAGGCGCATAAGAACGGCGTTCTCCCGGAGTTTGAGGCGGTCGTGACCGTGTTCAGGGGGTGCGAGGACGATATCCCCTATATATCAAGAGAGACAGAAGACGTCGATCTGGTCCTCCAGCAGGGGATCGTCAGAGGCGTCTCCCCCCTGACGTTCGGGGAGTTTGCAGAGATCGCCGACCGGATCAGGCGGTCGGTGAAGATCCGCACCCGCGAGGACGGCGAGGTGGTCTATGAGGGCAGGCGCATCATGCGCGGGGAGAGCATCGATATGAGCGGGATACGGAGTATGAGATGAAGGTCATCGGTGTTGTCGGAATGCCGGCAAGCGGGAAAGGCGAGTTTTCACGGATAGCAGCGGACCGGGGCATCCCGGTCGTGGTGATGGGAGACATGATCAGGCGTGCCGTTGCCGGTGCCGGCCTCCCGCTGACCGACGAGAATATGGGCAGCGTTTCAGCCGAACTGAGGGCGACCTACGGCATGGACGCCGTCGCTCACCTCACGGTCCCGGCGGTGGAGGAGACCGGCGCACCGGTCGCCCTCATCGACGGGATCAGGGGCGGGGCCGAGGTGGCGATCTTCAGGGAGCGTTTTCCCGCATTTCTGCTTGTCGGGGTCAGGGCCTCCTTTGAAACAAGGCTCCGCCGCCTCGGCAGCCGCGGCCGCTCGGACGACCCGCACTCGGCCGAAGACCTGAGACGGAGGGACGAGCGCGAACTCGGGTGGGGGCTTGGCGACGCCCTTGCCACGGCAGACATATATATCGAGAATGAAGCCACGGTAGAGGAATACGGCAGACGGGTCGCCCGTCTCCTCGACGCCGTCGGAGGGTGCGAATGAGCGTCAAACCGTATTTTTCCTCATCGTCAAAGGTATGGGAATCACCCGAATGGGTCTTCGGGATAGAGGAAGCAGGTTTCTCCGGGTGGGAGATCTCGGCGGACGGTAATTACCGCCTGGAAAAACCGGCGAACAAACAGGCAATCTGTGACGTCATCGAAAGCACGGGCCTTGCCGTGACCGTGCACGCCCCGTATGCCGATCTCAACCCCGCCTCCATCAACGACCCCATCTGGCGAGAATCGGTCAGGCAGATCTGCTCCTGCATCGAGCACGCCGCCGACCTCACCGATCGGGTCACCATGCATCCGGGGTATCTCTCCCCGGCCGGAAAACTCCTGCCCGAAAAGGTCTGGGAGCAGCAGAAAGAAGCGCTGCGGGTGATCGGGCGGTGCGCATGCGATCACGGCGTTGTGGCCTGCCTGGAGAACATGATCAATATTCCGGAATTCCTCTGCCACGACCCCTTTGAACTCCTCGGGATCACCGAGGGGATCGAAGGGATCGGAATCACCTTCGATATCGGCCATGCAAACACCGTCAGGAAAGTCGACGGTTTTCTCGCCCAGATCAAAAACGCCAGCCATCTCCATATCCACGACAACCATGGCAGCTCTGACGAACACCTCGCCCTCGGCGACGGCACCATCAACTGGAAAAAAGTCGGCCATGCCATTGCGGCGGGATATGGGGGCGAGGTGGTTGTGATCGAGGGACGGAGCATCGAAGAGGCAAAAAAGAGCCTCGATGTCTTCAGGAGGTGGTTTGTATAGCCGGAGAGACCCTGCAGGTGTACTTCCTCGGAACGGCCGGGGCCCTGCCCACGCCGAACCGGAACCCCTCCTGCGTCATGATCAGGCGGGGCTCTGACACCCTGCTCTTCGACTGCGGCGAAGGGGCGCAGCAGCAGATGATGCGGGCGAGGACCGGTTTTCTCGTCGACGCCATCTTCATCACCCACTGGCACGCCGACCACTTCCTCGGCGTTCCGGGTCTTGTCCAGACCCTCGCCTTCAACGGCCGGACCGAACCCCTCCCCGTCTACGGGCCCGAAGGAGTCCATGATTTTGTGGATTACACACTCAAGATCGGCAGAACCCGACTCAGCTTCGACCTCCAGCCAGTCACGCTGGCACCGGGATCGATCGTCCGCTTCGACGGTTATCAGGTAGAGGCGTTCGCGACCTGCCACGGCATGACGAGCCTCGGCTATGTCCTCAGGGAGGACAGCCGTCCGGGGCGTTTCGACCGGGAAAAGGCGATATCCCTCGGCGTTCAGCCAGGCCCGCTCTTCGGCCGCCTCCAGCGGGGCGAAGCGGTCACGGTTGTGCGGGACGGAGAGGAGGTCACCGTCACGCCCGACAAGATCCTCGGCCCGCCGCGGCGCGGCCGGACGGTCATCTACTCAGGCGACACCAGGCCGCTTCATCACGGCCCGATATCAGGGCTCGAAGACGCCGATCTCCTCATCCACGATGCCACCTTCGACGACACCGAACTGGACCGTGCCGGCGAGGTCTTCCACTCCACCGCCGGCGAGGCAGGAGAGGCGGCGGCGGCGCTCAGAGCACAGACGCTCGCCCTCGTCCATATCAGCTCGCGCTATACGTCCACGGCAAACCATATACAGGATGCAGGGCAGAGATTTGAGGGAGAGGTACTCGCACCGTCCGACCTGACGATGGTCGAGATCCCCTTCAGGGAGTGAAGTGAGCATGACAGGGGAGTGTGACGATGAGTCAGGCGGGTGTACGGGGGCGCGAGAGGCGCCTCTTTCTGACCGGGCTTGTTGCACTCCTCATCAGCACGGGCGTCGCCATCGTTGCAGGCTCGTATCTCTCCTCTATCAGTGACCTCCTCACCCTGATTCCCGGGCTGATGGTGCTCGTCCCGCCGACGATCAACATGCGGGGGAGCATCTCAGGAGTGCTTGCGTCCAGACTCTCCTCTTCCATGCACCTCGGCGAATTTTCCGGCACCTTCGAGCAGGGCGGGGTTCTGGCCGGAAACCTCCACGCCTCCTTACTCCTCACCATCGCCACCGCAGCGGCCCTTGGGGTCATCGCCCCGCTCCTGAGCGCAGCAACAGGTCTCCCGGTGATCGGTGCCGGCGACCTGGTGCTCATCTCCCTTGTGGCAGGAATCCTGTCAGGGCTGATCCTGATGGGGTTCACCGTCCTGATCTCGGTTCTCTCCTACCGGCGGGGCGTCGATCTGGACATGATCGCTGCCCCGGCCGTGACGACCCTTGGCGACCTGGTCACCATCCCGGTGCTTGCCATGACGGCGGTCGCGGTCCTCGCCCTCCCTCCTTCGGTCAGGGTGGGGCTCTTCGGCATCGCCATTGTCCTTGCAGGGGCGATGAGCATATACGCGTGGGTCGCGGGGGGACGGGGACGGGGCATTGTGCAGGAGGTTCTTCCTCTTCTGATCCCCCTCTGCGTCCTCGGGGCCTTCGCCGGCATCGCCTACTCGACGTCTCTCGACCGGCTCGTCAGTCTTGGTGCTCTCCTCATCCTGATACCACCGTTTGCCGGGATCTGCGGTTCTATCGGAGGGATTCTCTGCTCGCGCCTGGGTACCGGCATGCACCTCGGCATCATCACCCCGGCAATCGCACCGCAGGGGAGCGTGACCGTACACTTCGCACAGGCCTATCTCTTCACCCTGCTCCTCATGCCCCTGATGGCCGCCCTTGCCCATCTCGCCGCTCTCGTCCTCGACGTGTCGTCTCCAGGACTCCTGGCGATGGTCACGATCGCCACTGCCGCCGGCCTCGGCGTAATAACAATGGTCAACGGCATTGCCTACCTGACGGCGACGCTCTCATTTCGCTACGGTTTTGACCCGGACAACTTCGGCATCCCGGTGATCACCTCGGCGATCGACCTCCTCGGCGCCGTGGCGCTCATCACCGTCATTGAGATCGTCCTCTGAAAAAACACCGATACGCAAACGACGGAAGATATCAGGCTTAATGAGATCCACGCTATCCTTCCCCACAGGCACCCACCGGGAAAATTTGTGAAGAATGCGTGCTCGCACCCATATTTATTCCCGGACTTTAACTCAGAATTTGATATTAAAACCACATAGCTCGGATTTTAATATTTATCTAAATTTTTATACATGCCACCCTTTATACCAATACCATTTCCTGAAAAATCAAACATTTATCTGACCTATCGGCAAATAAAATGAGTAAAAACAATTATATACAATTATGAATATCACACATGAAATATATTCTAACGATAAAATTGCCAGATAGACGACATTTCACAAGCATACGGGGGGATGCATCTTTGTTTAAGGATTCAGTCAGATATGAGGAGGGCCAATGACCGCTATGGCCTCAGGGGTCTCGGAGGTTGTATCGGCGAAATCAACGACGAAAACTCTGCCGTTCACCCCCGCTGTTGAGGAACCAGATTACCGCGGAAAACGGGTCGCCGTGGTGGTGCCGGCATATAACGAGGAGGACCTGATCGGCGAGACGATGCGTTCGATCCCGAGGTATGTGGCGCGGGTGTACGTTGTCGACGACGGCTCAAAGGACCGGACCGGGGCGATCATCGACGCATATGCCAGGTACGACGCCAGAGTCATCCCGATCCACCACCGCCCGAACCTGGGCGTGGGAGCGGCGATCACCTCAGGATACCTGCAGGCCGTCGAGGACGGCATGGACGTCGTGGCGGTGATGGCCGGGGACAACCAGATGGACCCCGCCCATCTACCCTCCCTCCTCGACCCGATCGTTGAGGGGAAGGCCGATTATACGAAAGGAAACCGTCTGGTCAGCGACGCATACCGGAAGGGGATGCCGGGGTGGCGGAGTTTCGGCAACTCCGTCCTCACCTTCCTCACCAAAATCGCCTCGGGCTACTGGCAGATGATGGACCCGCAGAACGGATACACGGCGATCTCGGGGAAGGCCCTCTCCGAGCTCCCTCTCACCGAGGTCTACCAGGGATATGGTTACTGCAACAATCTTCTCGTATGGTTAAACATCCACAACATGACCGTCAGGGATGTGGCAATTCCCGCCCGTTACGGCCGGGAGAAGTCGAAGATCCGCTACTCCACCTACATCCCGCGGGTCTCGAACCTCCTCCTCGGCAACTTCCTCCTGCGGCTTCGGACAAAGTACGTCCAGATGAGTTTCCACCCGCTGGTCTTTTTTTACGCGGCCGGCGCGGTGCTCACGCCGCTGGGGGTTCTGGGCGGCCTGATCACGTTGTGGGAGAAGTTCGTGATGGGCTATAACGTGCTGTTCATGCACGGGGGGATCTCGTTCCTGATGTTTATCTTCGGGATGCAGTTCCTGTTCTTTGCGATGTTCTTTGATATGCAGGCGGAATTGAACGGGAAAAAAGCAGCATAGCTGGGGGAAAAAGTGCTGAGATTATCGATAATGCTCCTGAAAGGATGGAGGTGCTACGAACATGAAGATCCTTATTGACATAGGTCATCCGGCCCACGTGCATTTCTTTAAAAATTTTATCAGAGAAATGACGAAAAAGGGGCACAATATCCAGATTACTGCCAGAAACAAAGAGATGTCACTGGAGTTATTATCGAAGTACGATATCAAATACACTTCAATTGGTGAGCAAAAGCGGGGGACATTCAATCTGATGAAAGAATGGATAAAAAGAGATTTTCAAATATTCAATATTGCACGAAGATCAGATCCCGACATCCTGGTGGGTATCGGCAATCCTGCAATTGCACATGTAGCAAAAGTATTAGGAAAAAAATCCATTGTCTTTACAGATACCGAGCACGCAGCATTTGCAAACGGCATCACGTTCCCTTTTGCGGACAGCGTCTGCACCCCATCCTGTTTTAAAAAGGATATCGGAAAAAAGCAGATCCGCTACGACGGCTACCACGAACTCGCCTACCTCCACCCGAACTATTTTAAGCCTGATCCAGCAATTCTGGACGATCTGGGGCTGAGCCCTGACGAGAAGATCATTGTTGTCCGCTTCGTCTCCTGGAATGCAAGCCATGACGTCGGCCATCACGGCGTCAGGGATAGGATAGGGCTGGTAAAGGAGCTGGAGAGGTATGGACGCGTCCTGATCACCTCAGAAGAGGGGCTGCCCGAAGCGTTGAGCCAGTACCGTATCCGGGTTTCACCTGAGAGGCTGCACGACCTGCTCTATTATGCGACGCTCTATGTGGGTGAAGGAGCGACCACCGCATCAGAGTGTGCGGTCCTGGGCACCCACGCCATCTATGTGAACACGCTCGGGCTGGGATATATCACCGAGGAAGAGAAGAAGTATCACCTGATCACCGATTTTTCTTCCCGGCCCTGTACCGACGGGGCCGTGCTTGCCGAGGCGAAAAAACTGCTGGAGAACACCAACCTGAGAAAGGAGGGGAAACAAAAGGGAGAGGCCCTGGTGCGGGAAAAATGCGATGTGACCGCATTTATGGTCTGGTTTATCGAGAATTATCCCAGGAGTTTTAAGGAGATGAGGGAGCACCCCGCAGTGCAGTATTCCTGTGCTTCGATCCCTGGGGGCGCATTATGAGGAATGCTGTTGCACATGCAGACTCTCCTGCCAGTTATCCATTCTCCCACGCCACCACAGGATCGCACCGCTTCATTGAGATCTCTGGAGAGATCAAAGCGCTCACGAAGATGCACATCGTCAGCCTCACCGAATGGGGTCTCCAGCAGGTCAGCAAGCACCTCTACAGGGCGAAGATAACCCTCATGGGCCTTAACTACAAGAAGAACATCAACGATCCCGGGGAATCGCCCGTGATCAAGATCGTCGAGGGGGTGCTTTCCGGGGCGGAGTGTGCGCCCTCCCTCGTGAACCATGACCTGTTCCAGTGGATCTCCGTGGAAACGGTGAAGGGGCGCATGGCCTCGTCGGTGGTCGTGGACGGGGAGAATCTGCTCACAGGCGGTGAAGAGATTGTGTACCTGGGGATTGGGAAAAGGTTGGTCTGAGTATCGATGAGCGGTATGCTAAACACTAAGAGTAACTCTTTGGAGAGCCTGAAGAATAAGACTCTCCTGATCCTCACCCCCTCCTACGCCAATGAAGACGAGTCTTTTATCGCTGAGATGTTTGTCAAGCATCAGATTGCTGAGATAAAACAATACTTCAAAAAGATCATTGTAATTGCGCCGGTGCTCCGTTCCTTTGGCTACCTTAAGAAAGACAGACTCTGCAAGGACTATACCTATGATAATGTGGAGGTCTACTATCCACGATGTATCTATATCCCCACCTTCCGGATGAGCAGGATCCTGATCGATAACCGGCTGAGGGGGGTGGAGAGGTGCATCGAAGATCACCGCCTCAACTTCGATCTCATCCATGCCCATTTCACCTGGCCCTCCGGTTATATCGGTGTCAGGCTGAAGGAGAAATATGGAAAGCCGGTGATCACCACCATACACGAGAACGGCAACTGGTTTGACCAGGAGTTAGAGATGAACCACGCCCTCATCAATACTGCCTGGTCGGGCGCCAATGCCCTTATCAGGGTAAACAGAAAGGACATTCCTGTTCTGCAACGCCACAACACATGCGTCTATACGATTCCCAACGGATTTTCCCCGGCGTTTCACCCTCTTGACACGGCAGTTGCAAGGGAGCGGCTCGGCCTGCCTGGAGGCCCCAAGATCATCTTCACGCTGGGAAATCTGATCAAAAGGAAGGGATTTAATTACCTGATCGGTGCGATGCAACAGGTCTGTGACCATCGGGATGATGTGTTCTGCTTTATTGGTGGGGCAGGACCGGAGAGAGAGAGGCTACAGGGGCAGATCGACCGGTTGCACCTTGGAGAGCGGGTGAAACTGCTCGGGTCTGTGCCAGGTGACACCCTACCACTCTGGATGAATGCCTGTGATATTTTTGTCCTGCCAAGTCTCTCGGAAAGTTTCGGTGTTGTTCAGATCGAAGCTCTGGCCTGTGGCAAGCCTGTTGTTTCAGCACGAAATAGGGGAAGTGAGGAGATCATCACCTCAGATGCATATGGCCTGCTCGTCGAACCCTCCAACTCTGGTGATCTGGCGGATAAGATCCTCGTAGCGCTGAACCATGAGTGGGACCGGGAAGTGATCGTACGGTATGCGGATAGGTACACGTGGGAGAATATAGCAAAGGAGATTATCGACGTGTATGTGAGATCCGGGGCTGTTTGAAAAGAATCAGAAACTTCAAGGGGACGATTTTATCGCCCTATTCTTGCTCCATAAATGATCCGCAGAGCCAGAGTGAATTCAGGATCTCAGTCACAATTATATAGCAGTATAGTATTTCACATGTTTGATGAGGTATCACCACTCCTGAAGTCGATTAAAATGGTAGCCAATTTTTGCTTTGGTCATAGAGCAGGGATTTAGATTTACCTTCCCTTCAGCCCCCCCGGTTCAGTGATAAAATATGAAAACACGACACAAAGGCATGTCAGAGTATATCAGGGGGCTTAAACTGGATATCATCACCTGTATTCTGGGGTTAGTAGGCGGAGCCTTCATTATGGGCCTGTACCTGAAATCCCCTACAGTCCATCTACTAACCCTTGGTGGAGCGCTATTTTTCGCCTCTCTGGCATATTTGATATTATCCAGAATAAATGACACCCGGAGAGAGGACATCCATATATGTAAGGACAAATCTACAAAGAATGTACTCGAAGCTGCTTTTCTGATTCTTTTTGCCATAAGTTTAGTGACGTATCATGCTTCTGAAAACCGAACGATTTTCTATTTTATTTCGATCTCTCTCTGCACGGGGATAGTGGCGTTATTATGCGCAGGGGTAACAAAAAAAAGAGATGTTATTATCCAGATTGTAAATATCATCGTACTGTCGTTGAATATTAAGCTCGCAAAATTTTATTTCTTCGGGGGTTCTGGTGTCGATTACTGGATCCATTTGAAAATGAACGAGATGTTATCGCAGCTTGGTAACATCGGAGTTCTCTCCGGTAAAGAACAGTTTTTTCCGATAATGCATATCGATGTTGCACTAACTCAGATCATGTTGAACCTGCCGGTAAAAGGTGCATCAATGATCTCTATTATCCTTCCTCTTGTAATTTCATCAATCTGTGTCTACTTTATTGGAAGAGAGTTGTTTGGCGAAAAGATAGGACTTTTAGGGATGCTCATCGTCAATATCAGTGATTACCAGAATTGGTGGGGATTCGCCCCTCAAACGACCAGTTATGGAGCGATCATATTTTTTTTCTCGGTATTTGCAATATATAAACTTACAAATCTGAAAAATAAAAAAAATTGGCTGGCAACTGCAGGGATACTGATGTTTGCGATGATTATAGCGCATGCAATATCCTCATTTATATTATTCACGGCACTTGTCGGTTTAATCACCGGTTCGTTCCTTTATACCATAATTTTCTCTGAAAAAGGGAAATTTTTCTTCCCGGCGTTGATGATGATATATGCTATAGGCCTTATGCAGCACTGGTTCATCGCGGAGTATCGTGCAGACGGACCCCCGTTCTTTGACCAGATCGTTGCAACGCTCAGCACCTATGTTACAGAACATGCAGGTTTTTTAAACAGGCCTGAGGCCGCTCCAGAATATGCGGCCCTGCTCCCACCCCTGTCTGAAAGCCTGGTCAATAACCTCGGCCTGGCGCTCCTGATATTCCTGGCAGTGATCGGGGCACTCTACTGGTTATCCTTCGATTTCAGATCAAGGACGACATTCTCAATCTTAGTCTGCACGACACTGCTTCTGGGGATAACCTTCGTTTTCCCCCTCTTTGGAATACGAAATATTATTCCTCACCGCTGGTTCGTCTTCGAATACCTCTTTTTAGCGATCATGGCTGCATTTGCCATAATTCATATCTCCATGCTCATGAGCAGAAAGCAGCAGATATGTGTAATATTTGTGGTTTTCACCTGCCTATCGTTCTTTATGCTAACGGCGACTTCGAGTAATTTAGCAAACCTGGACAGTCCACTCTGGCTAAAAGAATCAACAATCTCGACAACATACACAATTCAAGAGATGAAGGGCGCAGAAACAATATCTTGCCATTCGGAGAGAGTATTTAGTGATCTGAGATATGGCGTCAGTATTATTGGCGTCTATTATGGGCACAAGCATGATCCCTTCGATTCAATGGATCTGTCGGATCGTTCTGGCAGCGTGTTTATATGGAGAAGATATATGGAGAATAGACCGATTCGAATGTTTACACAGGTGGAAGGATACTACAAACAGGTTGAGAGCAATGTTATACCGGGACCAGAATATTTAAAGGAACTCGAAAAAATGCAGAGAGTGTATGAGAACGACGATGTTTCTGGATATTACATTAGCTGATGCGATTGTCCTGAGATCTGCATAATCTCTGGCCGACACTTTCACGTGCGAATAATTTTCCTTTTGATGTAGGAGAGCGTTTTTGCGTGCTTGCGTATGAGACGCATCCCACATCGGGGAATATATGATAAAACCTGAAGTTTGTATCTAGTCCAGGTGTAGCGAGGTGATTTCACCGATGACAGTTCAGATCGCGCCCTCGCACCATGGCCCGAATAGATATTGCGTGATATAACAACAAGTCGAGACAGATCGCAGTACTCCAGCAGATCTTCTGCATCTCCACGCCTCAAAAGTTCATCTCCAGGGATCGTAGAAAGATATTGAAGAAATGGATCCTCGAGATATTCGGTGATCCCGACGGAGTTATTTGCAGAGTACTGGTTATAAACAGAGCAGACGTCCGGGCTGTAGGCCACAGGATACCGAAGTGCAATTTTCCCCCACAATGCGCCATCTTCATTCCATTTTACATCAAGAGGATAACCTCCCACGTCCAGAAGGACATTTTTTGGAGCAGCAAACGAGGATGAATTAAACAGGGGGGATCCAGCATGAACGAGTGCACCAAAATACGATGACAGGACTCTCTCTCCTTCCTCTCTCATAGAGGCCCTCTGCACGATTGAGGCAGGGAAATGGACCTCATATGCTGTACCATAGAGACCGGCATCAGGATAGTGTTCCCTCAGAGAGATTATCGTCTCCAGAAACCCCGGCATCCACGCATCATCTGCATCCAGAAATGCTACCAGCTCAGCCCGGGCAGTTTCAATCCCCGTGTTCCTCGCTGCCGAAACCCCCCTGTTCACCTGCCGGATCAACCGGATCCGTGAGTCGTCAAACCCCCTGACAATCTCTGCACCCTCGTCGGTGGAGCCATCGTCCACCACGATCACCTCAAAGTCCTGGAATGTCTGGTTGAGGATAGAGTCCAGGGCACGGGAGATATAAGGCCCTTTGTTGTAGAGAGGTATAACAACAGATATCACCGGAGTATCTGCCATGTCGAGTCCTGTCACCACATATTAATAATATTATATATTATTATTAATATTATTATTACTCTGGATCCTGAGAGGGAGATCAGAGTAGTGCACACCCCAGATATGCGTTGGTGATCCGGTCAGAACCCAACTGAAACAGAGACCGGGATTCGTTGAACTGCCACGCGCCTGTTGGGCGCGGCTCCCTGCTTCGTCCTCCCTCCTCTGAGGTGGGTCCACAGGCCCAGCGGCGATGGTAGCTCCTCGTCATCCGGCCAACATTCAACGATTCTACCACAACGGCCAGGTTCCCGCTCACACCTTGAAGGATGAATGTGTGCAGGAGATCGATCCTCTCATGGCACGAGGATGAGGAGCATTCTCAGGCACAGAGATTTAACCACCCTCATTCATATTACCCTGAAGGCCCTGATATAATTGAAGATACCGTGCCTGTACACTTTCAAATGAAAATTTTGTATGCAAATTAAACGCCCTTTCCATCATACC
>Ga0209269_1001370_pt1 | contig 13153 bp, 8 predicted proteins | sample MTBAKMMethaMetaG_FD_187455 | JGI IMG/M metagenome (GOLD analysis project Ga0209269, IMG submission 187455) | Enrichment culture microbial communities from Arthur Kill intertidal strait, New Jersey, USA, that are MTBE-degrading - MTBE-AKM (Arthur... | ecosystem: Environmental > Aquatic > Marine >... | reverse complement strand
TTTCCACCGAGAGGGTCGCTACCGGCAGCGCCATCAAACGCCCCAGACCAATCTCTTCCCCACTCTCCAGACAATACCCATAACTGCCGTCTTCGATCCGTTCGAGAGCAGCCTGAACATCCCGCAACAAACGCCGCACTCGCTGCAGGGTCTGCAGGTCCTGCTGCAAGTTGACCTCATCAACCACCATGTCAACCGGATCAGCCGGCCGAGGCGTTTCCTGGCGCAGGACAGTCTTCGGGGCATTGAGCTGCCAATGCAGTTCCGCTTGCCACGCAAGCAGGCGACTCCGAAAGTACTCTGTCTGACGCGTATTCATATACGGTTCTTCAATACTCGGGCAGTAGTTATCCACTCTGGAATGAGCCATGACATGTCTCTCCTTGACTGATTCGGAACAACCTTTCACTCAAGGCACAAAAGGCAATTCCTAAAGGTTCCCTGCCGGGCGGGAAAATGATTCCGTTGAAAATGCTGCGCCGAGTATCCATATGAACCGTCAAAAAAACATTAAGACCGTGCAAGAAAACCACTAGGAAGGAAAATTCGAGGTTGTTTTGGAATCCGCAATTTTCGTGCGGACAACGAGACGACGGAAAAACTGATACAAAAAAAAACCCAGGCAGGGTGCCGTTACCCCCCAGGCACAGAGAGCCGCACCATTGGCGTCCCACAAAACACCCAGCCAATGAAACGGAGCTGCAGAAGCATGGAGTACTCCGCCTCCCCTTTCTGCAGATTTTGGAAAGGAAGCGAACCAGATCCTGCCAAGATAAACATAAGGGCCAGCCAGGGCGATCTGTAGAGGCCAGGTGGCAATATTGCCGGCCTGTACCGCCAACGGGTTGAACCGCAATATCAGTGCGGCTCCCAGGCACAACAGACTGGTCCCCCAAATCAGCGGCATGCAGCCGAGCACGCCTCCCAAGGTCAGGGCCCAGACCAGCGATCCTGGCGACATCCCGCCTCGCAACAAATTCTGCATTGGCAAAAACAACCGCGGTTGCACAACCTCGGCAAAACAGGCGAGTCGCTTACCTTCAACCTTAAATTCGATCACGGTGGACATGAAACGACAGGGTCGCACCGGTAACCGAACTGCGCCCAGTGTAAATAAAAATGAGCAGCCACAAGCCCTGCAGCGCCAACAGTACACCCGGCTGCCAGAGGGCTGTCAGGCCAGCGTTCAGATCAGGTTGATACAAGACGTTGTCACGAAACCAGCCTGCCATGATCAAAGCATAGGGGATCGCTACCAACCCCATCCATTGATAAGCGGAAAAAGATTGGTCTCCACGGTAATCGGCCCGCAACAGTTCTGAGCCGACCCGCCAGCCTTGAGTCACAACTGTGCCGAGGACAAAGGCCATGCCGAAATGTCCGGCCAGGAACAGCCAGGTATTCATCAGCCCGGTGGTCACGTAAAGGGTGGCGGTGAGAACCTGAATCGGCACGACCGGAGTCCGTTCAAGATTGCTGGCGTAAGAAATCTTTTTAAGCGCACCGGAGAAGACCAGCGGCCGCCGGGCGAACAGAACACGCACCAGAGGATGACAGGTTTCAATCGGCTTGCCGTAACAGCATCCAAAACTCAGGCAGGCCAGCCTCCCCAACCCTTCACCAAAAGCATAGGCGGTAACGATTGCAGCCAGAGTTGCTACCACCGGCATGACCGGCGCCGGTTGTGACCAGGGAAGATGATTGGTCAGTCCGACAACCCACGGTGCCACCAAGGTGCCGACAAATACAGCCCCTCCCACGGTAAAGGTGTGGGCCTTCCCTTCCACCAGCCAAGCGACCAGGCGCGAAGCCGGCACACAGATACCGAGCATCAGCACCGCGACTGTGAACACAGCTCCACCCGGCACATGCAGGGTACCGAGTAGAAGAGACAAAATCGCCGTGGCAGCAAGATAGGCGTTGGCGGTCAACAGCCCATACCAGGTCAAATTGAGCCCCTGCCAGGTTCCCGATGCATCCCGACGGCGCGGCATGGCCGCCAGGATCTGCCAGTTTTCACCCGGCAGGGTACGAAAGCCCCAGGCCAACACCAGGAAGCAGGCCAGAGCCAACAGCAGAACAAACATCGAGGGTGTCATGGTTGACGTTCTCCTTCACCGAAGTTGGAACGATTGGTTTGGGGCCAGTCGAGAAGCGTGGTCAAAGCCGAGGCACTGGCACGGGAAAACACCCGCCACCCCCAATAAGCCAGTGGCGCCAAAAGGAGCAGACACAAACAAAAGGTCACCGCGAAGCCTCCTTGTTGCTTTGAATTCGAGAAGCAGGCCTGGCGATAAGCGATCGCACGGCAATATCGGTTTCGACCAATGGCCGACCGAACCCCAAAGAAAAGCGACTGCTGACATCATTACGCTGCTGGTTCACCTGCAGATCTTCAGCAAACTCGATACATCCCGGTTCAAAAATGAGGATATCGGTGCTGCTGCCCGGCCGATACAGGCTCTTGGGTTGGCCCTTGCGCAGGAACATTCCAGGCTGAAGAGGCTGAGGGTCAGCGTAACGTTCGGCACTGTAGCACTGCACCACCTCACCGATCATCAGCGCAACCACCTCGATCATCGCCACATAGCCGACCCCGGATCCCCCCGCAACATCCGTATCGATGATGGTCACCACCCGGCGGTTCTTGGAGTAAGGTGTTGCCACCGTCACCACTGCCTGCGGATTGCAGGAATGGAAGGTTCCATCCAATTCGTAACTGACCACAACCTCCCCGGCGACCGGGGTATGGTTGTAATGGTATTTATCCGGAGTAAGACGAAAAACCGCAAAATCCCCACCGGCGAAAACCGCCTGCCAGCGCCGCTGGTCATAACCGAGCAGTTCATCGAAACTGAAAAACTTATCCTTCAGAAACAGATGGGACGTCTCTCGAAAGGAACCGACGATCACCCGCGCATCCGCAGGAGAAACAATTGCGCCAGGATCTTCAGGCATCGGCCGGCAATACCAGTAGCGGATTTTGCGCTCAAACACCTTGCGGGCGGTATCCAACTTTTCGACCGGATCAAGGCATTCACTCAAATCCACCCCGCACTCACGCAGGAATCTTTCATTCCCGCCAACCCGACCGGCCAGCGCCAAGTCGTAATTGAAAAAGGCCAAGGCCGCGCTGCTGCGAGAGCCGGTCAACATCCGGAACAGTGCCGGAGCACGTTCTCGAACCGGGTGATAGAGAAAACGGACCAGCTGATCGCCGAACAATTTTTCCTGACAAACGCGACCGCTAGAGCGCTCGATATATTGATGGTTCAGAGACATCATTCCCTCCTGTCTCGAGGATCTGCCGCGCCTCGGATTTATCCTGTTCCACGCAGCACAGGACCAGTCCGATAAGACGCTGAAGCAACAGGTCATCGGCACTGCCAGCTAGCACCTGGTTACGAGCATCGCGCAGCAAGGTTTTGAGGTCAGTATCTTGAAGCAGAGCGGTCAGGGCCTGACGCAGAGAGGTCGGCCCGTGCTCAGCCAGGTTGCGCAAATCATCTCCGAGCTCGACAAACGCAGCCATCATCTGCCGGTTGCGCAGTTCACCGCGATAGTAGGACTCAGCCGCCAGATTGAATTCCCGTGCCTGAACCCGCATTGGGTCGCGCTCCCCCAGCTGATCGAGAATCGCCCCGGTCAAACGCCCCTTGGCTGAGTAGCGTTGCGGCTCAGAGAGTCGCATCACCAGATCACGCAGGAGCTCGTCTCCACCCGTGGATTCCACCAGATCGGCAGCGTCTTCCCGGAGTTGCTGAATCAGGGCCATCAGATAGTCGGCCACCGGCACCCGCAGATACCCTGGATAGCGGCGACTGATACGAACCCGCTCGGCACGTTGGACGATCCGCCGTAAAAACAGATTGCGGCTGTTGCGCCGCACAAAGAAGGTCGGCACCCCCATGGCACAGGCAAAAAAGATTTGCCGCCGTTCGCTTTCCGAAGTGGGGTCATCGGGAATCTGCCGATGCTGTAACTTTCCGGCGGACATCAATCGGTAGGCGTAGGCAGTCACCAGGGTCTGCAATGCCACGGCCCGTCCCATGTCATGCCCGAGATGTTCGAACAGGCTGTAATGCCGGCCTTCGAACCCGGAAAAGCCCATGGCCGCAAACTGACGCTGTCGGTAAAGCAGATACAAAGACATGCGCGGGTCAAAGGCGCCAAGGGCGGCCAGATCATCTTTCAGACGCTCATGATTGCCGAGTTGACCGTCAAGCGCCGGACTCCTCCAGGTACTGAGCAAAGCCGCCGGATAGTCGATCAAGCGGGCATCGGGGATAAAATCGCCACGCAACCTGAACAACGAACTGACTCCACGGTCGAGCCAGCCAGGCCCGAACGGAGTCAGCGAACGGCCGCAAATGGACAGGTCGGCTTTTTTGCGCCAACGCCGCCAAAGCATCCGCAGATGGGTGTAGTCGAGTTCGTGGGGGAGAAAGCCGAGAGCCTTTTCCGGATGAAAATCGGCAAACCCAATACGGGCCGGCGCCGCGCTGTATGTGCCGACAAACAACGGCAAAAAATGCTCGACGCATTTGATGGCGAGGTCGCCGCAATACTTTTCTTCCGCCGCACCGAACCCGGAGCTGGGATCGGCCGCCGCGGCACTGAGCAGGCGGCTGCCGAGACTGACGTGGGTGCCGTTATTGGCCAAACTGGTATTGGAAACATTGGGAAGCACCACCAGATTGTTGGTGATAATCCCGGCTTCGCGCAGCTTGGCGACCGCCTGCAGCTGACTGCGGCTGAGGACCTGGTGACACAGCTCCATGTAGCGGTTCTTTTTCTCCCCCTCGTCCCAACCCGCCAGGCATGGGCTCATGAAAAGCTCACGATAAAACCCGTCGGCAATCAGGTCGTTAAGATCGCGCTGCCGCACCGGCGTCTGGGGCGCGAAATAGACCATGGCCCGCTGGCCGCTGTCGGCCAGGCCAAAACGCTGATTGGCGTATTCGACCAACAGTTGGCAGAGCAGATAGCGCCGATTCGTCTCCCGTGCCAAGGCGCGACCATAGTCAGGGCCACCGGCCAGCGGCACAACGTGAAAGGAAAACGTTTCAGGGCTGGTATTGTCACTCAGGAAGTGGTCGAGCAGGCTTCGTCCGACCGCCGCTAAAGGCCCAGGAAGAGTTTCGTTGTTGTCGAGGGTGTCGGCCAGAGCCAGCTTGAGCAGATAGCTGATCGGCACTCGCAATAATTCCTCTCCCTCCTTGCGCAGGGAGAACCGCTCCAGGTCATTGCGTGCACCGAGTTCGGGACGACGTTTATCCGCCAGCAGGTCCCGCTGCAAGACCTGCTCGGCACAGGCTGAAAGATGACGGCGGGGGAATTTCACCCAGCTGTTCTCCCAGACGCGTTCCTGGTTGTTCTGCAGAAAATTTTCCAGACTACTGACCAATCGGGGCGAAGTATCGCCGGAACGGGCTCGGCGCAGAATATTGGTGAAATAGTTGGAGCGTTCGATGGTCTCCGGAAGATCGACGGCCTCGCGCCGGCCGATTACCGCAGCCTGAAGTTCATTCTCGGCTCCGGCGGTGACGTCATTGCCAGAGAAAGGCAGCACCCCGCTGTCGGCTGCCAGCTGTTGCAGCAAAGCGGGAAAATCGATCCCAGGGGTCCGACGGGGACGGCTGGGAAGCGCCGTAAGATGATGTGTGTTTTCAGCCATGGGACTCCTGGTCGAATTGGTACGCCACAAGGATTGGAACGTAAACGGCCCGACTTTAGTCGCCCAATGTTGGACTCTCACTACAAATCGATGAATTTTCTGTTAGCTGCAAACCTGCCCCCCAACAAACTTCTGACCTAACCCCAACAGGTGTCTAACCAAAAAGATCAATCCTTCGTAGACTTTCTCATTCGTCTCAGGAGGATTGACCATGGATCACTCATCAATGGCCGTGGACCAGGTTTTCGAATTCCCCAAACGCTGGCGCCCGGTATTCCCCATTGCCAAACGCCTGCTTGCTCTTGATAGCTGCCAGAAAATCTACGCCTCTTTTCCCGCGGAGCTGCGCGGCGCCGAATTCATAAGCCGGGTGGTCAGCACCCTGGGCTTGAAAGCCGACTGTAGCAGCGAGGGGCTTTCCCGGATTCCCACCCAAGGGGGACTGCTGGTGGTAGCCAACCATCCCTTTGGCGCCGCGGAAGGGTTGGTCCTGGCCCACCAACTGCTGCAGGTGCGGGCCGACGTACGGATTCTGGCCAACCATTTATTGAATCGCATTCCCCAGATGCAGGATCTGGTCATTCCGGTCGACCCGTTTGGCGGTCCCAACGCAGCGGCGGGCAATCGCAGCCCGATGCGGCGGGCCTTGCGCTGGTTGAAATCGGGTGGCGTGCTGGTAGTCTTTCCGGCCGGCGAGGTTTCTCACTTGCAGATTTCCAAGAAGGGGGTGGTCGATCCCCCCTGGACAGAGGATCTCGCTTCGCTGGTTCGCCTCAGCGGCGCCGCGGTACTGCCGGTCTGGTTCGGCGGCAACAATGGTGCGGCTTTTCAAATTGCCGGCCTGATTCACCGCCGGCTGCGCACCGCGCTCCTCCCGCGGCAACTGCTCAACAAACGACGCCACGCGCTACCTATGCGCATCGGCAAGGTTTTGCCCGCGGAGCGGCTCACATCCTTTACCAGTGATGCGGAGCTGGTCGCCTACCTGCGATTACGAACCTATCTGCTCGGCAAGGGGGGCACACAGACTCAAGGGCAGCGCGAGGCGAGCACATCGGGACAGAAACCGGTCGCTGCGCCACAGCCGATTGAACACCTGGCCTTTGAGGTGGCCAGCCTTCCCGAGCAACAGCGACTCACCAGCAATGGCGAATTCGATGTCTACCTGGCCGAGCCACGCCAAATCCCCTGTCTGTTGCTGGAAATCGGCCGGTTGCGAGAATTGACCTTCCGCGCCGTGGGCGAAGGGACCGGCCAAGAGTTTGACATCGATGTCTTTGATTCTCATTACAGCCACCTGTTCATCTGGCAGCGCAGCAAAAGCGAGGTGGTCGGTGCCTACCGCATCGGTCGTGTCGATGCAGCGGCAGGGAGTCTGCCGCAACAGTTTTACACCCATACCCTGTTTCATTACGGCGAAGAATTCCTTGAACGACTCGGACCAGCCTTGGAACTGGGTCGTTCGTTTGTTCGCCCGGAATATCAGCGCCAGTTCGCGCCACTGTTGCTGCTGTGGAAGGGGATCGGTGCATTCGTGGCACGTCATCCCCAATATCGGACCCTGTTCGGCCCGGTTAGCATCAGCCGTGATTACAGCCAGTTGTCCAAGGATCTGCTCACCGGGGCTCTGAAAGAGACCTGCTTCCTCCCGGAGTTGGCCAATCTGGTCCAGCCACGCACGCCGATCCGCCTGCATTCACCGAAAATCCCTGGCTGCGACCGGCTATTATTGGAAACTTTGCGCAACAACCTGGATGAGGTCAGCGAACTGATCGCCGAACTCGATCCGGACCATGGCGGGATTCCGGTCTTGCTGCGTCATTACCTCGGGCTTGGCGGTCGCGTGCTGGCCTTCAATCTGGATCGCGAATTCAGTGACGTTGTCGATGCCTTGGTCATCGTGGACTTGGCACATACTGACAGGAAATCCCTCGGCCGTTACCTGGGACGCAGTGGAGCCAGCGAGTTCCTGACTTTTCACCGGCAAACCGATCCGGCACTGGCAGAGTGCGCTTGAAAAGCGCAGCATCGAAAGAGAGATTGAGCAAAGGACAAATTCAAGTCGTCTGGGCGAAAGCATTCGTTCCAGGACTAAAAGAGCTTGCAAACGGGCCTTTGGCCCGGCTGCAGGAATAGAGGGTTTTTTGTTATGGATGCAACCCCGCAACTGAGGGGTTGCATATTTTTATGGTTCGGCCAAGAGCCAACTGCTGGAGGCCTGAACATTAAATCTCAAACAAAAACCGACAAGGGGTGTCGCGTAAGATGCGTGGTTTTTTCATCTCGGCCACTTCCTAACAAATCCCTAATCTTTTCCAAACAATTGCTCTGCACTTTCAACAGACGGTTTTCCCGAAGGTTTTCATGTATTGAACTTTGATCCTGCTTAAAATGGTGTGTTATGACCAGGCTTTCTCACAACACTGATGCTGCCGTTCTCGAGACTGGAGTGCTTCCATCAACAAAGGACGGCCCTGCCACAACCATCGTATCAAAGAGCAGCCCCACCCCCAGTAACGAAAAACTCAAACAGCGCAAGGAACAACAGGAGCTCTCCTGTCCGGTGCTGTATCTGAATCGAGAGCTGTCTTGGCTCGAATTCAATCGCCGCGTGCTGCATGAAGCCCAGGATGATCGGAATCCATTACTCGAACGGGTGAAATTCGCTGCGATTGTCAGCTCCAATCTCGATGAATTCTTCATGAAACGTATCGGCGGCCTCAAGCAACAGCTGGGAGCGCGCGTGCAGAGTCTGACCATGGATGGTCGCAGTCCCAAGCAGCAGATCATCGAATGTTATGCCCGGGTGCGGGAGTTGGAAAACGAGAAGGAACGATTGATGCCCGACCTGCAGGATTTGCTGCTCAAGGAAGGGATCGCGGTGGTGTCCTATCATCAATTGACGATTCGGGAAAAGAAATTGCTGCGAGACCATTATTTCAATGCCATTTATCCGCTGGTCACCCCTCAGGCCATGGACCCGGCCCACCCGTTTCCATTTATTTCCAACCTGTCGTTGAATCTCCTCGTTACCCTGCGCCAAGCTGGCAGCAGCGAGACGTCCCTGGCCCGCGTCAAGGTCCCGGTCGGCGCCGGTGCGCCTCGGTTTCTGCGGGTGGGGAACCGGGATCGTTTCGTTCTGCTGGAAGACGTGATGTGCAACAATCTCGATATGCTCTTTCCTGGGATGGAAATTCTCGCCTGCGAACTGTTCCGGGTCACTCGCAACGCCAACACCGAAAGGAACGAAGAACACGCCGACGACCTGCTGGCGATGATCGAAACTGAACTGCAGCACCGCAAGTTCGCGCCCATCGTCCGCCTGGAAATCAGGTCCGGTATGGATCCGCTGCACCGTGGCATGCTCGCCGCAGAACTGGATCTCGACGAGGGGAGCGACGTCTTTGAAGTAGGTGGCATGCTCGCCATGGGTAACTTAATGGAGTTGGCCGGCCTCGATATTCCCCACCTGCGCTATTCGCCTCATGCACCGCTTGACCATCCTCGACTGCAGACCGAGCGCAACATTTTTCATACGATCCGCGATGCCGGGTCCATCCTGTTGCACCATCCCTATGAATCGTTTTCCTCCTCGGTGGAACGCTTCCTTCAGGAAGCGGGTAGCGACCCCAAGGTGCGCGGGATCAAAATGACCCTCTACCGCACCGCCAGCGACAGCCGCATCATCGACCACCTCATTGCAGCCGCCCGCGGCGGCAAACAGGTCGCTGTCGTCGTTGAACTCAAGGCCCGCTTTGATGAAGAGGCCAACATCCGCCTGGCCAGCCGTATGGAGGAAGTGGGAATTCACGTCACCTATGGGGTGGTGGGATTGAAGACCCACTGCAAGGTGATCCTGGTGGTGCGGCAGGACTTTAACGGGCTGCGCAGGTACGTCCATATCGGCACCGGAAACTACCATCCCGGCACAGCCCGCCTCTATTGCGACTACGGCCTGTTGACCAGCGATCCTCAATTGGGCCAGGACGCGACAGAACTGTTCAATTACCTGACCACCGGCTACACTCCAAAACGGGCCTACCATAAGTTGCTCCCCGCCCCCAAATCGTTGAAAAAAGCCCTTCTGGACAAAATCGACCGGGAAATCCGCCTGCACAGTAAGGAAAAGCCAGGATTGATCCAGTTCAAAATGAACGCCCTGGACGATGTGGAAGTGATCCGCGCCCTCTACCGGGCCTCCCGCGCCGGAGTGAAGATCGACCTGTTGGTGCGGGACAGCTGCCGGTTGCGCCCCGGCGTGCCGAACGTGTCGGAAACAGTGCGGGTGGTCAGCATCGTCGGTCGGTTCCTTGAACATGCCCGGGTCTACTATTTTCAGAACAGCGGCAACGAAGAGTATTTCATAGGTTCAGCGGACGCCATGCGCCGTAACCTGGAAGACCGGGTGGAGGTGCTGGTGCCGGTTGACGATTCTCAATTGCGCCGGGAATTGCGCGCCATGCTGGATATCCAAATGAACGACCAGCGCAGCGCCTGGGACATGCAATCCGATGGTTCCTATCTGCAGCGCCGAAGCGAGACGGGCGATGAGCCGGGCAGCCAGGAACAACTCATCGAGTTTGCGGTAAAAAAACAAAAAGAATCATTGCGCTACCGGCGGAAGAAAAGCCGGGGCGGCAAAAAACGGAATCTGCTTTAATCAGCCCTCTCCACATTTCCTTTGGAGTTCTCATGAATAAACGCCTCGCGGCCATCGATATCGGCACCAACTCAATCCGTTGTATTATTGTCGAAGCCTTGGAAAACGGTGAGTTCCGCGTTCTGGATGACGAAAAGGCAGCGGTCCGCCTTGGCGAAGGGCTGGCAGCCAGCGGTCGCATCCAACCCCAGTCCTGGGAACGGGCAAAACAAGCTTTGTTGCGCATGGGAAAAATCATCGAAGGGATGGGGGTGGAATCGATCGCGGCCGTCGCCACCAGTGCAGTGCGGCAGGCGGACAACGGCATGGAATTCCTGGCGGATATGCTGCAGCAGACCGGCATTGAAATCCGCCTGATCAGCGGCGAAGACGAAGCCGGACTGGCTGCTCTCAGCACCCGCCATAATTTTGAGCTCGACAACATACACACCCTGCTGGTCGATATCGGCGGTGGGAGCGTGGAACTGGTTTCCATGGTTGGCGACCATGTGGATGAAATCGCGTCCCTCCCCTTGGGGGCAGTGGTTCTGACCGAGCGTTACCTGAGCCAGGATCCTTTGCCAGACGCTAATATCCAGGCGTTGCGCAGCCAGGTACGCAAAACTCTGCGCAAACAATTGGACTGGCCGAGCCTGCCGATGCAGTATCTCATCGGTTCGGGCGGCACCATGACCAGCATCGCCAGCATGGTCATGTCCATGCGCAAAGAACAGTTCGATTCGGTGCACCACTACGAGGTGCTGCGCTCCGAGGTGGTGCATTTACTGGCCATGCTCAGTCGCAATGATCAGAAAGGGCGACGCGCGATTCCCGGCCTTAATCCGGAACGGGCCGATATCATCGTCGCCGGGGTGCTGGTGGTCGATGAACTGATGCGCCACTTCCGTGTCAATCTGCTGCGCATCAATGAAAAGGGGATTCGTGAGGGACTCATCCTGCAATCCCTGGAAGAACGCGGCCTGCGTCCTAACCAGAGCGTGCGGCGCGACTGGCGCCAATCGCTGGAGGATTTTGCCCGCGACTGTCACTATGACGAAGCCCATTCTCGGCAGGTCAACCGCCTGGCCCAACAGATTCTGGCCGGCATGTCTCCCCGGATGACCGTTGACGAACGAACATCTCAACTTCTCGAGGCGGCGGCCGTGCTGCATGACGTCGGCTACTTCATCAGTTACTCCCAACATCACAAGCATTCCTATCACCTGATCCGCCATGCCGACTTGTTTGGGTTTTCTCCCCGAGAACGGGAGATCATCGCCAACCTGGCTCGCTATCATCGCAAGGCCCTGCCCAAAATGAAACATGAGGGTTTCGCCCGGCTCGCCCCGGAAGACCGGCAATTGGTCCAGCGCCTTGGGGGGATTCTGCGGCTGGCCGACGGCCTTGACCGGCGGCGCGCCTTGCTGGTCGAAGAAGTCCGCTGCGCAGTCAATGAGAAGACGGTGCGACTGACCCTGCAGGGGGCCGAGGACCTTTCTGTGGAGCTGTATGGCGCGCAAGCCAAAGGCGACCTCTTCTGTGAAGCCTTTGATTGCCGCCTGGAAATAACAACGGTCTAACGTCCCCCCTGCCTCATCTCAAACCGACAACCGTCTCACCCCGCTTGGATCGCTCGGAATCAAGACAGGCCTAGTGATGGGGCAGTTTTTGTGCCGCAGGCTCTGCGAAAAGGCGATTTATCTGTTATTCTCCAATGAAATAGCAGGGACAGAAACCATTTCAACCGATGAGGAGTTATGACCAGGCAGATAGACGATGAAGAACTAGAAATTCGGGAAATGACCATCGACGACATGGCGGCGGTTTTCCACCTGGGGGAAAAACTTTTCACCTCGGACTTTTCGCCGAGCATGTACCGCACCTGGGATGAGTACGAAATCACGACCTTGTTCAATTCCGACAGCGATCTCTGCCTGGTGGCTGAGCTCAACGGAGAAATTGTCGGCTTTGCCCTCGGCACCACCGTGGAGAAACAGAACTCCGCCTGGAAGTACGGATATCTGGTGTGGATCGGAGTCCGTCCCGGTCTGCAGAAGTGCGGCGCAGGAAATCAATTGTTCAATGAGATTAAGCACCGCATGAAGGAACAGGGAGTCCGCATGATTGTCATCGATACCGATGCCGACAACGAGGCCGGTATCAAATTTTTCAAAAAGCAGGGGTTCAATAACGTCCGCGAGCATGTCTATATGACCCTCAATCTTTCCCGTTCGCGACATAAACGCAAAAGCAGTTGACCATGCCAGAGAAACTCGAAAAAGTTTGGAGTGCCATCGACGCACAACGACTGCGGCAAACCCTCATGGACATGGTTGATATCTACTCCCCCTCCGGCAAAGAGGAAGATATTCAGCTTTTTTTGGAGGAGAAACTGGCAGCGACGGGAATTCCGGTGCAGCGCCAGTACGTGGACGAGGATCGTTTCAACCTGGTGTCAACCATGGGCAGTGAGCCCTCGGACCTCTATCTGGTTGGTCACGTCGACACCGTGGCGGCTTGGGACATTGAAGATTACGCCGCTGTCGAAGAATGGGGCGTGGTCCGCGGATTGGGGAGCGCTGACATGAAAGGTGGCTGCGCAGCCATGGTTGAAGCGTGGCTGGCCCTGGCGACCCTGCCGGAAAACGAGCGTCCGTCCCTCGGACTGCTGCTGGTGGTCGGTGAAGAAGAAAACGGCGATGGCAGCGTGCGTTTTCTGGAAGACTGCCGCCCGGACTGGGTGGTGATTGGAGAACCGACCTCGCTCCTTCCAGCGTTCAGCCATTTCGGTTACATGGAGATTGCCCTGACGACCCAGGGACGGCGCATCCATTCCT
>Ga0209269_1001366_pt1 | contig 13173 bp, 16 predicted proteins | sample MTBAKMMethaMetaG_FD_187455 | JGI IMG/M metagenome (GOLD analysis project Ga0209269, IMG submission 187455) | Enrichment culture microbial communities from Arthur Kill intertidal strait, New Jersey, USA, that are MTBE-degrading - MTBE-AKM (Arthur... | ecosystem: Environmental > Aquatic > Marine >... | reverse complement strand
ATATCGGCAGGGCTCATCTACAAGGTCGAAAAGATCGAGCGGCCCTCTATTCCGGTTACACAATATGGGGACATTACGTACTTCAAGATCTATTTCTCAGATGTGGGACTTTTACGCAGGATGAGCAAATTTCCGGCAGATGTCGTTTTTGACACCTCTTCGCTGACCGCCGACATGCGGGGAATTCTCACGGAAAATTTCGTGTTGACGGAACTGATTGCGAGTGATTTCCAGAGACCATTTTTCTGGAAATCCGGCGGGACCGCCGAGGTCGATTATATCATACAGGAAGGCGTTGATGTCGTTCCTATCGAGGTTAAATCAGCAAGAAGGACTCGTTCAAGAAGTCTTACAGAGTACAGGAAAAAATACAGACCTCGTATTGCTGTCCGGACCAGTCTCCGGAATATTGCCAGGCATTCGGATGAATACGGTGAGGTTCTGGAGATTCCGCTATACCTTATCTGGAGACTGAAGGCATATATCTGAGGATTATTAAATTAATGGCTCTGTTGAAATCCTATTCCGGCGTGCTTGAGCCTTGGGACTGGTGCCCCCGGACCCCCGCTCAGGATAGGTGAGGATAAGGCCCTCTCCCTCCTCGCTCTTCCCGGGGCCCATCGTAATTGTGGGTCTGGGGGTGAAACCCCCGGCAGGCAGTATGGGGAAGGCGGGGGATCCGCGCTCCCTCCCTGGGAGTACAGGAGAGACATCAAACTCAGTATGAAGGTTTCAACAAAGCCAAAAATACTACTCATAAAAAAATTGGTGCGGAATGTCGGCTGATTATCCGGTGCCGTGAATAGCCCAACAAAAAAAGAACGCAGGTTAAAGACTCAACCTAAAATTATTTGAATAATTTTTTGTAACAGGGATAGCAAATTGGCTTTTCGTAACTGCTTTTATGGGAAGGCTCGTTCTTTCCACAAGCGTGACAATACTTTTCTTGGTATTTGGTATCCCCGAATTTTGCCCAAATCTGATAGCATTTATCACAGAGAGGGTGATTCCTGCATTCTCGGTAACCCATAACGTGTTCAAAAATTTCTCGTTCCATCATCCTTAAAATCTCAAATAGCTCTTCTCCATCGAAGCGAAAGTTTTATCATCGTTATGTGTCAGATGTGATCCATAACGAGGAGCAACCCACGGTGGCGGCAATTGTCTATCAAACCGATAAGCGATCCGGGATCACCTATGCCTATCAATCTGTATCGTACTGGGATAAGGAGAAGAAACAATCTCGTGCCCGGCGGACCCTGATCGGTCGGGTCGATAAAGAATCAGGAGAGATCGTCCCCACCGACGGAAGAAACAGAAAGACACACGACGATACGGTATGCGTGAAGCGCGGATCAAGATCAGCTGAGAAAGTGCACCGCTCCTTTTACGGAGCCACCTATCTGCTGGATGCTATCGGTGAGAAACTGGGGATCACCCGGGATCTGAAGCAGTGTTTTCCTGACACCTACAAGCAGATCCTCTCCATCGCATACTATCTGATCCTTGAAGACAGCACGCCCCTCTACCGTTTTGAGAAGTGGGGGTCTCTCCACAAACATCCGTATGGCGACAATCTCACCTCACCGCGCAGCAGCGAATTGTTCGCCAGCATCACCGAGGAGAGCAAACAACGATTCTTCATATTGCAGGGAAAAAGAAGGCTGGAAAAGGAATTCTGGGCCTATGATACAACAACCCTGTCCAGTTATTCACAGGCCCTCAGGCAGGTACAGTATGGCCACAACAAGGAGCATGATCGACTCCCTCAACTGAATCTGGCTCTCGTCTTCGGGCAGGAGTCCAACCTCCCGTTCTACTATAGAAAACTCGCCGGTAATATCCCCGATACCAAGACAATCCGCTATCTGCTTCATGAACTGGATATTCTCGGGTATTCGAAGGTCAAACTGGTCATGGACCGGGGGTTTTATAGTCGCGACAACATCAACAGCCTGTTTCAGAATCGGGTGAAGTTTCTGGTCTCCGTCAAGATGTCGTTGGTCTTTGTTCGAAAAGAGTTGGATGCGATCTACGATACATTCCGAAGCTTCGAGCATTACAGCGAGAACCACGAACTCTATTGCCGAACGGTTCGAACCACCTGGAATTATTCACAGCAACGGCCGTATAAGGGCGATACGCTCCAGGATTCACGCCGCATGTACATTCACTATTATTATAACATCGATAAAGCGGCCGAAGACGAGAAGAACTTTGACCGGCGGTTGATCGCACTGAAGCAGGAGCTGGAGTCAGGAAAACGTGTGCCTGAACATGAGACGCTCTACCAGCAGTACTTCATCGTGAAGACGACACCCAGCCGTGGAACACACGTACAGGTTAATGAGGCGAGTGTCAACCAGACCAGGCGCTATTATGGATTCTTTGCCCTGATCACCAATGAGACCATGGATGCAGTGACCGCTCTTGAGCTCTACCGCAACAAAGATGTTGTTGAAAAAGCCTTTGGAAACCTCAAGGAACGCTTGAATATGCGTCGTACTCTGGTTTCATCGGAACAGAGTCTGGATGGGAAGTTGTTTGTACAGTTTGTGGCACTGATCTACCTCTCGTACATCAAAAAACAGATGCAGGTGAATGGCATTCTCAAGAACTACACGTTACCGGGCCTGTTGGATAAGCTGGATGTTATTGAGTGTTTTGAACAACCAGGGAAATCCCTCAGGGTGGGTGAGATGCTGGAGAAACAAATACAGTTGTATTATGATCTTGGGGTGGAACCACCTGCCTCGTTATGAGTGGGCGGGAATATAGGGTGATTCGGATCGAACTTAATTTTTTCACCACAGCGAATACAAAATCCAAGGTTGTTATTTTCGGCTTTTTCTACCTGTTTTGGTTTTGTTTGTTTTTGAGATTCGTTCATTTTAACAGTGGAGTCGGCTGCTTTCTTTTTAATTTCAAATTGAAATGTTGTACTAGACGATATTATTGCATTTGCCTCGTCTAAGACCTCTTTGTATAATCCGGGGTCTTCCTCTTTTACAATTTTAATGCCCATTTCCTTATTATTTTGCTGAGAATATTGGTATAAATTCATAGAAGTAATTATTGCGGTATCTTCATTCAGATAACACTTTGAGTGTAAATTCGGACAAGCGAAGATCTTACTCATAGTTAATTCTTGTAAGAAGAGCATATCATCAGGATTGATTTTTCCATCCTCTCTGAAGATCACTCGAATGTCAACATTACAATTATCCCTGTTTTTAACTTGGATTTTAATCTGGTCGTTTAACTGAAGATAAGGACTGATTAACCATAATTTTTCTCTTGAACTTTTGATGAGTTGTGTTAGTTCATAAGAAACGCCTGTCGTTTCTAAGAATTTTACCATTTAACGCCTCCTGAAAGGAAGTTTTTCAAGAAAACCAATAAATGTTTTCATTTTCTCCCAATAATGCTATATGAAATTAAAATGTCTTTGATATGATACTCATTGATATTCACTCCAGCGCTGAAATATCGATGATTAATTCGATGAAAAAGTAGCTGTGACACCTGATGGGGGCTGGTTAGTACTTTTAAGTTACCCGTCATGCAAAAATCGTCGGTTGCATTTTTTCAAGATAACTATAAACCGCCAAAAGAGTGCGTGGTTCCGTCAGCGGCCCGAGCATATCCATTTTAGGCGATAGCCGCCAACCGTGATTCTATGCGATAAAAGGACCTCGTTATCCCGATCGTTGTGCTTGCACTGACGGCCGTCTTAATATCGATGAGTATGGAACCCAATATCGTCGTTCTCAGCGCAAAACCTGTGCCGTCACTAACCGCCAGTATGGACGAAAGCGATGTCACGATCCTGAACACGGCCGGACCCTTTCCGTTTTCACATCCGAGGCGTGAATGCGCGTTGGTTCCGGATTACCGTTTTCACGGTGCTTTTTTTGAGGGAGAGATCAGTGGCAATGGTCGAGGCAAACTCGTTTTTTGCGTCTCGACGAAGGATCTCTGCGATCTCAAATTGTGTGAGAGGTCTACCGGATGTCATGTATGGTACGTTGGGAGGTGGAACAGGTCTGAGGTGCGTGCAGACCAAAACAGTGCGAGAGGCCGGATTCTAAGAGAGAGGGTATAGAATCCATTACCTTTTTAGTATATAAAGGACAATAACTATGCATGCAAAACCTCCGGTTTCACCCAACACCCGATCAATATGACCGGCAGGGCAAGAAAGCGATCGAGACGGCCCTATCTGACGAACAGATAACGAAAACTGAAGCGGCACATCTCCGGGAATTTGTCTCTGAAGTGTCGGCGACCAGGCACATATCCCCCGGCCGCCGGTACAAACTGATCTATTTTACGATCGTCTGCCGCCGGTTCATGGATCGCCCCTGGCACGAACTGACGATCGGGGAACTCTTCGAGGCGGTGCAGGCCCTGACATCCGCCCGGGACGAAGAGGGACGCCTGCAATACAAGCAGAATACCCAACTCGATCTGGTCAGTCACATCAAGCGATATTCTCTCTGGTTGATCGAGAACAAGTATTCTGACCTCCCCGCCGAGAAGGTGCGGAAGATCCGGCCGCCCTCCGCGGACAGGATGACGACCACGGCCGGCGACCTCCTCAGTGAAGACGACATCCGCGCCCTGATCGAGGCGGCGAAAACCACAAAGGACCGTGCATTTATCGCCGTGCTCTATGAGTCCGGGTGCAGGATCGGCGAACTCGCCCAACTGACCTGGAAGGATGTACGGTTTGAAGAGTGGTGCGCCTGGATCAACACCGACGAGAAGACCGGCAAACCGCGCCTGATCCCGATCATCATGGGGAAGGAGTATCTCGCATCCTGGAAGGCAGATTATCCCCTCAAAGTGCAGGATGACGCCCTGGTGTTTGTCTCGAACAACACCTATAAGCCGATAAAATACGCGTCCGTGGTGAAACAACTCCGACTGATCGCAAAGCGGGCCGGGGTGACGACCCATATCCGGGGCCACATCTTCCGGCACTCCAGGATCACCCACCTACTCCAGCAGGGGATGAGCGAATCGATCGTGAAGCGGGTTGCATGGGGCGGCGACTCCCGGATGATCGAGCGGTATGCTCACCTGACCGCTGATGATGTGGGAGCGGCCGCCGCCCAACTCGCCGGGGTCCAACCCCCCGAGAAGAGGAAGCGGTCGAAGGCCCTTGAGCCGATCCAATGCCCCCGATGCGCCGCCATCAATGGACCGACTGACAACTTCTGCCGGAAGTGCGGCCTTGCCATTACCGAACAGGCAGCAACTGAGGTAGAGAGCATATCGGCCGAGATGCGGAAACTCATGGCGAACGATCCCGGGCTGATCCTCCAGGCGGCACAGATGTTGCAGCAGGGGATCGATGAGGCCCGACAGCGCCGGACCTAACCCTTTTTTCTTTGCCGGTAATACGCCTTCCTCTCCGCGTGGGTGTGGTCTGGACAGATCACGGCATCCTTCCGCATGGACGCGGGAAGGGGTTTCCCACAGATAGCGCACTCCCGGCCGGATATGGCCGTTGTTCGAATATCTCTAAGTGAATCTCTACGTTTCTGCACGAACGCCTCATTTTTGCACTTCGGCGAACAGTATTCTCGTTTTTGCCCGGTCCGCATCATGGGGCGGCCGCACACCGCGCAAGTATCGACATACGGCGGGTGACTTTCAAAGATCCATTTCTCCGGCAGGCACGGGACGATATAGCCATCATAAGAGCGGCGAGGTATAGGCGACTCGATCGCCCACCGAATCCACCCATCGTAATACGCGGCCGGGGCTTCTCGATTCTTCTCTTCCCACTCCCGCGGATAAGGCACGTACTCAAAAGCGGTCGCCCCTTTCAGACCGGCATCCCACATCCACCGCACCGCCGAGGGGTCATCCGGCACCCACCAAAAACGGAATTTATCGGCCCTATCGAGAAGCCCCCGATACACATCCTGGACGTTCGCGCCGGCCCGTCTATAGATTTTTTTGTTGGTTGCATCCTCATAGACGACGATCTGATGTTTTGAGACGAAGACCGACCCCCACATGCATTTTTTCGGGTGCATCTCTGCAATAACGGCCCGATATGGGAGATCATATGCAGGCGACCGGCGATCTTCATCAGTGCGCCCGGAAACGTACCCCGGGCATCCAATCAGCCCCCGACCGGCGAGGTCACGCGCCCGTGCGCACAACGCGGCACTCGCCCGGAAAATACACCCCCGGTTCTGACAACTCGTATGTGTTATACATTTGAGCGGCCGCGGGTGTCTCTGATCTATGTTGCGCCTTTCAGTCAATCTGATTGAACCTATGGCGATTAAGTTACTTAAAGGTATGTATGTCTCTGATACACATCCGGGCTGACGGGACCAAGTGCATCGGTACTACGGTGCTGATCCCGGAAGACCTGAAGATCGAGGCGAAGGCACGCAAGGTAAACTTCTCACACACCATCGAGCGCGCACTTCGCGAAGAACTCAACATCGGAGGGGCGATATGAACGCCGGCACGCAGATACCCCACCGCACGGTGCGGCCGGAAGTCCTCAAGGCGCTCGACCCGCTCTACAGGGCGGCAGCAGAGTTGCTCATACAAAGAGGTACCTGGAGCCTAGAAACGGAGCAGGTGAAAGCGTGAAAAGAGAGCAGCAGCAGGCCCCGACCAGACGCCCGCAGCATAACCTCAGTTATGTTCTGACAGGTCTTAACAGTTGCCCTCCCCGCCGGCCCTCGCCAACTCCAGCGGAGGCGAGCGAATGAGCGCCCCGAATGGATCTCTTGGGCCGATCCCGCTCCTGGCAGGGATCAGCATGACGATCACCGCAGATCGGGGCAGATGGAGAACAATCTTCTCCCGGGGCGGCGAGACGATCGCCGAGGACCACGCCAAGACACTCCCCTGGATCGGCCGGTACGCCTCCGGGCATCTCACCGGCGTGCTATGTGAAGCCGAACCCCTGGACAAAAAGGCCGTGAAGACCGCGATCGAGGAAGCCTTTGGTCTGATCGCACAGTCCGACGACACCGCCGCCCTGGTCTCCGAGGCAGCCGCCCGGGTGATCGGCGAGACCGTGAGCGCAAAGGTGGAACTCTCGGAGCCTCCCGCGTACGTGATCGACCTCGAAGGCGGGAAAAGCATGGTTTTTACGGCAAAGGAGATTGCCGCACATGCGCCGATCGTCCTCAACACCCGCTGGCTCTCAGTGCACCCCCGCGAACCCCTGAACGCCAACGGGGGCGACTTCGAGCAGATCATAGACCAATGGCTATCGATCGCCGTGGAAGTCGAACCGACCGGTAGCGCCAACGCCTGGGAGAGCATCGTGGAGATGTTGCAGATCAGGATCGCACCTCTGCCCGTGCATACAAGCAAGGACGGTTTGCTCAAGTCCGGTCTCTGGCAGGAGGAAGGCGGCCCGCTCTGGGTTGCCGGCCGGGTGATCGCCGAGGTGTTGAAGGACTCCGGCCGGTCTGAGGCCGATTCCGGGTTTTCAAGATACTTGCAATCTGTCGGTATCCTTGTTTGCCCGTCTAAACCGGTGCGGGTGGGCCGCGTGTTAGTTCGCGCATGGGGGTGCTCGCCGGATCTCCGGCCGGACGACTTGGGGATCTGCGACTTTGCCGATCTGACCGCCGAGGAGGTGCGGCCGTGATGTTACATGATACCCCTATTGTACGCACGCGAGAGATGATCCATGAGCGAAATCGCTCTTGCACGTTTTCCACCCGTAACACCCGTAACCATGTAACACACTCTCTTAAGGGGTCGCGAGTTTCAACCATGAGCGGATCGAATCATCGATCTTCCCCCGCGTGCGATAATAAGGCGGTGGTCTGATGACCGCCGATCTGATCCGGTGGAGGGGCGGGCCTGGTGCAGGCAAGAGCACAACCTTGATCGAGTTCTGCCGGGCCGAGGTAGATGCAGGGGCGACGATCGGCGACCTGGCCGTGATGACCTTTTCAAAGTCGCAGGCCGCCGACCTGGGAGCACGCCTGCACGCCGCGGCCTTCCCGGATGCAGGGGAGAAGGCGATCGCTACGGTGTGCTCTACGATTCACAGTGCAGCACTCAAGGGGTGCATAGCCGCCGGCCTGATTGAGAACCCCCGCGATCAGGTGATCCAGCCCGGGGACCGGAAGAAGATCCCGGTCTACCAGACCTTCATGGAGAAGCACGATCTCGAGTACGACCCGGGGATCGGTACCGACGAGGACGAGGACCACAGCCGCGCCGACCTGCCGATCGGGAACCAGATCATCGCTCTTGCCGCCTACATCTCGGCGACACTCCGCGGCCCTGACGAGTGGCAGGCCGCCGCCGTCGCCCTGGGACTTGCGGTTCCCGTGCATGCCTGGCCGGTGGTCGAACTCCTGCACGCTTGGGCCGCGTACAAGGCCGAAAAGGGAGTTTTCGAGCATGAAGACTATGTGCGCCTGGCCCTCGATCATGAAGTCCCGCCGCCGGCCCGGATCTTGATCGTGGACGAATACCAGGATGTCAGCCCGGCACAGGATGCCCTAATCCAGCAGTGGATCAACCACCCTGACGCCTGCCGCGTCTATGTGGCCGGGGACGAGGATCAAAGCATCTATGGGTTCCGCGGGTGTGATCCCGCCCTCTTCCTCGACCTCGACGCCGACGATCGAGGAGCGACCGGCCCCGCATCCCGGCCGACTTCACACCGCTGCCCGGCCCGGATCATGGCCGCCGCCGAGGAGATCCTTGGGCACCCGGCGAACGTCTCCCCATGCTCTCGCGCCGGTCAGGTCCGCCGCATCCATCCCGCAACCGCGGAGGGACTCGCCCGACAGGTAGAGGAGGCGATCGCGTACGCCCGCACCCTGCCCGGGGAGCGGCAGCCCGTGTACGTCCTCTCCCGCTTCAGGAAGGGAGCCGGCAACCTCACCTATGCCCTCGCCGCCGCGGGTATCCCGTGTAGCGGGATCAAGTCCGGGAGGGTGCGCTTCTGGAGCGGGGTAAAGGTCGGTCGCAGCAAGAGCATGCTTGAAGATACGGTGATCAACCCGTGGGTTCTGAAAACAGCGATCGGCCGGTACCTCGCCGGGTGTGACATCGATCAGATCCCGACCGACGAGGCCGAAGCACTGATCCTCGCGACCCTCACCGGCAAGGCCCGTACTGCCGCCCTATCCGACCTGAAGATCAAGGCGAAGCGCGGGCCGGTACGCCTGGGTGACGTGTACCGATGGACTGCCGGCAACATGGCGACCGGGATCTTCTCCGTGCTCAACCTCCGATCCTGGATCGTCTCGCAGGTCCGGGCATGCCTCACCCGGGAGCGGCAGAGGGGCTATGAGATCACCCCCGACATGGTGCGGGTAGACACGATCCACGCGGCGAAAGGGCTAGAGGCGTCCGTGGTGCTCCTGCACACGGGATACCTAAAGGGCCGAGTGGATGACCTCGCCGATCCTGACCGCCGGGCCGAGGAGCGGCGGGTCTATTTCACAGGAGCGACGCGGGCATCTGATGCGCTCCTCCTCCTCGATTACGGCGATGCCCCGGCCTGTCCGCTCCTCGCAGGAGTTGCAGCATGAAGGCCCTCATGGAAGACGCCTGCCGGTTCTATGAGGCGCATCTGACCGACGAGCACCGGACCTTCCTCCTCGCCCGCTATGGCTTCAAGCCGTGGCTTGTGGAGCGGTCCCGGATCGGATACGCCCCGGCAGACGGCACGGCCCTTCTCCTGCACCTGATGAACAAGGGGTTCGACGGCGAAGAGATCATCGCGTCCGGCCTGGTGCAGCGGTGGACGAGGGACGGCAACACGGGTGTTACCGATCACTTCCGGGGGAGGATCATCTTCCCCTACCTCGACGGCGACGGGACGCCCGCGTACTTCATCGGCAGGCAGACCGATGAGACGCCGACGCACGGCGACGCGGTACCGGCCAAATACAAGAAGCAGATCGTCACGGAGACCGGGCCGAGGGAACCGATCTTTGGCACCTGGTCGGTGTTCGACGGCGACCCGCTGATCGTCACGGAGGGGATCGCCGATGCTCTTGCAGCCCTCCAGGACTGCCGGCCGTGTATCTCCCCGGTGACCACAGCCTTCAAGCGGGAGCGGATCGACGAGGCCGCCGCGTACTGCCGCCGGGCCGGTGCGGTCTATGTCATCATGGACAACGAGGAGAGCGCCGCCGGCCTGAAAGGAGCAGCAAAGACGGCATATGCCCTCCTCGCGCACGGGATCGAGAAGGTGTATGTCGGCACCCTCCCCCGCCCGGAAGGAGAGGCGAAGGTGGACCTCAACGACTACCTGAGGGGAGGCGGCGACCTCGCCCCGATCCTCGCCGATGCGGTCCCGGCCGCCGAGCACCCCGCCGTGCAGGAGGAGAAGCGGCAGGAGATCCAGGCGGGTATGGCCGCCCTCCGATCGGCCGTCTCCCGGGATCGGTGGAGGAGGAGCGGGAAGAAGAAAGGCGGTGACGACATCGACGACCTGAAACGCCGCATGCCCTCCCTCAGCGCCTACACGGGGATAGCGCCCGGGAGGAGAGGCCCGCACCCGGTCTATGGTTCGACGCACGGGGACAACTTCACTATCTCCCCGGACGGCGAGACGTGGACCTCGTTCCATGGCGGGAACGACGAGGGGAAGAGCGGTAACATCTTCAAACTGATCGCCCTGGAGCAGGGGTACCTCTCCGACGAGGACCGCCCCCTTCGCGGTGAGGCATTCAAACAGACGATCGACTACTGCAAGGAGAGGTGGACATGACCGACAACACAGAGGACCGCACCATGACAGAGCACGGGACATTCACGGCGGCAGAGCGCCCGTTATCCGACCCCGACCGGGAAAAACTCGTTAAGATGCTGCACACAGTCTCAGAAAAACTGTTTGGCAGGATCACAGCGCCCCGGTTCAAGACGAAGACGACCGACAAGGATCTTCTCGCCTTCTGCCGCGCACTCGCGGCAATGGCAGTCGCGGCGAACACGGTTCAAAAGGATATGGACCTTGAAGCACTCGAAACCCGGATTGCCGCCCTGGAACAGCAGAAAGAACGCGAAAAACCACAGAGGTATTGACATGACCAACAAAGCATTTGAGAAGCGCATTGAAGCGCTGGAGCAGAACGCAGGAGCAGAAGTAGCCGTTGTTTTCGGCGATGAGGAGGCCCCGCGAGCAAAGCATGTGATCCGTCTCGATGAAGAGGACCGGGATCTATGACCCGCGGCAGCATCGAGCGCAGGCTTGCAGACCTCGAACGGGAGGACGACGAGGAGCAGATCATACTCTGCAATCTCGCCGACCTCGACACTGTTCGACAGCAGACGGCAGGCCGGAACGTGATCATCATCGTGGACGACATCGCCAACAGCGGCGGGGACTCCCGCCCGGCGGGAAGGGAAGGGTAACCCCTTCTCTCTCCCTCTCGCCGATTGTGGGCAATCCTCACCGCCCGGAAAACGGTTCTTTTCTCACTCGCCCACAACATCATCTTCCGGTTCATCAACGAGGATGCAGTGCACCCGGCGACCCAACCAGCGCTTCGGCACCTGGACCGCCGCCCCGTTACCGGATTTTACCGCCGTCTTCTCCAACTGTTCGTACCCCGTGATGGTTGCAGTAAATGGTTGCATGTCCATACTATGGAAGGACAAAGTATATATTATCATACTGTAAATACATTGTATTGACAAGGTGAAGACAGATGATGCAGAAGTCAGGCAAGATAACCCGGTCCCACAAGGCCCTGAAGGTCGAACTCGAAGCCCGGCCCGGTGCAACCCTCGTGATCGGTGCGGCGGACGCCCGGAACCTGATCGACCACGGCATGACCGCCCGGATATACCTGGTCGCCCGGTCCGCCGATGTGGACGTGATCGAGGACGTGGGATCGGCGAGCCTCTCCCGCAGCGGCAAGGGGATAACTATCAGGGTTGATGTGGGTGTGCCGGTGCTCCCCGCCCTCTACGCGAGCAAGGCACAGGTGGAGGACGTTTACAAGGGCTTCAGGGCGGCGGCAATGGTCAGCGCCCCCGACGACCGCCCCCTCTCGCGTGAGGAGGGGAAGAGCGCCCGGCGAGATCCGATGAATGATGGACTGCACCGGGGATTCGCAGAGGTGCGGGCATGAGCGCCCCGGCCCTCTCCCCTGACGACCGCGCGATCCTCCTGGAGATCCACGCATGTGTGCGGGAGACAGTCGCGGCGATGAGGCCCGCCCACCCCGATGAAGGCCGCAGGCCGGAGGGAGTCACCACAACAGTGAGGAGATGGTAGAGATGGAAACAACCCCCATGATTGTCAGGCGCGAAGACGCCGCCGCTCTGGAACGCAACATCGAGTACAGCACGGGTATCCACATCCCGGTCACCGACCGCATGGTCGAACGCGGGATCTGGCAGATCGAAGACTGACCGCTGCACCCCCCTAACCTCTCTTTTTGCTCTTTTCGACAATTGACGACATGCCCGGGCCGCCGTTCCCCTGATCGCCGGGGGAGGAGGTATGATGATCCTGGCACCCCCTTACTATCGCACGCGAGAGATGATCCATGAGCGGATCTGCTCTTGTATGTTTTCCACCCGTTCCACCCGTTACCATGTAACACACTCTCTTAAGGGGGCCGCGAGTTCCAACCAAGAGCGGATCGAATCATCGATCATCCCTCGTGCGATAATAGGGAGGCGTTTTGATGACCGCTGCCCCGCCCGGCAGGGCAGGTAGGCGCGCAGCATGGTAGGTATAACGGCCCCATGCGCACAGGGATCTTGCCCGGCCCGATCGAACCACCCCCTACTCCAGATGGGGGAGAGGTGCCGCCCGGGGCGTGCACACAGTCACCGGGAGAGGATACGCCCCGCGCAGGCGAACACCACCGTACCAGAGGCGCGATAGAGCGCCGGGGCCTTAGTGTTTCATCGGTAGAGACAGCGAGACGATCCACGGCCCTTGAGAAACGGAGGAAAAGCCTTATTTCCTCATACGGTAACTATCGCATATCAGGAAGTGACGGGGATATGAGGATCTTGACCCTCAAAAAAATGGTGAAACCGACCCCGCTTGCCCCTCTGTTTTTGTAAAGGATTCGTTACATCCTCTCTTTTATGCGAGAGGCCGGATTCGAACCGACGGACCCCTGCGGGAACAGATCTTGAGTCTGTCGCCGTTAGCCACTTGGCTACTCTCGCAATTTGCAGACATTA
>Ga0209269_1001357_pt1 | contig 13235 bp, 16 predicted proteins | sample MTBAKMMethaMetaG_FD_187455 | JGI IMG/M metagenome (GOLD analysis project Ga0209269, IMG submission 187455) | Enrichment culture microbial communities from Arthur Kill intertidal strait, New Jersey, USA, that are MTBE-degrading - MTBE-AKM (Arthur... | ecosystem: Environmental > Aquatic > Marine >... | reverse complement strand
CGGCGGAAGGTGAGGCGGAGGGCTTTATCTACGCATCAAGGTTTGCCCTTCAGGAGCGCCACAAGCTCTCTCCGCCTCGTGTAGTGGGAGCTAACCACTACGGGAAATAAGATACAAGGAGCGCCCCTTGGGCGCGATTCAGAGGTCGCGCCCAAGGGGCGCTCCTACAATTCAGGCGAATGGATGGTAGTGCTTATGCCACCACCGCACGAGCCCCAGGTCCCGCAGCATGACCCAGGTGGCAAACGCCGTCACCACCGCACCGAAGAACACGGTGTTGCCGGTGGCCAACGACTCGCCGGAAAAACCCAATACCCAGGGGGAAGCCATCAGCCAGACGCCGAAGGCCATGTTCACCCATTCTTCCGCCACCTGGTGCACCAGGGCGGCGAAGGACGACAGCACCACGATCAGGGCGCCCACCACCATGCTGTTCCACACCGCGGACGTTTCAAAGGAATAACCGAGGAACCAGGGCGACATGAAGAGCCACATGCCGATGGCGAAATTGCCCCAGTCCTGCCAATAGCGACGTAGGATTTTCATCATGACCTCCTATTGCCGAGCGTTTAAGTACACTATAGACCAGCAGCGTCGGCCGGGGTTCGGGCAATAAAAAACCCCGCCGGAGCGGGGTTTTCAGGCTTGAGGGGCCGGGCGATTACATCATGCCCATGCCGCCCATGCCGCCCATGTCGCCGCCGGGCATGGCGGGCTCGTCCTTGGGCAGCTCGGCCACCATGCAGTCGGTGGTGAGCATCAGGCCGGCAACGCTTGCGGCGTTCTGCAGAGCGGAGCGGGTCACCTTGGTGGGGTCCAGCACGCCCATTTCCACCATGTCGCCGTACTCGCCGGTGGCGGCGTTGTAGCCGTAGTTGCCTTTGCCTTCTTCCACCTTGTTGCACACCACGGAGGGCTCGTCGCCGGCGTTGGAGACGATCTGGCGCAGGGGCTCTTCGATGGCGCGCAGCACGATCTTGATGCCGGCGTCCTGTTCGGCGTTGGCGCCTTTCAGGGAAGCGATGGCGGCGCGAACGCGCAGCAGGGCCACGCCGCCGCCGGGGACGATGCCTTCTTCCACCGCAGCGCGGGTGGCGTGCAGGGCGTCTTCCACGCGGGCCTTCTTCTCTTTCATTTCCATTTCGGTGGCGGCACCGACCTTGATCACCGCCACGCCGCCGGCCAGCTTGGCCAGGCGCTCTTGCAGCTTCTCGCGGTCGTAGTCGGAGGTGGTTTCCTCCACTTGCTTGCGAATCTGCTTGACGCGGGACTCGATGTTTTCGGCCTTGCCGGCGCCGTCGATGATGGTGGTGTCTTCCTTACCCACTTCAATCCGCTTGGCTTGGCCCAGTTCGGCCAGGGTGGTCTTGTCCAGGGACAGGCCCACTTCCTCGGCGATCACGGTGCCGCCGGTGAGGATGGCGATGTCTTCCAGCATGGCCTTGCGGCGGTCGCCGAAGCCGGGGGCCTTGACGGCCACGGTCTTGAGGATGCCGCGGATGTTGTTCACCACCAGGGTGGCCAGGGCTTCGCCTTCGATGTCTTCGGCGATGATCAGCAGGGGACGGCCGGCCTTGGCCACTTGCTCCAGCACGGGCAGCAGGTCGCGGATGTTGGAGATCTTCTTGTCGTGCAGCAGGACGAAGGGGTTCTCCAGGGCCGCGATCTGGCGGTCGGGGTTGTTGATGAAGTAGGGGGAGAGGTAGCCGCGGTCGAACTGCATGCCCTCCACCACTTCCAGTTCGTTCTGCAGGCCGGAACCGTCTTCCACGGTAATCACGCCTTCCTTGCCCACCTTGTCCATGGCCTGGGCGATGATCTCGCCGATGGAGCTGTCGGAGTTGGCGGAAATGGAACCCACCTGGGCGATTTCCTTGCTGGTGGTGCAAGGCTTGGAGATTTTCTTCAGCTCTTCCACGGAGGCTTCCACGGCCTTGTCGATGCCGCGCTTGAGGTCCATGGGGTTCATGCCGGCGGCCACGTACTTCATGCCTTCGCGCACGATGGCCTGGGCCAGCACGGTGGCGGTGGTGGTGCCGTCACCGGCCACGTCGGAGGTCTTGGAGGCGACTTCCTTCACCATCTGGGCGCCCATGTTCTCGAACTTGTCCTTCAGTTCGATTTCCTTGGCCACGGACACGCCGTCCTTGGTGATGGTGGGGGCGCCGAAGGAACGCTCCAGCACCACGTTGCGGCCTTTGGGGCCCAGGGTCACCTTGACCGCGTCGGCCAGGACATTGATGCCGGCCACCATGCGCTGGCGGGCGGAATCACCGAATTTAACGTCTTTAGCTGCCATAGTTCTTATCTCCTGATCTTTTCAATTGATGTCGGGTTACGGCCTGCGGCCTAACCCAACCTACATAATCTCGATTAGGCTTCGACGACGCCCATGATGTCTTCTTCGCGCATCACCAGCAGTTCCTCGCCTTCGACCTTCACGGTCTGGCCGGCGTACTTGCCGAACAGCACCTTGTCGCCCACTTTCACTTCCAGCTTGCGCACTTCGCCGTTGTCCATCACCTTGCCGTTGCCCACGGCGATGATTTCGCCCTGGTCCGGCTTTTCAGCGGCGGAGTCGGGAATGACGATGCCGGACGCGGTCTTGCGTTCTTCTTCCAGACGCTTGACGATCACACGGTCATGCAAAGGACGAATTTTCATCTGTTACTCTCCTTGGGTTTCGTTGACTACGTTTTGGCCTGGCACGGCAGTGCTGCCGCGCCGATTTAAGCTTTCTCGGAGGGGCATTGTTAGCACTCGCCCCCGAGGAGTGCTAAATAATAGGGGCCGACCTTTAAAATTTCAAGGGGCAGTTGTTTTTGCTTTCGATGGGACGCCACCACCTTGACTTTGCCGCCAACGGGTATTACCTTGGTAATACCTTGTTCGCCGGAACCGGAAAATGGCTGCCACCACCCTCAAACTCCCCGACCATCTCAAGGCCCGCATCGCGCCCCTGGCGGAGGCGGCGGGGAAAACGCCCCACGCCTGGATGGTCGAAGCCCTGGAGACCCAGGCGGAGTTGGCCGAGCTGCGCCGCTCCTTCATTCGCGACGCCCTGGATTCGGCAACCGAGGTGGACCAGGGCGGCCCCTTGTACGCCATGGAAGACGTGCACGCCTACATCCGCGCCCGGGCGGCGGGCAGGGCGGCCGAGCGGCCCAGGCCGGTGAAGGGCGAGTAGGGCGTGCCCGTGGTCCATTTCTCGGCCCGCGTCCTGGCCGATCTTGACCGGATTTTCGATTTCCTGGCGGTCTACAACCCGGCCCTGGCCGCCCAGGCCGGCGAAGCGATCATCGACGCCACGGCCGTGCTCCAGCGCCATCCCCTGATCGGGCGACCGGTCGAAGGCAGCCTGCGGGAACTGGTGATTTCCCAGGGAACGGCCGGTTACGGGGCGCTGTACCGTTTCCTGGCTGTGGAGGACAGGGTGGACATTCTGGCGATCCGCCATCAGCGGGAAGCGGGTTTTGTTTAACCCCGCCCGCGCCAACCCAAGGCAAGCGAACATGAAAACCATCGAATTTCCTCTCACCGGCGAATACGTCGAACTGTGCAACCTGCTCAAACTCACCGGCGTTGCGGACAGCGGCGGGCGGGGCAAGGCCCTGGTGGCCGAGGGCGCGGTGACCGTGGACGGCCGGCCCGAAAGCCGCAAGACGGCCAAAATCCGCGCCGGGCAGACGGTGGAATGCCAAGGGGTGCGGATCACGGTGGCCGGCGGATAAGACTTTCAATTCCCGGCAAAATCCGCCTTTCTCCGGCACGGCCATTTGTGATATAAATCCGCCCTTTCCCGTAGCCTAAGGCGCTGTGATGATTGAGCAAGACACCCTGCCTCCGGCAGCGGAAGGGCAGACCAGCCTGGAGGCCCTGATTGAGAAGGTGGCGCAGCGCCGGACCTTCGCCATCATTTCCCACCCCGACGCGGGCAAGACCACCCTGACCGAAAAACTGCTGCTGTTCGGCGGCGCCATCCAGATGGCGGGGACGGTGAAGGGCCGCAAGAGCGGTCGCCACGCCACCTCGGACTGGATGGAGGTGGAGAAGCAGCGGGGCATTTCGGTGGCCAGCTCGGTGATGCAGTTCGAGCACGGCGGCTGCGTGTTCAACCTGCTGGACACCCCGGGCCACCAGGACTTTTCCGAAGACACCTACCGGGTGCTCACCGCGGTGGACGCCGCGGTGATGGTGGTGGACGCCGCCAAGGGCGTGGAGGAGCAGACCATCAAGCTGCTGGAAGTGTGCCGGCTGCGCAACACGCCCATCATCACTTTCATCAACAAGATGGACCGTGAAGTGCGGGAACCCCTGGAACTGCTGGACGAGATCGAATCCGTGCTGCGCATCCACTGCGCCCCGGTGACGTGGCCGGTGGGCATGGGCAAGCGCTTCCAGGGCGTGTACCACCTGCTGAACGACGAAATCCTGCGCTTCACCCCCGGCGAGGAAAAAGCCGGCCAGGAAGTGGAAACCCTGAAGGGCCTGGATAACCCGCGCCTGGACCAGGAATTCCCCTTGGAAACGGAAACCCTGCGGGGCGAAATCGAGCTGGTGAAAGGGGCGGGCGCCGCCTTCGACTTGGAAGCCTTCCTCGCCGGCACCCAATCCCCGGTGTTCTTCGGCTCGGCCATCAACAACTTCGGCGTGCGGGAAGTGCTGCGCGCCCTGGCCGACTGGGCGCCGCCGCCCCTGCCGCGGGAGGCCCAGGAACGCACGGTGCAGCCCACGGAACGGCCCTTCACCGGCTTCGTGTTCAAGATCCAGGCCAACATGGACCCCAACCACCGGGACCGCATCGCCTTCCTGCGCGTGTGTTCCGGGCGCTACGAACCGGGGATGAAGGTCCACCACCGGCGCCTGGGGCGTCAAATGAAAATCGCCAACGCCGTGACTTTCATGGCCAACGAGCGCACCCGCATGGAAGACGCGGTGGCCGGCGACATCATCGGCATCCACAACCACGGCCAGCTGCAGATCGGCGACACCCTCACCGAAGGGGAATCCCTGACCTTCAAGGGCATCCCTTATTTCTCGCCGGAATTGTTCAGCCGCGCCCGCCTGCGGGATCCCCTCAAGGCCAAGCAGCTGTATAAAGGGCTGCGGGAACTGGGGGAGGAGGGCGCGATCCAGGTGTTCGAGCCCCTGGCCGCCGAGGGCAGCGTGCTGCTGGGCGCCGTGGGCCAGCTCCAGTTCGAGGTGGTGGAACACCGGTTGCGTACCGAATACAACGTAGATGCGGTGTTCGAAACGGCGGGCATCCAGACCGCCCGCTGGGTCACCTGCGACAACCCGGCCAAACTGCGGGAGTTCGAGCGGGCCAACCATGGCCGGCTGGCGAAGGACGTGGACGGCAACCTGGTTTACCTGGCCGAAACCCGGGTGAACCTGAACCTGACCATGGAACGCTGGCCCGACGTGCGCTTCCACAATACCCGGGAGCATGGGCAGCTGCTGGGGAAGTGAGCTTGTCCCTATAATCACCCCATGACCAACCAGGACCTGCTCGCCCGCACTCTCGCCGCCGTCTGGCACCCCTGTACCCAGATGAAGCGCCACGAGGCCCTGCCCGTGGTGCCCATCCAGCGGGGCGAAGGCGTGTGGCTGTACGACTTCGACGGCCGCCGCTACCTGGACGGGGTGAGCTCCTGGTGGGTGAACCTGTTCGGCCACTGCAATCCCCGCATCAACGGGGCGCTGAAGGACCAGTTGGAGAAGCTGGAGCACGTGATCCTGGCGGGCTTCACCCACGAGCCGGTGGTGGAACTGTCGGAGCGGCTGTCCGCCCTCACCGGCCTGGGCCATGCCTTTTACGGCTCCGACGGCGCGTCGGCGATCGAAATCGCCCTCAAGATGAGCTTCCACTACTGGCGCAATAAGGGCCGGTTCGAGAAGGCCGGCTTCGTCAGCGTCGCCGGCGGCTACCATGGGGAGACCCTGGGCGCCCTGTCGGTCACCGACGTGGCCCTGTTCAAGGACACTTACGCCCCCCTGCTGCGCTCTACCGTGCAAGTGCCGAGCCCGGACTGGCGGCTGGGGAGGGGCGAGGAAAGCGCGGAAGACTGCGCCCTGCACGCCGCCGCGTCCCTGGAAAACCACCTGGCCAAACATCACGAAGCCACCGCGGCGGTGATCGTGGAGCCCCTGGTGCAGTGCGCCGGGGGCATGGCCATGTACCACCCGGTCTATCTCCAGAAGGTGCGGGAAGCCTGCAACCGCTACGAGGTGCACCTGATCGCCGACGAAATCGCGGTGGGCTTCGGGCGCACCGGCACCCTGTTCGCCTGCGAGCAAGGAGGCATCAAGCCGGACTTCCTCTGTCTGTCGAAAGGCATCACCGGCGGCTACCTGCCCCTGTCCGCGACCCTCACCACCGACACCGTCTACCAGGCCTTCTACCACGAGGATGTGGCCCGGGGCTTCCTCCACTCCCACTCCTACACCGGCAACGCCCTGGCCTGCCGGGCGGCCTTGGCGACCCTGGACATCTTCGCCCAGGATCAGGTGGTCGAGGCCAACCGGGCCAAAGCGGCGCGCTTCAATCAGTTGCTCCAACCCCTGGCGGAACATCCGCGGGTGAAGGACTTCCGCAATGCGGGAATGATCTGGGCCTTCGAGGTGGAGGGCGCGGCGCCGGATTTTGCCGCCCGCTTTTTCCAGGCGGCGATGGAAAAGGAGTTGCTGCTGCGGCCCATGGGCAACACGGTGTACTTCATGCCGCCCTACGTGATCGGGGAGGAGGAGATGGCCCTGCTGGCTTCCGGCACCCTGGCGGTGCTGGAAACGGTTTAACGGTCAGCGGCAGCGCCCGTCCAGCTTCATCCACCGCACGAACCAGTCCCGCACCCGCTCCCGGGCGTGCTGGGCGGCGACTTTTTCTTCCGGGGTCTGGTCGTTGCGGAAATCGAAGGCGCGCCGCGCCAAGGGATAGTACTGGACCTCCACCGGAACGCCCCGTTCGTACAAGGCATAGAACGCCCGTCCCCCCACCATGCGGCGCAGTTCGTAGTCCTGCTCGCCGATGACGAACAGCCAGGGGGTCGTGATCGTGGACACTTCGGGGGCGACGTTGAACAGCTGGTCGCCTTCCGGCGCGTTGGGGTTCTGCATGTGGCCGGCGTAGGTGGCCACCGCCGCGATGTCCTTGCCCCGCTTGGCCGCCAGGCGCAGGGCGTAGTAGCCGCCCCGGGAATAGCCCACCACCCCGGCCGGCGCCTTGCACCCCTGGGGGTGTTTCAACAACAGGTCGAAGGCCGCTTCCACGTCGTTTTCCGTTGCCGGGTCGTGGGCCTTGGGCCAGCGTTCGATGAAGCGGCCGCTCTGCCAGTCCGGTGCCACCACCAGGAAGCCCTGCTCCGCCAGGGCGGTGATGTGGCGCCGGTCCACCTCGTCGTAGCCGCGCTTGGCGTGGATATAGAGCACCGGCGGAAACGGCCCCTTGCCCTCGGGAAGAGCGATTTCCACCGGCACCTCCACGTCCCCGGATTTGGCGGTGGCGGTTTTGATCTCCACGCCGGCATGGGCTTGGGCAAAAACAGCCAGCAGACTGGCCGTCAGGGCGCCGAGCAGAACGTGTTTCTTCATCTCAAGGCAGGGGCTTTTCCAGGGCGTAGAGCTGGGCCACGGTCTCCCGCTCCCGCACCAGATGTACCGCGGCACCGTCCACCATCACTTCGGCGGCCCGGGGGCGGGTGTTGTAGTTGGAGCTCATGCTCATGCCGTAGGCGCCGGCGGACATCACCGCCAGGAGGTCGCCTTCCGCCAGGGACAGGCGGCGGTCGTGGCCGAGGAAGTCGCCGCTTTCGCACACCGGGCCGACGATCTCATACTCGTATTCCGGCGTTTCCTCCCCCCGGGGCGCCACCGGCAGGATGTCGTGCCAGGCGTCGTAGAGGGCGGGGCGGGCCAGGTCGTTCATGGCGGCGTCCACCACGGCGAAGTTCTTGGCCTCGCCGTGCTTGAGGTAGTTGAGGCGGGTGAGCAGCAGGCCGGCATTGCCCACCAGGGAGCGGCCGGGCTCGATCAGCACTTCCTGCGTCCGTCCCTTGAGACCGGCGAGGAGGGTTTTCACATAGGCCGCCGCAGCAGGGGGCTCCTCGTCGGTATAGCGGATGCCCAGGCCGCCGCCGAAATCCAGATGGTGGAAGGCGATGCCGTCCTTCTCCAGGGCCGCCACCAGGGCCAGCACCCGCTCCACCGCGTCGGCGAAGGGCCCCAGCTCGGTGATCTGGGAACCGATGTGGCAATCGACGCCGGTCACATCCAGATTGGGCAGCTGCGCCGCCAAGCCGTAAACCCGCCGGGCCTGGTCGTAGGCAACGCCGAATTTGCTGCTCTTGAGGCCGGTGGAGATGTAGGGGTGGGTCTTGGGGTCCACGTTGGGGTTCACCCGCAGGCTCACCCGGGCCTTCTTGCCCATCTCGCCGGCGATGCGGTTGAGGTGGTGAAGCTCGCTTTCCGATTCCACGTTGAAGCAGCGGATGCCCTTTTCCAGGGCCAGGCGGATTTCGGGCTCGCTCTTGCCCACGCCGGAGAACACCACTTTCCCGGCATCGCCGCCGGCCGCCAGGACCCGCTGCAATTCGCCGCCGGAAACGATGTCGAACCCCGCCCCGAGGCGGGCAAAGAGGCTGAGGACGCCCAAGTTGGAATTGGCCTTCACCGCGTAGCACACCAGGTGGGGGTGGCTGCCGAAGGCCCGGTCGAAGGACTGGAAAGCCTCGGTCAGGGCGGCGCGGGAATAGACGTAGCTGGGGGTGCCGTAAGTTTCGGCGAGGGTGCGCAAGGGCACACTCTCGGCAAAAAGCTCGCCGTTGCGGTATTCGAAAGACTTCACTGCGGTTGTTCCTGCTGCTGTTCGGGTTGCTGTTCGGGTTGGGGCGCGGGCTGTGCCTGCTTGGCGGGCTCCTGGCCGGGTGGGGGAAGATAAAGGTCGCCCTTGTAGCCGCAGCCGGCTAGCAGCAGGGAAAGGGAAACTAGCAAAGGAGAAAGGCGCATAGTATTCTCATGAGCGTCTAGAATTCCGCGTATCTTAGCATTAAAGGCCTAAGCCCATGACCGACAGCGAATACCACCAACTGGCCGACGCCGTTTTCAAGCGCGTCGAGGAAACCGTGGACGGCGCCGAGACCGTCATCGACTGCGACCGCAAAGGCGGCAGCGTGCTGGAACTCAGCTTCGAGAACGGCAGCCAGATCATCGTCAACAAGCAGGCGCCGATGCAGGAGATCTGGGTCGCCGCCAAAGCCGGCGGCTTCCATTATGGGTGGAAAGACGGCGCCTGGCGCAGCAGCCGGGACGGCAGCGAACTGCTGGCGGACTTGTCCCGTTTCACCAGCGAGCAGGCCGGGGAAACCGTCACCTTCTGACCCCCATGGCCACCGACGAACTCCTGCTCAAGCTCCTCGGCTCGGTGAAGCTCTTCGCCGGCCTCGGCCGGGCCGACCTGCTGGGGCTCCTGGCCTGCGCCGAGAAGGCAGAGTTCGCAGAAGGGGAGACGGTGTTTACGGAAGGGGACGACGGCTGTGCGGTCTACGTCGTGGTGGCGGGAACCGCCGAGGTCCTCAAGACCGCGCCGGACGGCACCCGGGCCCTGCTGGCGATGATGCTGCCGGGGGACAGCTTCGGCGAGATGGCGCTGATCGACAGCAAGCCCCGCTCGGCCACGGTGCGGGCGGCGACCCCCTGCCTGACCCTGCGCATCGCCAAGGAAAAGCTGGAAAAATCCCCCGCCGTGGCTGCCCGGCTGTACCAGAACATCGCCCGCCTGCTGGTGCGGCGCCTGCGCAAGGCCAACGACGTAATCCTGTTTCAGGCCGGCGGCAGGGGCCGGCGGGACAACCCGCTGTTCGCCAATACGACAGTGATTCATCGGGGTTGAGGCGGGAACCCCCGCTCAACCCAGCCTTTTATCCCAGCGCCGCCCGCGCCCGGGCCACCGCTGCCCGCACCTGGACCGGCGCAGTGCCGCCGATGTGGTTGCGGGCCGCCAGGGAGCCTTCCAGGGTCAGCACGGCGAAGATGTCGTCGCCGATCAGGTCCGAAAACTTCCGCAGTTCTTCCAGGGACAGTTCCGACAGGTCGCAGCCCTTGCCCTCGGCGAAGCGCACCGCCAGAGCCACCGCCTCGTGGGCGTCGCGGAAGGGGAGGCCTTTTTTCACCAGGTAGTCGGCCAGATCGGTGGCGGTGGCGAAGCCCTGGAACGCGGCGGCGCGCATGGCATCCTGCTTCACCGTGATGCCGCGCATCATGTCGGCGTAAATCGTGAGGGTGTCCCGCAGGGTGTCCACGGTGTCGAACAGGGGTTCCTTGTCCTCCTGGTTGTCCTTGTTGTAGGCCAGGGGCTGGGACTTCATCAGGGTCAGCAAGGCCACCAGATGGCCGTTCACCCGGCCGGTCTTGCCCCGCACCAGCTCGGGCACGTCCGGGTTCTTCTTCTGGGGCATGATGCTGGAGCCGGTGCAGAAGCGGTCGGCGATGTCGATGAAGCCGAAGCGCGGGCTCATCCACAGGATCAGCTCTTCCGACAGGCGGGACAGATGGGTCATCACCAGGGCGGCGACCGCGGTGAATTCGATGGCGAAGTCCCGGTCGGACACGGCGTCCAGGGAATTCTCGCACACGCCGTCGAAGCCCAGTTCCTTGGCTACCCGCTCCCGGTCGATGGGGTAGGAGGTCCCGGCCAGGGCGGCAGCGCCCAGGGGCAGGCGGTTGACGCGCTTGCGGCAATCGGCGAGGCGCTCGGCGTCCCGCTTGAGCATTTCGTAGTAGGCCAGCATGTGGTGGCCGAAGGTCACCGGCTGGGCCACCTGGAGGTGGGTGAAGCCGGGCATCACGGTGTCAGCATTGGCCTCGGCCTGGTCCAGCAGGGACAACTGCAGTTCCCGCACCCGGCCCAGCAAATCGTCGATGGCGGCTCGCAGATAGAGGCGCACGTCGGTGGCCACCTGGTCGTTGCGGGAGCGGGCGGTGTGCAAGCGCTTACCGGCATCGCCCACCAAGCTAGTCAGCCGGCGCTCGATGTTCATGTGGACGTCTTCCAGGTCCACCGACCAGTGGAATTGGCCGGAGCGGATTTCCGCCTGGATTTGCTCCATGCCCTTGCGGATGGCGGCCAGGTCGCCGGCGGACAGCAGGCCGACGGCGTTGAGCATGGCCGCGTGGGCCAGGGAACCCTGGATGTCGAATTCCGCCATGCGCTGGTCAAAAGCCACCGAGGCGGTGTAGCGCTTGACCAGTTCCGACACCGGCTCGGAGAAGCGGCCGGACCAGGTTTTGTTCTGTTCTTCCATCACATTCGTGCCTAAAATCCACAAGATGCGAATTATAAAGCAAAACCTCCCGGTCACCCTGCCCAACTTCTGCAACCTGGGCATCATGCTGCGCATCCTGGTGCTGGTGGACGTCATGAGTTTGCTTGCGGCCATGGCCCGAAGCAGCGGTTCCCTGTGGCAGGAAGTGCTGGAAATCTCCGCCCTGGTGCAGCCCATCCTGCTGGCGTCGCTCCTGGCCCTGTGCCTGCTGCGCCGCTGGCTCAAGCGCCTGCCCTACCATTTGGGCATTGCGGCGATTCTGTTGCTCACCACCGTGATCACCACCCTGGTGGCAGTGGCGGGGCAGAACCTGTTTTTTGGCCCCGGCGGCTTGGCCCTGGACCGCTTCTGGCTGTTCTCCCTCGCCGCCACCGGCACGGTGCTGTACTACTTCCATCTGCGCAACCGGGCCCTCTCCCCGGCCATCACCGAAGCCCGGCTGCAGGCCCTGCAGGCCCGCATCCGCCCCCATTTCCTGTTCAACAGCCTGAACGCGGTGCTGTCCCTGATCCGCAGCGACCCCAAGCGGGCGGAGCAGACCCTGGAGGACATGGCCGACCTGTTCCGGGTGCTGATGGCGGACAACCGCCAACTCACGACCCTGGAGAAGGAAGTGGCCCTGTGCCGCCAATACCTCAACATCGAACAGCTGCGCCTGGGGGAACGGCTATACCTGGCCTGGGCCATCGACAAGATGCCCCGGGAGGCGCTGGTCCCGCCCCTGGTGCTGCAACCCCTGCTGGAAAACGCCGTCTACCACGGCATCGAGCCCCGGGCCGAGCCGGGAGAGATCAGCATCAACATCTACCGCAGCCGGGACGAGGTGCACTTCGTGATCCGCAACCCCTATCTCGGGGACGACAAGCACCATGGCGGCAACAAGATGGCCCTGGACAACGTGCGGGAGCGCCTGAAGCTGCATTTCGACGCCGAAGCGAGCCTTGACGCCAGCATTCACGGCAACACTTACCAGGTGCACATCACCCTGCCCTACACCACCAGCGAATGAACCCCCTCGCCATTCTCATCGTCGACGACGAGGCCCCCGCCCGCCATCGCCTGAAGGAGGTGCTGGCCGACTGCGCCGGGGAATTGCCCCTCACCGTGGCGGGGGAGGCGGCCACCGGCCGCGAAGCCCTGGAGTGGCTGTCGCATCACCGGGCCGACGTGGTGCTGCTGGACGTGCGCATGCCCGGCATGAACGGCATCGAAACGGCCCGCCACCTGCTGACCCTGCCCCAGCCGCCGGCGGTGATTTTCACCACCGCCTACGACCATTACGCGGTCCAGGCCTTCGAAGTGAACGCCATCGATTACCTGCTGAAGCCGGTGCGAAGCGAGCGCCTGCTTGCGGCCCTGCGCAAGGCCCGCGCCCTTTCATCCCCCCAGGGGGAGACGCTGAGGGAGTTGGCCGACGGCCCCCGCAGCCACCTGGGGATTTTCGAGCGGGGGCGCATCCTGCTGCTGGCGGTGGAGGACATCGTGTTTCTGCGGGCGGAGCTGAAATACGTCACCGTCCGCACCAAGAAAGGGGAATACCTGGTGGAAGAACCCCTGGTGCGGCTGGAGGAGGAGTTCGGCGAGCGCTTCCTGCGCATCCACCGCAACTGCCTGGTGGCCCGGAACCGCATCCGGGGGGTGGAAAAGAGCCACGACGACGACGGCACTTGGCTGGTGGCCCTGGAGGGCATTCCCGAGCAGTTGCCGGTGAGCCGCCGCCAGTTGCCGCTGGTGAAGGAGGCTTTGCGGCGGTAGGAGCGCCCCCATGGGCGCGACCCATCATCGCGCCCATGGGGGCGCTCCTTGTATCTTATTTCCCGTAGTGGTTAGCTCCCACTACACGAGGCGGAGAGAGCTTGTGGCGCTCCTGAAGGGCAAACCTTGATGCGTAGATAAAGCCCTCCGCCTCACCTTCCGCCG
>Ga0209269_1001356_pt1 | contig 13240 bp, 12 predicted proteins | sample MTBAKMMethaMetaG_FD_187455 | JGI IMG/M metagenome (GOLD analysis project Ga0209269, IMG submission 187455) | Enrichment culture microbial communities from Arthur Kill intertidal strait, New Jersey, USA, that are MTBE-degrading - MTBE-AKM (Arthur... | ecosystem: Environmental > Aquatic > Marine >... | reverse complement strand
ATCTAATTCCGTGAAAGGGGTGCAAATGATTGGCAGCGGATTCCAATAGCAGTGGTCATGTGGGCATGGGGAATTACCCGAGTGCCCGTATTAGCCGCAGGTCTGACACCCTTTCCAGAAACTGGGCCAGCCCTGGCGCTGGGTCTGGCACCCAGGCTGGCAATTTCCACTATTGTGGTCGGTGCACCAAAATGGCAAAAACTCTGGCCGACGCGAAACCGCCTGCGACTGTAAGCTTCGCAGACCTGGGGCCAGGACTTTCCAAAAACATGCACCGACCTAGCGATGGAAATTTCTTGATCTAGGTCGGTGTACTAAAATGGCAAAAATTCCTGGCATCGCGAAACCGTCTGCGGCTGTAAGCTTTGCGGGCCTGGGCAAGGGATTGCCGAAAATATGCACCGACACTGTTTCTGGCAATTTCTTCAAAAGGGGCCAGCCCTGGCTGGGTCTGGCACCCTGAACGGTAGTTTCCACAGTAAGTGTCACCCCTCAGTGTTCTTCACGGAGTTAAGCAAAGAGCCCCCTCGTTCGCCGGTACCCCCCTGTTGACATTCGTCACCAACGCGTCTAAGATAAAAGCTAATTAAATCAGCCATAAACCTATGACTGAAGCGAGTACATCCGGATGGGTCATCCCAGAGAGTTGCCGATGGTGAGAGTGCAGCATGAGACGCCGGGTCGAATGGATTCAGGAGGGCAGCCCGAAAGTTTACGAGTAGGCGCTGACGGGGACTCGGCCCGTTATCCGGCGAGTGCGCATGATGGTGCGTGAACAGAGGGGGTCTTTCTATTTATGAAAGGCCAATCCGGGTGGTACCGCAGGAGTGGAAGCTCTTGTCCCAGAGAGGACAAGGGTTTTTTTGTTTTTTCCGGCCAAAAGGACGGTAAAAAACACCACACAAGGAGGTCCATTATGAGCCAGTTGAATCAAGTGATCCGGAAAATCAGCGAGGGTAAACATCTGAGCGAGGCCGAGGCTTTCGCAGCAGTCAATGAAATCATGAGCGGCGAGGCGCAGGCAGTCGAAATTGCGGCCTTTTTAACAGGCCTGCGCGTCAAGGGCGAAACGGTGCCGGAAATCACCGGGGCAGTCCGTTCGATGCGCGATTTTGCAATCCGCATCCACCCGGCGGTCGATTTCCTGGTCGATCCGGTCGGCACCGGCGGCGACCAGACCGGGACCGTCAACATCAGCTCTGCGGCAGCCCTCGTTGCCGCCGCAGCAGGGGCCAAGGTCGCCAAGCACGGCAATCGTTCCGTCTCCAGCAAATCCGGCAGTGCCGACTTCTATGAAAAGCTGGGACTCGACATCACCCTGAGTCCGGCTGAGGTCCAGGCCTGTATTGAAACCTACGGCTTCGGCTTCATGTTTGCCCCGACCTTCCACCCGGCCATGCGTCACGCCGCACCGGTCCGGCGCCAGCTCGGCATCCGCACGTTATTCAACATCCTCGGTCCCCTCTCCAACCCAGCCTCGGCCCAGGGCCATGTTATCGGCGTCCACGACCCGGCAATCATGCCTTTCGTCGCCGAAACGCTCAAGGCGATCGGTGTCCAGCACGCCCTGATCGTCCACGGCAGCGATCGCACCGATGAAATCACGATCAGCGGTGAAACCGCAGTCATCGAGCTCAAGGACGGCCAGATCAAAGCCAGCGTCATTCGGCCCCAGGATTTCGGACTCACCCCTGCCCCCCTCGAAACGATCAAAGGCGACAGCCCGGCTGACAATGTCCGGATTGTCGAAGCTGCTTTCCACGGCGAACGCGGACCGGTCCGTGATGTCATCCTGATGAATGCAGCCGCGACGATTTACGTCGGCCAGCAAGCCAGCAGCCTCCAGGAAGGCTTCGCCAAAGCCGAGGCGGCAATCGATTCCGGAGCCGTCACCCGTCTGATCGAGCAATTGCGCACTGTGCGCCATCAGGTCGAGGAGGTCGCGCAATGAGCACAGTTTTTACGGGCACCATGCTCGATCGCATCGTCGAGCAGAAGCGTTTCCGCCTCGAGCAACGCCAGAACGAGATCTCCTTGCAGGATTTGCGTCAAAAAGCCGAAGCGCTCGCCAAGCCGGCAATGGGCCTTGAACAAACAGCCAGCTTTGCCGCTGCGCTGCGCAAGCCGAAAAGCCTCGGCCTGATTGCCGAGATCAAGCAAGCCTCACCATCGAAAGGAATCATCGCCCCGGATTTCCGGCCGGTGGAGCAAGCACTCGCCTATGCCCAGGCGGAGGTCCAGGCGATTTCCGTCCTGACCGAAGAAGACTTTTTCCTCGGTTCCGATGAGCATCTGCAGGCTATCCATGCTGCTGTTCCCCAGCCGATCCTGCGCAAGGATTTTACCATCGATCCATACCAGATCTACGAAGCTCGCTTGCTCGGTGCTTCGGCGATCCTCTTGATCGTGGCGATCCTGTCTGACAGCCAGCTGCGCGAATTCATCAGCCTCGCCCAGTCTCTGGGGCTCGATGTCCTGGTCGAGGTCCATACGCTGGAAGAATTGATGCGGGCGATCGACTGTGGCGCCCAGATCATCGGCATCAACAACCGTGACCTCAAGTCCTTCCATGTCGATCTCGGTGTGACCGAGCGTCTGGCCGGGATCATCCCCAATGACCGGACCGTCGTCTCGGAAAGTGGTATTGTCACCGCCCGCGACATGGCCCGCGTCTACCGCGCCGGGGCCCATGCTGTCCTGGTTGGCGAAACCCTGATGCGCGCTGGCGGCAGCCCGGAATCTGTCGCCGCCACCATCCGTCAGCTGTATTCGGAGATGCCAGGATGACCCGGATCAAGTTCTGCGGCCTGCGCCGCCCAGAAGACATAGCCCTGGCCAATCAATTCCAGCCGGACTACATCGGCCTGATCTTCGCGCCAAGCAAGCGCCAGATCACACCGGATCAAGCTGCAGCCCTGGTCGCCAAACTGGACCCGGCGATCCGTCCTGTTGGCGTTTTCGTCAATGAACCGGTCGACCGGATCGTGACAATCGCCGCTCAAGCAGGCTTGGCTGCGGTACAATTACATGGAGACGAAGGCCCGGCTGAATGGGCCGACCTGCGGCAACAACTGTCTCCCGGAACCGAGATCTGGCAAAAACTGGCGATCCCAGTCGATCTGGCAGCTGCCGCCGAGCGAGTCAAAGCATTTGAAACCACCCTGGCCCAGCTCGGCCCGGATGCGGCGCGGCCGGATGTCATCCTGCTCGACACCGAAGTCGGCGGCCAGTCCGGCGGCACCGGCCAGACCTTCCCCTGGCGGCAGCTTGCCGATTTTGCCCGTCGCCACACCGTCGCCTGTGCCGGTGGCCTCAATCCCGGCAATGTTGCCGCCGCTATCGCCACCCTGCATCCGGCCATCGTCGACTGCTCGAGCGGCATCGAACGCCATCTGGAGAAACAAGCCGACCTCATGGCAGCCTTTCGTGCAGCCGTCCAGCAACAACACAGTGAGGACTTGAAACATGACACGTAACCCCGCCCCCCATCCCGGAGATAAACCTGGCCGTTTTGGCCCCTTCGGTGGCCGTTTTGCTGCCGAAACCCTGATGCCAGCCCTGCTCGAGTTGGAAAAAGCCTATGCCGAGGCCATGGCGGATCCCACATTCATGGCCGAGTACAGGCGCTTGCTCGCGGATTATGCCGGCCGGCCTTCCCTTTTCTATCACGCCGAGCGGTTGAGCCAGGCCCTGGGCACCAGGGTCTATCTCAAGCGCGAGGATCTCAACCACACCGGTGCCCACAAGATCAACAACGTCATCGGCCAGGTCTTGCTCGCCCGTCGCATGGGTAAAAAGCGCCTGATCGCCGAAACAGGCGCCGGCCAGCACGGTGTGGCGACCGCTACAGCCGCTGCACTTTTCGGCCTCGAATGTGCCGTTTTCATGGGCGCCGAAGACATGGAGCGCCAGGCCCTGAATGTCTACCGCATGGAACTGCTCGGCGCTTCCGTGCACAAGGTCACATCCGGCACCGCCACGCTCAAGGACGCCACCAGCGAGGCGATGCGTGAATGGACCCGCCGCGCCGACGATACCTATTATGTGATCGGCTCCGTCATGGGCCCGCATCCCTATCCGACCATTGTACGCGATTTCCAGCGCGTGATCGGCGACGAAATCCGCGAGCAATCCCTGGCAGCCCTCGGTCGTTTGCCCACCGCCCTGATCGCCTGTGTCGGCGGCGGCAGCAACGCCATGGGCACGTTCTATCCTTTCATCCACGACACTGAAGTGCGCCTGATCGGCGCCGAGGCCGCCGGCGAAGGCATCGACACACCGCGTCACGCGGCGACCATGGCTTACGGCAAACCGGGCGTTTTCCACGGCATGCATTCCCTGTTCCTGCAGGATGACAAAGGCCAGATCGCACCCGTCTATTCCATTTCAGCCGGTCTGGATTATCCCGGAATCGGCCCTGAGCATGCCTGGCTGCAGCTGTCCGGCCGCGCTGAATACGCCGCGATCACCGACCGCGAGGCCGTCGATGCCTTTGCCTGGCTGTCGCGCATGGAAGGCATCATCCCGGCGATCGAGAGCTCGCACGCCATCGCCCTGCTGCGCAAAATGGCCGGCGAGTTCGGACCGGATGATGTCGTCGTCGTGACCCTTTCTGGCCGCGGTGACAAGGACGTGGCCGCGATCCAGGCTTACCAGCAGGACCACGGTCTTCTGATGACCGACAACCGGGAGGAATGACCATGGCACAGACCAATCGCATTGAAATCACCCTGGCCCGGCTATCCGAGGCAGGCAAAAAAGCCCTGATCCCCTTCATCGTCGCCGGTGACCCGGACCTCAGGACTTCGATCGCCATCGCCCGCTCTCTGCTCGAAAACGGCGGTGACATCCTGGAAATCGGCGTGCCCTTCTCCGATCCCAGCGCCGATGGCCCGACGATCATGGCCGCCGACGCCCGCGCATTGGCCAACGGCACTTCGATCGTCGATGCCTTCCATATGGTCCGCGAAATACGGACGGAAACTGAGAAGCCGATCCTGTTCCTCTTGTACTACAACACCATCGTCCAGATGGGGCTCGACTTGTTCTTTGCCACCTGCCACGAGGTCGGTGTCGACGGAGTCATCATCCCGGACTTGCCAGTCGAAGAACAGGACGAAGCCGCCCCAGTTGCGGATGCCCATGATGTGATCATCACCCGCATGGTCTCGCCCTTGTCCGGCGAGCGCCTCCAGGACCTGTCGCGCAACGCCCGAGGTTTTCTCTATTGCGTTGCCGCCCTCGGCGTCACGGGCGAACGCAGCGAATTGTCCGCCGACCTGAGCCGTTTCGAGCAGTCCCTGCGGGCGGTCAGCCCGATCCCGCGCGCCCTCGGCTTTGGCATATCCACCCCGGAACAGGTCCGTGACCTGGCTGCTGGCTGGGACGGCATCATTGTCGGCAGTGCCATTGTCCGCCGCATCGGCGAAGGCCATGCCGAAGGTCTCAGCAGCCACCAACTGGCCCAGCGTCTGGGTGACTACCTCGCAAGCTTGCGCACAGCCCTCGATGAGGGCACCCAGGCCGCCCGGCAAACAGCCCAATCCTGAATCGGAGGCTCCCCATGGTTGAAAACCGCCTGCCCCTGTCCCCTGATCGCGCTGCCTTTCTCGATCTGGCTCGTACCTATCGCATCGTGCCGGTCTCGGTCCGCATGCCAGCTGATACAGTCACACCGATCTCGCTGTTCCAGCGTTTCGACGACCAAAAGCAGTCGTTCTTGCTCGAATCGGTCGTCGGTGGCGAACGCTGGGCCCGGTTCTCGATCATGGGCCGCCGCCCGCTCCTGCGCCTGCAAAGCCGCGCCAGCCAGGTGGAGCTGGCATTCGGTGACCAGCCATTGGCCGACGTCGATGCCCATTCTCCGGTCGACCTGATCCGTGACTTGCTGAAAAACCACGCTCTACCGCCGGCCCCAGCCGAAGAAGGTTTCCGCTGTGGCCTGGTTGGCCATTTCAGCTACGATTTCATCCGCTACCTCGAGCTTTTGCCTGACGATAACGCGGACACGCTGAATCTGCCGGACTGTGAGCTGATGGCACCTGGTGAAGTCGTACGCTACGATCATCTGAAAAATGAAATGACCCTGATCTGCAATGTCCTGGTTTCGGACGATCACGAGCAAGATTACAGCCAAGCCTCCGCCAGCCTGTTTGCCTTGATCAGCCAGCTCTTTGGACCGCAACCGGGTCACATGCCGGTTGCCCTGCCCCATGCCAGCCGTCGTTCCATGCAGCTCGACTTCAAGTCCAATGTAAACAAAGAAGATTTCCTGAACCAGGTGCACCGGGCCAAGGAATACATCCGCAACGGCGATATTTTCCAGGTGGTGCTCTCCCAGCGCTTTTCGGCAACCTACAAAGCTGATCCATTCGCCATCTACCGTGCTCTGCGCCATGTCAATCCGTCGCCCTACCTGTTTTTCGTCCGCCAGTCCGGCGCGATCCTGATCGGCGCCTCACCGGAAATGCTAGTCCGTCTCTCCGGCAAACGGATCGAAACCTGCCCGATCGCCGGCACCCGGCCGCGCGGGCAGACGGTGGAGCAGGACGACCAGCTTGCGACAGACCTTTTAGCTGATACCAAGGAACTGGCTGAACACGCCATGCTTGTCGATCTGGCTCGCAACGATGTCGGCCGGATCAGCCGCTTCGGCACCGTCGCCGTGCGCGACTTCTGCCATGTTGAGCGTTTTTCCCATGTCATGCACCTGGTCACCGTCGTCGAAGGCGAGCTGCGCGATGACCGTTCGGCGATCGACGTTCTCTCTTCCCTGCTACCGGCTGGAACACTCTCCGGTGCGCCGAAAATCCGCGCGATGGAAATCATCGACGAGCTCGAATCCCTGCGTCGCGGCCCCTATGGTGGAGCAGTCGGCTACCTCGGATTCGACGGGCTGCTCGACACTTGCATCACGATCCGCACGGCGGTTCTCGCCAACGGCAAGATCCACGTCCAGGCCGGGGCCGGCATCGTCGCCGACTCCGTTCCAGAAACCGAATACCAGGAAACGGTCAACAAGGCCATGGCCCTCTTCTCGGCCATCAACCAGGCAGGTGACTATTTATGATCCTCTTGCTCGACAATTTCGACTCCTTCACCTACAACGTCTACCAGATGGTCGGTGAATTCCATCCCGACCTCGAGGTCTATCGCAACAACGTCCTGACCCTCGAAGACATCGAAGCGATGAACCCCTCGCACATTATTCTCTCCCCTGGGCCCGGCTATCCGGCCGATGCCGGAATCATGCCCGCCATGATCCGCCATTTTGCCGGCATAATCCCCCTGCTCGGCATCTGCCTCGGCCACCAGGGGATCGGCGAAGCCTTCGGCGCCCAGATCGTCCATGCCCCTGTCCCCGTCCACGGCAAGCGTTCGACTGTCGAACTCGACCGCTCCTGTCTGATGTTTGCCGACCTGCCCTCCCGGATCGAAGTCGGTCGCTACCATTCGCTGATGGTCGATCCCGAGACTCTGCCCGACTGCCTCGCCATCACCGCCAAAAGCGAAGACGGCCTGATCATGGCCCTCCAGCACAAGACCCTGCCCGTTTTCGGCCTGCAGTTCCACCCAGAATCCATCCTTACCGACGAGGGCTCGAAAATGCTGCGCGCCTTTGTCGAGAAGACTTGATAACAGCCGATCCCGTGCCATGCTGAAAATCACGTTGCTTTTCACCGATAAAAAACTGTCCAAGCCCGCACTCGCCGGTCTGCAGGAATACAAAAAGCGCCTCTCCCAGAGCTGCCTACTCGATTGGAAGACGGGCGTTGAGCCCCCGGCTGATAACGGCACCAGCGGCTGTGAAAGCAGCCCGTCAAGCCAGAGCCAAGTCATGACCATCTTCCTCGATCGCACCGGCCAGTCCTACACCTCCCCCGAATTCGCCAGCCAGATCCAGAGCTGGATGACCAGCGGCACCAGCCAGCTGGTGTTTTATGTCGGTGTGCCGAAAAACGGACCGGGTCTGTTTTTCGGCAAACTCTCGCTTTCGCCTGTGACTCTAGGCTCGGACACCGCCGGGCTTCTAATAGCGGAGCAGATCTATCGGGCGTTTCGGATCCTGGAGGGCAAGGCGTATCACAAATAAGAGGGTTTTCTGGATTCGTCCACATCCGGCCAGCCCCTTCAACTTTGCCAAAAAAGGGACCGGGTCTCGATATCGAATTTCGATATCGAGACCCGGTCCCTTTTTTGTACAACCCCCTCAACCTCCTCAGCGCCAGGCGTTTGCGAGGATTTCGAGCAGGATCAGTCTTGCCATCTGGTGGGTGAAGGTCATCTGGGACAGGAGGATGCGTTCGCGGCAGCTGCGAAGCAGGTCGGGAGCCAGGCCATTGGAGCCGCCGATCAGAAAGACCAGGTCACCCTGGGCCTGGTCGCACCAGCGCTCGATCTGGGGGCGGATCGTACCTTTGGTGTCGGGCTTGACCCATTGACCAGCAAGATCGAGCGCAATGAGAAAATCATTTGACCGCAAGCGGGCCCGGATCCGCTCGGCTTCGGCCGTGAGCGCCTTTTCGACTGGCCAGTTGTCAGGGCTGTCTTCAACTTCAATGAGCTCGACCGGGCAATGGCGCGCCAAATCACGACGCGCCGCTTCGATCGCGTCGCGCAGATAGGGCTCGCGGACGCGGCCGGGGGAAATGATGCGGATGTTCACCAGCTGACTGGTTCGCTGGTCGTGAATCTCCGGGCGACGGAGACATCCAGGTCGCGGCCGATCAGGGCGCCTTCAGCCTGAAGATGTTCGCGCACCGTCTGCAAGGCCAGCTCCGGGTAATTGTTTTCCTTGCTCAGGTGAGAAAGGATGAAGCGCTCGGTGCCACGGGACAGGAAATGCAGGATCGCTTTGGCACTGTCACCATTCGACAAATGGCCAAAATCACCGGCGATGCGTTGTTTCAAGGGCGGTGGATAGGAACCTGCGGCCAGCATGACCGGGTCATAGTTGGACTCGACCAGGATCATCCGGCTGCCGCTCAGTGCATTGAGCAGCTGCGGGTCCGGCCAGCCGAGATCGGTACAGATGGCGACAGAACCATAACCTGTGTCGACTTTGAAGGCAACCGATTCAGCGGCATCGTGCGAGGTCCGGAAACCAGCCACCGACAAATCGCCAACGACAAAAGACTCGCCGCTGACAAACGGCCGGATCAAGTCTTCGGAGACCTTGCCGAGTGTGCTACGCAAGGCTTGTAGCGTGCCACTGTTGACGTACAACGGTACTTTGTGGCGACGCATCAGGGCACCGACTGATTTGGCATGATCCGTGTGTTCATGCGTCACGAGCACGCCGGTAAGCTGGCTGGCGTCTTCACCAATCTCTGCTAGAGCCTGCTCAATGTCGCGCAGGCTGACTCCGGCGTCGATCAGGATCCGGGTGTTGCCGCTGCCGACAAAGATCGTATTGCCACTTGAACCGCTGCGCAAGGCGCAGACTTTGACGGGATTCAATTTTCGACGCGCGTGATGTCCGCGCCGAGCGAGCGCAATTTTTGGATGAAATTCTCATAGCCGCGCTCAATTTTGGCAATATCGGTGACTTCCGTTGTGCCTTCTGCTACGAGGCCAGCCAAGACCATGGCTGCTCCGGCGCGCAGGTCACGGGCTGTGACGACGGCGCCCGTGAGCTCTTTGACACCCTCGATGATCGCCATTTGGCCGGATGTCATGATCTGGGCGCCCATCATTTTGAGCTCATCGACATATTGGAAGCGGTTATCCCAGACGGTCTCGAACATGCGGCTGGTGCCTGGCACTGTGCAAAGCATGACGGTAGTCTGGGGTTGCAGGTCGGTCGGGAAGCCCGGATAGGGAATCGTCTTGAAACTGGCCGGTTGAAGATTTTCCTCTGGATTGACCCAGACGCGGATCGAATCGTCTCCAACGTCGAGCTGGGCGCCCATTTCCTCAAGCTTGGCGGAGAGCGGTTCCATGTGTTTGGGGATCAGGCCGTGCACGGTGACGTCACCGCGTGTAATGGCGGCGGCGATCATATAGGTGCCGGCCTCGATCTGGTCCGGGATAACGGCGTAGGAGCAGCCAGCGGGCAGGACAGGCGTGCCGGTGATGCGGATGACATCGGTCCCGGCACCACGGATGTTGGCGCCCATGGTGTTCAGGAAGTTGGCGACGTCGACGATATGCGGCTCTTTGGCGGCATTTTCGATAACCGTCGTGCCTTCAGCTTTGGTGGCAGCGATCATGATGTTGATCGTTGCGCCAACGCTGACAACGTCGAGGAAGATGTTTTCACCTTTGAGGGTGTCGGCATGGAGCGAGATCCTGCCATGTTCGATCGTGGCATGGGCACCAAGTGCTTCAAAGCCTTTCATGTGCTGGTCGATCGGACGGGTGCCGAAATTGCACCCGCCTGGCATCAGGATTGAGGCGCTGCCAAAACGGCCAAGCATGGCACCCAGCAAATAATAGGAACCGCGAATGCTGCGCACACGCTCATGTTCGGCTTCATACGTATGGATGGGCTGCGGGTCAATATAGAGACTGCCTTCGGAATCGTGGCGGATTTCCGCACCGAGGGCTTTGATGATTTCCAAAAGGACATTGATATCCGCAACGTCAGGGATGTTTTCGATCTTGCACGGTCCATCCAGCATGGTGGCCGCGGCAATGATCCCCAGAGCAGCATTTTTCGAGCCACTGATCGTCACGTTTCCGGTCAGGCGGTTGCCGCCTCGCACAAGATAACTGGCCAAGGGATTTCCTCTTTTCTCAACAAGATTTTCCGGGTCAAGTAAAACGTCAGGCAAGGCTCGGACCCGGACTGGTATCGGCATCATGTCGGGACTCCGACGGTGTCATTCAAGCGATTGAGCAACGTCTCGCGCTGCTCAGCATCCAAAGTTTCCAATTCCTTCTCAGTGTCGAAGCAATCACGGGCACAATCCTCAAGGTCATGCATGGCCGACTGGTGCATCAAGCCTTGGTTCGACAAGCCATCATGGATCGCTGTCAGGGTATCGCGATAGACTTTCTGGGCACTGGGCAGGATCACAGAGAATTCTGTGCCCTTCCCAAGGGTGCTGTCAACTGTTATTTTACCACCATGTAGTTCAGCCAGCTCACGTGCGATGGATAATCCCAGGCCGGTGCCGCCAAACATCCGTGAGCCGGTCATATCGACGCGGTAAAATCGGTTGAAGATATGCGGCAGGTGTTCCTTCTCAATTCCAAATCCGGTGTCAACAACCTTGACATAGACATCATCGATCAGGTGACCGATGTAGACTTTGACCGAACCACCTTTGTCGGTGTATTTGATGGCATTTGAAATCAGATTGACCAGGATACGCTCAACTGAAGAACGATCGGCGTAGATCGGCGGGATGGTCGTAACCGCGAAGCTTTCGAGGTCGATGTTCTTATCCTGTGCCTGGTGCATCAGCCGGTCGACGGTCTGGCGGACCATCGCAGCGAGGTCCTGTTGTTCCATGCGGACGCGGATACCTTTGCTGTCGATGCTGGATAACAGGAGCAGGTCAGCCACCAGATGCTCCATGCGGATGGCATCATCATGGATACGCCGGACATCCTTGCGGATACCTTCGCCATTTTTCTCCTGAAGACCCCAGTCGAGCAGAGACTCAGAATAGGTCTTGATCGTCGTTAGAGGCGTTTTCAGCTCATGTGACACATTGGCGACAAATTCCTTGCGCTGTTTCTCGAGACGTTCTTGTTCAGTAATCTCCTGGACAATCACCAGAATACCGGCTTTGCGGCCTTCTTCAAAGCGGGACTCCTTGAGCCTGACACGCAGAATTTTCTCAGTTAGAACCACCTGTACTACGATGTCATCGCGTCCCAGCAATCGCGCGGCCTGGAGGCCATTGTTCTGGCCATAACGGTCAAAAAACTCATCCAGACGGTCCGGAACACCCTGGGGCTGGAACATCGTCCGAGCGGCCGGATTGGCGTTGATCAACTGGCCATCATAGGAATACGCAATGACGCCGATATCCAGGTCAGCCAGGATGGCTTCGGATTTGCTGCGTTCTTCGACGAATTGCTGGACATAGGACGAGATTGTCCGGTTATTGACCTTGCGCCTGTGGCGCGTAGCCAGAAAAATAACCAGACCTTGCACAAGCAAAGTCAGGCCAATGACGGCCAAGATCAAGAGGACGGGATGAATCTGGTGCAGGCTGTCGGTTACGATCTGCCAGCCGGCAAGGAAACGGGCAACATAAGGCAAAGCCTCGGCGAAAAAACTCGCGAGACTGGAAAATAATTGCATGTTTAGGGATTTGCTCCTGATTGGGGATTTTTCTCAAAATAGTAGCCAACGCCGCGCTTGGTCATGATGTAGCGGTAATTGTGCTGGTCTGGTTCGAGTTTCTCACGGGTGCGGCGGACCGTGACGTCCACGGTGCGGACATCACCATAATACTCGTAGCCCCAGACTTTTTCGAGCAAGGATTCACGTGAAAAGACCTGGCCAGCATTCTTGGCCAGGAATCGGACAAGTTCGAATTCGCGCAGGGTGAGATCGATCATCTCGCCGCCGCGCCGGACTTGGTAAGCTTCCTGGTCAATCTCGAGGTCACCGAAAGTCATGACTTTCGGATGTTCCTCGCCGCCGATTTCCGTGATGCTGACCCGGCGCAATTGAGCTTTGACGCGCGCCAGAACTTCACGGACACTGAATGGTTTGGTAATGTAATCGTCAGCTCCCAGCTCGAGACCGAGAACCTTGTCTATTTCTTCGCTTTTGGCGGTCAACATCAAAATCGGGACATTGGTCTGCAGCCTGAGTTTGCGACAGACATCAAAACCGTCCATCTTGGGTAGCATGCAATCGAGAAGGATCAGGTCCGGCTTCTGGCTGATCCCCATCTCAACAGCCTGGACCCCATCATAGGCTGAGATGGTCTGGTAACCTTCGCGTTCAAGGTTCGCCTTGAGGATATCGACAATATTGTGCTCATCATCGACGATCAGGATTTTTGCTCCCACAATGCGATCCTCCATCTTGCAGCTGACGGCAGAAACCCTGCCGCCAAATGAAACAATTGAACATATTGTGTGTATTATATCATGATTCCGTAAGAATGAAACAAGGCCACCGGGCGTAAACCCGATGGCCTTGAAATGATCCGGCGGAGACCTATCTTTCCGGGCCGTTACCAGCCAAGTATTGTCGGCACGAGAGAGCTTAACTGCTGTGTTCGGGATGGGAACAGGTGTGACCTCTCTGTCATATCCACCGGAAGGTGTG
>Ga0209269_1001355_pt1 | contig 13241 bp, 18 predicted proteins | sample MTBAKMMethaMetaG_FD_187455 | JGI IMG/M metagenome (GOLD analysis project Ga0209269, IMG submission 187455) | Enrichment culture microbial communities from Arthur Kill intertidal strait, New Jersey, USA, that are MTBE-degrading - MTBE-AKM (Arthur... | ecosystem: Environmental > Aquatic > Marine >... | reverse complement strand
GCTGATTACCTTGTCCCATTCCGTAAGCCATAATGAGCCTCCTTACGGTCGGTATTTTATCGCTTCTATATAACAATATCGGAGTCAGCCTTCCTAAAAACAATATGCTGACACCTTCGGGAAGGGCACCACGATATAAAATAATAGCCCTCATTGATCATTGGAGAACATCTTTCCCTTGATTTTCGATTTTTAGAAACAAGTGACCGAGCCGTTACTACGAACGCAAGACTACGACCTTCTGCGCATCGAACAGCTTTCACTTTCAAATGTCCCTGGAAAACGGTCAAATACGCTGTTCTCGGTTGAACGCCTAAGATGCGGGCCTTCGAGCCATTGCCCCTTGACACGCAGACGTTCTCCGAGCCGAGGAAGGACACCTCCAGCCTGTGCCATATCTGCAAGGGCTCCAAGAACCTATGTGGCAAGGACCGCTGCCCACTGATGATCAAGTTCTATTCGTACTCCCGTACCAAGAAGCTCATCAACGCTCAGGACCTGCACGGAAGCTCTCCCCCTGGCGTTTTCGTAGGCCGGTTCGGCTATCCCAAGGTGGACATAGGGCCCCTGGTGCCTCCCGACCTCGGGGACACGTTGATCATGGACACCCCTGAGCAGTGGATGGGGAAGACCATGGACGAGATCGTGGACTTCCGTTTCCGGCTGGTGCGGGGGAAGCATCTGGTGGACGTGAAGAACTTCCAGAACGCTGGAAGGATAGTGGACTACACCCGGGAGCTGGCCCTGTCCGTGAACTCGGTGGATGTGGAGGCTTCGTTCTCCAAGAAGCCTTCCGGGAGGATAGTGCTGGACGACAACATCCAACCTTTCGGGCCCTCTGCCAAGCTGGAGAAGCTGAGTATAAGCAATCCAAAGTACGACCACAAGGTGGAGAAGGCCTATTACGACACGGACCTCAGGGCCGCGGAGGCGGTGAAGGGACTTTACAAGAACGATGTGCTCATCTCCCGCATACAGAAGGCGTTCAGCGTGGGAGCGTTCGGTGTGGAGGACAACCGCCGGCTGGTACCAACGCGTTGGAGCATAACCGCGGTGGACGACATACTGGGAAAGGACCTTCTGAAGAGCACCAAGACGTTCCCGTTCATCAACGAGTTCCGGGTGTACGACTGGGAACAGCTGGACAATCGCTGGAGCGTTCTGATGACGCCTACCTCCTGGAGGTACGAGCTGATAGAGGCTTGGTATCCTAACACGGTGTGGAACCCTATGGGTCTGCAGGTGGAGATCATCTCCTCGCATGAGTTCTTCAACGGTCGCAAGGACTACGCTGAGATAGGTGGATGCTATTACGCGGCCAGGCTGGCCGTGAACGAGCTGTTGCAGAGGGAGCGTCGACAGGCCGGGGCGGTCATATTCCGGGAGGCGCATCCGGGATACTTGCTTCCCGTGGGCGTATGGAACGTACGTGAGAACGTGCGCATGGCCCTGACGCAACGGCCACGCAAGTTCAGCACATTGCAGCAAGCGCTGGCCCACGTGCAGACCCGCATGGACATTCCGATGTCCACCTGGACCAACCACAGCGAGGTGCTGAAGGACCTTAAACATCAAAGGAGGATCGATGACTATGTCGAACCTTGATCTCTTCCTGATGATGGAGGAAGGTCGACCGGTCCCTAAAGCGCCCCGCGTGGATGAGGTACGAACGAGGGTGGCCCTTCCTCCATCCCGGCTTCCCGGCCTGGACTTCGCCCTGAACCCCTACTTGGGATGTCAGCACGACTGTCTTTACTGCTATGCGCCTTATGTTACCCGGAGGCCACGGACGGAATGGACCAGGGTATTGGCACGAACCGACCTGCCCCATGCATTGGCAAGGGAGCTCAAGGGTAAGAGCGGCACCATAGGACTGGGGACCGTGACCGACCCATATCAGGAGGCGGAAAGGCATCTCCTTATCACCCGCCGCTGTCTGATGGAGATCATCCCTTCCGGTCTGGCGGTCAGCGCGCTGACCAAATCTGACCTGATACTGAGGGACATCGACCTCTATCAGGAGTTGAAGGGCGAGGTCGGTATCACTGTCACCTCGGTAAGCGAGGGTCTAAGTCGGGAGATGGAGCCGGGCGCACCCCTTCCTAGTAAGCGCCTCAAGGCCCTCGGAGAGCTGTCCGAGGCCGGGCTCAACGCCTATGCTCTCATCGGTCCGCTCCTGCCATTGCTGGAGGAGAGAGACGCAGCCGATCTGGTCGATGCCCTAGCGGGAACGGGCATAGAATGGGTGATGTTGGACCGCTTCCGTCCTCGGGCCGGGATGTTCCAGGACATTCGTTCCCGGCCAGATGGAAAGGGGATAGCGGAACGCTTCGAGACCTCTCACCTGAAGAAGGACTATCAGGGACTGGAGGCCTTCATAAGGAAGAGGTGCGTGGAGAGGGGATTGCGCTGCGTGGACGCCTTCTGATCATGGCACCAGCAGCTTGAAGCCGCTCTTCTCGTCGGTTGCGCGAACGGAGCTCAGGCCCATGATCTCAATGACCACGACCTCCTGTATAAGCCACGTCCTGACACCGGCGCGAACGCAGCCGGTGATGCTCTTCTCCCCTCGCCCGCAGGATGCGTGCATGTGCAGGGACGGTTCACCGTCCTCGTCCGGGAACAAGGTACCTACGGCGGCAATCTCCGAAGCGCCTGTCAGCTCGGTAAGGACCGGGACGGTGATCTCGGCCTCCCCGTCTTCCGGGCCCACTATAAGACGGCTGCCACGGTCCGCCCCTCCCAGGGCTAGGACCGCCGCCCTTTCTATCCCCGCCTCTGAGGCGGCCCTTTCCACACATTCATGCAGCACGTCCCCGTCATCTAACCGGAGGACCAGGACCTTGCCAAGCCGACCTTCGGCCACCTTCATTTCTTCTCCCCCAGGGCGGCCCTTAGGCAGCGCAGGGCGATGGAGTTGCTGCGGTTCATGCTCATGAACGAGCCTACGAACATGGCCTCCATGACCGCCTCCTCGCTCACCCCCATCTTCAGGGCCTGGGGGATGTGCACGTTCAAGCAGTTCTCGCTGCCTAGTGCGGCCCCAGCGGAGATGGCCGCCAGCTCCGCAGTGCAGCGGTCCATGTGCTTAGGTTTGAAGAACAGGCTGGAGGACATCTCAGAATAGGGAATGTATATGTCCGGCCGAGCCGACATCACCTCTGATACCAGGGGAACGAAGCCGTATTCCTCTCTCACCTTGGCCAATATCCATTTTACTTTTTCATTCTGCTCCGCTTCGTCCATGATATCCCTTCCTGAATGGAGGAAAGGTCTAGTTCAAGGTTGCGACGTCAGCCGTAGAGCAGGATGAGAACGACCATGATTATCAGCAGGGCCAACCAGATGAGCAGGGAATATGACACCGACTTCTTGGCGAGCAGGGATTCCCACCAGTGCGATGGTTTGATCCCCTGCCCCACGAACACCCCCACCGCGGCCAGGTTGACGCATATGAAGTTGGTCATGAAGAGCAATAGCGCATCGAAGGCCAGAGTGAACTGGCCGGAACCGATGAGCATCCCTAACGTCACCAGTGGAGGCAAAAGTGCTACGGCCACCATCACCCCCACGAGAGCGGTCGAGGTGCCTATGGTGAAGAACAGTGCCCCCGCCGCACCGGAGGCAAGGGCCAGGATTATGTCCGTCAGTCCGATCTCCGTCCTTAGATATATCTCCCGGATGGTGGGGTCCACCTCGAAGATCGAGCCTATGACCAGTGACAGGGCGAGAGCCAACAGGACCCCGGCGGCCAATGTGACCGCCGACCTCCTCAGCAGTTTGTTGTCCCCTAGGACCGTAGCTAGGGACATGGCCACGTTGGGGCCTAGAAGAGGGGCGATGACCATGGCCCCGATGACCACGGCCACGTTGTCCTTGAGCAGGCCGATGGCGGCCACAAGCACGGACAAGGCTATGGTGATCACGAAAACCGCGCTAAGCTCGGCGTTGTCCTGGACCTCGTTATGCAGCTCGTCGCGGCTGATGCGCCTTATCCATTTCTTCTTTTCGTTCTCCTCGGGCTGAGCCTCGACCACCAGCTCCGCGGGCTCCTCCTTCGGTTTCTCCTCTATACGGGGAAGGGTGGCCTCCACTGGTATGATCACCAGGCGGAACTTCTTGAACACCCCGAACCTTTGGCTCAGGGCGTCCACCACCTTCTCCGCGTCCTCGGCCTTCACCAGCATGCGCACGGTGAGCTTGTCGTCGCTGGGACGGGAGCACCAAAGGTCGTGGACCTCCAGGTCCTTGACGGCGTCCTTGACGTTGTCCTCGTTTCCAGGATCGACCACTATCTCCACTATGCGCAGGGCCATTGGAACGTTTGATGATTAGTGTCGTGCGAATATAATGTTTCACCGGGACTTGGACCGGGACCGTACAAAAAGGTGATATGAACGAGTGGAAATAGGGGAGGTGTAGGGTGAGAACGTGGCATACTGTCCCATATGCGGAGAGATGAACGACGAGAGGGCGGCCTTCTGCATGAAGTGCGGAAGCGTCATGGCCGCTCCCTCTGAACCTGCCAGGAGGGCTCCTGCCACGTTCATGCAGACGCGCTTCGACCGCACCTTCAAGGTGGGAGGTCCCCCGATCAAGACCTTCCTGGGGATGATATTCCTCTTGCTCATCATCGAGATATCCAAGGCCCTATCGGACGGCTCTGATTTCGCCGGGAGCTTTGCGGATTTCCTCAACGACAGCCTCCTGCTCTTCTTTCTGATCCTCCTGCTCTCCTCCTACTCCGGATACTTGTCCCGATCATATCCCCGAGAGCATTCGGCGTTGGCCCCCTTTATAGCCGCGGTGGTGGTCACGTTCTACCTGTGGGTCCTGGCCAACGTGTTCGACCTGCTGGGCGCCTCGGACGGGAACGATACACTGTCTACCATGGGGGACCTGCTGTTCTCCATCCTGTACATCATATTCCTGCTGATTCTCTTACTGGGATATATCGGGGTCATAATGAGGTCGGAGAAGATCGGGCCGGTTCAGAGGACTTATCCTGCGCCGCCCTCGACCGACGGTCCATCGGCTCAGCCAACGGCCGGACCTCAGCCCACGTACTATCCCGGGCGAAGGTTGGGTCGTTCCAGCCAGAACAAGATAATAGCCGGGGTCTGCGGCGGGATGGCCGAACACTTCAACTACGACCCGTTCCTGATAAGGGTCCTGTGGGTCATCGGCGCGATACTTTCGTTGGGAACGTTCGTCCTGGTCTATCTGATATTGGCCATAGTGCTGCCGAAGAACCTCTAACCGGACCAGGAGAACAGTGAGCATTCGTGCCGCCGGTGGAACTTTCCCTTGATCAGGCGGACGTCCACTCCCTTAGGCTTGTAGCCCCCGCGCAGCAGGTATGGCAGGAGCTCGCTGTCCGATGGGATTATGGTGAAGAGCGTACGGGCCCCCGACCAAAGTGCTTCCCTCTCCGCCCTCTGTACCAGTTCCAGCGCGTCGTTCAGCCTCTGATAGCCCTCGGTCAGCACCGTGCGCAGGTAGGCCTTTCCTGAACCGGGTATGGGATCGAGCACCAGAAGCACCGCCGCCCCCTCACCGTGCAAGGTCCTGCCGGTGCCCATCTCCTCGTACATGGTGAACTCCTCGGAGGGGTCGAATCCGGGGAAGATGGTCTCCGCCAACCTGCGTATCTCCTTCAGGTCCGCCTTTCCCCCCTCCGGGCGCCCACCGTCCTGTCCCTGGAGCCAGTCCTTTTCCATGTACAGCATGTCCTGGTCCGTGACATAGCCTACGCGGGTGTAGAAGTCAACGTTCTTCGCCACGTCCTTCATGGTCTCCAGTCCCACGGCCTTGCACCCCTTGCTCATCAAGTAGGTCTCCAGGGCCTCCAGGAGCTGGGTTCCGAACCCCCTGCCCTGTAATGCGGGGGTGACCTCCATCGGACCTATCCAACCCACCGAACCGCAGCTAAGGCAGAACCCTGTGCCGACCAGCTTCCCGGCCTCCTCCAGGCACATGCATCCCAAGGGTTCGTGCCTTAGCCTCGCAGCGTACCATGCGGCCGGGCGAACGGGGTACGATATCTCGATCCCTGTCTGCCGCTTCAGAAGGTTGGACCAGGTGTCGGCCATCAATGCCTGTGCCGCGGGAACGTCCTCCGCCCTCAAAAGACGCACCTCGGGCAAACGGCTCACTCCTTTCTCCGGCAACGCAGGCTGATCAGGGCGGCTGTCGCTCCGGCGGCTATGCCGTTGTCTATGTTGACCACCACCAGCCCGGGGGAGCATGTCTGGAGCATGCCCATCAGTGCGGCCTCGCCCTTTCCTCCGTACCCGTAGCCGACCGAGGTGGGAACGCCGATCGTGGGGACGTCGGCCAGTCCTGAGACGACCGTGGGCAGGGCCCCTTCCATGCCCGCCACCACCACCAGCGCGTCGACGCCCTGCTCCAGCATCCTCGCCAGCGGTTCCAGGAAGCGATGCAGCGCCGCCACGCCTATGTCATATTCCGTCAGCACCTCGCAGCCCATCACCTCGGCGATCGCCTTGGCCTCTTCGGCCACGGCGATGTCGGAGCTGCCTGCGGTGAGCACACCGATCCTCCCTGTCCTCGGCCGCTCCGGTCGGCGGTCCACCACGATGAGGCGGGAACGCTCTATGTAGCGTACGACGTCGCCGTCGGCCACCTCCTCTATCGCGGCCACGTGCTCGGGCGAGGCCCTTGAGACCAGGACGGCGTCCCGGTCCTTCAGCACCGCCCTCACTATATCGGCCACCATGGCCGGGGACTTGTTCTCCCCCCAGATCACTTCCGGTATTCCGCGACGGGCCTCTCGAGCGTGGTCGAAAAGGGTGTGCTCGCCGACCCTTTCCAAGAAATCCATGCGCAGGAGCTGTTCGGCCTTGTGGAGGTCCATGCTGCCCTGTCGATAGGCCTCCAAAACATCGCGTACGTTCATCGTTAACACGGAGGGCCGGGGGCGTATTTTACCGTTGTGCGGAAGGAGTAAGGCGTTATCTTTAAGTCCGAGCATTTATTGAACGCCGTTAAAGAGAGTGAACTAACATGAAGGTATCAATCCCAGTCATGAACCGTTCCGGCATGTCGTCGACCGTGGGGCAGCATTTCGGCAAGGTCCCGGCCTACGCCATTATGGACACTGACAGTGGAGAACTGAGTTTCATAGACAACACCAGCGAGCACCTCGGAGGCGTGGGCCTTCCCCCAGAGCTGCTGGCCAAGGCGGGCGTGAACGTCATGCTCTGCGCCGGGCTGGGGCCCAAGGCTGTGGACCTGCTTTCATCCCTGGGCATCCAGGTGTATGTTGGAGCCAAGGCCACCGTCCAGGAGACATTGGACGACTACAGCGCCGGAAAGCTGCAGAGAGCCGACCACCAGAACGCCTGCCAAGAGCACAGCCATTGAGGCAAACATATGATATTGGCTGTGGCAAGTGGTAAGGGAGGCACTGGAAAGACATCGGTGGCCTGCGCCCTGGCATTGGCCCTGGACCGTCCAATGACGTTCCTGGACTGTGATGTAGAAGGTGCCAACGCCCACCTGTTCCTGAGGCCCGAGCTTAACGTGCATCAGGAGGTCTTGGTCCCATATCCCGTCATAGACCCGCACCTATGCGACGCCTGCGGGAAATGCGTGGAGGAGTGCCAGTTCGGGGCAATGGTGAGGTTGGGGAAGAAGGTCAGACTCATGGCCAACCTTTGCCATGGATGCGGGGTTTGCAGACTGGTGTGCCCCAAGAAGGCCATAACCATGGCCGGAAGACCGGTGGGGATGGTGCATTCTGGCACCGCCGGGCTTATGAGATTCTTCTGCGGGGAGCTCAGGACCGGCGAGGCCCTGTCCGTGCCCATCATCCGCAAGATCAAGGAACAGCGGGACGATCTGGTCATAATCGACTGCCCTCCGGGCACCAGCTGCCCGGCCGTGGAATCGGTGGATGGCTCGGACTTCGCCCTGCTGATCACCGAACCTACCCCGTTCGGGGAGCACGACCTGCGAGGCATGATAACCGTGTGCCGTCGTCTGGAGATCCCTTGCGGTGTGGTCATCAACAGATCCTCGGATGACGACGGATTGATCGAAAGGCTGTGCGCGACGGAGAACGTTCCAGTGCTCATGCGCATACCGTTCGACCGGAAGGTCGCCGAGACCTACGCCAAGGGCGGCTCCCTGCTGGAGGCCATGCCCGGCATCAAGGACGATCTGCTGAACATGTTCCTGGAGATAAGGGGGTTGCGCCGATGATCAGGATAGCCGTCATGAGCGGGAAGGGAGGCACTGGCAAGACGACCGCGGTGTCCTCCATGGCCTGGTACTCGCAAGGGCTGGTGCTGGCCGACTGTGACGTGGACGCGGCCAATCTGGCATTGACCATGAACGGTCGCATCCGCACCAAGGACGATTACAATGGTGCGTTAAAGGCCATAATCGATCCCGACCTGTGCGTGGAGTGCGGCAAGTGCGAGGACGCCTGTGTCTTCGGCGCCATCTCTGATTTCAAGGTCAGCGACATTCACTGCGAGGGATGCGGGGCCTGCAAGATAGTATGCCCGGCCGGAGCCGTGCGCATGGAGCTGAACAAGTCCGGAGAGATATTCGTGCTGGACACGGACCGGGGGCCCATGGCCTATGCCGAGCTGCAGCCCGGAGAGTCCAACAGCGGTAAGCTGGTCACGATCGTGCGCCGACTGGCGGACGATCTGGCGGAATCCGATGGGCTGGACACCGTGCTTATCGACGGCCCTCCGGGCACGGGATGCCCGGCCATCGCCAGCATCACCGGGGTGGACCTGATACTTGCCATCACGGAACCGAGCCGCTCTGGTGAGCACGATCTGCTGCGCCTTATCGAGCTGGCGCAGCATTTCTCCATACCCATATGTGTGGCGGTCAACAAGTGGGACCTCCACCCCGGCATGACCAGAGAGATCGAGGAGAGCTGCCGGAACCAGGGAGTGAGGGTCGTTGGACGTGTCCCCTACGATACGCACGTGAACCAGTCCATAAAGGCCATGCGTCCGCTGCCGTCCATGTTCCCCAGCTCCCAGGCCGCTCTGGAGTTCCATAGGATATGGAAGGAAGTGTGCGCCAGGGCCACCGCGCGCAAGGGCAGCGGCATGATCCTGAAGTTGGATTGAAACTTAAAACGGGGTGACCGACCCCCTTTCCCTTTTTTGAAATTAAGGACCGAACGATAGCAACGGAAGATCGAGAACTTAAGATAAAATTGAGTAAGAGGGGGTCACAGACCCCTTTCGCGCTTGAAGTCCTCGAGCACCTGGCCGACCTTTCCTGACCTGCCGGTGACGGCCTCCATGGAGGTCTCCCCCAGCATGGCCGATGCGTGAGGCCCGATGCGTCCGGTGATCACGACCTCGACCCCTTTGTCCACCAGCAGCTGCATGGCCTTGGTACCAGCTCCGCTGGAGGCCTCCGCGGCCGTGTTGACGATGGGGTCCATCTTTCCCGTGGCGGTGTCCATGATGAAGAAATATGGACAACGACCCAGGCGTTCATCCATCTCGGAATCGGGCTCCGGCCCGCTGGAGGTGATGGCGACCTTCATGGGGAATCCTTCTCCGCGCCCCTCAGCTGGTCCTTGAGGTACTTCAGCCTGGCCTCCAGGGCCTCGACCTCCACTTCCAGGGACCGCTTGACCTCGACATCGGTCGGCTCGACGTACTGGTAGACGGGGGCAAAGCCCATCCTCCTTCCGCGTCCCATTCCGAATCCGGCACCGAATCTGCGCCCTCCACCACAGGGCCCCAATCCCCGGCCGTAGGGCCCAGTGCCCATCGGTCCGGTTCCATCAAAGTATGGCATGTCTGCATCTCCTGACACCATCGTTAACAGTGTCTATAATGTGCATTAGCACAATATTATAAGTAATTTAGGGTTACCTAATCGGTTTCATCCGATAGGTCCTCATGGCCCACCACCAGCGTACGGTTCTCCATGACCATGGCGATGAGCTTGCGCCTACCGCTGTCCACGCACCTCCAGACCGTTCCCCTGGACACGCCCATGCTGTTGGCGGCCTCTTCCTGGTTCAGGCCCATGTAGTCCACCAGCCTGAGGGCCTCCACCTCGTCCATCTCGATGATGATGGGCTCCCCGCCTTCCCCCAGGGACGGGTGGAAGGTCCCATAGCTGGAGCGACCTCGCAGAATACGGGGCTTCATCGGCCTTCCCGGGCCTCCGCGTCCGAAGCGGCACTGATTTCTGGGCATATGAACATAATAGGCCGCCCTCATAATTAATATCGCCGTTCCCATTCCAGGTCGATAGGAATGAACCAAGCCAAGGAGAAGTACCAGCTGCTGGTCACGAAGATCAGGGAGATGGGGAAGGTGGCGGTGGCATATTCCGGCGGGGCGGACAGCACCCTGCTGCTCAAGGCCGCCCTGGAGTCCGGAGCGGAGGTCACCGTCTTCATGGCCACGGGGGACATCTTCTTCCTGGAGGACCAGAAGAAGGCCTCGGCGCTGGCCCAGGACATGGGCGTGGAGCTCGTCCGTTTCAAGGTGGACATGGTGAACGACGAGAGGTTCGCCCGTAACTGGGAGGACCGCTGCTACGTCTGCAAGACGGTCATCTTCGAGAGGATCAAGAAGGAGTCGAAGAACAGGGACATCCCCTACATATTGGAAGGCAGCCAGGTCGACGACCTTAAGGAGGTGCGGCCGGGCTGGGCGGCCTTGGTGGACCAGAGGGTGCTCTCCCCACTGACCGAGGTCAAGCTGGGAAAGGAAGAGGTGCGGCAGCTGCTACGGGAGATGGGACTGCCTAATTGGGACGCTCCGAGCAACACCTGCATCTCCACAAGGGTGCCATACGACATACGCATCACCTTCCAGATCCTGAGGAGGGTGGAGAAGGCCGAGACCGCACTGAAGGAGTTCGCCTTCCGTGACCTGAGGGTGCGGGACCATGAGCACTGGGCCCGTGTAGAGGTGGCCCCGGAGGACCTTCCCAGGCTGTTCGAGAACCGCGCCAGGGTGGTGGAGCTATTGAAAGGGCTGGGATATCAGAGGGTGGCCATGGACCTGGAAGGCTACGTGCGCTGAGCCAAAGCAATATTTAGGTGGCACGACCTAGATTCCAACATGCGGGTCTCTGTGACCGTTCTACAATACGACCACGGCATAGTGCGCCAGGTCCTGGACGTGGTCGGGGAGGTCCTGCGGACGCATCGCGCCTCCAAGCATGTGCCCGAGCTCGAGGAAGCTCTGTCGTTCATGGAGCAGTTCCTGGACCGTTTTCATCACACCAAGGAGGAGATGTTCTTCTTCCCCGCCGCGGGCAGGGAATGCCCGAAGCTCAAGGAGGAACTGGTCAAGCTGAAGGAGGACCACGCCCTAGCCAGGAAGATGTTGCAGGCCGCCATCAAGGCCCTGGAGGAAGGGGATGTGGAGAGCGCTGAGAAGGAGATGCGTGACCTGGTGGAGCTCATGACCGTGCACATCACCGAGGAGGAGAACCACGTGTTCCCGGTGGTGGAGAGCGCACTGCAGTTGGAGACCGATGCCCACGTGCACGAGCAGTACGAGCATTTCATGGTCAAGGAGTTCGGCAAGAACTATTACCGTGTGGCGGAGAGCTTCGCCAACGACATCCAGGAGCGCCTGCTCGGCCCAGGGCACTTCAAGGGCATCGCCTGAGAAATAGGATGGCGCCAAGGAGGAGATTTGAACTCCCGAGACGTGAAGTCAGTAGCTGTCCCTTCGGTCCGAGGACCGATTCGAGGCTACCGCCTTTCCGGACTAGGCTACCTTGGCCCGCTTGGGCATTTCCCTGCTGATATTTCAAACTTGACGGTTGCCCTGTCCGCCCCTTAGGTCCGCGGTCCGGAAAAGGTTATTTCGGGGGAGCGCTTCAGCGTTCACGATGAGCGAGATCGAACTCACTGTGGAATTGGACCGCCAGCCCAAGGTGCTGCGGTTGCCCGAGGGGAGCACGGCGGAGGTCATGCTGGATTCCCTGGGCCTCTATCCCGACGCGCACATCGTGGTACGCGACAAGGTCCCCGTACCCCTGGACTCCCCCTTGGAGCCGGGGGACCGGCTGAGAGTGATCAAGGTGGCCTCGGGAGGCTGACGCTCGGTTATTTATTCCGGGAAACGTCTTTATAAACGTGTTGAGGCGGGCCGTAAACCTGTCATTGCTGGTGTTCGGGGCGGTGGTCCTTTGGTTGATCGACCGCAGCTATCCCGAGGAGTACATCGGCATGAGCGCCCTCACGCTGGCCGCGCTGGCCGTCATCTATCTTATATTCTCCATCATTCTTACATCCCTGTTCTCCGCCCGTATCGGGGACCCCAAGACCAAGTACCAGCTGAGGAAGATCTTCTCAATGCTGAGCATCGTCTTCTCCCTGGCCGCCATCATGACCATATGGGTGATCGACCCCCAGGCCCTGGTGGTCTCCTACGGGCTGCTGGCCGCGGGATTGGCCATCGCCCTGCAGGACGTCTTCCGGAACATGGCCGGCGGCCTCATCGTGTACGTCCAAGCGCCCTATCGCGTGGGCGACAGGGTTTTGATCAAGGATGTGGTCGGCGACGTCATAGACATCAGCATGATGTACACGGTCCTGCTCGAGCTCAGGGAGTGGGTCGACGGGGACCAGGCCACCGGCCGTCTGGTGATGGTACCGAACGGCCACCTCCTCTCCGGCAATGTGTACAACTATACCAAGGACAACAACTTCCTGTGGGACGAGATAGTCGTCCCGGTCCCCTACGACTCCGACTGGAGAAGAGTGTCGGAGGCCGTTCAATCCCTGGTGGAGAGGGAAACGGCGAAGGTCATGGAACTGGCCAGCGACGAGCTCTCGTCCATGATGGGCAAGTACTATCTCACCGCCAGGGAAGTTCGCCCCAAGGTTTACCTGGCCCTCACCAGCAACTACCTGGAGCTGCATGTTCGCTTCATATGTATGACCAGGGAGCGGCGGGAGACCAGCAGTGAGCTGAGCCGCATGATCCTGCAGGAGATGGAGAGGATGGGCGTCAGGGTTGGCTCCACCACAGTCGAGATAACCAAGTTCCCCCTGCATCAGGAGCGGTCCATTATTCCGGACTGAGCGGTGTTGAAAGAAAAGGTTTATTAACGACTGATAAATTTCTAGTATGTCTAAATCAGAGCCTGGAAAAGAACCTGGGCTTTCCTATATCATGATCACTATAACCATATCCTCACTTGGCCAGCTACGGCCGGGGCAAGAGTGGAAACCCCTTTCAGGATCCGCGAACGAATGG
>Ga0209269_1001353_pt1 | contig 13253 bp, 18 predicted proteins | sample MTBAKMMethaMetaG_FD_187455 | JGI IMG/M metagenome (GOLD analysis project Ga0209269, IMG submission 187455) | Enrichment culture microbial communities from Arthur Kill intertidal strait, New Jersey, USA, that are MTBE-degrading - MTBE-AKM (Arthur... | ecosystem: Environmental > Aquatic > Marine >... | reverse complement strand
GCTGATTACCTTGTCCCATTCCGTAAGCCATAATGAGCCTCCTTACGGTCGGTATTTTATCGCTTCTATATAACAATATCGGAGTCAGCCTTCCTAAAAACAATATGCTGACACCTTCGGGAAGGGCTCCACGATATAAAATATTAGCCCCCGTCGACCTGTGAAGAAACGTCCTCCCATGATGTTCGGTCTGTGAACATGCGACCGGGCCGCTCCTGCAAACGAATGACTAGGTCATTATGTGCCTAGAGCGGCGCTCACTTTTAAAGGTCCCTGGAAAACGGTCAAATACGCTGTTCTCGGTTGAACGCCTAAGATGCGGGCCTTCGAGCCATTGCCCCTTGATGCGCAGACCTTCTCCGAGCCTAGGAAGGACACCTCCAGCCTATGCCATATCTGCAAGGGCTCCAAGAACCTATGCGGCAAGGACCGCTGCCCACTTATGATCAAGTTCTACTCGTACTCCCGTACCAAGAAGCTCATCAACGCTCAGGACCTGCACGGAAGCTCTCCCCCCGGCGTGTTCGTAGGCCGGTACGGCTATCCCAAGGTGGACATAGGGCCCCTGGTCCCTCCGGACCTCGGTGACACGTTGATCATGGACACCCCCGAGCAGTGGATGGGGAAGACCATGGACGAGATCGTGGACTTCCGTTTCCGGCTGGTGAGAGGGAAGCATCTGGTGGACGTGAAGAACTTCCAGAACGCTGGAAGGATAGTGGACTACACCCGGGAGCTGGCCCTGTCCGTGAACTCGGTGGATGTTGAGGCCTCGTTCTCCAAGAAGCCTTCCGGGAGGATAGTGCTGGACGACAACATCCAACCTTTCGGGCCCTCTGCCAAGCTGGAGAAGCTGAGGATCAGCAACCCCAAGTACGATCACAAGGTGGAGAAGGCCTATTACGACACGGACCTCAAGGCGGCGGAGGCGGTGAAGGGACTTTACAAGAACGAGGTGCTCATCTCCCGCATCCAGAAGGCGTTCAGCATCGGCGCCTTCGGAGTCGAGGACAACCGCCGGCTGGTGCCCACGCGTTGGAGCATAACCGCGGTCGACGACATACTGGGAAAGGACCTTCTGAAGAGCACCAAGACGTTCCCGTTCATAAACGAGTTCCGGGTCTACGACTGGGAACAGCTGGACAACCGTTGGAGCGTGCTGATGACGCCCACATCCTGGAGGTATGAGCTTATAGAGGCCTGGTATCCCAACACGGTGTGGAACCCCATGGGGCTGCAGGTGGAGATCATCTCCTCGCACGAGTTCTTCAACGGTCGCAAGGACTACGCTGAAATCGGGGGATGCTATTACGCGGCCAGGCTAGCGGTGAACGAGCTGCTGCAGAAAGAGCGCCGACAGGCCGGGGCGGTCATATTCCGGGAGGCGCATCCGGGATACCTGCTTCCCGTGGGCGTATGGAACGTACGGGAGAACGTGCGCATGGCCCTGACTCAGCGGCCACGCAAGTTCAGCACCTTGCAGCAAGCGCTAGCCCACGTGCAGACCCGCATGGACATCCCAATGTCCACCTGGACCAATCACAGCGAGGTGCTGAAGGACCTGAAGCACCAAAGGAGGATCGATGACTATGTCGAACCTTGATCTCTTCCTGATGATGGAGGAAGGGCGACCGGTCCCCCAAGCGCCCCGCGTGGAGGAGGTCCGAACGAGGGTGGCACTGCCACCATCCCGGCTTCCCGGTCTGGACTTCGCCCTGAACCCTTACGTGGGGTGTCAGCACGACTGCCTTTACTGCTACGCGCCTTACGTGACGCGGAGGCCGCGGACGGAATGGAGCAAGGTAATGGCCCGAACCGACCTGCCCCATGCATTGGCAAGGGAGCTCAAGGGTAAAAGCGGTACCATAGGCCTGGGGACCGTGACCGACCCCTATCAGGAGGCGGAAAGGCACCTCCTCATCACCCGCCGCTGTCTGATGGAGATCATCCCTTCCGGTCTGGCGGTCAGCGCGCTGACCAAATCGGACCTCATACTGAGGGACATCGACCTGTACCTGGAGCTCAAGGGCGAGGTGGGGATCACCGTCACCTCCGTGAGCGACGGTCTAAGCCGGGAGATGGAGCCGGGCGCACCACTTCCTGGTAAGCGCCTTAAGGCCCTCGGGGAACTGTCCGGGACCGGGCTCAACGCCTACGCCCTCATCGGTCCGCTCCTGCCGTTGCTGGAGGAGAGGGACGCCACCGAGCTCATCGACGCCCTGGCTGGAACGGGCATAGAATGGGTGATGTTGGACCGCTTCCGTCCCCGGGCCGGAATGTTCCAGGACATTTGTTCCCGGCCGGATGGAAAGGGGGTAGCGGAACGCTTCGAGACCGCTCATCTCAGGAAGGACTACCAGGGACTGGAGGCCTTCATAAGGAAGAGGTGCGTGGAGAGGGGATTGCGCTGCGTGGACGCCTTCTGATCATGGCCTAAGGAGCTTGAATCCGCTCTGGGCGTCGGTCACACGGACGGACCCCAGGCCAATGAGCTCGATGACCACGACCTCCTGTATGAGCCACGTCTTGACACCGGCGCGAACGCAGCCGGTGACGCTCTTCTCCCCTCGCCCGCAGGATGCGTGCATGTGCAGGGACGGTTCACCGTCCTCGTCCGGGAACAACGTACCTACGGCGGCCATCTCCGAAGCGCCTGTCAGCTCGGTGTGGACCGGAACGGTGACCTCGGCCTCCCCGTCCTCCGGGCCCACTATAAGACGGCTGCCGCGGTCCGCCCCTCCCAGGGCTAGGACCGCCGCTCTTTCTATCCCCGCCTCCGAGGCGGCCCTTTCCACGCATTCGTGCAGCACGTCCCCGTCATCCAACCGGAGGACCAGGACCTTGCCTAGCTGTCCTGCGGCCACCTTCATTTCTTATCCCCCACTGCGGCCTTGAGGCAGCGCAGGGCTATCGAGTTGCTGCGGTTCATGCTCATGAACGAACCGATGAACATGGCCTCCATCACCTCTTCCTCGCTGACCCCCAGCTTCAAGGCCTGCGGGATGTGCACGCCGAGGCAGTTCTCGCTCCCCAGGGCCGCCCCGGCGGAGATGGCCGCCAGCTCGGCGGTCTTGCGGTCCATGTGCTGAGGGTTGAAGAACAGGCTGGACGACATCTCTGAATATGGCAGGTATATGTCCGGACGGGCGGACATGACCTCCGATACCAGGGGCACGAACCCATATTCCTCCCTCACCCTGGCCAATACCTTGCTCACCTTCTCCCTCTGCTCTGCCTCGTCCATGATATCCCTTCCTGAATGGTGGAAAGGTCTAGTTCAAGGTTGCGACGTCAGCCGTAGAGCAGGATTAGAACGACCATTACGATCAACAGGGCCAACCAGATGAGCAGGGAATAGGACACTGACTTCTTGGCGAGTAGGGACTCCCACCAGTGCGATGGTTTGATCCCCTGCCCCACGAACACCCCCACCGCGGCCAGGTTGACGCAGATGAAGTTGGTCATGAACAGCAGGAGCGCATCGAACGCCAGACCGAACTGGCCGGAACCTATCAGCATCCCTAGCGTCACCAGGGGAGGCAGCAGTGCCACTGCCACCATCACCCCCACGAGGGCGGTGGAGGTGCCTATGGTGAAGAACAACGCCCCCGCCGCACCGGAGGCAAGGGCCAGGATTATGTCCGTCAGTCCGATCTCCGTCCTCAGGTATATCTCCCGTATGGTGGGGTCCACCTCGAAGATCGAGCCTATGATCAGGGACAGGGCGAGAGCAGTTAGGATTCCGGCGGCCAATGTGACCGCCGACCTCCTCAGCAGCTTGTTGTCCCCTAGGACCGTAGCTAGGGACATGGCCACGTTGGGACCGAGAAGAGGGGCGATGACCATGGCCCCGATCACCACGGCCACGTTGTCCTTGAGCAGGCCGATGGCGGCCACCAGCACGGACAAGGCTATGGTGATCAAGAAAACGGCCGTCAGCTCGGCATTGTCCTGGACCTCGTTGTGCAGCTCGTCGCGGCTGATGCGCTTTATCCACTTCTTCTTGTTGTTCTCCTCGGGCTGAGCCTTGACCACCGACTCAACTGGCTCCTCCTTCGGTTTCTCCTCTATGCGGGGAAGGGTGGCCTCCACTGGTATGATCACCAGGCGGAACTTCTTGAACACCCCGAACCTCTGGCTCAGGGCGTCCACCACCTTCTCCGCGTCCTCGGCCTTCACCAGCATGCGCACGGTGAGCTTGTCGTCGCTGGGACGGGAACACCAAAGGTCGTGGACCTCTAGGTCCTTGACGGCGTCCTTTACGTTGTCCTCGTTTCCAGGATCGACCACTATCTCCACTATGCGCAGGGCCATTGGACCGTTTGATGATTGGTGTCGTACGAATATAATGTTTCACCGGGAGTTGGACCGGCACCGTACAAAAAGGTGATATGAACGAGTGGAAATAGGGGAGGTGAAGGGTGAGAACGTGGCATACTGTCCCAAATGCGGAGAGATGAACGACGAGCGGGCGACCTTCTGCATGAAGTGCGGAAGCGTCATGGCCGCTCCTTCTGAACCTGTCAGGAAGGCTCCTGCCACGTTCATGCAGACGCGCTTCGACCGCACCTTCAAGGTGGGAGGTCCCCTGATCAAGACCTTCCTGGGGATGATATTCCTCTTGCTCATCATCGAGATATCCAGGGCCTTGTCGGGGGGCTCTGATTTCGCCGGGAGCTTTGCGGAATTCCTAAACGACAGCCTCCTGCTGTTCTTTCTGATCATCCTGCTCTCCTCCTACTCCGGATACTTGTCCCGATCGTATCCCCGAGAGCATTCGGCGTTGGCCCCCCTCATAGCCGCGGTGGTGGTCACGTTCTACCTGTGGGTAGTGGCCAACGTGTTCGACCTGCTGGGCGCCTCGGACGGGAACGAAACACTGTCTACCATGGGGGACCTGCTGTTCTCCATCCTGTACATCATATTCCTGCTGATTCTCCTATTGGGATATATCGGGGTCATAATGAGGTCGGAGAGGATCGGGCCGGTCCACAGGACATATCCTGCGCCGCCCTCGACCGACGGTCCATCGGCTCAGCCAATGGCCGGGACGGCCGGACCTCAGCCCGCGTACTATCCCGGGCGGAGGTTGGGTCGTTCCAGCCAGAACAAGATAATAGCCGGGGTCTGCGGCGGGATGGCCGAACACTTCAACTCCGACCCGTTCATTATAAGGGTCCTGTGGGTCATCGGCGCGATACTTTCGTTGGGAACGTTCGTCCTGGTCTATCTGATATTGGCCATAGTGCTGCCTAAGAACCGCTAACCGGACCAGGAGAACAGTGAGCATTCGTGCCGCCGGTGGAACTTTCCCTTGATAAGACGGACGTCCACTCCCTTGGGCTTGTAGCCCCCGCGCAGCAGGTATGGCAGGAGCTCGCTGTCCGATGGGATTATGGTAAAGAGCGTACGGGCCCCCGACCAAAGCGCTTCCCTCTCCGCCCTCTGCACCAGTTCCAGCGCGTCGTTCAGCCTCTGATAGCCTTCGGTCAGCACCGTGCGCAGGTAGGCCTTTCCTGAACCGGGTATGGGATCGAGCACCAGAAGTACCGCCGCCCCCTCACCGTGCAAGGTCCTGCCGGTGCCCATCTCCTCGTACATGGTGAACTCCTCGGAGGGATCGAAGCCGGGGAAGATGGTCTCCGCCAACCTGCGTATCTCCTTCAGGTCCGCCTTTCCCCCCTCCGGGCGCCCACTGTCCTGTCCCTGGAGCCAGTCCTTTTCCATGTACAGCATGTCCTGGTCCTGGACATAGCCTCCGCGGGTATAGAAGTCCACGTTCTTCGCCACGTCCTTCATGGTCTCCAGTCCCACGGCCTTGCACCCCTTGCTCATCAGGTAGGTCTCCAGGGCCTCCAGGAGCTGTGTTCCGAACCCCCTGCCCTGCAGTGCGGGGGTGACCTCCATCGGACCTATCCAACCCACCGAACCGCAGCTCAGGCAGAACCCTGTGCCGACCAGCTTCCCGGCCTCCTCCAGGCACATGCATCCCAAGGGTTCGTGCCTCAGCCTCGCGGCGTACCAAGCGGCCGGGCGAACGGGGTACGATATGTCGATCCCCGTCTGCCGCTTCAGAAGGTTGGACCAGGTGTCGGCCATCAATGCCTGGGCCGCGGGAACGTCCTCCGCCCTCAAAAGACGCACCTCGGGCAAACGGCTCACTCCTTTCTCCGGCAGCGCAGGCTGATCAGGGCGGCCGTCGCTCCGGCGGCTATGCCGTTGTCTATGTTGACCACGACCAGCCCGGGAGAGCATGTCTGGAGCATGCCCATGAGCGCGGCCTCGCCCTTTCCTCCGTACCCGTAGCCGACCGAGGTGGGAACGCCGATCGTGGGGACGTCGGCCAGTCCTGAGACGACCGTGGGCAGGGCCCCTTCCATGCCCGCCACCACCACCAGGGCGTCGACGCCCTGCTCCAGCATCCTCGCCAGCGGTTCCAGGAAGCGATGCAGTGCCGCCACGCCTATGTCATATTCCGTCAGCACCTCGCAGCCCATAACCTCGGCGATGGCCTTGGCCTCCTCGGCCACGGCGATGTCGGAGCTGCCTGCGGTGAGCACGCCGATCCTCCCTGTCCTCGGGCGCTCCGGTCGGCGGTCCACCACGATGAGGCGGGAACCCTCTATGTAGCGCACGACGTCGCCGTCGGCCACCTCCTCTATCGCGGCCACGTGCTCGGGCGAGGCCCTTGAGACCAGAACGGCGTCCCGGTCCTTCAGCACCGCCCTCACTATATCGGCCACCATGGCCGGGGACTTGTTCTCCCCCCAGATCACTTCCGGTATTCCGCGACGGGCCTCTCGAGCGTGGTCGAAAAGGGTGTGCTCGCCGACCCTTTCCAAGAAATCCATGCGCAGGAGCTGTTCGGCCTTGTGGAGGTCCATGCTGCCCTGTCGATAGGCCTCCAAAACATCGCGTACGTTCATCGTTAACACGGAGAGCCGGGGGCGTATTTTACCGTTGTGCGGAAGGAGTAAGGCGTTATCTTTAAGTCCAAGCATTTATTGAACGCCGTTAAAGAGAGTGAACTAACATGAAGGTATCAATCCCAGTCATGAACCGTTCCGGCATGTCGTCGACCGTGGGGCAGCATTTCGGCAAGGTCCCGGCCTACGCCATCATGGACACTGACAGTGGAGAACTGAGTTTCATAGACAACACCAGCGAGCACCTCGGAGGCGTGGGCCTCCCCCCAGAGCTGCTGGCCAAGGCGGGCGTGAACGTCATGCTCTGCGCCGGGCTGGGGCCCAAGGCGGTGGACCTGCTTTCATCCCTGGGCATCCAGGTGTACGTTGGAGCCAAGGCCACCGTCCAGGAGACCTTGGACGACTATAACGCCGGGAAGCTGCAGAGAGCCGACCACCAGAACGCCTGCCAAGAGCACAGCCATTGAGGCAACCATATGATATTGGCTGTGGCAAGCGGCAAGGGAGGCACTGGAAAGACATCGGTGGCCTGCGCCCTGGCATTGGCCCTGGACCGTCCAATGACGTTCCTGGACTGTGATGTCGAAGGTGCCAACGCCCACCTGTTCCTGAGGCCCGAGCTTACCGCGCATCAGGAGGTCCTGGTCCCGTACCCCGTCATAGACCCGCACCTATGCGACGCCTGCGGGAAATGCGTGGAGGAGTGCCAGTTCGGGGCAATGGTGAGGCTGGGGAAGAAGGTCAGACTTATGGCCAACCTGTGCCACGGATGCGGGGTTTGCAGGCTGGTATGCCCCAATAAGGCCATAACCATGGCCGGAAGACCGGTGGGGATGGTGCACTCCGGCACCGCCGGACTTATGCGGTTCTTCTGCGGGGAGCTCAGGACCGGCGAGGCCCTGTCCGTGCCCATCATCCGCAAGATCAAGGAACAGCGGGACGATCTGGTCATAATCGACTGCCCCCCGGGCACCAGCTGCCCGGCAGTGGAATCGGTGGATGGATCGGACTTCGCTCTGCTTATCACCGAACCTACCCCTTTCGGGGAGCACGACCTGCGAGGCATGATAACCGTGTGCCGTCGTCTGGAGATACCTTGCGGGGTGGTCATCAACCGTTCCTCGGATGACGACGGGTTGATCGAAAGGCTGTGCGCGACGGAGAACGTTCCAGTGCTCATGCGCATACCGTTCGACCGGAAGGTCGCCGAGACCTACGCCAAGGGCGGCTCCCTGCTGGAGGCCATGCCCGGCATCGAGGACGAACTACTGAACATGTTCCTGGAGATAAGGGGGTTGCGCCGATGACCCGGATAGCAGTCATGAGCGGGAAGGGAGGAACCGGAAAGACGACCGCGGTGTCCTCCATGGCCTGGTACTCGCAAGGGCTGGTGCTGGCCGACTGTGACGTGGACGCGGCCAATCTGGCATTGACCATGAACGGTCGCATCCGCACCAAGGACGATTACACCGGGGCGCTAAAGGCGATCATCGATCCCGACCTGTGCGTGGAGTGCGGCAAGTGCGAGGACGCCTGCGTCTTCGGAGCCATCTCTGATTTCAAGGTCAGCGACATCCACTGCGAGGGATGCGGGGCCTGCAAGATAGTATGCCCGGCCGGAGCCGTGCGCATGGAGCTGAACAAGTCCGGAGAGATATTCGTGCTGGACACGGACCGGGGACCAATGGCCTATGCCGAGCTGCAGCCCGGAGAGTCCAACAGCGGTAAGCTGGTGACGATCGTGCGCCGACTGGCGGACGATCTGGCGGAATCCGATGGGCTGGACACCGTGCTTATCGACGGCCCCCCGGGCACGGGATGCCCGGCCATAGCCAGCATCACCGGGGTGGACCTGATACTGGCCATCACGGAGCCCAGTCGTTCGGGTGAGCACGACCTGCTGCGGCTTATCGAGCTGGCGCAGCATTTCTCCATACCCATATGCGTGGCGGTCAACAAGTGGGACCTCCATCCCGGCATGACCAGGGAGATCGAGGAGAGCTGCCGGAAGCAGGGAGTGATGGTCGTTGGACGTATCCCCTACGATACGCACGTGAACCAGTCCATAAAGGCCATGCGCCCGTTGCCGTCCATGTTCCCCCGCTCCCAGGCCGCGCTCGAGTTCCACAGGATCTGGAAGGAAGTGTGCGCCAGGGCCACCGCGCGCAAGGGCAGCGGCATGATCCTGAAGTTGGATTGAAACTAATAACGGGGTGACCGACCCCCTTTCCCTTTTTTATTTCTGTATGTAAGGACCGAGCGATAGCAACGGAAGATTGAGAAATGAGAGAAAATTAAGTAAGAGGGGGTCACAGACCCCTTTCGCGCTTGAAGTCCTCGAGCACCTGACCGACCTTGCCGGACCTGCCGGTGACGGCCTCCATGGAGGTCTCCCCCAGCATGGCCGAGGCGTGAGGCCCGATGCGTCCGGTGATCACGACCTCCACCCCTTTGTCCACCAGCAGCTGCATGGCCTTGGTACCAGCTCCGCTGGAGGCCTCCGCGGCCGTGTTGACGATGGGGTCCATCTTTCCCGTGGCGGTGTCCATGATTAAGAAATATGGACAGCGGCCCAGGCGTTCATCCATCTGAGAATCGGGCTCCGGCCCGCTGGAGGTGACGGCGACCTTCATGAGGAATCCTTCTCCGCGCCTCTCAGCTGATCCTTGAGGTACTTCAGCCTTGCCTCCAGGGCCTCGACCTCCACTTCCAGGGACCGCTTGACCTCGACATCGGTCGGCTCGACGTACTGGTAGACGGGGGCAAAGCCCATCCTCCTTCCGCGTCCCATTCCGAATCCGGCACCGAATCTGCGCCCTCCACCACAGGGCCCCAATCCCCGGCCGTAGGGCCCAGTGCCCATCGGTCCGGTTCCATCAAAGTATGGCATGTCTGCATCTCCTGACACCATCGTTAACAGTGTCTATAATGTGCATTAGCACAATATTATAAGTAATTTAGGGTTACCTAATCGGTTTCATCCGATAGGTCCTCATGGCCCACCACCAGCGTACGGTTCTCCATGACCATGGCGATGAGCTTGCGCCTACCGCTGTCCACGCACCTCCAGACCGTTCCCCTGGACACGCCCATGCTGTTGGCGGCCTCTTCCTGGTTCAGGCCCATGTAGTCCACCAGCCTGAGGGCCTCCACCTCGTCCATCTCGATGATGATGGGCTCCCCGCCTTCCCCCAGGGACGGGTGGAAGGTCCCATAGCTGGAGCGACCTCGCAGAATACGGGGCTTCATCGGCCTTCCCGGGCCTCCGCGTCCGAAGCGGCACTGATTTCTGGGCATATGAACATAATAGGCCGCCCTCATAATTAATATCGCCGTTCCCATTCCAGGTCGATAGGAATGAACCAAGCCAAGGAGAAGTACCAGCTGCTGGTCACGAAGATCAGGGAGATGGGGAAGGTGGCGGTGGCATATTCCGGCGGGGCGGACAGCACCCTGCTGCTCAAGGCCGCCCTGGAGTCCGGAGCGGAGGTCACCGTCTTCATGGCCACGGGGGACATCTTCTTCCTGGAGGACCAGAAGAAGGCCTCGGCGCTGGCCCAGGAGATGGGCGTGGAGCTCGTCCGTTTCAAGGTGGACATGGTGAACGACGAACGGTTCGCCCGTAACTGGGAGGACCGCTGCTACGTCTGCAAGACGGTCATCTTCGAGAGGATCAGGAAGGAGTCGAAGATCAGGGACATACCATACATATTGGAAGGCAGCCAGGTCGACGACCTTAGGGAGGTGCGGCCGGGCCGGGCGGCCTTGGTGGACCAGAGGGTGCTCTCTCCCCTGACCGAGGTCGAGCTGGGAAAGGAGGAGGTGCGGCAGCTGCTACGGGAGATGGGACTGCCCAATTGGGACGCTCCGAGCAACACCTGCATCTGCACAAGGGTGCCATACGACATACGCATCACCTTCCAGATCCTGAGGAGGGTGGAGAAGGCCGAGAGCGCACTGAAGGAGTTCGCCTTCCGTGACCTGAGGGTACGGGACCATGAGCACTGGGCCCGTGTGGAGGTGGCCCCGGAGGACCTTACCAGGCTGTTCGAGAACCGCGCCAGGGTGGTGGAGCTATTGAAGGGGCTGGGATACCAGAGGGTGGCCATGGACCTGGAAGGCTACGTCCGCTGAGCCAAAGCAATATTTAGGTGGCACGACCTAGATTCCAACATGCGGGTCTCTGTGACCGTTCTACAATACGACCACGGCATAGTGCGCCAGGTCCTGGACGTGGTCGGGGAGGTCCTGCGGACGCATCGCGCCTCCAAGCATGTGCCCGAGCTCGAGGAAGCTCTGTCGTTCATGGAGCAGTTCCTGGACCGTTTTCATCACACCAAGGAGGAGATGTTCTTCTTCCCCGCCGCGGGCAGGGAATGCCCGAAGCTCAAGGAGGAACTGGTCAAGCTGAAGGAGGACCACGCCCTAGCCAGGAAGATGTTGCAGGCCGCCATCAAGGCCCTGGAGGAAGGGGATGTGGAGAGCGCTGAGAAGGAGATGCGTGACCTGGTGGAGCTCATGACCGTGCACATCACCGAGGAGGAGAACCACGTGTTCCCGGTGGTGGAGAGCGCACTGCAGTTGGAGACCGATGCCCACGTGCACGAGCAGTACGAGCATTTCATGGTCAAGGAGTTCGGCAAGAACTATTACCGTGTGGCGGAGAGCTTCGCCAACGACATCCAGGAGCGCCTGCTCGGCCCAGGGCACTTCAAGGGCATCGCCTGAGAAATAGGATGGCGCCAAGGAGGAGATTTGAACTCCCGAGACGTGAAGTCAGTAGCTGTCCCTTCGGTCCGAGGACCGATTCGAGGCTACCGCCTTTCCGGACTAGGCTACCTTGGCCCGCTTGGGCATTTCCCTGCTGATATTTCAAACTTGACGGTTGCCCTGTCCGCCCCTTAGGTCCGCGGTCCGGAAAAGGTTATTTCGGGGGAGCGCTTCAGCGTTCACGATGAGCGAGATCGAACTCACTGTGGAATTGGACCGCCAGCCCAAGGTGCTGCGGTTGCCCGAGGGGAGCACGGCGGAGGTCATGCTGGATTCCCTGGGCCTCTATCCCGACGCGCACATCGTGGTACGCGACAAGGTCCCCGTACCCCTGGACTCCCCCTTGGAGCCGGGGGACCGGCTGAGAGTGATCAAGGTGGCCTCGGGAGGCTGACGCTCGGTTATTTATTCCGGGAAACGTCTTTATAAACGTGTTGAGGCGGGCCGTAAACCTGTCATTGCTGGTGTTCGGGGCGGTGGTCCTTTGGTTGATCGACCGCAGCTATCCCGAGGAGTACATCGGCATGAGCGCCCTCACGCTGGCCGCGCTGGCCGTCATCTATCTTATATTCTCCATCATTCTTACATCCCTGTTCTCCGCCCGTATCGGGGACCCCAAGACCAAGTACCAGCTGAGGAAGATCTTCTCAATGCTGAGCATCGTCTTCTCCCTGGCCGCCATCATGACCATATGGGTGATCGACCCCCAGGCCCTGGTGGTCTCCTACGGGCTGCTGGCCGCGGGATTGGCCATCGCCCTGCAGGACGTCTTCCGGAACATGGCCGGCGGCCTCATCGTGTACGTCCAGGCGCCCTATCGCGTGGGTGACAGGGTTTTGATCAAGGATGTGGTCGGCGACGTCATAGACATCAGCATGATGTACACGGTCCTGCTCGAGCTCAGGGAGTGGGTCGACGGGGACCAGGCCACCGGGCGTCTGGTGATGGTGCCGAACGGCCACCTCCTCTCCGGCAATGTGTACAACTATACCAGGGACAACAACTTCCTGTGGGACGAGATCGTCGTCCCGGTCCCCTACGACTGCGACTGGAGAAGAGTGTCGGAGGCCGTCCAATCACTGGTGGAGAGGGAAACGGCGAAGGTCATGGAACTGGCCAGCGATGAGCTCTCGTCCATGATGGGCAAGTACTACCTCACCGCCAGGGAGGTTCGCCCCAAGGTGTACCTGGCCCTCACCAGCAACTACCTGGAGCTGCACGTCCGCTTCATATGTATGACCAGGGAGCGACGGGAGACCAGCAGTGAGCTGAGCCGCATGATCCTGCAGGAGATGGAGAGGATGGGCGTGAGGGTGGGCTCCACCACCGTTGAGATAACCAAGTTCCCCCTGCATCAGGAGCGGTCCGTTATTCCGGACTGAGCGGTGTTGAAAGAAAAGGTTTATTAACGACTGATAAATTTCTAGTACGTCTAAATCAGAGCCTGGAAAAGAACCTGGGCTTTCCTATATCATGATCACTATAACCATATCCTCACTTGGCCAGCTACGGCCGGGGCAAGAGTGGAAACCCCTTTCAGGATCCGCGAACGAATGG
>Ga0209269_1001351_pt1 | contig 13283 bp, 8 predicted proteins | sample MTBAKMMethaMetaG_FD_187455 | JGI IMG/M metagenome (GOLD analysis project Ga0209269, IMG submission 187455) | Enrichment culture microbial communities from Arthur Kill intertidal strait, New Jersey, USA, that are MTBE-degrading - MTBE-AKM (Arthur... | ecosystem: Environmental > Aquatic > Marine >... | reverse complement strand
GTTCCACGAGCGGCTGCGGAAACTGGAGCACCTGCGCCTGGTGGACCTGGCGGTGCGGCAGGGGAAGGGGCGGACGCGGGTGATCGAGGTGCGGGAGGGGGTGGAGGAGGTGCTCCCGGTGCCGGCAGGTTCATCGGGGGTGCCGGTGAACGGTCCTGCAGGAGTGTGCGACGATGAAAAATGTTGATATGAAGGTGGAGGGGGATCGGCTGGTGATCACGGTCGATCTCTCAAAGGAGTTTGGAGCGTCGAAGTCAGGGAAGTCGATCACGATCGCTTCGACCGATGGGAATGTGTCGGTGCCGGGGAGGGAGGAGATCAAGATCGGGGTGAATGTGTATCGGAAGAAGTGAGGGGGCCAATATTATGGGGCGGGGGCGCCCTTACTCGATCACCTCCCGGTGCCCGCCCCTGGCCGGACCGATGCGCCGGATCCTGCCCTGGATCTTCAGTTTTTCTATCTGTTTCTTGATCGCCCGGTCAGTCACGCCTCCATGCTGTGCAATTTCCGGGATGGTGATCGCCGGGTTCTGGCGCATGAGTTCGATGATTTTTGGGGAACTTTCTGGGGAACCTTTTGGTGAACTTTTCTCCGAACCTTTCTCCGAACCTTTCTCCGAACCTCCCACCTCCCGCCGGTGCACCGTGGCGGTGAAGAGGCAGCCCTCGCGGTCATCGGTGAAGTCGATATCGGGCCAGTCTTCGAGGGCCCGTTTGATGCCCGATCCGAGGCCCCGGTAGGGCAGCAGCCCTCTGGCGATACACGAGACCAGGATCGGGTTTCTGATGGTGGAGTTGCCGGCCACCTGGCACTTCGCCTCCATACTAAAAAGGGGGGATGATCTCCCCTGGGGCTCACGTATTATTTCTCAGAATATTTCTCCCTCAGGTGAATACCCTGGTTGAGCCCAAGTTCCCTGAGGGCAACCCGCACATCCTCGATCTTCTCCGGGGAAATTCCATCGGGATGTTCGATCTCGATCTCCACATTCACCGTGAGACGACCTTCGTTTGAAAAACGAGATAATACCCTGCGGTAAAAATTGGCCCACTGGCGATGGGGCATCTCACCACTCAGTTCAAGGGATGTGATGATTTTTTCGGGCTCTTTCTCTATCGGTGGTTCTTCTGTGGTGGGGGAGAGGGACCCTTTAACGGTGGCCGCCACATCATCGCAGGAGGCGGTGATTTCAAATGCGTTGCCGCCTGGTCCCGGCTCAAAGACGCCTCCCTCAGTGATCACACCTCCAACCGCTTTCCAGCACACCGGTTTATTTGAAATAATCTGGTCATCGGCGTTATAGAGGGTTGCACGTAACTCCTGTTTTTGCCCGGGTGTGAGCGGCATCTCCGGCTGCTGGATCTCTATCCGTGCAACGGTGGTGTCCATCTCTTTTTCCCGGACAATCTGTTCTGCAACGTCCCTGGGTATGATGAACATATCGTCCGATATCTCAACTTCCAGAACGCTCATGGGCTGGTTGAAATAGAATGGGTCATACCGACTCTGGGGAGTGTTACCTGCGTATCCGAAGATGCCGTCAGAAACGCCCCTGGCAATTGTCCTTTTGATCACCTCCTGGTCGGTGACGCGGGGAAAGCGGGGTGAGGCAAAAAAGGCGTCTCTCACCTGACGGGTGCTCCATTCCTGTGATATGGGGGACCAGTTCCTGACGAGATAGTTGGGGTTCACCGTGTCGGTTAGCTGGTCCAGTTCTTTCAGTTTGTGCGTGATGAACCGCGTGATCGACTCTGAGGCGCTGGAGTTGATACGGCCCATGTTTTCGAAACGTATGGTGTCGTCAGGGGTGTAGAGGCCCAGCACGTTGTAGGTCTCCCAGACCTGCTCTTTCATCTGTCTCTTCGAGGTTTCGACATATTCCCTGGCCTGCCGTTTCTGGGCGTCGTCGAGGTTCAGGGTGTCGGCGTCGTCCCTGATCTCACACCAGGCAAGATAGTCGCGGGTTGTTTCCACAAGCGGCCCTGCATTCGATGCTATTGCCCATATGAGTGACGATTTGTAGGTCCGCCCGGATTCGCCGTGATATTTGGTGCATTGAAGTGCGAAACTTTGTGTTTCTGCGTTCTGGGCGTCCATCGACGGCGGAAGGACAACGAGGGTCACTGCCGGTCGGTCCATGATGTCGCCGCTGCGTTTGGGGAAATATACTCTTTCTCGGGAGGGGCTCTTGTCGAAGACGCTCCTGATCGTTTCCTCCACCTTCTGCTGGATGATCTCAGGTTGAATTGAGGCCTTCCGGTCGGCGTGTGTCTTTATGAGGTTGGTTTTGATTCCGAAGCGGTAGTCGTTGGCTTCTTTGTTCATGAAGAAACAACTGCCTGACGGAGGAGCGAGCGCTTCGAGGACGGTGTCGATGTTGCCGCTGTCGAGGCCCGGCCCTCCGACGGCCAGACGGATCTCCGGGAGAGAGGCGACGGTGCGCGGTTGCCCGCCGTTGGACTCGAAGAATATTGTTGCTGCAACGGCGCGGTGAAGGCCGAGCGAACGGATGGGTTCGCCTGATTCTTCATCGAGGCGTTGTGCGTGGGAGTCGGCGTTTCCGCAGATGTCGGTGGTGATGACGCCTTCGAACCGCCCTTCACCGACCTGTTTGAGGAGGGCGGCGCGGAAGAGGGGTTCGTCGAGGGGTGCAGAGCCGAGGGTGATGAGCGGGGCCTTCACCCCTTTGCGGTAACTTTTCTGGTAGAGGTGGGAGACCCAGAGGGCCATGAGTTTGAGGACGCCGCGGGTCTGCTGGAAGGTGGGGAGGGTCTGCCATTTTCGTTCGAAGACGGAGAGGACCATGGGGTGGAAGGGGTAGGTGGCCTCGAACGCTTCGTAGGCGTGGTCCACCGGGAACCAGCCCGGAACGAGGGAGCGGTTGTCCCGGATCCAGTCGGCATATTCGGCGATGGTGTCTTTTGCGTCAGGCGGGAGGGCGGTCCACTCGAAGAGACGGCGGCGGATGATCTCGGCGGTCTCGGATTTTGCTGACATGACGTATGCCTTGCCGACCCGTTCGAGGAGTTTTTCGAGGCGCTGGTAGTCGCCGACGTCGGCGGGGGTCATCTCCAACTCTGAGGCGGGTACGGAGATGGCGAGGACGACACCGTCGGAGCTGCGGGCGACTTCGGAGAGGCTATGGATGAAGGTGTGCATCTGGTCGGCGAGGCCGGTCTTGAGTTCGCGGCTGCGGCTGGTGTAGTTGATGAGTTCGTCGAGGAGGATGAGGCAGGGGGTGTTCTTCGGGAGGAAGGCCTGGATGACGTCGCCGGCGGGTGCAATCATCCGTTCGTCGTGTTCCCGGACGATGGCAAAGCCTTCTTCGCCGCCGAGTTGCCAGGCGATCTCTCCCCAGGGGGTCCGACGGAGGGGGGTGCCGTCGTCTCCGCCGCGGCCGGTGATGGAGTCGAACTCGGTGCCGACGAAGATGGCGGTGGCGGCCTGCGGGATGGTGGAGACACCGGCCTGGTTGGCGATCTCCATGACGCCGGGCCACCCGACGGCCTTCTGTCCGTAGCGGGCGAGATGGTAGATGAGGGTGAGGGCGTGCGTTTTTCCGCCGCCGAACTGCGTGGTGAGGTTGAAGACGGCGTTTGTCCCAACGCGTTTGCCGGAGAGGCGGGTGACCACTTCGGCGGCGAAGGAGCGGAGGGTGTCGGTGAGGTAGGTCCGTTCGAAGAAGCGCCGGGGGTCCTGGTAGTCGGGGGGTGCCTGGCCTGTTCTGACCTTGTCGAGGTGCACGGCAAATTCTGAGGCGTCGGTCGGTCTGCCTTCCCGCAGGTCTTCTCGTGGGGTGATTACCTTGTACCAGGGTTTTACTGCCATTTTTTCCTCATCTCAGATAGTTTTGATAGGGTGGGGGTTGGTTCGTCTCTCATAGGGAGGAGCAGGAATGTGACCGTTGAGTCTTTTCCTGTTTGCGATTCCGCCCGGGCATACCATTCACCGGGCTGCAAACGGGAGGTGCTCAACGCCTGTTCATAGGTCTGATCCTTTTGAACGGCTGCTTTTCCTTCTTCAAGAAGGGAGTATGGATCTGCCGCATTATAAATTTTCAATTTTACAATTTCACTTCCGTCGGTCGCCGTTCCAGAAAAAATAACCTTTTCTCCGACATAATACGTGCCAGCGCCCCGGATTGTCACTGATACAGCGCCTCTCCCGGGCGAGAGGTTATGGATCGCCCTGTGATAGTCGGTGGACACCATATCAACAGGGGGGAGTGGGCAGGATATGCGGTCGGCGATCTCTTTGAAGAACGTGGATAACCGGGCGTAGTCTGAGGCGACGAAGCCCTGGAAGTTGCTGTATGGTGGAGGTAATTTGTCGAACTGCATGCCGTGGATGCAGAGGGGGATGATCTGTTTGTTGAGGAGGCATGCGCCGCCGAGTTCGAAGTTGATCCAGGGGCGCGTGACGGCGGTTTCTGAACAGAGTATGAATACATAGTCCGCCTGTCCGAGTGCGGCGGTGATCACATCGAACCACGGCTTGCCGAGGGGGATGCTCGATTCGTCGGAGGAGACGAAGACGTCGATCCGATCCCCGAATATGCTTTCGATGAGTTTTTTGAGGGCGACGGCGATCTGCTTCTCCTTCTCTTCGTGGGAGATAAAGAGGTGGAGGGGCCTGGGCGATGATTCAGCCATGTTATACCCCGAGCGATTTTTTTCTGGCGAGGACGCCGTCCACCCAGCGCTTTTCTTCCGAACCAGGGGGGTAGAGGGCGGAGAGGGCCTGGGCGAGGGTGGCGAACTGCGGGTCTTTTCTGACGTCTTCGAGGAGGAAGCGTTTGAGGGCGTCGCTTTTGCCGGCGCCGAAGAGGAGCATGCTCTGGTGGATGGTGTCGAGGACGGTGGCGCCGGTGAGGGTGAGCGGGCGTTCGTCGTCAACGGCCCTGGCGGTGTACTCGCCGTCGATGACGTCGCCGAGGGTCATCTGCTTCTCCTTCTTGCCCTTCGGTGCGGCGGCGAGGTCGTAGCGCCCGAAGAGGGAGGCCGCCCGGTTTCTGACCGGGAGGAGACAGGCGGTGCTGCCCTTCACTTCGACGAGGCCGGGCATTTCTTCGAGGCGGGCGCCGAGGCCTTGGGCGATCTTCCGGGCGGTGTCGTACTCGAGGGTGAAGCCGGAGAGTTTGCCGGATTTTTTGCCGCCCTCTTCGTCGTCGTCATCGCTGTCATTGCCGTCGCCGTCGGCGGCGCTGTCCCCGGCGGCCGAGAGGGTCCAGAGCCACATGGCGGTGAGGCGGGCGTCGGGGCCGAAGCCTTCGGTGTCGGCGCCTTCGAAGATGGTGGAGAGGGCTTCGCGGGAGATGGTGGCCCAGACGTGCTCCAGGTAGTCGTGGAGGGTGACCACCTCGCCGTTCACCTTCTCGACCCGTGCATGGCGGGAGTAGATTTCCAGGGCCGGGCCGAGGCAGGCGAAGATGGCGTCGGCGCCGACAACATTCTCGGCCTGGAGCCGCGTCATCCACTCGCGTATGCGGGGCGTGAGTTCGGCAAGGACCCCACGCCAGTCGCCGACGTCGTCGGTGCGGAGCGATCCGTCGGGGTTCTCGCGGGGGCGGCAGACGAGGTGGACCGAGGAGGCGAGGGCGGCGGAGTCCATGCCCCGCAGGCGGTTGGCTCTTTCGGTGTCGATGGGCCACGACCCGGTGATGATCCACCCGGCGCTGACCATGGCCTGCAACTGCGCCTCCCACCCGGCGGTGGACTTGTTCGCAAAGACGACGGTACCGATGCCGTTCGGGGCGAGGATACGCCGCCCCTCGGCCATCGCCTGCTGCATCGTCCGCTCGAAGTATTCCCTGTCCTTGCCCTTCACCTCGTCGACGATGCACTCCTCGTCCTTGGGGGCGTGGTCGTCCCTGAACATCCGTGCCGCTGCCGGCGGGAGGGTGCGCTTCAGCCAGACATAGAAGAAGTCGGAGAGGTCGGCGTAGGGGATGGCGTCGTAGTACGGGGGATCGGTGAAGAAGCAGTGGGCGGAGTCGTCGGGGAGGGGATGGGATGTTGCAGAGGACCGCACTCCCTGTCCGTGTGTTTTTTGGTTTTCTTTTGAAGATTCGGCTTCGATAACATCATAGACCCAGCCGATTGCGCCGTTCAATGAACCGGACGAATCAGAAAAAGAACTTGCTTCACAATAGTCCCAGATCATCGGCAGCGCCTGTCGTGAAAAGACGCCTTCAATATTTTCTCTTGCATTGGTCCATCGGGAGAGTGAGGTTAACGTGTTCGATTGCCTGTCCAGAATCAGAGCCAGACACGTCTGCACCGCATCCGCACACCCGGCATCGTTCTTTTTCCGGATCTCTCCCCCTGCCCGCTGCACCAGCCCCGCCAGCGTCGTCAGCGCCAGCGCCTGCCTGGGCGTGAAGAGGTCGCCCCAGATATCCATCCCGTAATTCCGCTGTGAGAACGCCCGACCGGCGCCGCTCCCGCCGCCCATCGGCGTCGGTTCGTCCGGCACCAGACTCAGGTCCCCGTCCCACGCCGCCTTCCGGCGCTCCAGTTCCTCTGCCGCTTTCCTCACCGCTTCGAGGTCCCGTTCGGTCGGCAGGCGGTAGAACCGTCCCTGCTGTCCCGGCCTCGTCGTCACCACACAGAAGAGGCGGGCGTCCGCCGCCCCGCCCCGCCGGGTCTTCAACTGTTTCCGCACCGACTTCACCGGCGTCGTATAGCCGCAGACCGGGCAGGTGGCCGAACCCCGTTTCACCGTGCCGTCCTGCACCTCCTTCGGGTCCGGGTTCTCCCTGATCTCGAAATCAACCCTGTGCGCCTCGGGGTCAGGCACCATCCGCAGGGCCACCGACCGACCCTTCTTCTTCGCCAGCCACATCGAGCGGATCAGCGGCACCTCGGCCCCGCAGCCCGGCCCCTCGCAGGTGATCGTCCGCGCCCAGAGGTAGGCGATCGGCGTGGCGCCGTCCGGGTCCTTCGGGTAGAACTCGGCCAGTTCCTTCTCGGCCTCGGCCTTCACCCACTCGCCCCATTTCCGCACCTCGTCCGCGAGGTCCTGCCCGTACTTCGGGATGTATTCGAGCACCACCTTGTTCAGCAGCACCGCCACCGGGTTGAGATCGCTTGCAAAGGCGTCGGCCCCCACCCGCAGCGCCTCCAGGGGGATCGCCCCGCCGCCGGCGAAGGGGTCCACCACCAGGGGGCGGGTGCCGGGTTCGCCACCCAGGGCCACATGCGCCGATTCGGTCAGCCGCCGGGCCACCGAGAGATAGCGCTCCTCCGTGGCGTTATCCCAGTTCGCAAAATCGGCGACGAAGTCGAGCAGGGCGGCGCGGAGCACGAGCGGATCGGCACAGTTTCGGTTCGTCCGGTCGAGGGCGTTATAAAACGCGTCCATCTCCTCCCGCGCCGCCGCGACAAACGCCGGCGGGCAGAGGGGATCGGCCGGATCAGGCCAGAGGGCCGCACAGAGCACCGCCCTGCAGGCCGCCAGGGGCCGGCGCGCCCACCAGATATGCAGGGTCGAGATATGACCGTGGCGGATGGACTTCTCCCGCCGTGCGTGCTCGGATATTTTCTTAATCGGGAGATCGACTTCGATGAGACGTTTTGGGTAGTGGATCATTCGTATAACTCCGGAGGTGGATGGTCCTCGCTGGACCAGGGGGATGAATGCGTGCTCTCAGAAGAGAGACTGGTATTCTCTATTGTATAGTCGATTCGATCTGATAATTTCGCCCCGTATGGGAAGCCCTATATAATTGTTTCATGAATAGGATGGTACGATGCTTCAGTCCGAAGTCGTCTCTCACCTGATCCAGCAGATCTATCACTCCCGCCCCGATCTCAAGTTATCAAAAAGAGCGGTACATAAAATCCTCTTCAAGGTGCGGACGGCCCTCCCCGAAGACGACCCGGTCAGAAAGAATATCCCGTTCTACTGGTACAACTTCGGCCCTTATTCAGAGGTCGTCGAGGCCTCTATCGATACCCTGAAAGCCAACGGCATCCTCAGAGAGGAGGAGACGCACAGGGGCAACTCCCTCCTCATGCTTACCACTAACCTCACCGATACCCTCAATGTGCTTGAAGAGGCCTCTGCCATCGTCGAACGCATCGTCAGGAATATCGATCCTTATCACATCGAACCCTTCGTCAACCAGATCTACCAGGACGACGCACCGTACGAGTTCATGCCCCTCTATAAAGTGGATTTTCTGAACCTCTTCGAAGGATACCTCAAATCACACCCGGTCGGCCAAATCACCCTCAACCGGTACATTGAGGACGCCATAAATCCCCAGATCGACCGCCTGGAACACCTCATCTACGACTGCGAGGTCGAACTCGTCGAGGAACCGCTCTTCGAAGAGTTCAACGACGAGTTCACCTCATATGTCTCAGGAGCCGGAAAGGCCTTCGACATCATCAGAAAGGATGAGGATAACGCCTACACGATCACCAAATCGACCTTTGAGGCCGCCGATGGGATCTGGCGCACCTTTGCCAAAGGGGTGCGCATTCTGGACGAAGGACACGACGAGTACTACGACAATAAACTCGAACAATGGGAAGGGGAATATCGGTCGGCCATATCGAATATGATCTCGGAGGTGAACAGATTTAACCGAAACATTCGGGAATCGGTCCGCCCGACCAACCGCCGAAATGCCAACGACCGCTCAAAGAGGATCCTCTCCTCTCTGATCGAGGGTTACCTCTCCTGAAGAGAGCGACCACGATGGCCCCACTCCATCATTTCCTCGACACAAACATCCTCGTCGGATCCCGGATCGAATGGGATGGACAGCACCATCACACTCACCGATATCTGCAGCAGGACGGCTTCCTCCGGCATACGAGCGAGCGGGTGTATAAGGAATGCACCGGCGTATTTGGTCTGTTCAGGAGAACGATAACAAAATACCTGAACTACCTTCTAAAATCCCTCCCTGCCTCTCCGGACCCCTTCATCCTCGATCGGACCATCCGGAGACTCACCGAGCGGCATATTCTCTTACTAAAAAACGAGAAAGAGAAGAATGTGCTCAGTTCTTTTGTGCAGCAGAACATGGACGATCTCCGCAACTGTGCCCTGGGAACAGAACAAGATCGGGACACCTTCAGACAGGAGATCATCGACGCCATCAAGGGAGCATTCGATTCACTGGATAGAGATTGCCGTCCCGACGACCCTTCAGCGCCGGTCGTCTGTTACACCTGCTGCCCCGAGAATTATGACTCACATCTCCCGGATCAAAAGAGCGCCCTGATCACCGTCATCGGCTACGAACCAGACATCCTCGTGATACTGGACGCATATTTCATACAGATCCATCGGATAGGGGAGGAGGTCAGTCTTGTCACCGCCGACAAGGCCCACATCCTGAACAACCGCAAAAAAATTGAGGAGACACTCCCCGGCATCACCATTAGAGAACCGGGGTCTTTCTTCATCGGGTAAGCAGATCACTCCTCCGACGCCCGCAGGATGTCGTCCTTCCCCACCTGATAGTGCTCCACCGTCACCACCGGCTTCCATCCCATCCGCACCGGGTCCCGGATCAGACGGACCTCGGGCGTCGATGCACAGTTATACACCACATACAGCCAGTAATCGTTCTTCAGCCGCGTCGCCGTCCTGTACTCGTTCTCCGTCAGGAACACATCGCCTGTCCTGGCCCGTCCCTTCACCTCGATAAAGCGGACATCGACCGAAACCCCCGGGTTCTCGGGGTCGAACCGCCGGGAGATCAGGTCAAACCCACGGTTTTCAAGTTCCACGCTCTCGACCGCATAGCCCCTCCCCTCCTCATGCCGGATCACCGCATCCACCGCCGTCCGTTCCACATCGTCATCGCGTCGCATCCCCGAATACTCCGGGCGGTCGCGATCAGGGTGGGGCAGCACCCATGCGCGGCCATAATGCACGATATCCCCGAGCGTGAGACTCCGCTCCTTCTGGAGTTCGTTCTGGCGCGTTGTCAGGCGATGGTTGAGATCCTCCAGCCTGATCTCCGAACTCCGGATATTTGCCGGCAGCATGGGATCGGGATCCCCCTGCGCCTGCCGATCCGTCAGGTCCATCAGCCTGAGGTTCTCCCGCATGATCAACTCGTCCAGGCTGAGGGAGAGATGCCGGGCGATGGTGGCGACCTGGCGCTCCCGCTCCTCAGAAACCTCATGGAGAAAACCGGTGAGCACCGACGCATAGAGCACATCTTCGCTCTCCTCATGGGTGGGAAGGGCCCAGCCCGGAACCCCCACGCCTGCCGGTGCCGGAAGAATATCAAGAAACACGGTCGGTTGCCGTATCGTATGGTTTCCGTTCTCTCCCGTCTCAACGATAAAAAGACGCTTATGGGCCGCCTTCCCCCTCCCGTCAAGAACCGAAGCGGAAAACACATCGAGCACCACAGGGCGGTCCCGGTGGAGATCGTAAAAAACCGCTCCGGCCTCAAGGCTCTCCCTGCCCTCATCGATCACAAACGACCTGACCGACTCAAAGAGCGGGTGGCCCGGCGTCACCCATTCAACATTCGGCTCACTCTTGAGCACCTCCTTGTCAAAGGTGACTTCCTTATACTCCCGTCCCAGGGTGCCGTAATCCCGCTCCAGCGCCTCACCATAGGGGAGAAGCAGGCGGGGCACCTTCCCCACACGGTACACCTTCGACCCGCTCTGTGCCTCCTTAAGTTTCAGACCGGCATGAGGGGCGCCCTTCATGAAGAAGTCGGCGATCACCTCGGGCACAAGCCGCCGCTCCTTCGCCTCATCGCGTTTCCCGACAATCGCAGAGAGGTTCAGTTCCCGTTTGGCAAGACCCTCCAGCGTCGAGTTGGTGATCTGCTCGAACCGCCCCCGTTCGGTCTCACCGACGATCCACTCGATGATCTCGGGCTCTTCCAGGCTCATCGCATACATATCCCGGATCTTCTTCTCGATCTGGTTGGAGGGGAACACATCCCCCAGGACATTGAAGATCTTCCCGGTATGCTGCGGGTCCAGGTCCTCCTCGATCTGGGCGATACGATCAAAGAGGCGCTGCATCACCCGCCCCTCCCGCGTCTTCGTCGATACGAAATTAAAGATGTAACAGTCTTTCTCCTGCCCGTAGCGGTGGATGCGCCCCATCCGCTGCTCCAGCCGCACGGGGTTCCAGGGGATATCGTAGTTGATCATGAACCAGCAGAACTGGAGGTTGATACCCTCCCCTGCAGCTTCGGTCGCCACCATCACCTGGCAATCGTCCCTGAACTCCTTCTCGGCATAGATCCGGGTGCCTGGTTCATTCCGGTTCCCGATCTTCATCCCGCCGTGGATCTGGGTGACCGACAACCCCCACGACCGCAGTTTCTCAACCAGATAATCGAGAGTGTCCTTGTGCTCGGTGAAGAGGAGCAGTTTCATCCGGGGATTCTCGAATATCCCGTGGCGGGTGAGCACCTCCCGCAACTTTGTCAGTTTCGTCTCAACCTCGCGCTCCTCAAGCACCTTCGCCTTCTCGATAAGTTTTGAGAGATCCCGGATATCCTCCCGAAGGGTATCGGGGTCATAGGAATACACCGTCTCTTCCAGCTGGTTCAGCAGGTCTTCCCGTTCATCATCGGAAATGTCATCCATATCGCCGTTCTGGCCGTTGATCCTCCGCTCAATCTCTTTCTGGAGTTTCCGATCGATCTCCCGCTGGCGATACCCCTCGGGATCCTTCAGAATATCCTGCCGCTTATTCCGCATCCGTTCAAGGGAACACCGGACCGCATGCACACTGGAAGCGAACCGCCGCTGGAGCATTGCCATGATAAACCCGATCGCCCGCCCCCTGACAGTATCGTCTCGTGCCGCCCGGACAGATTGCCGCTCCACATAGGTCGTGAGATCATTGTAGAATGCATATTCGTCATCATCGATCTCGAAAGAAACGGTGTTCACCAACCTTTTCTTGAACAAACTGGTGGATTTCCCGGTATCGGGATCAGGGAAGGTGACCAGCGCTTCTTTCACCCTCCTGAGATAAAACGGCGCCTCACGCGAGGCCATGGCATCTTCCAGACTTTTGATATTTCCATAGACCTCCTTGTCGAGCAATGAGAGAAACAGACGGAAATTTTCCGGGTCGCCCTTATGCGGGGTGGCCGTCATCAGAAGGAAGTGATCGGTCCGTTTGGAGAGTTCCTCTCCCATCTTGTAACTCATGGTTTTGTTGTCTTCAGATGCCGCACTCATCTTGTGGGCCTCATCGACGATCACCAGGTCCCAGCGCGTCTTCAGGAGACTCTCCCTCGCATCGTCGATCCGGGATATCCATGGGAGGGACGTGATCACCTGGTCTTTCTCATCCCAGGGATTGACCCCGTAACTCGACCGGAGAACCTCGCCCCGCACCACGTCGAAGGACTCCCTGAACTTCTCCTGCATCTCCCTCTGCCACTGGAAGATGAGGTTGGCCGGGCTCACGATCAGAACACGCTTGATGAGCCCCCTGATCTTCAACTCTTTGATCAACAGTCCGGCCATGATCGTCTTTCCTGCTCCGGGATCGTCAGCGAGCAGGAACCGGATACACGGAAGTTTTAAGAAATAATCATAGACCGCCTCCAGCTGGTGGGGGAGGGGATCGATCCGCGCTATCGAGAGAGAAAAATAGGGGTCATATTCGTAGGCAAGGCCGAGGCGGAACGCCTCTATGGCAAGGCGGAATTTTTCCGCATCCCCGCTAAATGTTTCGGATTCCGGCGATATCTGGAGTTCAAGGAGATCAGTTTCGTTCAGGATCCTTTTGTAGGATTTTCCTGACGTCAGGCCGAATCCATGAATTTTCACGGCGTTTCCCAATGGTTGTGCCATGATCACTTCTATCGTCTCGGGGAACGCCGGACTCTGGACGCGTGAGTGGGGTTTTAAGTTTTCATATATGTTATCTGGATTTTGGGGGGCCATTGTATCCTCAATTGAGAAGATGGCCCGAACTGAAATATATCTTGTTATTCGGTGCTCTTCGGGGCTGGTTTGGGTTTTAAACGATCCAAGATCGTCCATGTGTGCCAAAAGATGAACAGAACCGCCATAATCCTTTTTTCACAGATCTTCAAACAATAGTTCTGATGAACCTGCTGGAATGGGCTACATCATTTCACCATCAGATTCATCCCAAGACTTTCCCCGCATTCACCACCCCCACCACCGCCATCACCCAGTAAAACCCGAACATCACCATCACGTACGGGTTCCCCGTCACCGCCCCGTACGCCACCCAGAACAAATTTCCCACCACCCACGCAAAAAACCCACACGCCCGCACGCCAGGACTCCTCCCG
>Ga0209269_1001349_pt1 | contig 13303 bp, 10 predicted proteins | sample MTBAKMMethaMetaG_FD_187455 | JGI IMG/M metagenome (GOLD analysis project Ga0209269, IMG submission 187455) | Enrichment culture microbial communities from Arthur Kill intertidal strait, New Jersey, USA, that are MTBE-degrading - MTBE-AKM (Arthur... | ecosystem: Environmental > Aquatic > Marine >... | reverse complement strand
CCGCGATCGGTTCTCCCTCGAATCCCTCCATCGCCGCTCCGTCAAAGAAAAACTTGACCTTCTTCCCATGCTGGAAATCCAGGATGGGATGCTCCTTGATCAGGTCCATTTCTTTACCACCCCTCCTTAGAAGATCGTGAAGGAAAACCGGAATAAAAAAGCGGTTTACAGGAATAAACCTCCCTTCTATCGAGTTTATAGTTAACGCTAAATTTAAACGTGTGTACATAATACTTCTCACGCATATATATCATTTTCGGGAAGCAATCGCAATAGGTCCATTTACCCGATATCGGGAGGCCTGAGATAAAGTCCTTTGGCCTCCAGGAAGGAGATGGATCTTTCAGAAAAAAGGTCCCCGAGCAGGGAAAGCCCACCCCCTGAAGGAGTATCCCTTGCCGGGATCGAATGGAAATTCGAGAAAAGGTCGTAATGCCTTTCTTTTTCAAGAATGAGCAAAGCATGAACTTCTTCCCTGGAAATTGTTTCGACAAAATCAACCTGGCTAAAAAAGGACGGTGCGACAACGGTGGATAATCTGTTTTCCCCTGCCAGTTTTCGGAAGATGGCACCATACACGTAACCGCGTTTTGCCCAGAGAACGGGGGCCAATGTTCTTTCCGGGAAAAAGGGAAGGGTTTCAAGGGCGATGATTTCGAGGCCGTTCACCGGCACGACAGGCCTGTCAAGGGAAGCGGCAAGGGCCAATCCGTAACTGAGGCCAACCCGCAAACCGTTGAAGGAGCCCGGGCCCGTGTTTAGAACAATGCGGTCAACCTGGCATAAGTTATGTCCTGTAAAAGCGAAAAGGCTGTCAACGGCTTCAGGAAGGCAGGCCGATTGCCTTCTCGAAATGTTGAGATGAATTTCGGAGAGGATGTGCCCTCCGGCGGAGAGACCGACAGAAGTCCATTTCGAGCAGCAGTCAATACCCAGGTTGATGGCCACGTGTCCCCCTCCTCAATTCGAATCCATGTGTTGCCTAATTTCTCCCAGCGAAGTGATTGCCCTTTTCCCGGTCGCACGAATTCGAATCAGGCGATTATCGGAATCCTGTCCCGCGCCGGGTATCTCGAAGAAGAATTCCCAGGTGTCGCCCTGGGGCGGCTCCTTCCAATTCTGGGCCCACTCCACGAGGACCAGGCGCCCTTCTTCAAGGGCTTCTTCGAGTCCGAGGTCCTCGAAACGGCAACAGGAAAGGCGGTATAGGTCTGCATGGGTTACCGGAATTTTCGCTTCGTATTCATTGACAAGGGTAAAGGAAGGGCTTCTCACGTTTTTGCCTGCGAGGCCTTCAACGATTCCCCTAACAAGAACGGTTTTGCCCGTTCCGAGGTCCCCGGAGAGAAGGAGGAGCAAGCCTGGGAAAACGAACCGGGAAATGAAAATGCCGAATTTAAGGGTGTCTTCCTCCCCGTTCGAGCGAAAAACGAATTCTGGTGTGCACGGTCCGTTTTCAGGCATCAAGAGAGGCTTCCTTTTCCACGGACATTGACGTCAATTCCGCGATAACGAGAGGCAGGGCATCGGCAATCTCCCGGGAAAGGATACCGGTTTCCGACTGGGCCTTTCGGGAAAGGAAAGAACCTGCCCTTGCGTGCGCCCAGGCTCCAGCCAGGCCTGCCTTCCAGGGAGTAAGGCCTTTGGCAAGGAGGGTGCCCGTTATGCCTGACAGGATATCGCCTGAGCCGGGAACGGCAAGCGCCGGTGTTGATTCGAGGACGGCACCGGTTCGGTTTCCGTCGCAACAGAGAGAAAAGGGGCCTTTCAGGAGAACCGGGCCAAATCTACGGGCTAGTTCGCTTACACTTGCAAGGCGAGTGGCAGAAACGGAGTGGGCTGTTTTTCCAAGGAGAACCCCCGCTTCTCCCGCGTGAGGCGTTATGAGGGAAGAAGGGCTTTCGGTTTTTCCTGGAAGGAAATGGAGGGCGTCCGCATCAACAACAATCGCCTTGTGCCAGGAATGCGAAATCCAGTTGACGAGAGAGGCGGAAGACTCGAACCGACCTATCCCGGGTCCTGCCACGAGGGAAGCGGCTCGTTCCTCCCATTCGAGAAGGGCATCTATCGCGGGCGCTGGTTCAAGGACCTGGTCGTTCCCGAGGGAAGCGGAAACGATGACCGCTTCGGGAAGGCATACGGAGGCGGCTTTCGCAACACATTCAGGAACAATGAGTACGACCAGCCCCGCCCCGGCCCTAAGGGCGCCGCGGGCAGCCAGCAGGGGGGCACCGCGGTAGCGGCTGGAGCCTCCCAGGATGAGCACCGTTCCTTTTTTCCCCTTGTGATCGTCAAACTGCGACTTGGGCCAATCAGAAAGGGCGTCTTCGAGGCCATAACCTTCCATTTGCGGCGAAGAAAGGAATTCCTCTGCCGGGACACCGATCGGGATAACCTTGATTTTTCCTGCGAAACCTGCGCCGGGCATAACCCGTAAGCCGACTTTGGGGGCGAGAAAGGTCAGCGTTAGTTCCGCCCGGAATGCGACAGACTTCACTTCGCCGGAAGAAGGATCCACTCCTGAAGGGATGTCAAGCGAGACCTTGCGTGGGCCCTGTTTCGGAAGGAGGGAGAGGAGACGTTCGCATTCCCCCCTGGGGGCACCGGTCGTACCCGTGCCGAGAAGGGCATCCACGATGCCGCCGGAATCCCCGAAAATGCGGATAAGGCTTTTGTCATTCATTAGGGGAGTTTCCAGGACCGGGCACCCGACACTTTCCAGGGTATGAAGGAAGGCAGCCGGCTCGTTCCTGAACCGGTCTCTTGGCTGGGACAACAATACGGTCACCGCATACCCTGCCATGCGGAGGTGGCGGGCAAGGACGAAACCGTCGCCTCCATTGTTGCCAGGCCCGCAGAGGATGACCCAGGACCGTTTCCCGAACTCGCGGATAAGGACTTCGGCGGCTCCTCTTCCGGCATTCTCCATTAGCAGGGAAGAAGTCATCCCCGAATTTCTCATGATGAGCCGGTCTGCTTCCCTTGTTGATTCAGCGTTATAAAAAGGAATCATCACGGGCCTCCAGGATCACGACGGCGATAGCCATGTCGCCTTCATGCGAAAGGCTAAGGTGGATTCGCAGGACTTTTCGTTCGAGGAGAAGATCTTTCGCGTGCCCAGAAAGGTGTAATTCGGGAGCACCGCCTAGCCGGGAAACCGAGATCGACCGCAGGCCGACCTTTGATAGACCCCAACCTCCAGCCTTCGCAAAGGCTTCCTTTGCCGCGAAGGCAGAGGCGTAATGCCTTGCCGGGTTTTTGCTCGACTCGGCATAGGCCTTTTCCTCCGCGGAGAAGACTCGCTCGACGAAAGCCTTATTCTCGATTGCCCGGGATATCCTGGAAATCTTGCAGAGGTCGATGCCAATTCCGGAGATCAAAACAGCCCTCCCCTTCTTGTTGAATACGTGGCGATTATAAGGGAATAGGGGGGGAAGGAAAAGAAAAAGGCACCCCTTCACGGGATGCCTGGTATTTTTGGTGGGTGGTACAGGAATCGAACCTGTGACCTCTTCCGTGTCAAGGAAGCGTTCTTCCTCTGAACTAACCACCCGGAGCATCATGCATTTTAAGGGGCGCTTCCCACCTTGTCAATCATTCGTTTCCACTCGTACATTGCAATTGCGGTGGCAACAGAGGCGTTGAGGGAGCCTGACTTGCCGGCCATGGGGATTCTCCGGCGTTCGTCACAACGCATTTCAACGGGCCGGCTGATGCCCTGCCCCTCTCCGCCTACAACAAGCGCCAGGCGTTCTGGAAGAGGCTTGCCGTCGAGGGGTTCGGGGGCCTTGTGATCCAGCCCCACAGACCAGAAACCTGCCGGCTCGAGTTGGTCGAGTGCGAAAAGCAGGTTGGGGGCCGTGAAAATTGGCAGCCTTGCAGCAGCTCCCGCGCTTGCTTTAAGGACGATGCCGGTGGGAAGGGCTGCCCGCCTTTTTGGAATGACAATCGCCGATGCTCCGAAAGACTCGGCTGACCGGATAATGCTGCCCAGGTTCCCGGGGTCCTGCAAGTGGTCCAGTAGAAGCACCATTGCAGGTTTCGGGTTTGGGGGCAACTGTTGGCCGAGGGTAGCGGCATCGAGCATTTCGACCGGGGACACCAGGGCGGCGACTCCCTGGTGGGAGGTTCCCGGGCACAAACGCTCTATGGATGCCCTTTCCACTTTCTGGAACGGAATCGAATCCCTGCGACAATATTCCTCGACCTTTCGAATGGCCTGATGGTGGGAGTCCCTTGCGATCAACACTTTCTTGATTCGCTTGGGGGCTTCTTCAATCAGGGCAAGGACGGAATTCCGTCCCCATGCGATTTCCTGGGTCGTTTCCTGGTCCAGTTGCCGTTCATCTTCATGCATCAGCGTACCTCCTGACTTGCTTGAGATATTCTCGGAGACATGGTGCCGTGTGGCCTCTACGCGATCGTGAAACCCGGTCTGGGGTTCCGGTCGCCACGACTTTCCCGCCCGCTTCTCCACCCTCCGGGCCAAGATCGACCAGGTAGTCGCTGGAAGCGAGGACATCCAGGTTGTGTTCGATCATGACAACACTGTTTCCCTGGTCGACTAGCCTGTGGAGAAGAAGAAGAAGCTTTCGGACGTCCGTGTAATGCAGGCCTGTGGTCGGCTCGTCCAAAAGATAGAGAGTTGAGCCCGTGAAGCGCTTGGACAACTCCGCCGCCAGCTTTACTCTTTGGGCCTCGCCGCCGCTTAGGGTTGGCGCCGGCTGTCCGAGACGAATGTACCCGAGGCCGGCTTCCTCTATCACCTTGAGCTTTGAGGCGATCCTTGGGATGTCCGCGAAGAAGTGCAGGGCTTCCTCGACGGGCATATCGAGGACATCGGCAATCGTCTTCCCCTTGTAGCGAACCTCCAGGGTTTCATGGTTGTAGCGTTTTCCCTTGCAGATTTCGCAAGGGACGTAGACGTCCGGCATGAATAGCATGGATATACGGCTTTCTCCCTCTCCCTTGCAGGCTTCACACCGTCCGCCGCGCACGTTGAAACTGAATCGACCCGGCTGGAAACCCCGGATCTTTGCCTCAGGCAACTTTGAAAAAAGTTCACGAACGGGTGTGAAAAGCCCGGTATAGGTGGCGGGATTCGACCGGGGCGTCCTGCCGATCGGGTTCTGGTCAACGAGGACTACATTCTTGAGGTTTTCCCAACCTCTAATCTCCCGGTGAAGTCCCGATCTTCCGCGGAAATCCCTATCCATGTGGCGCTTGAGTCCGCGGTACAGGATATCGTGCATGAAGGTGCTCTTGCCAGATCCGGATACACCCGTTATGCAGGTCAATACTCCGAGGGGCAGCTGGACGTCGATATCCTTCAGGTTGTGTTCCCTGGCCCCTGCCACTTCCATCCAGCCCGCGGCAGGCCTCGGCTCGCTGCGAAGGACGGCCCCGAACGCGGTTCCCTTGAGATAGGGCCCGGTCATGCAATTCGCCTCAAGGATGGTTTCACGCGTACCGGCTGCAACGACTTCCCCGCCGTGTTCGCCGGCACCGGGTCCCAGCTCGAGAATAAAGTCTGCGGCAAGCATTGTATCCCGGTCGTGTTCCACCACGATGACGGTGTTTCCGAGGTCTCTGACGGCCCTGAGCGTCTTTAGGAGACGTTCGGTGTCGCGAGGGTGAAGTCCGATGGTAGGTTCGTCGAGAACGTAAAGAACCCCGCTCAATTTCGAGCCGATTTGTGTTGCGAGGCGGATCCGCTGGCTTTCGCCGCCACTAAGGGAGTCCGCGCGGCGTGAAAGCGAGAGGTAACCGACCCCGACATCGACCATGAACGACAAACGATTGCGGATTTCGTCCAGAATCTGCCTGGATATTTCAATAGCCTCGGGTGAAAGCTGAATGTTGTTCAGCCGGTTAAGGAAATCCGCAACGGGCATCTCTGTCACGTCTGCGATCCCTAGGCCGTCGACTGTTACAGCCAGCGCTTCTGGCCGGAGACGTTTGCCGAGGCATTCCCTGCACTGGTCCTCAGTGCGGAAGGACACGAGTTCTTCAGCCACGGATTCAGAATCCGTTTCGGTCCACCTGTTTTCGAGCCAAGGCATGAGTCCTTCGAAACGTCCCATGTAGGATTGAAGCTGCCCGTTCTCTCTGTAGGTCATGGGAACGCGGTCTGGAACACCCACGAGGATAGCTTCCCGGATTTCAGGCGGAAGTTGGCGGAAAGGCTTGGAGAGATCCCAACTCCTGGAATCGGAAACTGCCTTCAGCTTGCGGAGCATGTAATGGCTTGTTTTCCAGGGGAGGAGCGCTCCTTCCCAGACAGATCTTTCAGGGTCAACGGAAAGCTCTAAAGAGAAGTGTTCGTGACTCCCCAGTCCAGAACAGGCCTGGCAGGCACCGAAAGGATTGTTGAAGGAAAAAAGGCGGGGCTCGATCACCGGCAGTGAAATCTCGCATTTCGGGCATGCAAAGTTTTCGGAAAGGAGCTTTTCCGCCCCCTCACCTGTTACGAAAAGGACATAACCTCCACCCATACGGAGCGCAGTCTCGGTGGACTCGCTCAAGCGGTCCCGATTTTCGCTCGAAGGCGTGAGGCGATCCACAACAATCTCGATTGAATGTTTCCGGTTCTTATCCAGCTTGATTTCCTCTTCCAGCCAGAGAACCGTTCCATCGACGCGAACGCGCAAAAAACCTTCCCTGCGGGCTTCGTCAAGGACATTCCGATGCTCACCTTTTTTCCCTCTCGTTAAAGGAGCCAGTATCTCGACACGCTTCCCTTCATAATCCCTAAGGACAAGGTCGAGTATTTCGTCCAGAGAATAACGGTGGACGAGCTCGCCGCAGATTGGGCAATGGGGAATACCCACGCGGCTGAAAAGGAGGCGGAGGTAGTCGTAAATCTCGGTGACTGTTCCAACAGTTGAGCGGGGGTTGTGGGAAATTCCCTTCTGTTCTATCGAGACGGCCGGGGACAAACCCGCGATATCGTCAACATCGGGCTTGTTCAGGACACCGAGGAATTGGCGTGCGTATGCGGAAAGGGACTGGATGTAGCGTCTCTGCCCTTCAGCGAAGATAGTGTCGAAGGCCAGCGAGGACTTTCCGGAACCTGAAGGTCCGGTGAAGACGACAAGTTTATCCTTGGGAAGAGCGACGGTAACGTTTTTTAGATTGTGTTCCCTTGCTCCTTGGACGACGATCCGATGATCCACTTTCAATGACTCCTTCCTGGTTTGCCTGCAACAAGTCCCGTATACGGGCTGCCTCTTCGAAATCAAGTTTCTCGACAGCTTTCCACATCATTTCTTCCAGCGTCGAACGATTGAATGAACGAGTTTTTGCATCCGAGGCAACACGGTCACTCCCGCCGGGGCCTGTCAGTTCACCTGGCAGGATACCGACAATTTCCTTGAAGATCGTACGGGGAGTGATTCCCAGTCTTTCGTTATAGGCACGCTGGACTTCGCGCCGGCGAAGAGTTTCTTCGACTGCCTTTCGAATGCTCTCGTTCATCGTGTCGGCATAGAGAATTACCGTGCCCCCTATATTCCTGGCAGCCCTGCCGATCATCTGGATCAGGGATCGGTGCGATCGGAGAAACCCCTCCCTGTCCGCGTCAAGGATTGCCACAAGAGACACTTCGGGGAGGTCAAGTCCCTCTCGAAGGAGGTTTACGCCCACCAGGACTTGGACTGATCCCGTGCGGAGGGCCTTGATCAGGTCCGCTCTTTCAAAAGTGTCCAATTCGGAATGGATGTATCGGACCTTGAGCCCGACCTCGGCCAGGTATTCGGCAAGGTCTTCGGCGGATCGCTTCGTAAGGGTTGTCACGAGTGCCCTTTCGTTACGTCTATTCAAGTCTGAAAGTCTTCCGATAAGGTCATCGACCTGGTTTTTTGCCTCCACGACAAAGACCTCGGGGTCCATTACTCCAGTAGGCCTGACCAACTGCTCGACGACCTTTGATGAGATGCTCGTTTCCCAGTCGCCAGGCGTGGCAGAAACGAAAATAACCTGCTTCATGTATCCTTTGAACTCTTCCCATTTCAAGGGCCGGTTGTCGAGGCTCGAAGGAAGGCGGAACCCGTAACGCACAAGAGTTTCTTTCCTGGATCGATCCCCATTGTACATGCCGCGTATCTGCGGCAGCGTGATATGGGATTCGTCGATGATCATAATGAAATCCGGCGGGAAGAAATCAAGCAGGGTTCCCGGAGGTTCCCCTTCCGGACGGCCCTCCAGGTGGCGGGAGTAATTCTCTATTCCCGAGCAGTACCCCACCTCCGAAAGCATTTCCATGTCGTATCTCGTACGCTCCTGAAGCCGTTGTGCTTCCAGCAGGCGGCCTTCCAAAGTTAAAAGGTTCACTTGTTCTTCCATCTCGTTTTCGATTTCTTCCATGGCGCGGCGGATCTGTTCCCTTGTTGTCACGTAATGCTGGGCGGGGAAAAGAAGGGCCTGTTCCTTTCCCTGGACCACTTTCCCCGAAACGGGCTCGATCTCGGTTATTCTCTCGATCCTCGTATCGTCGAAAAGGATCCTGAGAGCCGTATCGCTGTATGCGGGGAAAATCTCTACAATATCGCCCTTGACGCGGAAAAGCCCGGGCTCAAGGGTCTGGTCGTTTCTCTGGTAATAGTTCCGTAGCAGGGACTCGAAAAAATCGCGGCGTCTCCAGATCTCTCCGACCTTGAATCCAAAAACGGCTTCTTCGTAGGCCTTTTTCTTGCCGAGGCCGTAAATGCAGGAAACACTGGCCACAACGATGACGTCCCGTCTCTCGATGAGCGATTTTGTTGTGGCCAGGCGCAACTTTTCTATCCGTTCGTTTATCGAAGCGTCCTTTTCGATATAGAGGTCGTGGGCGGGGACATAGGCTTCGGGTTGGTAGTAATCATAATAGCTCACGAAATAATGCACCGCGTTTTCGGGGAAAAAGGTCTTGAACTCGGTATAAAGCTGGGCAGCAAGAGTCTTGTTGTGTGCGATGACAAGGACGGGTCGGTCCATCCTTGCGATGGCATTCGCTATCGTGAAGGTCTTCCCGCTGCCCGTCACGCCGACAAGCATTTGCGATTGAAGTCCTTCCGCCAACCCAGCGGACAGGGCTTCAATCGCTTCCGGCTGGTCACCTGATGGGGGCCATGGGCAATGAAGCTTGAAAATCCCCAAAATGATCCTCCTCGGTTATCGAGAAAGGAAATGGCGCACGGGAGCCGTGCGCCATTTCCTTTCGACAAGCTTCAACCCTGCTTTAGACTGCAGGTTCAGGCTCGGCTCTGCCTTCATCCTGCGGGAGAGCCCTTTCTGTTTCTGCCTGCGGGGCTTCGCTTTCGACAGCCGTTGCCTCCGGCTTGATTTTTGGAACAAAGGGGGGCAACTCTTCACCCGCTATCAGGATTTCTAGTTCCTCTCCCTCGAGAATTTCCCTTTCAAGAAGAGATCGCGTGACCTTGTTAAGCAATTCATAGTTCTCGGACAGCAACGTTTTAACCTTCGTGTGGCAATTGTCAATGATCGCACGCATTTCCTGGTCGATGGTAAAGGCGACTTCGTCGCTGTAATTCCTGTCATCGACAATGTCTCTTCCCAGGAATACCTCGTGTTGCTTGCGGCCGAGAGTCATGGGGCCGAGTTTTTCGCTCATCCCAAATTCGGTAACCATTTGTCTGGCTAGTTGCGTTGCCCGTTCCAGGTCGTTTTGGGCACCGGTCGTGATGTCTCCCTGTGTAATCTCCTCCGCCACCCGGCCGCCGAGGAGCACGCATATCCGGTCGATCAATTCGTTTCGCGAAATGAGGAACCGATCCTCCTCGGGTAGCTGCAACGTATATCCAAGGGCCATGTGTCCCCTTGGGATGATGGAGATCTTATGGACCGGGTCACAACCGGGGATCAAGCGGGCAACAAGGGCATGCCCGGATTCGTGAAAGGCGATGATCTCTTTTTCCTTTGCGTTTATCAGACGGCTTTTCCTTTCGGGTCCAGCGATCACACGATCAATTGCTTCCTCAAAATCGGCCATTGAGAGGCTTTTTTGTCCGTTGCGAGCGGCAAGAAGGGCTGCCTCGTTGACGAGATTGGCGAGGTCCGCTCCCACGAAACCCGTGGTTCTGCGTGCGATGATGTCAAGGTTGACCCCCTTGTCGAGCTTCTTGTTCCGGGAGTGAACTTCAAGGATGGCCTGGCGGCCTTTCCAGTCGGGCTTGTCGACGACAATATGACGGTCGAAGCGTCCGGGGCGCAGGAGCGCCGGGTCAAGTATGTCAGGCCGGTTTGTGGCGGCAATCAGGATGATTCCAGTTGATGCATCGAAACCATCCATCTCAACAAGCATCTGGTTGAGGGTCTGTTCTCGTTCATCGTGCCCTCCACCGAGTCCCGCCCCCCTCTGGCGCCCGACCGCATCAAGCTCGTCAATGAAGATAATGCTTGGCTGCATTTTCCTGGCCTGCTCGAAGAGGTCCCTGACGCGTGCCGCTCCGACCCCCACGAACATCTCGACAAAATCCGAACCGCTGATGCTGAAGAACGGCACATCGGCCTCTCCGGCCGAAGCCCGTGCAAGGAGGGTTTTGCCCGTTCCCGGGGGGCCAAGGAGTAATACCCCTTTCGGAACGTTTGCCCCGAGACGGACAAAACGTTCCGGGTCCCTCAGGTATTCGATGACCTCCTGCAGTTCTTCCTTTGCCTCGTCGCATCCTGCAACGTCCTTGAACGTCACCTTGGGGCGATTGTCGATGAAGACCTTTGCCTTGCTCTTGGCGAAGTTCATCACCTTGCTTCCTCCGCCCTGCATGTTGTAGAGGATGAAGATCCAGGCCCCGATAAGGAGGAGCGTCGGGAAAAGCGACGTCATCATTCCAGCCCACCATGGCGCTTTCTGGGGCGGAACAAACTCGACGGCTATGCCCAGCTTAACAAGTTCCTGGGCAAGTGGGCCTGCGTCGAGGACGTAGGTCCGGAATAACTTCCCGTCCCTTGAAGTGCCCTTGACCACATTTTCTTCGATGGAGACTTTTTCCACCTGCCCCGCCTGCGCAGACTTGAGGAAGTCGCTGTAGCTCAGGGGGGTCATTTCCTGGGTGTTTTGGCTGGGGGTCAGGAACGCGTTGACAAGGCTGACCACCAGGACGATCAGAATTAGGTAAAGGCCCAGGTTTTTCGCCATTTTATTCAATTGCCTTTCACTCCTTGGGTTGTGGCTTGTTAGCGGAACTTACGATGGCTTTCGCCACGTGAATGCTAGGCAGGTTTCTCCAGAAACCGGAATAATCAAGGCCATATCCCACGACGAATTCATCAGGTATGGAAAATCCCTTGAAATCGACGTGGACGTCGACTCTCCGCCTGTCCGGCTTGTCGAGTAGGACACAGGTCCTCAGGCTCCTGGGAGCGCGTCCGCGCAGGAGTTCCTGCAGGTAGGAAAGGGTAAGCCCCGTATCGAGTATGTCTTCGACGAGGAGGACATCGCGTCCCTTGATGTCCGTATCCAGGTCTTTTACGATTCTCACTATTCCTGACGATTTCGTGGAGGCTCCGTAGGAGGATACGGCCATGAAATCAATTTTTACACGGCAATCCAGGGGTAGTGACCGCACGAGGTCAGCGAGGAAAAAGATCGCACCTTTCAGGATGCCGACAGCCACGAATTCCTTTCCCGAATAGCAGTTCGCGATTTCAGAGGCAAGCTCATCGACCTTGCTGGAGATCGTTTTCCCGTCGATGAGGACCTTTCCGACTTCATAATCCATTCAGGACTCTCCCACGCTTCGATCCGGGGTGTAAGTCAGCCGGATGCAAAACGAATCAGTCTTTTGAAGCTCGTATGCCCTGCCCCAGAAAGGGGTCCACGACATTTTATCGCCAAACACAACGGTAGGCCAGCATTTTCGATAAAACCAGGGAATGGATCCAATCATTGAGTGCGAAAGCGCCTCGCTTGAGGACATGATGACGGGCGCCTTCTTGAAAGCAGGGAGGAGGGCGGAAAAGTCAGAGGTTGCAGGGTTCCTGGCACCAGCGTTTTCCCACTGGAGGATTCCTGCCCCCCAGCGGGTCTTGCCGTTCGTTTCGTCAAGAACGAGGGGAGGATCCGGGCACCTGTCGAAAAGATTCCTGTCCACCAAGGCCAGGAATCCCCTACCCGCTCGGATTTCGATGGTTTTCTCCCATTGGAAACGCCATCCCTGTCTTGAAGCGAGCAAGCCAAGAAGGCGTTCCATTTGCCTATGGTCAAGGGTACCCAATCCCAAGGCCGTGGCTTCGCAACGGAACAGGTCCGCTCGGGCCGAAGGAACCATGCGCCGAAGTGCAAACAGGTCCCAGGCGCAGATAGCCAGCGGAAGGTTCCTTCTGAGGAGGAGCGAGGATTCTTTTCCGCGCTCTTCGAGAAACTCCCGGCAGGGAAGAAGGCTTTCCCGCAGAAAGAGCATCTTCTCCGAGAAGTTAGGGTTGTAGCCCTGTACAAGGCTTGGAATAAGGTCGAGCCGGAGCTTGTTGCGGAGGTATTGGGTATCGGCGTTGGTCTCATCCTCACGCCAAGTTTGTCCGCGTTCGAGGAGGAAGTCGCGGAGGTCGGAGCGGCTGCAATGAATGAGAGGGCGAACAATCCTTCCGCGGCGGCCAAGGAGGCCGCAAAGCCCGGAAACGCCTGTTCCGCGAAGGATGTTGATCAACATTGTTTCCACGACATCGTCCGAGTTGTGCCCCACAGCTATCCAGGCAGCGCCAAAAGATTCCCTGGCCTCTTCAAGGAATTTGTACCGAATCCTACGGGCAGCTTCTTCCATGGATTCTCCGCGATGTCGCTGGCGCGGAACCTGGACGGATCGGATCACGACTTCAAGGTTCTTTTTCCGGCATAGGTTCCTCACGAAATCTGCGTCATCAACCGACGAATCCCCTCGAATTCCATGCTCAAGGTGCGCAACGACGATTCGGCCGTGGTAGGTTTCCTTGAGGGCATCAAGGAGGGCAACGGAATCCCCTCCCCCTGAAACAGCCACCACAAGGGTTTCATCGGAGTCCATCCAACCCTGTTCTTGACCGGCTTTTCTAACTTTTTGAATCACGGGGTGTGTCATGGCGTCTCCTATGCTTTTCACAATAAAAAAAAACGGCGGGTATAGGCCCGCCTAAAAAGTGGAATATAAATAGCCAGTTGGTGGCGGTGAGTGGAGTCGAACCACTGACACTGCGGGTATGAACCGCATGCTCTAGCCAACTGAGCTACACCGCCATTGGTTGCGGGGGCAGGATTTGAACCTGCGACCTTCGGGTTATGAGCCCGACGAGCTTCCTGACTGCTCCACCCCGCGATATTTGCTCTCTGGTGCCG
>Ga0209269_1001345_pt1 | contig 13344 bp, 12 predicted proteins | sample MTBAKMMethaMetaG_FD_187455 | JGI IMG/M metagenome (GOLD analysis project Ga0209269, IMG submission 187455) | Enrichment culture microbial communities from Arthur Kill intertidal strait, New Jersey, USA, that are MTBE-degrading - MTBE-AKM (Arthur... | ecosystem: Environmental > Aquatic > Marine >... | reverse complement strand
TGCTCCCTCGCTGGTCACTTGGGTCTGGATAACCTTATCCTTATTTATGACGACAATCACATTACCATCGACGGCGATACACAATTATCATTCACCGAAGACCGAGCCAAGCGCTTCCAGGCCTACAACTGGCACGTACAGGTTTTAGCTGGTGACGGCAACGATCGCCCGGCGATTGCCCGGACGATTAAAAGGGCCAGGGCTGTCAAGGGCAGACCCAGCTTAATCCAGATCCGCAGCCACATTGGCTTCGGCAGCCCCAGGTTCCAGGACACCCACACCGCCCACGGCGCCCCGCTGGGCCGGGAGGAAATCGCGCTTATCAAGCAGAATTTCGGCTGGGATCCGAAAGAGGATTTTTATGTGCCTCAGGAAGTTGCCGATTATATGGGCCAGGCCGTGGCCCGGGGCGGAAAACTCCAAAAGAGCTGGGACAGGAAACTCGCCCGCTATGCCCAGGCTCACCCGGAATTAGCCCACCGGCTCCAGGATATTCAGCAGGGCAGTCTCGGCGTAAATATCGATGAGCTTTTGCCCCGTTTTGAAGCCGGTTCTTCTATGGCTACCCGCAAGGCCTCCGCCGTCACGCTCGATAAGCTTATGCCCCATTTGGACATGGTCCTGGGCGGTAGTGCCGACCTTACCCCTTCGAATCTCACCCGCTTCAGCGGCGCTGCCGACTTCCAGAAGGATAATCCCACCGGCCGATACCTTCGTTTCGGTGTCCGGGAGCACGCCATGGGCGCGATTATCAACGGCATATCGGCTGGTGATCTGCTGCGGGCTTACGGCGGTACTTTCCTGGTATTCAGCGATTATATGCGGCCGGCCATCCGGATAGCAGCCATGTCCCGCCATAACAGTATTTTTGTCTTTACCCATGACAGTATCGGCGTAGGTGAGGATGGTCCGACCCATCAGCCGGTGGAGCATCTCGCCGCCTTGCGGGCGATTCCGAACCTGACGGTTATCCGCCCCGCGGACGCCAACGAGACCGCCCAGGCCTGGAAATACGCCCTCACTAACAATGACGGCCCGGTCGCTATTATCCTCAGTCGCCAGTCCCTGCCCAGCCTGGATCAAGAGAGTTACGCATCCGCCGCTAATTTATTTAAGGGCGCTTATGCCCTCACTCGCGTGGAAAATCCCGATGTTCTGCTGTTGGCCAGCGGTTCGGAGGTCGCCCTCGCTTTAAATGCCGCACTCCAGTTAGCCCAACAATCGATCCGGGCACAGGTCATCTCTATGCCCAGTTGGGAACTCTTCCAAAAACAGGATTCCAGTTACCGCGACCGCGTTTTGCCCCCGGCGGTCAAAGCCCGGATTGCGGTTGAAGCCGGCATCGAAATGGGATGGAATAAATGGCTGGGGGATAATGGTATATTTATCGGCATGTCCGGCTTTGGCGCCTCAGCGCCGGAGAAGGTCTGCTATCAAAAATTCGGCATTACCGCCGAGAATATCATCGCCGCCGCCCGAAAACTCCTGGCTCGATAATATTTTGTATGGTGCGAAATCTCGCACCATTTTAAAATGGGAGTTTAAAAATTCTACTAGCCAAATATGCCACAGTTACGATTTAAACTGATTGTCCGCACTCGCACTGCAGTGAATGCCCCAACGCTAGTTGGTATGGTGCGAAATCTCGCACCATTTTATTTTTTCAGACGAGAGGAGAACTATCGCTATGCATATCCCTGCTGTCCCGAATCATTTTAGCTGCTTCCGGAGAATTTCTTTTATTGGTCTGCTGATTCTTGCCGGCATTAGCCTGATGGTTTTGCCCTCCTGCGGAGAAAATCTCTTGCCCAACGGCTCATTTGCCCAGGGTACCGCCGGCTGGAAATGGGACGAAAGTAGCATCCAGGCGGAAGAGACAACCGCGCCCCCCGGTGTACTTATCACCACTTTGAAACCGCGTACCTCCTCCTCTTTTTACTCTGATTTTGCCGTGCCCCCGGCTGCGAAGGCCTTGGCCATTAAAATCCGTTATAAAACGGACGACTGCCTTATCATTCCCGCCGGCCAGGACGGCCAGAAGCCGCCTTGTGCCGCCTTCCTGAAGATCACCTTTCTCACCGAAAATAATTCCCTGGGCCCGGATTTCCATTTTCCGCTTTGGCCCGCCGACGACTGGAATAACCATAATTTCACCCTGGCTGTGCCCGCGGGTTTTCACCGGGCTCGCTGCTTTATTTTTCCCAACTGGGTAATAGATTTGAAGCTGTCAATCGCCCAGCTCAGCATTGAGCCGACCACCGGCGGCTATCTCTCGCCGGACTGGGGGATGGATATCTCCCGCCCCCTCGCCGTTTACCAGCAGGTGCTTTCCGACCGGAAAATTGAACGAAACGTCAATTCCTGGAACTACGATTTCTTGTTCCGCGGCGTGGCCCAGAAGTTCTGCGGTCGGGAATATTCCGACGAAATGTGGCGACAGGAGATGGACAATTATATGCGGGAGCGAGCCGCCGCCGGCATTAACGGTCCTTTCCTGCGTTTGGCGCTGGATGAGCTGGGCCTGGAGAAAATCCAGCAATTATATCGAGAGTATGGTATGGTGTTTTTGTATTTTATCTCGCAGCAGGGCCAGCCCTGGCAGCCGGATTACGAATATAATCTTCCCACCGAGCAATTTCTCCGGGAGTATGGTCGCTGCGACTGGATTTGGGCGGTGGTGGGTAAGGACGAACCGTTTAATACCACCGCTGATATTGGCAAGTTTCCCGAATTAACGGAAAAAGTGACCGGCGCCTTCAAAGAGCGTTTTGGGATGTCTCTGCCGGAGACCTTGAAAGATGAGCATGAAGCTGCCCTGGCCCGGATCGCCTTCTGGCGGATGTTGAATGAAAATTTGCGTAAGAATGCCCGCTGGGAGTTTGATCTGGTCCATAAATATGCCCCGGGCATGAAGTATGAGGTCTATAATCGAAACGCCACCAGTGGTATGGATTTCATCGATCAGTCGTTGCTGCGCGATTTTACGGATTGGTCCAGTGCCGACCCTTATCCCGCGGCCACCTTGTCCTGGATGGGCCGGGAGCGGGCGATTTATCACGTCGGCTTTACCATGAAGTTGATTACCGACTTGGGGGCGGGTTTGCCCTCCAAGGCGATTCTGGCGGGGTTTAGATATCACGGTATGCTGCCCACGCCGGCCAACCTCCGCGAATGGGTCAGTCAGGCCGCCAAGGCTGGGGCGATTCATTTGGACTGGTTTACCGGCGTGAAGACCTATCCCCGCTTTTTATGTCCGCCGATGTATCGGGAGATGCTTCGGCTTAGTCGCTTATGGAAGGACATGCCCGCCCTGGCTATTCCCGATCAGTCTCGGATCGCGGTGATTTTCAGCGATGACGCCCGGGCTGCCGTGGACGACCGCTGCCTGAACAGTCATTATACCCTGCATGCCATCCTGGGCGAGCAGTTGGGAGCGTGGTTCACCTTTGTAGGGGAGAATCAGGTAAAACTCAAGCAGCAGTCGCTGGACGGGGTTAAATTGATTATTGTTCCGCAGTTATCATTTACTTCCCAGTCTTTTGCCCAGCTACTTGCCGATAAGGTCCGCGGCGGCGCCACGCTGGTGGTGCTCGACCCTCATGCCTTGGAATATGATTTTGCCGCCGGCTCGCTCGGTGAGATACGGGCGGCGCTGTTGGGCGGCGCCTGGACCAGCGAGAAACCCGCCCATCAGTTGCTGGCCGCCCCGCCGGCCCGCGCTCGATTTGGCGAGGTGGACACCTTGGCTTTGCGGCCGTTTCACAATCGGTTGATTACCGCCGCGGTTCAGCCGCCGGCTGACGCCCGGGTGCTCTTTACTTATGACGACGGTTCCCCTGCTGCTTACAGTCGGCGGGTAGGTGCCGGCGAGGTTATTGTCTTTGCCGCCTTGCCTTTCGGCGATGCCGGTTTAGCGGCGGAACCATCCGGCTGGACGGAGTTCTTCCGGGCAATGCTGGATGAGTTGAAGATTGAAAGGGAACTGCCCATCTGGCGTTTTATGCTGCCGCCTACCGGCGGCGAGGTGGAAACCTTCGCCCCGCTGCTGAAAATGCCGTAACGGCCATATTTTAAAATTGTGGTTCTCATCCCAAAAGTTGATAGAATAACAGCTTATTTTTATAGTTTATATTGTGCCCGGTGGAAATATTTAATCATATTTTATTGGGCGCCAGTAAGTTAAGATTTAACCATGCATAGATATTTCAACATAGCCAGCCGATGGATTTTGGGATTGTGGCTGGTGGTTTTTGCTCTTCCAATCGGCTGCCGGGCGCCCGCCGGCGATAGGCAAAATCCTATAGCCAATATAATTATAAAATTATGGCCGCAGAACGAGCAGCAGCGGCGCCAGGAGCTGATTGATAAACTCAGCAGCTCGGACGCGGACCTAAGGCGGGAAGGGGTGGAAGAGCTGGGCAAGGGAGTACCCGCGTCCTGGAAGGTAACGCCCAAGATGTTAAGCATTATGGCGCAAGGAGATCCGGATGAGCTGGTCCGGGCGACGGCCCTGCGGGTGCTGGCGAAAATCGATCAGCAGGAAGAATATCTGCCCAAGGTAATGGAAAGCTCAATTAAGGATCGAAGCGGGCTGGTACGACTGGAAAGCGCGAAAATCCTGGCGACTCATAATGATGATAACTCTTTGTCAAATCTAATAGATATGTTAAATAAAGATGCCGATACCCAGGTAAAAATCGCGGCGGCGGATGGGCTGGGTAACTACCAGGATCAAAGGGCGATCCGCAGCTTAATAGCAGCACTCGACAGCAAAGAATTCGCCTTGTGCTTCCGGGCGCGGCAGTCACTTACAGCCTTGACAGGTAAGGACTTAGGCTATAATTCGCAGGCCTGGCTGGATTGGCTGAACCAAATAAATCCGTGATGGTTGAGGCGTAATTTATCAACTAAAGATTGCCCAATTTAACAAAAAAGCGTTTTTGGGGTGGTAAAAACGGGCATATTTTGGTTAAAAACGGGCAAAAACTGGCATAAATTGCGCATTTCCGGTCATTTTCTGGCAAAAAATGACGGATTTCGGTAAAAAGGACGTGATTTTCAGGGAAAAAGAAGCAATTTTTTTACAAAAATCGATTAATTTTTGAGAGGTTTTCAGCCCCCAAAAACGGTACAAAATCGCTATCAAAGTGGTGGATATTTTCGGGAATGATATGATGAAGATAATCGAGGTGGGAGTATGAATCCGCAGATAAAAAGAAAAGAAGATGATTATCCGCAGATTACGCAGATTAACGCAGATTTTAGAGAAAGATATACCCAGACATTCATAATTTCGGAGCGACAATGGCGATGCACGGGGATTTGTTGAAAATAAACAAGCGGCCGCAGAAGGAGGAGGTATCGGAGGGGATGCTCGCGAAGAAATTGAAAGAGAGAAGAAGAAATATTTGACAGTGATTCACAGCGATGGGCACGGATAAGGTATTTCCGCCGGATCAATCTAATTATTGATAGGCCAAGGCATATATGAAAAAACGAAATGTTTACACGCATGATATTGATCTGAAGAAAGTGAGCATTAAGAATACTTCATTCAAAGGTTTTGCCGCAGCGATTGAAAAAATCCTTACAGAGGACATGAAGTTTATTTGAAGCAAACTACATGTTGATAAATTAGTAGAATATGCAAAAACGCTTTGATATAAATATTGCGGAAAGATATCACAGTGCTTCGCAAAGAAGTCGAGTTTTTACCGAGGCTTGGGTTAATAATGAAGCATTTTGTCCAAATTGCGGATCAAGTATAGACCAATTTCAAAAAGGTAGACCTGTTGCAGATTTCTATTGTTCGAAATGCTATGAAGAATACGAGCTAAAAAGCAAAAAGGATTCTATCGGAATGAAAGTTATTAATGGGGCCTATCGAACCATGATCGAAAGGTTAATAAGCGATAATAACCCAAACCTCTTTTTGCTTAATTATGATTTACGAAGGTGTGAAATACAAAATTTCTTTGTTGTTCCGAAACATTTTTTTGTTCCAGAAATTATTGAGAAGAGAAAGCCGCTGTCAGAAACCGCAAGACGTGCGGGATGGGTAGGTTGCAATATTTTGCTAAAAGACATTCCCTTGACAGGAAAAATATTCTATATAAAAAATGGAAAGGTTGAATCGAGATCGCGAATTTTAGAAAATTGGAGAAAAACCCTTTTTTTAAGAGAAGAAAAAGAAATCGTGGAAAAAGGCTGGATTTTGGATATTATGAATTGTGTGGACAAAATCGGCAAAAGAGAGTTTTCTCTTAAAGATGTTTATTCTTTTGAAAATGTGTTAGAGAATAAACATCCAAATAATAAACATATCAAAGATAAAATCCGGCAACAATTGCAATATTTAAGAGATAGAGGTTATTTAGATTTTATCGCAAGAGGACGATACAGGCTAAACTAAGAAATTGTTTCAATAAATAAAGCAAATGAAATTTAAGAAGAAAATTAAAGATCCAAGAGAAGTGTTAGCAGGAAAGTTATGTGACGCGGGTATCGACGATCAAAAGGCTTTTTTCATAGAATTAGACGCAGGATTAAATTTGGTCGATAAAGAATATCTTACAGATTTAGGCTTAAAAGGAAAGAAGTTAAAAGCTGCGGAAAATCTTGTTAAGGATTTTTATTGGGATGAGATGGCGGATGATTAGTATTGTATTTTAAAATAAGGATACCAAAATCTCCAAATTAATGGGGTATATTTATGGATAAAACCAAATGATGATAGATGATTTGGGCGGTGCAAACAGTCTGACTGGTTTAGAAGAAGAATATATTTCGGAATTTCATAAATATTGGGAGGCCAATCACGAAAAAGTGCTGGCTCCCCATATTGGACAGGAAGAAGTTCTCAAAGTCGCAGAGACCCTTGAAACTATATACGCAAATAACTCCATTAAAGTACAGTTAAATACGATTGGCTTAACTCCGGAACAAATTGCCAATGTTCGATATTTCACGGCAATTCAAGATTTAAAAATAGATATAAACGCTAAAATGAATCCCTTTCAACTTTATGAATTGCAGCCAGATTTCTTCAATCCAAAGAAAATATTGGAAAATGAACTCTTAGTAGATGAATTTCTTAATAGAATTGGTGCTGATTCACAGCGCGATAAACGAAAGCCGTGGATGCAGGAATCCGCACGATTATTGATAGAACAATACGGCGGGTCAGCGTTTAATATAAACAGCGTGCACAAAGGAGATGTTCTTCAAATAAAAAGAGCGTTAAACGTCCAGCGCTATGGGTTCGCACCCAAAAAAGTTGATATGCTTTTGAGAGACATGGCTGATTTGGCGGTGTGGAAATATCAAAATAACATTGAAGAAATCGATGTCATGAGCGACAAGAATACCATGCGCGTCGCTTTGCGAACGGGAATATTACAATTTAGAATTCCGTTGCTTGCAAGTTATCTTGATGTTTATTGCTATCAATACAGTCTTGTTGATCGATGGAACGTTAGGGCATGGCGAGAAGTTTGGAAAATATGGGATACAATCCCCAATAACCACAGACCTCCCACGCCAGCATCCATAGATTATCTCATTTATCGAATGGGAAAACTGGCTTGCAAACCTTCGGGAAGGAATCGCAAATGCCCACCTTCGACACCGGCTAAGTTAAAATGGATACAAAGTCAAATTAAACAAGACCAACTTATGTTTGATAAAAATTTCTATTGCATATTTGAGGGAATCTGTAAGCCAGAGCGGAAGATTCTTAAGCATCCCATGTCAATCTCTATTGAAGGGCAAACTGGTTGGAAAAGTGGAAAAACCAATGAGGGCGGCGGGGGAGGTATTCAGAGTTGATGCCATTTTACAGAACATCAAATAAAAATACTTTACTTTTATAGAAATTATATATGCGTTAAGATTATAATAGGGCAAGAAAAATGAAAACGGGCGGTGTTGGTGGCGCAAAAACTCTGACGGGCTTGAAATTTGAGGGTAAGGTCGATTTTCAACAAGTGATTGGTGCTATCCCCGGCTATAGTATAAGAAAAGAACCGGGTAAAGCCGGGATGGCCGTATTATTTGAGGGCAGACTGGTCGCCAGATGTTTCAGGAAACATGATTTTTATAAATTTTTATCCGAATCGAATGTGGATTGGAAAAAAGTGCTTTCCAAAAGGCTCTTGCCTGATGATGCCCTGCTGGTCATTGTTCGTGAAACCTTATTCATCATCGAGATAAATTATCAAAAGATGACGAATGCAGATGATGAAGAATTGATGTTATGTGATTTTAAGCGAAAACAGTATTTGAAATTGGTGACGCCATTGGGATTGAAAGTCGAATATGTCTATGTACTAAACGACTGGTTCAAGAAACCGGAATATAAAGATGTACTGGAATACATACACAGCGTTAATTGTCACTACAGATTCAATGAATTGCCTCTCGCATGGCTTGGTTTACCTGCAAAGAAGGTTTAAGGAAGTGGGAAAGTGAGAAGGTGGGAAAGTAGGAAAGGGGTCGGGGGTCAGGGGCTGGGGGCTGGGGGAAGAGTAAGAAGGTAGGAAGGTGAGAAGGTGAGAAAGTGGGAAGGCGGCGCGGCGCGCGAGAGAAACCTAACGTTCAAAGTATAATGTTCAAAGTACAACGTTCAAAAGAGAACCCCCGGCAGTGGCGGGGGCTAACAATTTAGACGCGCGGGTCTAAAAGAGCAGGTTACTGTCTGACGGAAGAGAAGTACGCGTTCATAGAAGCCAAGACTCGCTCGATGAAGTTAGATAATACCAAAGAATGATAAGGATTTGTTATGGGCGGCAGGGAATTATCAGATACAAAAATTGCCTTGATTGCTGAGACATATCATAATTGGCACCAGAACCAGAACCCTCACCCGAACCCTCTCCCAGAGGGAGAGGGACATTACCCGAACCAGAACCCAGTCCCTCACCAGAACCCTCACCCGGACCCTCTCCCAGAGGGAGAGGGACATTACCCGAACCAGAACCCAGTCCCTCACCAGAACCCTCACCCGGACCCTCTCCCAGAGGGAGAGGGACATTACCCGAATCAGAACCAGAACCCAGTCCCTCACCCGGACCCTCTCCCAGAGGGAGAGGGACATTACCCGAACCAGAACCAGAACCCAGTCCCTCACCCGAACCCTCTCCCAGAGGGAGAGGGACATTACACGAACCAGAACCAGAACCCAGTCTCTCACCCGGACCCTCTCCCAGAGGGAGAGGGACATTCAGAGGGAGAGGGACATTCAGAGGGAGAGGGGCATTCAGAGGGAGAGGGGCATTATCGGGGAGGATTCGATTTTTCCGGATTAGTTGAAACCGCAAGACAATTGAGAAAAAAACAGACACCCGCAGAATCAGTTATGTGGGAATTACTCCGAAATAGAAGATTTATGAACCTGAAATTCCGTCGTCAGCACCAGTTCGGAAATTATATAGCAGATTTTTACTGCAATGAACAAAAACTGATTGTAGAACTCGACGGCAAAGTTCATAATAATAAAAACCAGGCGAAACATGACCATAAACGCGATGCTTATCTTGCATCAATGGGATTAACAGTCCTGCGATTTGGTAATAAGGAATTTTTGGCCAATCCTGAAAATATTCTTAACCGCATCGCTGACGCGATAAATTGTCACCCCCCCCTTGTATAACCAGGAGCAAAACAGGAAAGAAACGACAAAAATAGCGGTATTCAAGGGTAAAGAAATAAGAAAGTGAGAAGGTGGGAAAGTAAGAAGGTGAGAAAGTAGGAAAGTAGGAAAGTAAGAAAGTGTGAAGGTAAGAAGGTGGGAAAGTAGGAAAGTGGGAAGGCGGCGCGGGGCGAGAGAGTAGAACAGTAGAAAGTTGAAAGTAGAAAGAATAAGAAAGAATTATAATGGGCGAGATTCGATAAATAATCCGCGAAAGTCAACCAAAAGAGAAGAAAAGAGCGAGGGATAAGTTATGCAGGCGTTAGTCATTACCGAGGGAAAGCTAAAATATACCACAAGTTATCCCGAGCCGACCCTGAACGTCGATGAGGTGCTGGTGGCAGTCGAGCTGGCTGGAATATGCTCGACCGACCTGGAGATAGTCAAAGGGTATATGGATTTTTCCGGGGTGCTGGGCCATGAGTTCGTGGGCAAAGTGGTCAAAGGCCCGGCAAATATCCAGGGCCGACGGGTGGTGGGGGAAATCAACTGTGTGTGCGGAAAATGCGAGATGTGCCATTCCGGATTGAGCAACCACTGTACCCAACGCACCGTAATCGGGATAAAAGGCCATGACGGGGTGTTCGCTGATTATGTCAGCCTGCCGCGGCGAAATGTGCATGTGATACCAGAAAATCTCAGCAGCGAAGACGCAGTATTTGTCGAGCCGCTGGCGGCGGCTTTTCAGATAGTCCACCAGGCGCCGATCGAGCCGCGGGCGAAGGTAATCGTCGTGGGCGACGGGCGACTGGGCCTGCTGGCAGTACAAGTGCTGGCGGCGGCAGGAAGCAAAGGCAATGTGGTACTGGTGGGCAGACACGAAGAAAAACTGGCATTCGCGGAAAAACGGGGGATCCAGGGGATACTACTGCAAGATATGCTCATCAAACCCCAGTGGGATATTGTGGTGGACTGCACGGGGTCGGTAGAAGGCTTCACGACGGCGTGCCGTCTGGTTCGGCCACGCGGTAAACTGGTGCTGAAAAGCACGTTCGTCTGCGATCAGCCGGTGGACCTTTCACCATTGGTAATCAACGAGATCAGCCTAATCGGGTCCCGCTGCGGCTTGTTCCCCGTGGCGATCGACGCGCTGGCGGCAGGGCAGATCGTAGTCAACGGCATGGTGACGGCCCGGTATAAACTGGCCCAGGGCGCCCAGGCGATGGAAAAGGCTAAAGATCCCAAGCAGATTAAGGTGCTGCTGGAAATGAGATAAGAACGTTCAAAGTATAACGTTCAAGGATCAACGTCGAATAAGGTTGAATTTTAGGGAAGATGGTGACAAAAACGGAGATTGTGGTACCGCCGGAATCGCAGGCGGCGGAGGTGCCGTGCGAGGTGGTCGATATCGAGCTGGCGGATGGATACCGGGGATACGGCAGGCTGTTCGAAAGCGCTCGGCCGCGGCGGGTGGTACTCTATCTGCACGGGATTCAATCGCACGGCGGCTGGTTCCTGCGGTCGTGCGATTATCTGCGAAGTCAGGATATCACGGTGCTGATGCCGGACCGGAGAGGCAGCGGACTAAACCAAAGGGAACGCGGACATTGTAATTCGTATCGGCAGTTATTGGCGGATGTGGATTGTTGGGCTGACTGGCTGATGAAACACAGCGGCAAGGAGCAAATCGATGTGGCGGCGGTCAGTTGGGGGGGTAAGCTGGCACTGGTATATGCCGGATGGTATCCCCAAAAGGTCCGGCAGGTCGCCCTGATAACGCCTGGGCTGCGTGTGCAAATCGATATCCGCCTGCGGGAAAAAATCGCGGTGGGAATCAATGGGCTAATCGAACCCCAACGTCAGCATGAAATACCCCTTAATCTGCCGGAACTGTTCACGGCGAACCCGGCGATGCGGCAGTTTATCGCCAATGACCCGCTAAAACTGACCCAGGCTACCGCCAGCTTCTTCATCGCGTCCAATCGGCTGGACGGACAAGTCCGCCAGGTCATCAGCAAATTGAAAATGCCGGTACACCTGTTTCTGGCAGAGCTGGACCAGATAACCGATAATCAGGCTACCGTCGATTTACTGAAACCAATACTAACGCCGACCAGGGGCGGTGAAGCGGCGTATATCTACCCGCAGGCCCATCATACGCTGGATTTCGAGCTGAAACCGGAGAGCTTTTTTAACGATTTGGGCAGAATATACTTAGGGTAATAGAATTGACGGGAAAGAAAAAGGGCACTAATATGTAAACCACACGCAATAAATTACAGGAAGAATAAGCCAAAAACAGTTTTTTTGTCAATTGTTCCAATAAAGTGTCTTAGTGGGGCGGAGAAAAGGAGACGTCTGATGGGAAAGCGATTCGGAATCTTATTATGCACGTTGGTTATGTTTGCATGTCTGGTGGCTCAAGGCAATGCGGCGACGACGCCGGTGGACCTGACCGATACCGCCTGGGATGTTATCGGAGTATTGAAGGCGTCCGTCCAATCGGTCGGCAGTATCCAAAGTCTCGAACAATTGTCCCTGGAATTTACGGATGATGAATTTTATCTCTATGACGCAGATGATGAATTAGTTTTCTCGGGTACTTATACCACCGACGCCAAGGGCACGGCGATCCTAAGTCCCGACGAAGACGAGCTAAAGCTGCTACTGAAGAGCCTGATTGATGAAGTGCTGCTGGAAAAGCTGGTGGATGATGATATTATCGACGTCATTTATGACGAGGATGATATCACCGTGCAATCGTTAACCATTGTCGCCAAGCCCAAAGCCAGCGGCGATATCGCCAGTCTGTCCCTGAGCATGTCAGTCAAGACCGTCGTCGATGCGATAGTCGAAGATGACGTCGGCATGGAAGAGGTAAGCGCGAAGGTAACGTTGGCGTTCAAGGGGACGGCAACCAAGAATTTGGGCAGCTTAACCGGCTCCGACTGGGATATAGCCGCCCGGGAAAGTATCGTCATTAAAGGGGCAGGCAAGGCAACAAACGATGTTGACCTGTTCTTGGAACTTTCCGACAAGGCAACGGGATTCGGCCCCTCCGCGGTTTTCGCCGCTGAAGTGAACGGCGAAGATTCGTTCAGCGGGACCTATATCAATAAGAAAAACAAAATCACCCTGCAAATGACAGACCTGGAAGATTTTGTCACCAGCCGAATTATGGAAAATATCACCACGATAGCCGGCGTGGAACCCGGCGATATAACTGATTTTTGGATCGACGCCGCCAAATATAAAGCCGGCGCCAGTATTAAGCCGGGAGTGTCCGTAAGCTTCAGCATGGTAGTAACTTACTCCGGCGAAGCGATGGTACAGGGCGAAGATGTGGATTTTACCGGCTCGTATTCGCTCAAGGGTAATGGTACGCCGGCGGCAGGTGAATAAATCTCCCGAACGAGCTACGTGGGGCCGGGTAAATACGAGCTAATAACTGGATAGATAAAGGCTCGCCCTGCCGTTATAATCGCGGTATGGATGAAAGGTGGTATGAAGAACAGTTACAGCAGCTCCGCCGCGAAGGATTGTATCGTGAATTGAAAACGATAGATGGCGGGCGAGACTGTCGGGTAGTAGTTTCGGGACAGGAGAAAGTAAGTTTCTGTACGAACAATTACCTGGGTCTGGCCCGCCATCCGCGTTTGAGGGCGGCGGTGGGGGAAGGCGTGCAAAAATGGGGACTGGGCAGCGGCGGCAGCCGA
>Ga0209269_1001337_pt1 | contig 13436 bp, 19 predicted proteins | sample MTBAKMMethaMetaG_FD_187455 | JGI IMG/M metagenome (GOLD analysis project Ga0209269, IMG submission 187455) | Enrichment culture microbial communities from Arthur Kill intertidal strait, New Jersey, USA, that are MTBE-degrading - MTBE-AKM (Arthur... | ecosystem: Environmental > Aquatic > Marine >... | reverse complement strand
GCTGATTGTAATCTTTCCGTGAAAATTTTGAGGAGTATAACGGAATGTTCGATTCTCTGATCGCATTCATCGTGGCGGTAAGAAAACTGATATGCTTTTGATTGCCATTAAAATATGGCTTCTTGGGCTGAGTTTTGCACATATTCTTCCCAAGGAGCTACTGTACCTTAGCTTTTTCGGTCTAGTTTCCTACTTGAGCATTTCAACAGAGCCGTTTTTTGTATTTGATTTGCCGTTATATGATAAAATTCAGGATTAAACGGTTTTAGAATGTTCAAATGAGCCTTCCATCCAATCAGACATTTTAAAAGATTCTTCGTGGCGAAAAAAAAGAGTGCTTGGGCTGCACCTTATACAGTATATATCTGATCCGGGGTGTTATCGGAGACGATGCCACCGTATTGGTTCACCGTGCCGCCGTTATTGTAGATCCCGCCGCCAAGTCCGGCTACGTTATTGGTGATGGAGCTGCCACGGTTCATGGTAACCGTGCCGTGATCATTGTAAATACCGCCACCTTGACCGGTAGTAGTTGACCCGAGGGTATCGGCCAGTATTGCACCTGCCGTATTGTATGCAATGGAACTCCCCTCATTCATGATGATGGTACCGCCATTATTATAAATTCCACCACCTGCAAGGATACCATTGCCGTACTCCCCAATTGCGGAGTAAACACCTGCCGAATTCCTTTCAATGGAGGTACCGCTGTTCAGGATGACCGTACCTTGATCATTGTAGATCCCTCCGCCATAGGTGGCCGTGTTGCCGGTAATCGTGACGCCATTGAGGGTCAATGTACCCCCAATATTAGAGAGGCCACTTCCTCCTATCGACACACTTCCATATTCCGAAAAAGGACTTACGCCCCCGTGAGTTATCGTCAGGCCGGTGATTACAACGTCGGCATGATCTATTGTAAAGACAGAACTGTCATCAATCCCGTAGCCATCTCCCGTCCCATAGCCGACGGAACCGCCACCGCTGAGAACGGTTTCGCCACCGCCATATCCCCCGAATATCATCAGGTCGTTGTCGATTACTACGTTCTCGTTCCAGGTGCCGGCCCTCATGATGATGATGCACCCGTCGACGGATTCGTCAACCGCCTGCTGGAGCGATGCGGTAACGATTCCAACCCCCATTGCAGATATGGCAAGGATGATAATCAATGATAAAAGATACCTTGAAGTGGTCAAACCAATTCCCCTTATCAATCACTGATATAATGGATTCGGTATTAGAGCTTTCGTATTTTGGTTAACCAGGATATAAAAATGGAATCGCTCCGCCCGATGTCTTTGAATACACGGGTATTCCGGAATCATGGATGATGAAGAAGACCGGGGAAATGATGGTATCTCAAATAAGTTTCCGAAAAGCTAACGGGATATCAAGCAAGAAAATATCCGCATATGAGAATTTTAAAAACAAAATAGCCATTCTTATATACCTCCTATATTCTAAAGTTAGTAATACTGGAGTTCTTGCCCTCAATGAAAGGAGGAATCGATGAAAAAATTCGTATATATATTTGTCATTTTTACTCTCCTCTCCGGAATTGCGCTTGCGGATCCAGGCATTCCCGCAGTACCTGAGACACAGGGGATCGATATCTCGACCACGGTATACGCGATCGGGAACTTTGCCTCGTCTTCAGACATGCAGTGGATGATCACGAATGATGACAAAGGACTCTCCGACATACCTCCGTTAGATGTTATTTTTGCGACAGCCTACCAGTCGACATATTCTGAAGACACATCATCCAATGGCAACGGACTTATTTACTATGACAAGGAGCTCGATGTCGAGACTTCAGACCAGCTCAGCGGCCAGTTTAACATAGAGGCGACCAAGGAGATCGCCTTTGTCGGTATCGACGGGGCACGAATCACATCTGCGGACAACATATTTGTCGATGGAGCCGCTACCCGGTATCTTACGGATCAGGTCATTCTCTGTCCTTTTGCGACATATGATACAACGGTAATCCCGTCGTACTGTAACAGTGCGGAGGCAGGAAGCCTCATCGACATGTCTGTCGCAAACGTAAGGACAACCTCGACCGATCGGTTCGTCGTGCCATCTGGAGATTCCCCGGTGGAGCTGAACCACGATATTCTCGTCACCGAGTTTGCAACCGATATGCCCTCCCAGGGCATCGCATCCACCGATATGGACGTGTTGATCCTCGAAGGAAGTGGATATTTCAAGACCTTCGATATGGAACGGATCATCCTGTTGTACCCGGATGTAGCCATGGAACGGATTGAATTTTCAGAAGCGACCGATGTCAATGGAGACATCAGCAACTTCGAGAAGCTGATGCACTACGAATCGTCGATAAGAAGATAATTCTCTCACCATTTTTTCCGGGTCTGTTGAACCACTATATAAAACGACAGAACAGCGAGATTATATGTCTCGTTTTCGAAGTCAATAGGAGGGACTACCGTTTTTCTGATGTTTATTGATGCAGAAGCACGTTCACCTCTGCTTTCATCCCAATACCTGGCATGTTCCCATACCACTATCACCTCTCGTTGCCATTCTCTTCTTACGGTAGTGCTACAATGACCGGGAAGCCGTTCAGTATCGAAGCCCATGGGAAGGGACCATATGCAGAACTGGAACAGGAGGCCGAGAGGACCATCCGCCTCCATCTCGAAGGACGCCACCGGGCGAAGAAGATGTGGGAGATACTCTCCGCTGACCCTGAAGTGATCACCATGTGGAGTATGGCGAACTTCATTACGGTGAAGAAACTGGGGATGAACGACCACGGCCAGATCCACGCAAAGGTCGCGACCGCCTCCGCCCTCACCATGCTCGACCTCCTGATCGACGCCGGGATCGATCCCGATATCGTCAGGATGGGATACGGAGATGCCGATGATGCGGCGCTCGTGGTCCTTGTTGCCACGTTATGCCACGATTTCGGAAACCAGGTACACCGGGAAGCCCATTTTGTTGTCGGAATCGAGATCGTGATGCCTGTCCTGGACCGCCTGTTGCCTGCCGTCTACGAGGACGTTGCTACACGCACCCGTATACGGTCATTCATCCTCTCGGCAATCTATTCCCACCACGGAGAACCCCCACCGCTCACCATCGAGGCAGGGCTGGTCTGTATCGGGGATTCCACTGACATGACAAAAGGGAGGGGCAGGGAAGCGTTCGATTCGGGCAGTATCACCATCCACTCCGTATCGGCGCTTGCCATCGACAGGGTCGAGATCGCTCCCGGCAGGAATAAACCCATCGAACTTCGTATCAGCATGTCAAACTCTGCCGGCATCTTCCAGGTCCAGGAGATCCTCGCACCGAAGGTGAGGGCAGGCCCTCTTGCCGATTATGTGGAGGTCGTTGCCCTGACCACAAATGGGGATATAGAGAGGGAGAAGAAGATAGTGGATGGCATCGCGATGGAAGGCAGCAGGTTCGTGCCGTTTCGCGAGCCCCGGTAGACGGGATAACGGGAGAGTAGGAGAAACAGGAGATTAACATCTGGTTTTTTTCAATCGGAAACCCCGGATCAGATGTGCTACAGGCATTATTCACCTATCCTCCTTTAAAAAAACCGTAAGAGATCGCAGGTCCGGGCATCTGTTTTCGGCAGGTTATTCCACGTTTATTAAAACCCTGTGCCACCCGGATCGCAGGGATCCTCAAGTGATCCATCCGGTTCATTTATGTCCGACCCGGCCCATACTATTGTACAATACCGGGTTTTACGACCGGAGTGAATGGAACATGTGTATAGCAGTCCCTGCAGAAGTCCTTGAGATAAAGGACGGAAATATCGGCGTCGTGGATTATGGCGACCTCCAACAGGAGATCAGGATGGATCTTGTGGATGCGAAGATCGGGGAATTTGTCCTGGTCCATGTCGGATTTGCAATCCAGAAACTCTCCCGGGAGGAAGGCCTCGAGACACGGGAACTCTTCAAGCAGGTCTATGCTGCGATGGAAGAGTGAGGAAGAACCGTTCCCGGATCACCACAAACCCACGTAGTAGGGATGGATTTTTTTTATTCCGTATTCAGGGTCGTCCGGATTCCCGGTTGATCACTCCAGGGAAAGGTGATTTTTGTACGGGTTGATTTGTGCATCTCCTGGTTTTTCGCATGAACTTGTCAGACGGGCGGATACATGGATCGGTGTCTCCGCAAATCAGGCAATTCCAATGTCGGTAATGGCGGCTGTTTTTTATTTTTGCCAATACGCTTATTTCCTTGAAACAAAAACCATGTAAGAGAGAGGACTGGTAAAGATGGATAAAACAGGTGTAGTGAGTCTTATTGCCGGGATCATTCTGGTTATCCTTGGAATATACGGAGTATGGCTGTTTGTCCCGGAGGTAATCTCCTTTTTAAAGGGCGTAATCGGGATAGTCGCAATTCTGATAGGTATATTTCTCCTGATATTCGGGGCAATTCTGATCAAGGACTAACCCATTTTTTCGAGACAGGTAGGAAGGCCGGTATTGCCGGGCATACAGGGCAGATCTTAAGATATAAACATTATAACAGCAGATATATTGTCCTGCAACCGTTGTTCGAATAATTGATAAAGATGTGTCAGATACATGATGAGAGAAAGAATACTCGCTGTTCTGCTGATAATTTCGCTCTGTGCGAATGTGTACCTGGTTTCTTTTGATCGCTCTTCGGACGAGGGCATCCAGCAGCTTATCAATATGCACCTCCATCCAGGCCAGAACCTGACGAACTCCAGCAGCAATCCGGATATGAACAGTTCAGCCGCCGTGAGGATGGCCGTCACCACTGAGGTCACAACTGCTGTGCCTACGCAAACTCCGACACCGAAACCGACACCATCTCCAACACCTTCCCCGACACCACCTCCATGGATAACATTTTCAAATGCGAAATATCGCTTCTCCCTTGAATACCCGAGGGAATGGGACTTTGTGGATAAATCAAAATCTTCAGCAAGTCCTGCAATCATCATCACAACACCGCCGGAGCTGGAATGTGACCCTGATACCACGGAATGCTACAAATTAATCTCAACCTTCACAGTCGATATTGTGCAGAACCCGTCGACGCTGGTGCTCGAGGACTATTTCAACGATGCAATCTCGACCCTCCAGCAGACACATTTCATTACGACCACCAGCAAGAGCTCTCCCACCACACTCTCCGGCAACAAGGCCTACCGGATTGATTTCTTCACACGCGACAAGCGTGGAAATCCCGAAAAGAGTTATATGCAATATTACACGATCATTGACAAGAAGGTCTACATCCTGACCTACAGCGGTCCGTATTCCACGCAGGAAACGGTCTTTGATTATTACAAACGGGATGCATTTCAGATAATCAAGTCCTTCACAGTGGACAGGGATTACAAGCCCGTATAATTTTTCTCCTGCCACCAGACACACCGGATGGGGCCAGGTCCTTTTTTTTGATAAACAGGGTAGTTCCAGGATGTGAGTGGAACATGCTCCCTCGCTTCCCCAAATAATCTGTATCCCGGTTCATCTTTTTTTAGCCTCCTCGCTGTTTTGTGTGAGGAGACCGAATCGAATTGTTATCTGCATACCAGTTCAGTCACTCATAACCACCGCCGGGGCCCCCCTCACAGAACTCATACCCAATTGCTCAGATTTTGACTGTGAATCAGCCTCGCGGTATTTTTTCGGGCGGCGGCGCGGGCATCGCACATGGGGGTGTGACGGCGGATATCCCCCACAAAATGTATCCGGTTCATCAATCCAACCCGCGCCAGGTAGCGAAGACCCATTTTTAACAGCTTACACAACGCTGAACGCTTGGGTCCCCGGGTAATCGTCATATGCCAGGGCCAATGACAATTTTTCCTTCGAATAAGGACAAGAACCTGGATACTCCGGCCGGGATCCCGCCACGAAAAGAATGAGTAAGGGGGCAATAGGTATAATTTGCGTAGAAATGGACCGACAGCGTGTAAAAGTGAATTATTCCGGGTCTATTTCCGTCCAGTTTCCTGTCGGGGAAGCATGTGCAGTTTCAATATTCCATTGCAGGAGTTACAGAGATAGTACTCGGAAGTCCAGCAGGAGGAGCATGCCCAGCGGCCACACAGGGTGCATTGTTTCAGCTCGGAGAGCGGGAACGAATCATTGCAGAGATCACAGTAAAACCTGGAGAAGGAGGAAGGATCTTTCTCCGGGGGCACACCCTGCTTTCTCATGACGGGAATGTCGTCTTTCAAGCGGGAATAAAAATCTGAGGTGCCTGGGTCTTTCGAGTGGCTATCACTTTTCGACCTGCTTTTCCAGAGCATTCAGGCGTTCCTCCAGTCTTGCCAGCGTGTCGATCATATCATGCTCAAAGTCCTTCAGTCCCTCGACTTTATTCTCCTGGTCGGCTAGAATCTCCTCCTTCTTCTCCTTGAAAGAACGTACCTGGTATTTGTTCATGAGGGACCATTCTGAAACCATCTGCTCGAACCGCCTGTCGAGATACTCGTCGACACGGCTTTCCATCGGGCGGGTGATGGAGACTTTTCCCGAAGTACCCCTGAGGTAATAGTACACAAAGAACGCAATGACTGCGAGGATGAGGATGATAAGAAGCGCTTCGACGATGGTCATTTCTTCACCTCCCTGATCCGCTCGATCCTCTTCTCGAGATCGGTAAGCTTCGCATCAGCCTCCATCTCGAATTTGTCCAGTTCCTGGATATCTTCCTCGAGGTCCTTGAGCCTGACCTCGAGATCGCCAAGATCCCGGTGCGTGCCAAGACTCCACTCCTCGATCATGTATTTCATGCGCCTGTCCAGGTAACCTCCAAGATAGTTGTCAATCCCGATCATTCAGGACCCCTCCATCTCCCTGATGGCGGATTCGATGTTTTTGGCCCGGTCTTCGAGTTTTGCCCGCCATTTTTCAAGTGTGCCGATCTCGCTGCTCACCACATCAAGGCGTTTCTCGAGGTCGTCAAGGTCGTACCGCGTGACAAGGCCCCATTCCGATATGATCAGGGATATGTTTGCATCGAAATACCTGTCAAGCTTTTTATCCATCGATGGGAGCCGTGAGTCGATAGCCTGGGGAATGGTTGCAAGTGAATCTTTGAATGAGCTCTTCCGTGCATGCTCTGCAGATCCTGTCTCAAACATAAAAAATCACCGTACTTTTCTCTCTTCGTCCTTGATCTTCTCTATGAGATGATCAAGTTTTGTGCTCTTCACCATGTTCTCAAGCCTCTGGATTCTCTTCTCGACCGTGTTGTGTTTGGCATAGATATCTGTCTCGAGCTGGACGTTCTCCTCGTCGAGATTCCTGATCTCCTCCATCTTCTCCGGGGACACCTTGAAGAACGGCTGGCCTCTCTGCTCATACTCCATCTTCATCAGTTTCAGTTTCTCCTTTTCAAGCTCGATCTCGGCAAGCCTTGGGGTCTCCCGGGCAAGCCGTAACTCCCTGATGATGTAATAGACTATGATGAGTCCGATGAACAGGAGTATGACCCATAAAAAGGGCTCGAACCAGTTCCACAAGGCTGGAAGTGTGTTTACCGTGGTTGGTGTGGGGGTGGCCATCCTGCCTCACCATCTCACTGGTTCTTCTCACCCTTTCCAGGCATGATCTTCTTCGAAACGTCCTTTGCGCCCTTCTCTAATGCTTCCCCTGCATGTCCGGCCTCTTTCTTGATGCTCTCTCCTGCCTGCGAAGCACTCTTTCCGATCACTTCACCGGCATGGGTGGCGCTTTCGGAGATGGCTTTGCCGGTCTCCCCGGCTTTTTTGCCGATCTGTTCTGTCAGGGGAACTTTTCTTCGAACGGTCACCGTGTCACCCTCGGCCACACCAAGAGACGCCATATCTTCCGGGCTTAACTTGATGACATCCTTTTCAATCATCGTGTCGGCATAAGCCCCGACGGTGACGGGCTTGGATGCATCGTCGTACGCTGCTGGGTATTTCAGGATTTCGAGGGCTTCACCCTCCTTGATCCCCAGGTCAGGCAGTACTGATTCGTGGATCCGCGCCCGTCCCCGGCTTGGAAATGCCCTTACCTGTACTTTTAACTGAATTCCTTCCATACAGTAGTCTTATACGAGCAGGATGCTATTTACTTTTTTTGTAACTCCGGGAACTACAGGGGGAGAACTGTGACCCGTTTCTCATACTCCCTCATTCGATATGCCATGAATGGGCATTAGTTCAAGAGATTTTTTTAATTATTGATGTACAATAATAACGCAATGAAACAGGATGCCGAGACCACCCTTGTCTGTCTGATATGCGTTATATTTGCAGGATACGGGATACAGTCGGTCTTGATCGGCGATACCTTCAGGCTCATCGCAGTTCTTCTGCCTTCGGTCATACTGACACTCATCCCCGTAATCGCAGAAAAACAGCTCCAAATCAGGTTTCCGGCAGGAGTGAAATCCCTCGTGGCCCTTGCACTGCTCCTCCATGTTGCAGGCGGGATAAGCAGGTTTTACTGGATCTTTGCACCGGTGTATGACAAGCTGGCGCACGTGGTCTCTGCCGCAGCAGTCGCGATGCTGGTCTTTGTACTGTTCATCATCCTTGACTATTACAATCATAGAGTAAAGACGCCGCTCATGTTCGTCGCGATAGTTGCGATATCTGTCTTCTTCATGCTTGCATGGGAAGTCGGGGAGTATTACATCGATATGCTTGTCAAGTCCTCATACAACAACGGACTCCTGGACACGATCTGTGATCTTTTTGCCGATATGATCGGGCTAGTGATTGGACTGTTATTGGTACGGCATCACATCGATTCACTCAGTGAGAATGAGTCCCTTAATATGATCCTGTTCGAACGACAGCTATCGGAATGAACTTCTCATTATCCAGTCGTCTTCTCCTCTTCTCCATTTTTGGGAAGGGTTCTTCGTCCAAAAATCTGTGGTGACACCCTGGTGGAAATGGAAGCGGTTCTTGAATTTCCCTTTTATCAACGCTGCTATCCGGAATTTAGTCGTGCGTCTTTATTTGTCTGACAGTACTAACCGGTTATTCTCCGTAACGAATCCGACTACCAGGGGAGCGGACCTGGGTTTGCAGGTCTACGGAAAGCCAAATCCCTGCCGATGAACCGGGGGGACTCTTCACCACAAAAAAAGGAGTTACCCCTCTCGGTGAGGGATTCACCGTTCTTCGTGTTCGCCACGGGACTCTGCACCACATAAAAAAGAGGTTCCCCCTCCTCGTGCCGGGATTTCGCGGCATACCCTGTGCATGTGGTATCCAACAACCAGCAGCAGTTAGGGTGGAAATAAATCTATTCAGGACTTTGGCTTAATTTCTGAAAGAAAATGATTTGAATTTCCCGGCCTGGCGAGGATTGTTTTGATACGCTATAATAGGTTTATAATAAAAACTGAATATACTGGTAGTGTGAAATTGCACTGGTACTACCTGGCCTACGTGATGCAGGTTTTGATAGCCATCAGCACAATCTCGGCCCTGTATATCGGCGATTATTTTGTTGCGTTTTCAGGGGTGATCGCACTTATCCTGACGATGGTCCCATATACGATACGCCACCGCGTACACTTTGTCGTCCCATGGGAGGTAAATTTCCTGATAGCGCTGTCACTATTTCTCCATATAGCGGGATATTCGTATCAATGGTATGCAGATCTCTATCCCTATTATGACAAAATCGCCCATTTTATTGCCTCGATTACTATTTCACTCCTCGGATTCCTCACAGTCTTCCTCCTTGACCGGTTCAGCTGCCTGCGGATGCAGAAGTGGCAGATCTTCTTCTTCATCATCATGTTTACACTCGCTTTGGGTGCCATATGGGAGATATGGGAATATATGCTGGACACCTTATTCAGCTCGTTTCTCGGAGAACCCTTGCAGCACGGCCTGGATGATACGATGCTCGATCTCATATTCGACCTGGTCGGAGCACTGATTGTCGCAGTCCTTGGGACATGGTACCTGAAAACAAGGATTTTTTCAGAGGTAGCAGGAACTCTTGTAGAACCCGGTTACGAGGGATATACAGAGTCTGATTGCAAGAGAGAATTATAAGATAGTTTTTTGAGAATGCCATGAACTCAAAATATATAAGTGCTATGGTTTTACTTTACTATCACTTGCTTCCGAAGAGACTCCCACGGTTCACAAACACGCACTACATTGCAGTTGCTCTCATCCTTGTAACCCTTCCTGCGGGGATAGGGTATGCGTCATGGGAAGCGGGCACCTGCGAGGTTACCGCCCTCTATATCGATGATGCTCCGGGAAATATCGTGTACATAGCCGACCCGCACCTGAAAGAGGGGAATGTCGATCACGTGAAGGATTTGATCAGGGAGATCAACCGTCTCGAACCATCAGTCGTCCTTATCGGTGGCGACTTCGTGTTTGGGGAGAACGAGGAGGATTTTGTATACCAGGAGGTCTGGAGCGGGATAGACGCTCCGGTGTATGCAATCCTCGGGAACCATGACTACAAGGCAGGCATCACCGCTTCGTCCGGCATGGACAAGATCCTCAGGATGCGCGAGGCGGATCTGAGCGTGGATAATTTCGATGTCAGCTGCATGTTCGACGAGACTACCGATCTCGAATATGCCGCAGCCCTCGAGGAAGTCCTCGAGGAGAACGGCGTCACCGTCCTTCGGAATGAATACGTGGAGCTCACGATTGACGGCCGGAGAGTGCTGATCGTTGGGGTGGACGACGGGTGGGCAGGACTGTCAGATCCTCCGGTGGTCGACAGCGAGGGAGCATTCACCATCTACCTCATCCATGAGCCAGAATGCCGTGCAGACTGGGACGCAGACCTGATCCTTGCCGGCCACACGCACGGCGGGCAGATAAACATCGCTGCGATGGAGACCCTTACCGGGTCCGGAGTCGTGGAGATGAGCGGTCTCGTGCCGAACGGGGATGTCCCGTTCTACATATCCAGGGGGATCGGGACATCGAACACGAAATCAGATCTCCGTTTCATGTGTGCTCCCGAGATCGTGGTCATCAATCCCACGGTTGACGTAGACGGGATGAGAGATATAATCGTTTAATTTTTGTTTTACCAGAACCCTGCCCCGGGGATTTTCAGACGTAGTGTGAAGGGCTCTTTTCCCATTGTTCGAACAGACCGGGATCTTTGATACGCGAAGATTATCCGGCCGATTGGACAATGAAAGAAGAATCGTTGAATGATGATAATAGCAGCAGGAAGTTATGACCATTTTCCCGTTCTCCATGCCACCACCACGATTGTGTGAGCCCCTCATTATTTTTGTCAGGGCTCAAAAATTGCATTTCCCGGGCCAAAAACCTCACGTATCCTCATTTTTCCATAATTATAAACAGATACATCTTTAGGAGAATGGCTCCAACCGATCGGTCTGGATGACAAACGTGGAAGGGTTCCTGGGTATAGTGATCATGATCGAGCTCGCGGCGGGACTTATCGGCTGCGCAATCGTCTCGATCGGCTACTTCATCCTTGAAAAGATCAATAACCGCCCGTTCCGGCTTGCAGTGCTCCTGGCAGGAATGGCGGTGAGCATGATGTACGTCGGCCGTGGTGATGCACCCATGATGCTCACGCTCTCCCTCGCCTTCGGAATCCCGCTCGCGGTCCTCGTCCCGCCACTCTGTTTTCCCGAACGAATCGGAGGATGTCCGGGCATATATGGTGTACTGAAATGCTACGCAATAATCTGGGTCGCAGGGGCGATCCTTCCCTTCCTGTTCGTCGTATCAGGCCTCTCCATGGTGCCGTTTATCTACTGGCATACGCCGTTCTCGAACGCGGTGGTCTTCGTATGCCTGATGTTCTGGAACGTCGTTCTTGCGACAGTCGTCTACCGCGTCCTTGACAGGGGAAATCGCAGGAAGACCGCGGTGTAGGAAACAGATGGATCTTTTCCGTTCCGAAAGTATCCTCCACGTACCGGGACACTGCAGGTCTCTATCCGTCGGGGGAGTTTGAGAGTTTCCAACTCTTTTACCAATGGCTTCAAGGCCAAAAATCATTGACGAACGGATGGGAAGAATTTTTTGCAGCCAGGAGATATGATCAAATCGTTGGAATGGCGATGAGGATATTTAAAAACACTCCGGATAGGAAACGAAAGTCGATTCCCGGGCTTCTCCTCGTATGCCTTGTATGCGTCTTTGCGGTGATATCCGCCGGTTGCGGTGGCGATTACGTCCCGAACCGCGACATTGTCGTGATAAAACTGCATCCCGACGGGACGACCGCCTGGACGCAGCTCATCGATTCAGGCAGGGACGATGCAGCATACGACCTGATCGAGACCCCTGGAGGCGATCTCGTCATCTCCGGCGGAAAGGTACTGGAGCGAATTGGAAATCCCCATCCCCGTCTTATCCGGCTCTCGCCGGAGGGGTCTGTCCTCTACGACCGGGTCCTCGACAACAAGACCGGCGAACTTATCTCCGTAGCCCGGATACAAAATGGAGATTATGCTGCCGCCATGCATCACGGAGAGATCCTGTGGTTCGATACGGACGGCAGCTACCTGTGGAGCAACAGCACAGGCATGCAGGAGATCCGGTCAATCACCGGGACGATGGATGGCGGATTGATTATCGCGGGTGGCCAGGAGGGACGCATTCCGTTCGGCTCCGTTCCCGAGTATCACAGCGACGGAACGGTATCCTCGCGGCAGCCATATGCCAGCGAGAGTGTCATGACACCGGGTTGCACCCAAAGATCGATCCCAGTCGGACCGGATAAGACCGTCATGGTCACCCAGTGCACCGCTCCGTTCATTGTTGTATCTCAGGCGACGGTGACAAAGCTCGATTCCGGGGGCAATGTCTCATGGGAGCGCTCGTACGGGTCGGAGGGTCTCGATTCCGCATGGTCGGTACTCGAGATCCCTGATGGATACATCATGGCCGGGTATGGAAAGGATCCGATAGATGAAGAGAGCGATGCCAGATATCTCTTCGCAATAGAGCTCGGTCCGAACGGAACACTGAAACAGGTGACCGCGATCGACCGGGTCGAGTATTTCACAGCACCCGTGCTTCAGTCCGATCGGGACGGATTCAACATCCTGTATTCACATGCGACCATGGAGGGTGGATATGTCGACATCAGGCCTGCGGTGGTCCATGTCGATGGTGCCGGGTCGGCCGGCATTCCACGAATCATCCGTGCAGGCGTCGTGACCACGTGGACCTCGGATGGCGGGTATATCTCGGCGGGATTCCCCGTGAAAAGTGGAGACCAGGCATATGGGAGGTCGGTTTATGGAAGAGGCGGCGCGTCTGTCCATGCGATCAGGCTTGATCACGAGGAGAACCAGTCGTGGGACCGGGAAATACCGGGTATCAGGGCCAACCACGTAGAAGAAGTCGTCCAGATCGCAGACGGGGGATATGTAATCCTTGCCCTGAAAGAGAATTATTGATGTGTGAACGGTTCATTCGGATCT
>Ga0209269_1001335_pt1 | contig 13455 bp, 11 predicted proteins | sample MTBAKMMethaMetaG_FD_187455 | JGI IMG/M metagenome (GOLD analysis project Ga0209269, IMG submission 187455) | Enrichment culture microbial communities from Arthur Kill intertidal strait, New Jersey, USA, that are MTBE-degrading - MTBE-AKM (Arthur... | ecosystem: Environmental > Aquatic > Marine >... | reverse complement strand
CCTGACTCATTTCTTGGCCAGGTATACAGAAGAATTGTATTTGAAAAAACTGATCACTGGATTTTTTATGACGGATCAGTGCGTAATACCATGGAATTTATAGACTTTGTTAAAAATGAGAAACATTCTGTATTCTTTGTGAAATTTAGCGGCGAGGATGTCGGTTTTTTCTGGATAGATAAGTTTCTGCAGAAATCAGCATTTATCAACTACTGTTTTTACAGGAGTTTCTGGGGAAAGAAATCTTTGCAGATAGGTCGGAACTGCATTGATTATATCCTTCATATGAAGAATGAACGCGGTGATTATTCAATCGATGTCCTGCTTGGATTAACCCCGGTAAACAATAAATTAGCCGTCAGCTTCCTGAAGAAACACGGCATGGTGATCATCGGCAGGGTTCCTGGGCTGATCACCGATTATCATCAGAACAAAGTTGTTGACGGATTGCTGTCCTATAAAAAAAGGGAGAACTCGAAAAAAAGAATCACCGATGTTTTTTACTCGTTTTCCGGTATTTAGAGCAAAGACAGTTGGCAGTCGGCAGTCGGCAGTTGACAGTCGGAAGTTGGGAGTTTGCAGCTTCGCTGTGGGATTGGAAAGCCCCTCACCCGGTCTTCGACCACCCTCTCCCCTTGGAGAGGGGATTTAAAACACCCTTCTCCTTGGGGAGAAGGTGCCCCGGCGGGGCGGATGAGGGGTCCTTAAACACCAAAAAGCCGCCAGGCTCCAATCTCCAAACTGCCAACTGCCGACTGATGGCTGCCAACTTGACAACACCCTTCTCCTGGGGGAGAAGGTGCCCCGCAGGGGCGGATGAGGGGAAACAGAAGCAAGAATGAGCTTGGAGCTTTCAGCTCTGGGGAATTTCCCTGCCGGCCAGAGTTATTTTTCTGACAGCACTGTCACTCCGCTTGTTCCCTGAAGGGCTTCATCAAAAGTGACGGTCTGTCTGCAATCAGCTTCCTTGTTGATGCTGACGCTCAAATAATCAGCAAAATCAGCCTTGCCTGCCCGGGCCAGGTTGAGAGCCAGGTACACAACCTGGGGATCCTGCACCCGGAATTGCTCCGTACGTAGTATCTGCTCAATTACCCTGAGCGTTTCTTTCCGGCTTGTTTGATAGCAGCGCTGCAATACCCAGGCAATTTCGCACAAAACAATATGGTTGACATAGCCGGGCTGCTCAACTGAGCAGCCTTCCTCAATGAATTGAGCAGCAACCGCGGATTGGCGCGGATCATCCTGGGTGATGTAGCGGACAAGGACGTTTGTATCTATGCCTGTCACTTTTTTTTGCCGCCCTCTTCACGGATTGCTGCCTTCATTGTATCCAGAGAGACAGGTTCATCAGGCTTCCGCACCATCCCCTTCAACCGGGTGACATGCTCCGTAACCGGCCAGATTGAAATGACACCGTTGGCATCTTCCAGGAATTCTATCCTCTGCCCGGCATCAAGATGGAGCTTGTCCCTGATCTTTTTGGGGATTGTCACCTGCCCTTTGCTGGTGACGGTTGCTGTTGGCATGATTTCTCCTTACTTTTGTTTGTATATCTTACTTTATAGCATGGCATAAAATTTATCAAGGTATTGTGTGTCAAAAAGCAGGCAGCGGGAAAGCAAGGAGTAGGAAATAGAAGAGGAGTTTGTTGTGCCGTAGGTTGGGCTGAGCGCGCGAAGCCCAACGCAACAGATCGGAATTGTTGGGGTTCTCAGGATCACCCCAACCTACGCCCCTTGAATCCATTTTGGCAAGGGGAAAAAGGAGGGGTTAGCGGTCAAATGAAGAAAACAGTGGCATATCGACTATTTTGGCAACTCAGGGATGTAATCTTTGATAACTTCTTTGAGTTGGGGAAGCTTTGTTGCAACAATATTCCAAACTGTTTCAAGGTCCACGCCAAGATAATCGTGAACAAGGATATTACGCAAGCCTGATATTTTGGCCCATTCAATTTCCTTATATTTGTCCTTAAAGTTATCTGACAGGCGTTGCGTTGATTCAGACATAACCTGCAGGTTCCGCAGAACGGCATCCTGTATTAACGAATCATTGAAAAATTGTTCTTGATCAAGCCCAAAAACATATTTCTCAATGCGCTCAATACACTCAAAAATATGAATAAGATAAAGAGTGTTGTCCTTCAAATTCGTCCTTTCTATCAATAATACAGCCTGTCAGGAAAATTCATCAGATTTCACGGGCTTCTTTGAGTATCTTGTCCCGTATATACCAGTGAAGGCTTTTCTCGGTAACGACATCAACTTTGCGATCCAGAAGCTTTTGCAAATCAATTAATAAGCCTGAAAGATCCAATAGTGAACGTCCCTTTTCCAAATCAACCAGGATATCAATATCACTGTCTTCACTCTCATCCCCCCTGGCGACCGAACCAAAAACACGAATATTTTTTGCTCCGTGTTTTGCAGACAGGCGGATGATCTCTTCCCTTTTTTTCTCGATAATATTTGCAAGTTTCATGAGTGTTGGCCAAACTGAGAATGTTAAGGCTGAAGGCAGTTAAGGAAGAAGAAGGGCGTAAGGCGAAAGGTGCCCTCACCCGGCCTCCGGCCACCCTCTCCCGCCGGGACCCGAAGGGACCCGGCGGGAGAGGGTATATTAAAAAACAATCCTTCTCCTGGGGGAGAAGGTGCCCCGCAGGGGCGGATGAGGGGTGCTGCCGACTGCCAACTGCCGGCTGCCGACTCAATATTCCATTTACTGCCGCCAGAGTTCCTTGCTGGCCGAGATCATGAACATTACCCGGTGATCGTTGTAGGCGTCAGTGATTAAATCACCGTCCTGGTCGTAGTAGGTATAGCCGACGGTTGCCACGAACCACCGCCAGAACGTGTAGCTGACGCGGGCGCCCAGTGAATAGCTGTCCCTGGTATAGGAAAAGTCGCCGATGCTCTCCTGTAATGATGGGTCCCCGCCGTCCAGGGCCGCAAGCAAAAATTCACCCTGAGGATCAAGAATCTCTTCATCCCTGTACAGCGCGAACACTGTGGAGGACAGGTTCGGGGTAAATCGATATGTCATATCGATCCTTGCTTCGAGCATGTCTGTCATGCCCGTATCCGCGTCTCCGGTGAAATTGCGCGGTTCATATCGTTTATTGACCAGGGCGCTGATATCCCCGTGCTGATAAGTTCTGCTGAAACCCAGGTAGGCGTTGTATCCCCATTCCTCGTCCAGGCCCTCGGCCTCGACATAGGAGGGGCCGGCGCCGATCATCATGCGGGTCCGCGAATCAAAGGCATGATCCCACCCGGCTGAAACCTGGTGGGCCCAGATATCCTGGCGGAAATCTTCGTACTCGGTGCCGCGCAGACGATACAGGAAGGGGAAGGAGTCACTGACGCTCCTCGTGTAATCAAGGCCGACATCCGCCCGGTACTCCTCCAAGTCCCGTGAAACGAAAAAGTTTTCCGGGACAGCTCCCGGATCGATGAATTCCGGGGGTGCATCTACTTCGACATCATCATACAACCCCTTGATATAACTGAGATCCCATGCCGTCCGCCAGGCCGGGGTGAACCTGTATGACCATATGCCGGAAAATTCATGCCGGTCATATTCGTCGTATTCAGCGGTAATTTCCTCGTCACTGGATTCATTGCGCAGTACCCTGAACCCGTAGCCGATCCCGACGTCGCTGTCCGGCGCATACGTGTATGTGGTCCTCATGGCAAGATCGTTGCTCCAGTACCTTCTCCTGCCGATGTTCTGGGAGATTTCATCCGGAGCAGTCTCGATCTGCGCCGGCTGCGCCTGATCTTCCGGGGCCTCCGTGGGCTCTATCCGCGTGGGGCTGAAAAATGGGTCGCTGTACCTGGTCGGGTCGCTGGAAAGGACAAAGCTGTCGGCAAGGGAAACAGTCCATTGCCGGGTCAAGGATCGTTCACCGGTCAGGGTCAGATAATGGTCGACATCAGTGGTGGACAGCAGATCGTCATATGTCAATACCGGCGCGTACCGCAGGGACAGCGAATCATGTATTCCCAGGGACTGCAGTTCGATTTCCGGCCAAACGCGCCAGTCCCTCCTGTCCCCTTCATCCTCGTCTACGGTCAGCCTTTCGTCGCCCTCGTTGTCATACGACCTGTCCCAGAAATCGTATCCCATGCCCAGGGAGCCGATGACAACAGTCTGCCGCGCATCCGAGGCACCGGCACTGAACGCAAGAATCACGCCGGCAAGGATAGCTGCAAAGCGTACCGTTCCGTTGACAATCATGATTCATCCCCTCCCTTGGCCTTGAATTTTTAATGGACCACGATGACATCGCCGGGGGCGATGATGATATTTTTTTCCAGGTCTTTGCCCTTGAGAAAATCGCCGTAATCAAATTTGAACGTCTGGCCGCCGGCTTCCTGCTGCCTGATCACCGTGATCTGATTCTTGGCCCATTCGGTAAATCCTCCGGCCCGGGCCACGGCGCGTACAATGGTGAGGGGGAAATCAAGGTGATAGAGCCCGGGAGTGGCCACCTGGCCCATGACCGTGTATTGCTGGCTGTTGCTCTGGACCAGGGTGACGGTCACCACCGGGTTGTCGTAAATCGTGCTGTACAGTTTTTTCAGGTAGTCGGCGAGCTGCGTCAGGGTCATGCCGACAACCGAGACGTCGCCGATATGGCGCAGCGAAGCTCGGCCGTCGATGCGCACCTCGATGCCCCTGTCGCGCCCCCGAATAAAACCGGCCCCGGCAGTGCCGGATGGGCCCTGGCCCCCCGCAATACCTGATTCGGGCTGTATCCCTTCGCCGGCGGCCATCGATCCCTCTCCGTAGATGCTGACATGGATGATATCCCGATGCCCGATCCTGTATTCCTCGTCAGGCGGCTTTGCCGCCTCTCCGCCCAGGATCTGCCTGCGGATGTCTTCCTTCAGGGCTGCGTCCGCCGGGACATCCGCAGTGGATTCCGCGGACCGGCACCAGGGAGCCATGAGCAGGAAAAGGAACAGAATGCAAAGAAAAGGAAGAACAGGGGTGAATGGGGCGCGCTGCATATGGAGGTACCTCGAACGCTCAGGAATTTTCCGGTCAACCCGGGAAAAACATATATTTATGGTATTTTTACATAAAGCATTGGTAATGGTCAAGGAACATCACCGTGGTTGGAGTTGGCAGTTGGCAGTCGGCAGTTGGCAGTCGGCAGCGTGAAGTTCGAAGCCTGGCGGCTTGTGGGGTTAAAGAGCCCCTCACCCGGCCCCTGGCCACCCTCACGGAGTCTCACTGCGTTCGCTTACCCTCCCTTGGAGAGGGGATAAAACATCCTTCTCCCGGGGGAGAAGGTGCCCCGAAGGGGCGGATGAGGGGGAGAATACGCAGGGGCAGTCCAAAGTTGGGATCGGCAGGGAAATTGGGCTGAGCTTGGCGAAGCCCAACGCAACCGATGGGAATTGTTGGGGTTCGCGAGGCTCACCACCAACCTACCCCACAAGGCAATTACGGGTTCTTGAGATTTCTTCGTGGATTGTCTTTCTATCCTTCAAGAACTCATCAAAGGTCATGCCCGCGACAAAAGCCCTGATATCGTTGACAGCATCACGGATATCCAGCAAATAATCTCTTATGTCACGATTAGTTGACATATTGGACTTCACGTAAAATTTGTCGGCCTATGTGTTTTTTTAATGCCTTTTGCGTAACCAGATCTACCCTGGCCCCTAACAGCCCCTGCAATTCCTCTTCAAGTCGGATAAATTGCACCATTCCGGTTGGCCGGGAAAACTCCACCAGGAGATCAATATCGCTTGCATCCGAATGTTCGCTCCGAACAACAGAACCGAACACTCCGATTTTTTCGACCCCGTATTTTTTTTTTGATCTGCTCCAGATGATTTGTCAAAATATCCAGTATTTCCTGGCGCGATTTCATGAATTTCTTCCCTGGTCAGCAATGGTATAAGAAAAAAATCTGTAAAAATATTTAATCATGCCAAGTGATTAAACGCAAGATTTTCAGGGAGGGCAGGATGAAGAGCGGAGTCCAGAGTTTGGAGCTCAAGGTTCCGGACATCGTGCCAATAGCTCGAATTTTCCCTCTGTTTGGGAATGGCTTCTTCTCATTTTGTTGATGATGTGGTACAAAACGGCCACTTTGCAACTCACGGAATTCCGGTCGCTGGAGGCCTTACCGTCAATTTTTCTGAGCTGAAAAGGTGATTATGCTGCGATCTCTGCCATCCTTTGCCGGGCTGATCATTGTCCTGGCTCTTGTTGCTTTCGGTATCAGCACCCTCCGGGCCGAGGCCTTTCCGTTCAGGGAATTCGTCGAAGGCGACCCGGTGCCGGATGTGATCCTGCAAAGTCTCGCCGATCCGAACAAAACCGTATCGTTTTCCGGCCTCAAGGGCACGGCGTTTGCCGCCGTCTTCTGGGGCGCAGATCTGCCGGAAAAAATCGAACATTCGGCCTCGGCGCTGCGGGCAGTGGAGGACCTCGCCCCTTTTCTGCGGGAACGGAACATACGTTTGCTCTCGGTCAATGCCCAGGGAGATGGTGCCGCCGATATTGATCGGGTGCGCAAGCTGGCAGACAGCCGGGCCGAAGTCTATCTGGACCGGGACAACACGGCCTATGCGACGCTGGGCCTGTTCGTGCTGCCCACTGTTCTGCTGGTGGACCGGAACGGCAGGGCCGCGGCCGGCTTCGGCTACAGCCGCGATCTGCAGGATCGGCTGCGCGGCGCAATTGAAATCATGCTGGGCGAAAAAACACCCGAACAGGTGGAGGCCGAACTCAGGCCGGAAATGAGGGAGCCGACGGCCGAAGAAAAAGCGGCCAGGCGGCATCTGGACTTCGCACTGGTCATGCTGAAACGGGGACAATTGGATGCCGCCGCCCGGGAGTTGGTCAGGGCGGTGGAAATTGATCCCGGGCTTCCCGAGGTCCACCTCCGGCTCAGCTGCACATATCTCAGCCTGGACCGGCTTGACCTGGCCGAGGAGGCCATCGGCAAGGCACCGGTAATCGATCCTGCTTCGCCCCTCGCCCATTGCCGCGGCGAGCTCCTGCGCAGAAAGGGACAGCTTGCGCAAGCGGAAAAGGATATAACAGCGATCCTGGAAGCAAACCCGGCGCACTATAACGCCGTATACACCCTGGGCAGGATTCATGAGGATCAGGAGCGCTTCGAAGAGGCGGCGTTTGCGTATAAGAAGGCGTACGAACTGGTTCTGCGGCACTCTGTTGCCGGAGAATAGTGGGGAGGAAGGTTCGGAAAGTTGGCAGTCGGCAGTCGGCAGTCGGCAGTTGGCAGTTGGCAGTTGGCAGTTTGGGGATTGAAGCCTGACGGCTTTCGGTTGCTTCAGGACCCCTCATCCGCCCTTCGGGCACCTTCTCCCCTGGGAGAAGGGGGTTTTAAAGTTGGCAGGTGGCAGTTGGGTGCGGCCGGGCAAGGTCGTACCCGACTGATAATTGCCAACTCTCGCGCAGCCCGTAGGTTGGGGTGAGCCAGCGAACCCCAACAATTCCAAGCGTTTGCGTTGGGGTTCGCCGGCTCACCCCAACCTACCCGACTTCATCTTCATGCTCCCCGCTTCCCGCTTCTATTACTTTCTCTCTGCACCCCAAGCCGACAGGCTTCAAACTTCACGCTGCCGACTGCCAACTGCCAACTCCGCCGCAGGGGTGCCCTGCACCTCCAGGCCGGGCAAAATAGCGATGGCCTTTTACAGCGGATGCAGGTATAAAAGGGAGAAATGACAACCGATAAAGCATCTGGAAGGAACAGCCATGGGTGATGTGCAAGCCGTACCGGGGATGTCTGCCAATCTCAAGAAGGCGGTCTGCTGGCTGAGTGAAACAGTTCAGGATCATCCGGAGAGAAACCGCGATGACATTATCAGCGAGGCGGAACTGCGTTTTGACCTGACGCCGAGGGAATGCGAGTTTCTGGACAAGAATTTCCGAAAGCTCATCGCAAAAAAATGTTAGGCCTGCCGGTCACTGTCTTCCCGGTAATACGGCAGTTCAACAGTCACAGTTGTTCCCTGTCCCGGAGCGCTGTCGATCCTGATTGACCCTTTGTGGTCGCTGATGATTTTCTGGGAAATGGCCAGGCCTATGCCCGTACCGCCCGGCTTGGTCGTGAAGTACGGGTAGAAAAGCTGCGGCATGTTCTCCGGCTCGATGCCGCTGCCGGTATCCTGAACGGTCACGGCCACAGTTTTATCCCTGTCGTTGTTTTTCGCCGTGACCACCAGCTCCCCGCCTTTTTCCATGGCCTGGACGGCATTGAGCATCAGGTTGATGAACACCTGGTTGAGGCGGTCCCGGTCGGCTGTTACGGACCTGAGGTCGCTGTCCACCCGCAGGCTGGTGGTTATGCCGTTGCCATGGGTGTCGGACGCGATCAGGCGAAGGTTTTCGTCCAGAATTTCTCCCAGCGCGACCTTCTTCAGGTTCAGGGAGGCGGGCCGGGCGAAACTGAGCAGTTCGGAAATGGTCCTGTTCATCCTTTCCACTTCCTGAATAAGCAGTCCGGCGGTTTCGCTCTCCCGGCTGTCCGCCTCGAACTTTCCCTTCAGAAGGAGCGCCAGCCCCTTGATCGAACTCAGGGGGTTGCGCACTTCATGGGCCACACCGGCAGCCATCCTGCCCACCGCCGCCAACCGTTCGTGTTCGCGCATCTCCTTTTCCAGCCCCTTGATCTCGGTCAGGTTTGAAAGGAGAAATACCTGGCCCTTGTAATCACCCCTTTTGTCGCGGACCGCCATGCTGTGGCAGAACAGGAACTGCTTTTTGCCGTCAACCGTGACCGTCAGTTCCCTTTCCCTCCCCTGCGTGTTCCCCCCTCCGGTGTCCGTCTCTTCAGACTGCGAGCAGAACCCGGCAAATTCCTCCGGCAGGATTTCCTCGGGCAGTTTTCCCAAGGCGTCCGCTTCCTTGATATCCGTCATTTCGGTGGCGGCATTGTTCCAGGTCGTTATGCGTCCGTCCTGGTCGGTGGCAATAATCCCCACCGGCAGCTTGGCAACCAGCAGTGCCGTAAAGGCCCTTATATCACCAAGGGTTTTCTGGGAAACCCTGAAGCCCTGGACCGCGGCCAGGGAAAGCCAGCCGCCGACGCCGACCAGCAGCATGATCAGGGAGAGAATCAGGGCCTGGAACTTGACCCGGCCCAAAGCCTGATCATACTCCTGCATGTCGAGGCCGAGAACGGCAAAATGGTTCAACTGTTCTTCACCTCGTTCCTGCACCTGCGGTTCAACGGCATGGGGGATGATGCCCCCCGCCTGTCCGCCACCCTGCTGCCCCATGCCGAGCCCGTGAGGCACCACCCTGGAAAGCGGCCGGAAAGGGATAAAAGGGCGAGCGACAATGAAAATCCGCCCCGAATCCGGGGTGGTGAGGACCTGGAACTGCGGCAGCCGCACCCTTCCGTCCGGGGCAGCCGGACCGGCCGGCAGGACCCCGTTCATCTGCCCGCCGATCATCGCCGGATTGTTGTGGACCACAATCCTTCCTTTCTCGTCAATGACGGCAAACAGCCGGACGTCCGGATCTTCGGCGATATGGCCGATGACCCGCTGTACGTAGACCGGCCACGGATCAGGGTTCCATATTCCCCTGCCGAGATCGTTGAAATAGGAGGCCTTGGCCCCGGAATGCAAAATCCGGATCAGGGTGGTGGCCTTTTGCAGCAGCGCCTCGGTCATGAGCTCCTTTTCCCGCTTGTAATTATTCAGCGTGAAAATAACGACAATCAGGACAAGAAGGCCTGTTGCCGCGGCGAGCAGCCACGGGGAAACATAAAATATTCTTGGTCGGGGAAAAATTTTCATTGCCTGTGCCGGTTAATTCGCATTTGTCGCCTGTTAATTCCTGCAAAAAACACACCGCTCCTCTTTATGGTACGTTTTTTTCCAATCGGCAACCCCCGCGGCGTTTCGGCAAACGGCAAAGACTCTCAGGGGTCGACCGGCGCAGGGCTTGTGCCCGGATTTTCCTTTCCGCCCCTGTTGACAGTGAACCGGGGATGATCCACCCGCTGACCCAGCGGTGGGTAATTATTACCCAACCCGGCAATCGGCTGGATACTTATTACCCGGTACATTTGCCGGCTACACAGTCTTCCAGGCCTGTCCGGTTCTCCGGTAACGAATTTTATTCCAACAATTCCAACATGTTGTCAGGCAAAATATAAAATTGGCACACAATTCGCTATAAGGAAGGCACAACGAACAACCCGACCCGAAGGAGCAGACAAAATGCGACGGAATGCAACGAAAAAAATCATCCCTGGCGCGGCCCTGGCCGGCGCAATCGCCCTGACAGGGATGCAGACCGTCGGAGCAGCTCCCCGGGGCGCAGGGATAATGCAGGATATGGAAACAAGTGGCCGCGGTTTCGGCCACGACTTAGATGGAACGGGTCCTGTCGGTTTACAGCGGCCCCTGTAGCAAACAAAGGTTTTTCCCCTTCCCCTGCCCCGGCTGGCTCCCCCCTCCTTGCCAGTCGGGGCATTTTTTTGCCCATGAATCCCCTACATCATATTCTCCGGATCCACATCCAGCCCCATGGTGATGCTCCCGGGACAGAGCCGGCCGGAATGGGCCGCCAGCGCCTCGCTCAACTCGTGGAGGCGGCTCAGGCGGCTGCTCTTGAGCATGACTTGCCACCTGGTCCTGTCTTTGATCCTGACCAGCGGCGCCGGGGCCGGACCCATGACCTCGACGTCGCTCCCGGCCAGCTTCCGGAGAAAATCCCCCGCCTTTTCGGCGCACTCCTTGACTTTCGCTTCGCTGGCCGAGCTGAACCTGATATTCACCATCCGTGAAAAGGGCGGGTAGCGCAGTTCCCGCCGCATTTCCAGCTCGCGCTCGTAAAAACCCTGATAATCGTGCTGCTGGGCACAGCGCACGGCATAGTGATCGGGCTGATAGGTCTGGATGATCACCGTGCCGGGCTGGTCACCCCGCCCCGCCCTGCCCGTCACCTGGGCCAGCAGCTGGAATGTCCGTTCCGATGCCCTGAAATCGGGCATGCCCAGGCCGCTGTCCGCCCAGACCACCCCGACCAGGGTCATATTGGGGAAATGCAGGCCCTTGGCGATCATCTGGGTGCCGACCAGGACATCCACATCCTGCTGATGAACGGCGCGCAGGATCTCGATATACTTCCGCCGGCTGGAAACGGTATCGCTGTCCAGGCGCGCCACCCGGGCATGGGGAAGAAGCTGGCGCACCTCCTGCTCTATCCGTTCCGATCCCAGGCCGGACCCTTCCATTCTGGCGGAGCCGCAGGACGGACAGACAATTTTGGCGGTCAGGCTGTATCCGCAGTAATGGCAGACCAGCCGGCCGATCTGCCGATGCATGGTCAGCGATACCTGGCAATGGCGGCACTGGACGATATGCCCGCAGTCCCGGCACATCATGAAGCTGGCGAAACCCCTCCGGTTGACGAACAGCAGGCTCTGCTGCCGCTTCTCCATGTTGTCCCACAAGGCACGAATGAGTTGATCGGAGAAGAAAAGGTCCGGCCTTGCGGTTCTGCTTTCGGCGAGATTGACAATCTGGACTTCCGGCAGGCACCGGTCATGGATCCTGCGCCGCATCGACAACAGCCTGTACTTGCCGGTCCGGGCATGTTCATAGCTGACCACCGACGGGGTCGCGGAGCCGAGGATGACCGGGCAGGCGGCGAAGCGGGCCCGCAGCACGGCCAGATCCCGGCCGTTGTATCGCAGGCCGTCATCCTGCTTGTAGGCAGGTTCATGCTCCTCGTCAACGATGACCAGGCCGGGATCGGCAAGGGGGGCGAACACGGCGGAGCGGGCGCCGATCACGACCTTTGCCTGGCCGGAGGCGATCCGCTGCCACTGGTCATGCCGCTCCCCGGCCGACAGGCTGCTGTGCAGCAGGGCCAGGTTTTCACCGAACCGGCAGTAAAAATGCCCCTCCAACTGCGAGGCCAGGGCGATCTCCGGGGCGAGGACCAGGACGCTTTTCCCCCGTTCCAGAACCTTTTCCGCCGCCCTGAGATACACCTCGGTCTTGCCGCAGCCCGTGACGCCGTGCAGCAGAAACGGCTGAAAGACGTCCCGGTCCAAAGCCCCGGACAACTCCTCCAACACGGTTTCCTGCTCCTCGGTCAACCGGTCGGGACGGGGGAAAAACAGGGGCCGGCTGTCGAACGGGTTGCGGTACACCCGGCATTCCTCCAGGCTGACGATATTCTTCCCGGCCAGTTCCCGCAGGGCCTTGCCGGCCCCGGGGTAGCCCCGGGTGATATCGGCCCGCGCCGCGGAGGCTGTCCCGGAATCGCGACAGAGCTTGAACAGGAGGGAAAGGGTTTGCTTCTGCGCCTTCCCCAGTTCCGGCAGCAGGACATCAAAGGCGGCGGACAGGTCTTGGAAATTCCCGCCGGCCGCCTTCTCCATTTCCGCATACAGGGGGGGATCGATGCGCACCCGGGTCTGTTTCTTCTCCTTGATCCCTTTATGGACCACCTGGGCCTCAATCCGTATCCATCCCTTCTCCTGCCACTGGAGAAGGGTATTCCGCAAGGCCGGTTCCCTCCAGAGCCGGGCGGCTGTACCCGGGGCAAGTTTCCCGGCGGTCAGGAGCCGCTCCATCCATGGCCTGTCCCCGCCGCTCAAGGCGACGGCGCCGCCGCGAAGCTCTTTTGCCCCTTTTTCGGTGAGGACGATGGTTCTGCCGCTGCCGGCGGTTAATCCCCCGGGCAGCGCGGTGCGGATCACTTCTCCCAGCGGATGATGATAATAGTCGGCAATCCAGCGGAAAAAAGGAATGAGACCGGGGGGATAGAGGGGGGCCGGATCAAGCAGTTCGGCGATGGGCTTGATTTTGTGGCCGGCCGCTTCGGATTCCGCCTCGTCGACGGCGGCCAGAACATACCCCGTTACCAGGCGCCTGCCCAGCGACACCAGGACCCGCTGCCCGGGAAGGATCCCGGGGTCGCCCTCCCCTCCATCCGGCCGCGCGTAGGTCAGCGTCTTGCGGATGGGGGCGACAACGGCCACTTCATACAGGTTCATCACCGGTCACCAGGGGGAAGGGTGTTGCAAAGTTGGCAGTCATCAGTCGGCAGTTTGGGGATTGAAGCCTGGCGGCTTTCGGGGTTTCAAGACCCCTCATCCGGCCCTCCGGGGCACCTTCTCCCCCAGGAGAAGGATGTTGTAGTGTAGGTTGGGCTGAGCTCGCGAAGCCCAACGTAACCGATTGAAATTGTTGGGGTTCGCGAGCTCACCACCAACCTACGGGAAGCATTTACCCAAACGCTTGGCAGGAGATAATCCAGGCTGCCGACTGCCGACTGCAAACTGCCAACTCCCCGGCGCAGCCGGGCGCAATTATATCCTTCGGTCAGGGAAGCTTTTCCTGGCTGGCGGAACGGATATATTCCTTGAATGCCTTGCCCAGGGTCGGATGGGATATGGCAAAGTCGACCACCGCCTTGAGGTAGCCCAGCTTG
>Ga0209269_1001334_pt1 | contig 13484 bp, 10 predicted proteins | sample MTBAKMMethaMetaG_FD_187455 | JGI IMG/M metagenome (GOLD analysis project Ga0209269, IMG submission 187455) | Enrichment culture microbial communities from Arthur Kill intertidal strait, New Jersey, USA, that are MTBE-degrading - MTBE-AKM (Arthur... | ecosystem: Environmental > Aquatic > Marine >... | reverse complement strand
CCCCGATGATGCAGAGTACGCCGAAGTCCCGGAGCATGGGTATCGGTGAGATCATCATGGCCAGGAATCCCATACAGGTGGCGATCATGGCATAGAGGACAGAAGGTCCGGCCTTGGTGATGGTGGTTTTCGCTGCCTGGGCGAGTGGTACAGACCTCGCCTCTTCATCGAACCGGGAGTGGAACTGGATAGCGTAATCGATCCCGATCCCGATCAACACCGGGAATGCAGCAATGGCCACCATGCTGATCTGCATCCCGACCAGGCCCATGATACCGAACGTGAGCACCAGTCCTGAGGCCACTATGGCGATGGAGAGAAAACGGTACCGCACGTGGGAGAAGAGCAGCCCGACTGCGATTATCATCAGGATCATGGCGATCAGGATCAGCTGGCCCATGGAGCTCCCCATCTCCTCGCCCATCTGCTGCTGGAACGCTGCGTTGCCGGTGACGGTGACTTCGACACCCGGCGGCGGGTTGGAGAGGGCGATGATCGATTTAAAATTACCGATTACTGCCGCCTGGGAGTCCTGGGAGAGCCCCGGCTCGAGCGTGATTACTGAAATGGTCATCAGGTTGGACGGGACGTACCGCTCCACAGTCTCGGAGGGGATTCCCGAAAGCGCCATCGAGATCTCGGCCTTTGATCCCGGCAGCGTGCCGCCCCTCATCTGTTTCACAAGGTCTACAACACCCGATACCCCGGTCACGTACTGTTCATCCGCGAGGTCGCGATGCAGGCGGTCGGTGTAGGCCAGGACATCGGGGTTGAGGATATCATCGCTCTCGATGATCAGCATGATGCTGTCGGACTGGAAGGTGCTGCTATACTTGTCGAGAAGCATCCCCCGTTCGGTATCCTTGTCGATATAGGTATCCGAGCCGGTCTGCATGGTGACCAGCGTGGTGCCGAAGAGGGCGACGGCAAACACTACAGCCATTACCGCCATGACCATCCGCGGCCGGGTTGTCACCGCTCCGACAAGGAGAACAAACGGGTTTTTCAGGGACATTCGTGCTCACAGGTTGGCAGGAAAGGCTGATAAAGGATTTGTTGTGAATAAGACAACACAACGCCAACCCCAGAATACCCCTGGTGTTGACCCGGGCTCACGGTGACGTGAGCCTCCGGTGAACCGGCAGAACCCAGTCCGGTCTGCCTCCTGCCATGGATCAGCAGTGGCCGGTAAACACTCCCGCTCTTCCGGGCCCACACTTCCTAGATCCTGCTGCCTGCCTTCCTGACTGCATCGGCCGCCCGGGGAAGCATCTGCTCTGCCCGCTGTCTCATTTCGTCAGAGAGTATGAAGGGCGCCCGCCGGAGGGCGATATCCTGTTTTCTCCAGATCAACCGGTCTTCCATGGTCATGCCTCCCCGAACCCTGCCATCTCGATGCCGATGATGACAACCGGTGTCCCGTCCCACCGGACCGTTGTCGCTCCGGTGGTAACCCAGGTCGCATTCCGCGGGTAGAGAACCTGCTCATCGAGCACAACCGCGGGGTCATCGGGATGGCTCATACAGGCAACAATCACCCGCGTCTCCTGCTCCACACCGGGCAGCTCCCGGAGAACGGCATCCGGGTCTGGGGAAAACAGGGTGTATCCCGGATCCCGGATGAGGTGGGGGATGAGACCGGTAAAGACTCCTCCGTCGCCGCCCGCCTCCTTCACATCGAGCATGAAGAGGAAATTGTGGGCAATGTCACGGTTCATCCCGTGGAAGAGAAGCACTTCACGGGACAGGGCCGATGTTGCCAGGGCGTGATCGAGGTGGCCGATGAGCACCTCAAAACTTCCCCACTCATCCGTGTCCACGAGGAGCCGGGGATTCCTGAGGATGTGCTGGACATCCTCCTCGTATTCCCGGAAAAAATCGAGGGCATCCCGTTCTTTCTGATCCAGTTCCGTCACTGTGGCGGCATGTTCAGGCATTGCGCCTGAACGTATCAGAAAAATTCGTCAAAAATCTTCCGGAATGATAAAGGATTCCTGGATAAAAACGATGAGATAGTGCTATGCATCTCACGCGGCTCTGCCTGCTCCACGATTCCTTCCCAACCCGGCACCACTACCCGTTCAGTCTCGATATCTTCAGGAAGACGGACTGTATCGGGTTCAGCCGGCCGGTGACCTTCTTCATCGGGGAGAACGGGACCGGTAAGTCCACGCTGCTTACGGCAATCGCCCGGAAGAGCGGCATCCACATCTGGGAGGAGCACCAGAGAGGCAGGTACCATGGCAATCCCTACGAGGATGACTTATACCGGTACATCACGCTCGAAGGGGACTGCGGGGAGGTACGGGGATCGTTTTTTGCCTCCGAGATTTTCCGCCACTTTGCCGAGATCCTCGACGAATGGGCGGTCGCCGATCCCGAATCGCTGCGGTACTTCGGGAACGCCTCCCTGCTGGAACGGTCCCACGGCCAGTCCCACATGACCTTTTTCGAGAACCGGTTCCGGATACCGGGCCTCTACCTCCTGGACGAGCCGGAGAACGCTCTCTCCCCACGGATGCAGCTCGAACTCCTGCGGTTGTTCCGCAGGTTCACCGCCACGGGAAAGGTCCAGTTCATCATCGCCACCCACTCGCCGATCCTCCTCGCGTATCCGGATGCTGAGATCTACAGTTTCGACATGGTTCCCGTCCGGAAGGTGGCCTACGAGGAGACCGAGTATTTCAGGATTTACCGGGATTTTCTCAATAACCGGGAGCGGTACCTGGAGGACCTCTAGGTATTCATCCTGCTGAAAGGAAAAAGAGGGTTCTGAAAAGATTCGATTACGGGGGCCGGAGAGTTTTAAAAGTTCCAATGTGGGCGATGGTACCTCACGGGAGGTGGTCCAGCTCCCGGACGATGGCGTCCACGATCTCTCTGCTGCCGCCCGGGAACCCGGCTGCAAGGGTCAGGATATCCCTGAATGCCGAAGCACAGAAGACCGGGCCTTCGCCGTGGCAGAGCAGGTATGCACCGGAAACGGGGATGTCCCCGAACACGAGGTCGCTCTCACCGGACAGATCACGATACTCCAGCCGGGGGATAAAGGCGTCCTCCGGTTGTCTCAGGGCTTCTTCGGTGGCAACCGAGATGTGGAGAATGAATGCCAGGCCAGGGTAGCCGGAATTGAAGCCGTCCATCTGCTCCTTGGCCCGGGTGAGCGTGGTCCGGAACTGCTCGTCCGGGATCCAGGCGAGGGCAGGGAACACGGCGCTGGAGAGGTTGGCGATGCGGCGGAATTCATCTTCTGGCAGCAGGTACCGCATATCCACGGAGACCTCCAGCGGGAGCGGCACCTCCTCCGGTGGGTGCAGTATCCGGCAGAGCGCCCGGAAGAAGGCGGTCAACAGCACATCGGTCATTGTCGCTCCCCGGGAATCCGCGGCCTCCCGGATAGCCCGGAACCGTTCCGGTCCGATGACCTGCATTGCGATATCTCCTCCTGGCCTTCCCGATCCCTCCCCAGCCATTATCCGTTCTGATCGATCAGTTCCGCCCGCCGGTCTTCCTGCCCCAACCGGCCCCCTGAACACCGGTTCAGGTGGACTGGCGGCAGGGATGGTTCCAATGGTTTCGATAAGGCCGGCGCTGTCGATGAGCTGCCAGGACCCCCGGTCGCTGTATCCCCCCTGCAGGGGCCAGAAGTCCGGTTCTGCACGGTAGCGGGTGTAGAGGTCTGCAAGAGCCGGGATGAGATCACGTGCCCCGGTCACATCGGTGATCGCATGGCTGACGCTGATGCAGATGGTATCACCCTCTTCACCGCGGACGAGGAGGGCCTGCACCAGCTGGTCGCCCCGACGTGTATCGGTTGCAAACCGTTGCACCGCATCGTCCGGTGCTGAGCCTTCCTCCACGGTGAGGAGCCCGATGGAACTGAGATCCTCTCTCCGCTCCCAGGATGCCTTCTTCCCCTCCCCGACCAGGCGGCACCCGAGGACCGGTTCGACTTCGAGGAGCGCCCGGAGAGCGTTCTTCACTGCGTGGTAGTCCAGGTGTCCGGGAAACGAGAGGACGAGGGTTATCTGCCGGCCGGCATTCATCAGGTCCTGGGGGGCTGCGGCGATGCTGTGGGGTGTCATGGGCGATACAACTCCGGGGTTATTCCTACTATGATCTCTTCAAGCGATGACATGAACGTTGCTTTCTCTACCCGGTTTCCTATGAGCATAAAAAAAGGGAATTCTGACCGGGAATACAGGAGGGTGTGAACAGGGTTCGCTTCTGTTTTTATGCTACCCCTTCACCAGCAGGGACGGGAGGCCTTTTGCCCACGCCGCGATGGCCTCCCAGTCGCGGAAGTCTCCGGTCGGGGACTTGACCATCCCGATCATCGTCCGCTCCATGAACCCGAGCTTCTTCGGGTCCAGGTTCCCGGCAAACAGGGTCGATGCAACCGGCTGGAGAGGAGCAACAGCATCAGCGAGAGCTTTCTTCGCGTCCCCGATCTGCTTCTCATCTTTCGAGGCCGGTGAGAGCCCGACCACAAAGGTTGCGACCGGCAGTGCGGCCAGCTTCTCCTGGTGCCGGTCGACGAATTTCTTCACGTCGGCCATAACCTTTCCCATGTAGATCGGCCCGCCGATAATCACCGCGTCGTACCCGGCCGGCGACTGGACGTTCTTTAATTCCTTCACCTCGACGTTTTGACCTGCTGTCGTGAGCTCCTTTCCAATCGCTTCGGCTATTCCCGTGGTTGACCCGTGCTTCGTCGCATATGCTACGAGGATTCGTGCCATGGATGATCGGTAGAGTGTGGAGAGAGGAGGAGATGAAGGTTGCTCCCGGTTTTTCTTTGAGAGGGGGTCATCGATGATACGGACCATAGGGGGAGTAGTATATAAAGAGATGTATGAATCCCCGCGAGATGGGGTGTTCATGGTTAATCTGACCTCATTCCGGGATTATTTTCCCTCTTTCGGGGTGACTGCCACCGCTTTGATGAGAGATTGTGTTCACGCACTGGAAAGATCCTTGAATAATCGATTATTTTGGTGAAATGACGGTTATTCGGGGTTGAAAAAAATGCTTTTTAGTGGGCCTGCAATGGAGGGGGATTAGGGGATGGGTTGTGTATCGGGTCAGGGGGAGATTTGGGCTTGAAAAGAATCTGTGGGGGTGTTTTTGGTTCGACGGAGCGAAGGTCAATGAAAAACTCAAAATGCGAGGTATGGGATGTAGAACGCTGCGTTTAATGTGCCCCGATTATCCATCGCGCATATTATCGCCCCTGCGACCGATCTCTCCCCCCGGACCTGTCGCCACCAAGCCAAAGGAGCGGGACCTTCCCTGCACGGTCAGGTTGAATCGTTTCGCATGCTGAACATCATATCCATCCGGGGAGAAGATACTATCAATGGTTCCCGTCCCGGGGCTCGCGTTCATTCGAAAAAATTGTGATATCCGAACGAGTATTCCGGATATTCAGGTATACGCCCGTATCATACTGAATAACGTAGCTTTCGTGGAACAGGATGGAAGTTTTACGCTCGTATAAACGGGGCATCGTTTGGGTGGACAGTTGTTGGGATAGTGGGGGCACTCGAGACAGATGCGGATCATCTTCTCCTTGTACTGTTCCACGGCTTTTTCTGTGAGCTGGGCGAGGTTATTCATTGCCTGCACGGTAGCATATGTGGAGGAGATGATAAAGATTCATGTCGTGGAAGGAGTTTTTTGAAAAGGCCTGGATATTTCCCCAGCGGCTCCTTTTTATAGGAAACCATCAACCCTCTCAACCAACTCGCAAGAGACATTGATGGTGCGATTTTTTCCATCAAAAAAAGGATATCTCGAAATATTGAGAGCCCAACAATAAGAATAATTAAATTTTTCAATTCATTAGTCATTGAAATGCGAGGGATGGGATTTGAACCCAAGAACTCCTGCGAGACTGGACCCTGAATCCAGCGCCGTTGACCTGGCTTGGCTACCCTCGCACCTCTATCTCATAGGAAGTGCGGGAAAATAAAGATGCGTATTTTATTGACGGACGACCGGTGAAATGATCCGGGTTCCGGCCCGGATTTCCGCCTCACTCATCTTCCCTGATATCCTTTCTTTCGCCGGCAAGCTCCCGCTCTCGGAGCACGTTCCGCTTGATCTTCCCCGAAATGGTCTTGGGGAGGTCGTCGGTGAACTCGATGGCCCGGGGATACTTGTAGGGGGCGGTGTGCTTCTTGACGAACTTCTGGATGTCTTTGGCCAGCTGCTCGGACGGCTGGTATCCTTCCTTGAGGACAATGAAGGCCTTGACGATCATGCCCCGGATGACGTCCGGTGAGCCGACCACTGCTGCCTCCCTGACCGCGGGGTGCTCGAGGAGAGCGCTCTCCACCTCGAAGGGGCCGATGCGGTAGCCGGAAGACTTGATCACGTCATCATCGCGGCCCACGAACCAGAAGTAGCCGTCTTCGTCCATGTATGCCTTGTCACCGGTGTAGTAGTAATCGCCGAGGAAGACCTCCTCGTTGGCCTCTTTGTCGTAGAGGTAGCCGTCGAAGAGACCGGCCGGGCGGTCGGGTTTGACCCTTATCGCTATCCTGCCCACCTCTCCCTGGGGAACCGGTTTTCCGTTTTCGTCATGGAGCTCGATCTGCCATCCGGGAGAGGGTTTGCCCATCGAACCGGCCCGGGCCTCCATGCAGGGGAAGGTGCCGATGACCAGCACCAGCTCGGTCTGGCCGTATCCCTCGTAGATGGTCAGGCCGGTGCCCTCCTTCCAGACCCGGATAACCTCCGGGTTGAGCGGCTCTCCGGCACTGACACAGTGGCGGAGCTCTTTGAGGTCAAACTTCTCGAGGTCGGCCAGGATCAGCATCCGGTAGACCGTAGGCGGAGCACAAAAAACGGTGACCTCGTACTGCTCCAGCACCGGAAGGAGCCCGGTCGGCTTGAACCTGCCCCGGATATCGTAGACCAGGATGCAGGCGCCGCAGATCCAGGGGCCGAAGAACTTGCCCCACGAGGACTTGGCCCAGCCGGTATCGGCCAGCGTGAAGTGGAGATCGTTCTCCTTTATATCGAGCCAGAAGGCGCCGGTGGTGAGATGCCCGAGGGGGAGGGCATGGTTGTGGAGCACCATCTTCGGCTCCCCGGTGGTGCCGGAGGTGAAGTAGATCACCATCGGGTCGGTGCTCCGGGTCTTCTCCATGCCGGCAACCTTCACCAGGCTCCGGGAGACCGGGGCGGGGTAGGTAGTCTCCTCGATGTAGCTCACCCAGCCGGGGAGGTGGGCATCGGTGACCAGCCGCCCGGCGAGCGTCGGGCAGTCGTTGCAGATCTCCTCCACCTTGGAGGCGTTCTCTGCATCGGTGACAATCATCCTGATCTTTGCGGCATTGATCCGGTAGCGGAGGTCCTTGGTGGTGAGCATCGTCGGGCAGGGGCAGAAGACCGCACCGAGCTTGATGCAGGCGATGGCGAAGATCCACCACTCCGGGACCCGCGGGAGCATGATGATGACCCGGTCGCCCTTTTTCACCCCGTACTTCAGGAGCATGTTTGCCGCCGAGTTGGAGAGGTTCATCAGCTGGCGGAACGTGAACGTCTTCTCCGTGCCCTCCTGGTTTACCCAGATCATGGCCAGCCTGTTCCGGTCGGCAAGGCCGAGCCGGTCGATCACGTCAAAGCCGAAGTTGTAGTATTCAGGGACCTCGATCCGGAAATCCCGGTAAGTCTCCTCGTAGTTCTCCATAGAATACCCGGCGCACGGCATATGAACTGATATATTTTTCATGAGGCGTCTTTAAGGTGTCTTTTTCTACCAGGGACGAGAACAGGGACCGCAACAACAAAAGAGAACCGGGGAGGAGAGAAAGAGATCCGGAGCGGCTTACTCTTCGGACAGGGACTTCTGCATCTCCCGCTGCCGGAGCTCGTTTCGCCTGATCTTCCCGGAGAGGGTTTTCGGGAGTTCGTCCATGAACTCGATGGCCCGGGGATATTTGTAGGGAGCGGTGGTCCGGCGGACATGGGACTGGATGTCCCTGATCAGGGTCTCGGACGGCTCGTACCCGGGTTTGAGCACAATGAAGGCCTTCACGATCACACCCCGGATCAGGTCAGGGGAGCCCACCACCGCAGACTCCTGGACGGCAGGGTGCTCGAGCAGCGCACTCTCCACCTCGAAGGGACCGATCCGGTATCCCGAACTCTTGATGATGTCATCGTCACGCCCGACAAACCAGAAATAGCCGTCAGCATCCTCGTATGCTTTGTCACCGGTGTAATAGAACCCGTTCACGAACGAGGCCGCGTTCGCTTCGGGGCTGTTGATGTACTCGACGAAGAGACCCACCGGCCGGGGATTGAGGGCGATTGCGATCCGTCCCTCCTCTCCCTGCTCGACCGGATTTCCGTCGTCATCGTGGAGTTCGATGTGCCACCCCGGTGCCGGCCTGCCCATCGAACCCGGGCGGGTCTCCATCCCCCGGAAGGTCCCAACGCAGCAGACGGTCTCGGTCTGGCCGTAGCCCTCGGAGATGGTCTGCGCCGTCCCCTCCTTCCAGACCCGGACCACCTCGGGGTTAAGCGGCTCCCCTGCACTGGTGCAGCGGCGGAGCTCGCGGAGGTCAAACTTCTCGAGGTCAGCGAGAATCAGCATACGGTAGATGGTAGGCGGGACGCAGAAGGTGGATATCTCATACTTCTCGAGGAGCGGCAGGAGCTCGGTTGCCTTGAACTTGCCCCGCACATCGTACACGAAGATACAAGCCCCGCAGATCCACTGGCCGAAGATCTTGCCCCAGGCACACTTCGCCCACCCGGTATCAGACGAGGTGAAGTGGACATCCTGCTCCGAAACATCCTGCCAGAGCCGGGCGGTGACGATGTGGCCGAGGGGGTAGCTCTGGTTGTGGAGCACCATCTTCGGCTCCCCGGTGGTCCCCGAAGTGAAGTAGATCAGCATCGGGTCGGTTGCGAGCGTCTTCTTGCCAGACGGCAGGCTGACCGACCGGAATGAGACCGGAGCGGGATAGAGGAGCTCGCTTGGGAAGTTCACCCATCCGGGAAGCTCCCCGTCGACCAGGAACCGGCAGGTCAGGGTGGAGCACTCTTCGGTGACCTCTTCCACTTTGGCCGAGTTCTCGAGGTTGGTAATGATCATCTTGAACTTCCCGGCATTCAGCCGGTACCGGATGTCTTTCGGAGTAAGCATGGTCGGGCAGGGGCAGAGCACCGCACCGAGCTTGATTAGGGCGATGACGAAAATCCACCACTCCGGGACCCTGGGGAGCATCAGGAGCACCCGGTCGCCCTTCTGGATGCCATACTTGATCAGGATGTTTGCCGCCTGGTTGGAGAGGTTCCTGAGATCCCTGAACGAGTATTTCTTCTCCTCCCCCTGCTGGCTGACCCAGATCATAGCCAGCTTGTTCCGGTCCTTCTCGGCCCAGGTATCGATTACATCGAAGCCGAAGTTGTAGTTTTTCGGGACCTCTATCCGGAAGTTCCGATAGAGTTCCTCGTAGTCAGCATACCGGTCAGTCATAAAACAGGAAAAGTTGGCGGTAATCCGACATCAACCTGTCTTTTTAAAACAAGCCGTATTCAGGGGAAATACGATACTTCAACAGTATTATCGTGTCCCGGAGTTCATGTACTCTGATGACGGTCGGCGGGAAATACGATTCGCTGAAGATCGAAAATATCGTGGCTTCCGGGGCAATTGCCGATTCCATCAATCTCGTGGAGATTGCGAGTCGGGTGGACTCCTGTGAGCTCAATACGAAACGGTTCCCAGGTGCAGTCATGCGGATGGAGAAGCCGAAGATCGCATCGCTCATCTTCTCTTCGGGAAAGGTGGTGCTGACCGGCATCCGGGACGAACAGGCCCTCGCGGCAGGGCTCGCCCACATCATGCAGGAAATGCGAAATGCCGGCGTGGAGACCTACGACACACCCCGGGTTGCAATCACCAATATCGTCTGTTCCTACGACATGGGGAAGTACATCAACCTGAATAAGCTGGTCATCACCCTGAACCTTGAAAACATCGAGTACGAACCGGAGCAGTTCCCGGGCCTGGTTTACCGCCTCAAGGACCCGAAGATCGTTGCTCTCCTCTTCAGCTCGGGAAAGATCATCCTGACCGGTGGAAAAAATCTGGACGATATCAGGCGGGGTCTCGATCTCCTCGAGCAGAAACTCGAGACCGTGATGTGACTCACCAGTACTTCCTGGTCCGGATGTAGTTCCGTTCCGCTTTCAGAATCTCCGAAAAGAATGCATCGCCCTCGGTAAGCGTGGCGAGGATCCTTGATGCGATCTCCGGCCCGACCCCCTTGGCCGCAAGGGCGAGTATCGCCTTCTTCCCGCCCGAAAGCACGATGTTTGCGTTCCTGATCAGCCGTGCCTCGAAGGCTTTTTCCTCACCGGACTTCTCTCTTTTCGCGCACGCTGCATACAGCGGCTCCTCCCAGGGCTTGAGCACGGCGATTAACCGGGCACCGCACCGGGGGCAGACCGGGTGGTCCTGGACCCTCCCCGCGACCGTCCGGCTCTTCCACTTCCTGCAGTTCATGCAGGCGAGGATAATCTCCTGCCCCTCGATACGGCGCCGCAGGGTGGCAAGTACAGCCTGGTCAGCCAGAGGTGGCGGCATCTGATCCCGCGATGAGAAGAGTCCGTCTGCACCGAGGATAGAGAGCTGGCCAATCTCCACGGCGATACTCCCTTCCCGGACCTGCCCGAGCACCTTCGCCGCGGCAGGAACGTCCATGTAGGCCGAGAAGAGCTCCCGGTACGCCTCCTGCTGGACCACCGTGTTCTCAAAGAGCTCGGTCAGTTTGTAGCTGCTCAGCCGCTCGTAATCGGCGTCGGGGTCGATCGCCCCGAACTTCTTGGCTATCTGGACCAGCTTCCACTTGAAGAGCGCCGTCCGCTTCATGGCAATCTGGAGGATGCCCTCGACGTGGGCCGGGTCGAGACTGCACAGGATCTCCCGGACATCGGCCGCAGCAACGTTTGACGGGAGACGGAAGAGGACCCGGTAGGCATCGATCTCGATTCCCACGGTGGTCCCGAACCGGGCGGAGAGAAGAACTGAAACCGCTCTCCCGAGCGCTTCATTGGCCTTGTGCCCGGCACAGCAGTTGCAGACCACCCCTTCCTTCCCGTTCTCGAGCACGATCATCCGGTCATCCGGGACCTTGCTCCGGTTCCGGTCCATTTCGGCAAGGAACCGGGAGGCGAAATTGTGTGAAAGATCCCCTGCCCCGTATGCCGGGAACGAGCGTGTTCTTCGTAGTTCCCCGACCTCGCGTGCAACGGCATAAGGCACCGGGATCTGCTCGCCTTCCCAGGAGGGAAGCTCTCCCTTCACCCGGCGGGCCGGCTCGACGATGATCCTCCCCTCCTCCATGTCGAGGACCCGCCAGAGCTGCCCCTTGGTGATGAACACTGCGCCGGTGTAGATCGATCCCACCACGAACGATTCATCGAGGGTGGCCACGGTCCTCCGGGAAACCATGTCGAAGACCTGCACCTTCCGCTCATCATGGATCATAGAGAGGTTGGCGGCTAGGTAGCGACGGGCCCGCATCGTCGTGATGACCTCGTCCCCCTCCAGCCGGATCAGGCGGTGCTCGGCCATCTGGGCGCAGACCTTGTCGAGGAGATCATCGGCAGTCGAAAAGGTGGAGCACCGGACGATGATACTCCGTATCCGGTCCCGGGAAATCCTCCCGTACTCCACGGCCATACCGGCAACCTGGTTGGCGAGGACATCGGCAGGGTTGACCGGCGGGTGGACATCCTCGACCTCCCCCGCTTTCGCCCGCCGGGCAATGACCAGCGATTCGAGGAGATCGTCAAACCCCGTGGCGAGGATGGTCCCCCGGGAGGTCTCGTACAGGCTGTGACCCGCCCTGCCGATCCGCTGTACCAGCCGTGAGACTTCGCGGGGGGAGCCGAACTGGATCACGTGCTCTATGTGCCCGATATCGATGCCGAGCTCCATGGACGAGGTGCAGATCAGCCCCCGGAGCTCACCCGACTTGAACCGCTCTTCGGCATCGATCCGTACATCCCGGGAGAGGGATCCATGATGCACCTCAACATCCCCCCGGGAGAAGATCTGGTGGCCCAGCGCTTCGGCCGTCACCCGGGTATTCACGAAGATCAGGGTCGAGGCGTGCCGATCGATCGCCTCTTCAATCCACCGTGCCTGCTTCTCGAAGCTGTCTCCGGCGAACTCTACGGCGATCTCGAGATGCTTGGTCACGTCCACCTGGACCACGGAAAACTCCCTCTCCCCGCAGAGGAACCTTCCTACCTCGTCAGGGTTGCCAACTGTTGCCGAGAGGCCGATCCGCTGGAACTCTCCGCAGTATTCGGCGAGCCGCTCCAGGGCCACGGTGAGCTGGGATCCACGCTTGCCTCCTGCGAGCTCGTGGATCTCGTCGATGATCACATACCGGATGTTTCGGAGGTGTTTCCGGAGTACCTTGCCCATGAAGAGGGCCTGGAGCGTCTCAGGCGTGGTGATGAGAAGCTCGGGCGGGGAGAGCGCCTGTTTCCGCCGTTCGGTGGGGGTGGTGTCTCCGTGCCTGACCCCTACGGTGATGCCGAGCTCTTTGCACCACCAGGAGAGCCGCTGGAGCATATCCCTGTTCAGGGACCGGAGCGGGGTGACGTAGAGTGCAGAGAAACCCGCAGACCGCTCCTTCAGCAGGGCGTCGAGGACCGGGATCATCGCGCTCTCGGTCTTGCCGGTCCCGGTCGGGGCGATCAGGATCAGGTGCGTTCCCGCCTGCACCTGGGGGAGGGCGAGGCTCTGGATCTCAGAGAGTTCATCAAACCCCCGTCTCCGGATGCACTCCTGGATCCTGGGGTCAAGGTTCCTGATCTGATCCATACTCCTCCAAAGATGAGACAAGGCCGATGAAGGTACCATCGGGAAGGAAGACTTCTGCTGCCTCCCACCTGACACAGCGGGAGAGCGGGGAGAACGGGTCACGGACCGTGCGCATCAGGTCATACCCCGACAGCTCGTTGAATGCCGGCATGAACAGCACCCGGGTGGGCTCACGATCACCGGGCGGAAATCCCAGGCACTGCTCGTCCACGGGAGAGAAGAGGTAGGCCGGAGAGCGCATGGCACACCCCACTTCGTCCCTGATACTGACCAGCGGGTGGTGGTGCCCGGCGATAATCAGGTGGCCGGCAAGCGACGGGTCCGGGTACATGTGCCCGTGGACGTACCCGGTCCCGTCCACTATCGCCCCTTGTTTGGGGAGGATCTCCCCGTTTTCAAAGAATCGTTCGATGCCGGTATCATGGTTGCCGGGAACGATCTGCACCGGCACCAGCGACCGGAGGCGCTCGATGATTTCCGGGATCTCCCGGTACTCCTGGCGGGAGGTGAACGGCACGCCATGCTTCACGTCCCCGAGGATGAGAAGGAGATCCGGGCTGGCATCCCTGATACATGCCTCGAGTCGTTCCAGCCGGTCCCGGCTCCTGCTCCGGAAGTACAG